>Ga0206916_1101_pt1 | contig 15043 bp, 16 predicted proteins | sample Alteio_BWOrgHeat_71_FD_152957 | JGI IMG/M metagenome (GOLD analysis project Ga0206916, IMG submission 152957) | Enriched cells from forest soil in Barre Woods Harvard Forest LTER site, Petersham, Massachusetts, United States -... | ecosystem: Environmental > Terrestrial > Soil > Temperate forest >... | reverse complement strand
CGCGGGCGGCGAGCAACGCCGTAATCGCTCCGTGGCCAGGGCCAATTTCGACAACGTTGCGGTAGTGCGCGTCGCCCAGCGATTCGACGATACGGCGGCAGGCGGTTTCGTCGACGAGAAAGTTCTGTCCGAGTTTGGGCTTGTTTTTCGGCACAGAGTCCATGCTAATGCTTGGCAGTGGATGAGTAGCTTACGCGAGGGGCTAAGCTGAAAAGAGAGGTGAAATTGGTATGGAAGAAGACATCCGCATGAATTCGCCGGTTCTGATAGAAGCCTTTCGCGTTTGGTCAGGACGGGGCGTTTCAAGTTGGCCTGCTCGCAGCGAAGCGCGCCTCAGGTTGCACTTCTATCAAACCGATGCCTGGCGGAGAGAGGTTGACTTGGCGGAAATGGCAAATATCGCGAGCGCGCACTTCAAGCTGCTGCATCCTGAGGTGGCGGAAGAAATCGTTGAGATTCTCGCGTGGTGCTATTCCTACGACTACAAGTGAGGTGAGTCGGGGTTTGCTGTTAGCGTTTGCGGGCGAAGCGTTGATAGGTGTAGTGCAGGGGGATACCGGCTAGGATAACTGCGGTCCCAATGAGTGAGTTGCGAGGTTGATCGGCGAAGCTAAACACCAGCAGGACCATCGCGGCCAGAATGAACAAGGCGGGAACGACAGGATACCCGGTAACGCGATACGGGCGCGGCGTGTCCGGCTCGCGGTGGCGAAACACGAAAACGGTGGCCGCGGTGAGGGCGTAAAAGAACCACTCCGAAAAAATCGCGAGAGAGAACAGTGCCTGAAACCTGCCGATGGCGAGCAACAGCAGGGAACTCAGAACGGCTTGCAGGATGAGGCTTGAGGACGGCGTCTGAAAGCGTGGATGGATGCGTGCCAGCGCGTTTGGAAACAGCCTGTCGCGTGCGGCGGCGAAGGGAACACGTGCCCCTGAAAGCGAGCTGCCGACGAACGTTGCGCAGATGCTGACGGCCATGCCGATCGAGACCAGCGCGGCGCCGAAGTGCCCGGCAACAATCTGCATGGCGTCGGCGGCCGGGCGCTCCGTGGCCGCAATGGCGGCGGACGGCAAAACGTACTGGACCGCTCCGTTGGTGAGCATGTAGAGCGCACCGACGACCGTCACGCCTCCCACCAGGGCCAGTGGCAGGGCGCGTTGCGGGTTCTTCACTTCGCCCGCCATTTGCGATACGTCCGACCAGCCGTCGTAGGCCCACAGAGCAGCCGTCAGTGCGATCATAAAGCCAGCGAAACCGCCTTTCGCGCCCGTAAACTCGGTCGCGAAGTTGTGCCACGAGCCGTGTTCGAAACTTGAGAAGCAGAAGCCGGCGATGACGACGATCATCGCGACTTTCAGCCACGTCAGCAGGGTCTGCACATTGGCCGACTCGCGCGTGCCGACAATGTTGAGCCCCGTAATCGCCCACGTCGCCGCGATGGCGAATACCTGGCTCCACAACAGGTGGGCAAACGCCGGCTGCGAGAAGAATCCGAACATGGCGAACGTTCCCAGCACCCGCATCAGGCCGGCAGCGATGGTGGCAATCGAAGCCGGCTTGGCGATGGTGACCCACGTCCAGGTATAGAGAAACGCGACGAGGTCGCCGTAGGCGTCGCGCAGGAAGGCATATTCCCCGCCCACCCGCGGCTTCATCGCCGCAACCTCGGCATAGGTCATCGCGCCAAAGAGCGAGAGCAGGCCGCCGACGATCCACACGGCGTACACCATGCGCGAGCTGCCGACCGCGGCCATCATCTCGTGCGGCACGAGAAAAATTCCCGAGCCAATGATGATGCCGACGACGATGGCGGTCGCATGGGTCGCGTTCAGGACGCGCGGCAGGTCTCCGGTGATATGTGCGGGCTCGTTCTCCATCGATGGGTGGAGAGTAGCACGTCAACCGTTAGATCGTGTCCCGCGGGATTTCCACGGTGCACAAAACCCTCCGGCGGCATCGTACTATTCGACCAGCATTGCACCAAAGGAGATTCGAGATGGAATGGACGCCCAGAGATATGAGCAGCGACATCGAGGACCGCAGGGACGACTCCGGTGGTGGTGGAGGCGGGTTCCGATTCGGCGGTGGTGGTGGCCTGGGAATTGTCGGATTCCTGGTGTTGCTGGTGATCAGCGTGATCACGGGACACAACTTCCTTGGCGGCATGCTTTCGGGGGGGGGGGATCCACAGCCTACACAACAGGTGCGGCCTGCATCACCGCAAGGTCACACAGCCTCTGAGGACCGCGATGCGCACCTGATCTCCGCCGTGCTCGACGATGTGCAGCAGCAGTGGACGCAGGTTTTTGCCCAGCAGGGCAAGCAGTATCGTCACGCGAAACTTGTGCTCTTTCGCGATGCGACCTACTCGGGTTGTGGCACGGCGCAGGCGGCGACAGGGCCGTTCTACTGTCCCGCGGATGAGAAGGTCTACATCGACCTCGGGTTCTGGGAAGACCTGCGGCGGTTCGGCGGCAGCACCGCGGACTTCGCGCAGGCGTATGTCATTGCCCACGAACTCGGCCACCATGTGCAGAAGTTGCTGGGCACCGAAGGCAAGGTATCCCGGCTTGAACAGCAGGAGCCCGACCAGAAATTTCATCTCTCGGTCGATACCGAGCTACAGGCCGACTGCTATGCCGGTGTATGGGCGCACTCCTATGTGGCGAGAGGTAAAGCAGACTCCAGCGATATCGCCAATGCGTTGAATGCGGCAGCAGCAGTGGGCGACGATCATCTGCAGAAGATGAGCGGACGCGCCGTCACTCCTGAAAAGTGGACGCACGGCTCAGCGACGCAGCGCACAACGTGGTTCAAACGCGGAGAAACGAGTGGCGATATGTCGCAGTGCAACACGTTCGGCGGTTCGCAGTAGCGACTTGCTCTACTCGCGAGCCTTGGGGCGCCAGGTCGCGTGAATCGTATAGGTCGGCACATCCGTCGCGTTGCTCTTGGCCGCGGAAAGCAGTTTGCGGCGTTTGAGCCACGCTACCGCCGACTGCGCCGCGCTGCGCGAAAGACCCGTACTTTCCGCCAGCTCCTGAAACGAAATGCGCAGCGCATCGGTCCGGCGATGCTGCTCGCCCCATAGCCACACGTAGACGAGGTATGCGGCGGGGCGGTGGTCGTGGCCGACCAGATCGCGCATCAGGGTGTCGAGGATGTAATCATCGATCGCAGGCATAGCTATACCTATGAAAGGTATAGCGAATAAAAGGCAATTGCAACCGGCGACGGTGGTGCCTATGCTCACGGTTGGAGGGATAGCAGGCGATGATCAAGGGCATAAAGTTTGTGAGTGTTCCGGTGAGCGACCAGGATGCGGCGTTGAAGTTCTGGACGGAAAAGTGCGGGTTCAAGGTCGCGACCGACCAGCCATTCAATGGCAAGCAGCGATGGATCGAATTGCTGATTCCAGGAGCCGAGACGGGGCTCGTGCTGTTTACACCGGATGGGCATGAAGACCGCATCGGCGGATTTCAGCCAATCTCGTTTCAGTGCGACGACGCCATGGCGACAGGCGGCGCGCTGAAGGCGAAAGGCGTGGAGTTTGCCCAGGATCCGAAGAAAGAGCACTGGGGCACGAGCGCGATCTTCAAGGATCCGGATGGGAATCAGTATGTGCTGAGTAGTCGCTAGGAAAACAAAATGTCTTAAGACATTGCCAATTTGGTTGGCCTCTGCTATTTATAACGTATGGAGGCTTCAAATGGCTCATGGTGACGGTAGCGAACGAATCCGACAGGTAGCTTGGACTCGAGTGATCGAACCGCAGATCAAAAGAGGAGTGCGAAAGATTGACGTTCCGATCAAGCCGCTCATGAAACAACTCGAGTCGGAAGGGTTCTTAAAGAATCGGCCGCGACAGTTTTGCACTGCTTTACGTAAAGAAGCTTTCTTGGCGGAGAAAGGCCTTGTGCTGGATAGTGTCGAGGGGCCGCCATCGGGGACAAGTACGACTGTCGTCCTTCATTTTCGATTGGCGACCGACTCTAAGGCGCGGACTTCCGCGGAGCCGGAGGAAACGGCGGAAGAGTGGGCAAAGAGAGTTACAGAACCGATCCTCGGCCTGATGAAGGAAGAGATCGCAGCCCACGGCGGGGGGATGAACTATTTGCGCTGGGTTCGTGGCGAGGATGAAGGCGAGGGGGCAGCGTGAGCCGCGTCTTCTGGGACGCGATGATGTTTATTTACTTGCTTGAAAACCATCCCGTGTTTGCCGATCCGGTACGAGAGGTGCTCGCCAGGAGTAGGAAGCGGAATGACGTATTGTTGACAAGCTATCTTTCACTGGCTGAGGCTCTGGTTGGAACTCCTCCAGGTAGCCCTAAGGCAGACGTGCTGCGTAGTGCTATTCCGAAGATGGGATTTGGCTTCGTTGCCTTCGACGGAGATGCGGTAGAGCCTTTTCGTAGGCTGCGAACAGATTTCGGTCTGCGGCCGCCTGACTCCATGCACCTTGCTTGCGCTGCGGCAGTAAAAACAGATTTATTTCTGACGAACGATTCGCAGCTACTTAAAAAGCAAATACATGTTCCAGGAATTCAGTTCATAGCCAGCTTCATCAACCCACCGCTCTAGCCAACGACCTGGAGAGGACTCGCGGCGGGCTTCGTTTCCTCTGCAAAATAGCGACGAATTTTCTCCGCCGCCGCTGCCGGCACCACGGCAGTGAGCGAGTCTGGATTGGTTTCGGCCGCCTGCTTCAGCGCCCGCACACTGCCGAAGTGCTCGAGCAGCCGCTGCCGCGTGATGGGGCCGACGCCGGGGATGCTGTCGAGCTCCGACTCGCGGTCGCGCATCTGGCGGCGCTTGCGGTGGTAGGTGACGGCGAAGCGGTGGCTCTCGTCGCGGATGCGCTGAATAACGTGGAGTACAGGCGAGCGGCGGTCGAGCACCACCGGATCGTCTTCCTGGCCGTACACGTAAATCACTTCCTCGCGCTTCGCAATCGAGGCGAGCGGCTGCGTCGTGAGGCCGATCTCCATCAGGGCATCAGCCGCCGCGTGCAGTTGACCAAGGCCGCCGTCGATCAGCACGAGCGATGGCATCGGCTTCTTATCGTCCTGCAGACGTTTGTAGCGGCGATGGATGATCTCGCGCATGGAGGCAAAGTCGTCGACACCGCTGACGGTTTTCACCTGAAACTTGCGGTAGTCGGCCTTCTTCATCGCACCCTTTTCCCATACGACCATGGAGGCGACTGTCTCCGCACCCTGGATGTGCGAGATGTCGAAGCACTCGATGCGTTCGGGCGGTTCAGCCAGCGTGAGCGCATTCTGAAGGGCTTCCTGCATCGACTTGATGCTGGGCTGCAGCACCCGAAACCGCTGGTCGTATGACTGCTTTGCGTTTTGACAGACGAGGTCGACGAGCGAACGTTTGTCGCCGCGCTGCGGAGCGGCAATTTCGACTTTGTACCCAACGCGCTCACGCAGAGCGTCGGCCAGCAGTGCGCGGTCGGGAAAATCTACCGGCACGTAGATGTGTTTTGGCACGTACGCTTGATCGAGATAGATCTGTTTCAGCAACGCTGAGAAAAATACCTGCGCTGAGAACTCGTTCGACGGTTCACGCGCCGGGGGTGCGGCGATATGGGGAATTCCCACGATCGCACCGTCCTCAGGTTCTGTCTGCTCAAATGGCGCGATCAACGTGGAGTGCTCTTCGGAAATCTCTGCGTCAGCAATAATCTCGGGTGCGGGAGTGGAGGGATCAGGCTCCAGTCGCGGCTCGCTTTCGATGTCGGACGAATCTTCCTCTTCGTCGACCATATAGGGATTGTTCGCGCCCTCAAACTCCCAAAGGTCTTCCCAGAACATGTCGCGGCGGTCGACGATCTTGCCGCCGCGCATGTGGAAAAGGTTGACGGCGAGCATGTCCTTTTCGAAGTGAAAACCAAAGACATCGGCGTCTTCATTTTCGGGCGATTCAATGCGCTGACGGTCCTGCGATTGGTGCACGGTGACAAGCTGATCGCGCAGACGCGCCGCCATCTCGAACTGCATATTCTCCGCGGCAGCTTCCATGCGTGCGGTCAGGCGCTGCTCCAACTCACTCGACTTGCCCTCGAGGAAGAGTTGCACGTCGCGGATGGCCTGGCGATAGTCCTCGGTGGAGATGAGGCCTTCCACACAGGGGCCGAGGCAGCGCTTGATGTAGTACTGCAGGCAGGGGCGTGGGTGGTAGCGATTGAGGTCGACCTTGCAACTTGGAATCAGGAAGCTGCGGTGAATCACATCGACGAGCCGGTGCGCCAGATTGCCGGGAAAATACGGCCCGTAATACGCTCCGCCGTCTTTGCGCAGGCGGCGCGTGACGAAGACTTTGGGATGACGGTCCTGCAGCGACAGCTTGACGTAGGGATACGTCTTGTCGTCGCGCAGCAGGATGTTAAACCGCGGCTTGCGCTGCTTGATGAGATTGTTTTCGAGTGCGAGCGCTTCGTGCTCGTTGGCGACCGTAATGTATTCGAGGTCGACGGCCTCGCGCATCAGCGAGCCCGTCTTCGCGTTAGCCTGCGACGCGGCGAGAAAATAGGAGCGCACTCGCGCACGCAGGTTCTTGGCCTTGCCGACGTAGATGACCACACCCTCGGCGTTTTTGTAGAGATAGCAGCCGGGGCCGGTGGGCAGGGTCCGAATTTTCTGGAGAAGATCCATGAGGGCAGTGTTTAGAGCGTAGAGGATAGAGTCTGGAGCTTGCTCGCCGATGCGAAAGCTCAACCCTATTGGACGCACCGCGAGACTGGAAGATTCGCAGCGGGCTAGCTGGATTTGAGTCGACGATAGACGATGTAGAGCAGCAGTGACGTCAGCACGACCCATGCGAACTGGTACCAGTAGAAAAACGGGAAGCCGAACAGTGTCGGTGTCGCGCGAGCGTACATTGCCGGGAAACACAGCCCGAAATACGGCAGAACCAGCAGGATCACTGTGGGCCACGTCTTCGGCTTGCGGGTTGGCTGCGCGCTCTCCATCAGCAGGATGCTACCACGGTCGGGTAAGCTGTCAGTATGCCCGATTTGCCGGAGAACGAGACCGCGGAGACATTTGCAGGGGCTTCCGCGAGCCTTGCGCGCGCGGTGGCCATTATGGCGAAACTGCGCGGACCGGGCGGGTGCCCGTGGGATCGCGAGCAGACGTTCGACACCATCAAACGCCATACGCTGGAGGAAACCTACGAAGTTTTTGACGCGATTGAGCGCCGCGCGTGGCCCGATCTGAAGGATGAACTTGGCGACCTGCTGTTGCAGGTGCTGTTCTACGCGCAGATGGCGGCGGACGCGGGCTACTTCAACATCGCCGATGTTGCCGATACGCTGAACGCGAAACTTATTCGCCGCCACCCGCACATTTTCGCGGACACCGTCGCCTCGACTCCCGATGCCGTCCTGCGCAACTGGGAGCAGATCAAGCTGGAGGAGAAAAAATCGAAGCCGACCAGTGAGTCGATGCTCGACGAAATTCCCCGCACCATGCCCGCGACCCTGGAAGCGCATAAGCTCGGATCGAAGGCGGCCAAGGTTGGTTTCGACTGGCCGGACAGTTCCGGCTTGTTCGCGAAGATGGACGAAGAGTTGGCCGAACTGATGGTCGAGGTAGAAGCGAAACACAGCGAAAATGTGGAAGCCGAGTTCGGCGATCTGATGTTTACAGCAATGAACCTGGCGCGTCACCTCAACGTCGACGCCGAGTCTGCGCTGCGGCGCAGTAACGCAAAATTCCGTGCGCGCTTTGCTGCGATGGAACGCGTGGCGGGTGGACGGGAAGGCCTGGAACGGTTGGCTCCCGACGAATTGGAGTCGTTGTGGGCGCAGGCAAAATCTGCGGAGATTCACGAAGGGGTAAAGAGTTGACTGTTTCTGCAACAAGGGTGGCACCCGCTATTCGCATCGAGCCGTTGACTACGCTGGATCAGTTTGATCGCTGCGTCGATCTGCAAAATACGGTGTGGGCGTATGACATTTCCGCGATGATGACCCAGAAGGTCTTTCTGCTGGCTTCGCATATTGGCGGGCAGGTGCTGGGTGCGTTCGATGGCGACACGCTGGTGGGCTATGCGATGTCTCTGCCGGGTGTGCGTAACGGGCACGCATACCTGCACTCGCATCATCTTGCCGTGCTGCCGCAATGGCGTGACTTCGGCGTGGGGCGACGCCTCAAGCTGGCCCAGCGGGACGAAGCTCTCTCGCGCGGATTTGCGTTGATGGAGTGGACCTTCGACCCTCTCGAAATCAAGAATTCGCATTTGAACTTTGACCGGCTCGGCGCAATTTCGCGGCGCTATATGCGTAATTTTTATGGCGAATCGGCGTCTCCATTGCATGGAGGACTGCCGACTGATCGTATTTACGCGGAGTGGTGGCTGAAGTCGGACCGTGTGACACGTATTCTCGCGGGCGAGGCGCCTGTGATCAATGTCACGGAACACGTCGACGTGCCTGCGGAAATTTCTGCGTGGAAGGCCGCAGAGGAGACGCGTGCGCGAGCGCGCCAGGTGCAGACGGAAAACGCTACGGCGCTGGAATCGGCCTTTGCGCGCGGGCTTTCGGTAATCGGCTACGAACGAAACGCGCACGGCGATGGCCGCTTTCTGCTCGGAAAATGGGACGAAAATCTCGCGTATTAGCTTGTCGTCGCTGTATCAAGTTTTATCCTCGGAGATTTTGCTTTGGAAACGCAAGTCAAGCCGCAACATATCGGTATCGTCGCCTGCTCTGCCGAGGGCGCGGCGCTGTGCTATCGAACGATCTGTATCGAGGGCGCGGAGCTCATGGGGCCGCACGATCACCCCGAAGTGTCGATGCATACTCATTCGCTCGGTGAATATATGAAGTGCATCCATCGCGGCGACTGGCAGGGCGTTGGCGACCTGATGCTCTCCTCTGCAAACAAGGTGGCGAAGATCGGTGCGGAGTTTCTTATTTGCCCCGACAACACCATCCACCAGGCACTGCCGTATGTCGCAGCGCAATCGCCGCTGGCGTGGCTCCATATAGCCGAAGTGGTTGCCGGGCATGCCGTGAAGCGCGGGTTTCGGCGGCTGGCACTCACCGGCACCCGGTGGCTGGTGGAAAGTGAGGTCTATCCCGAAAAGCTTGCGGCGCGCGGCCTCGAGTATCTACGTCCCGATGCCGCAGAGCGCGAAGAAATCAATCGCATCATAATGGATGAGTTGGTGTACGGCATCTTCAAGCCGGAGGCGGTTGCATCGTTCCAACGCATCATCGGACGCATGCACGGCGAGGGTTGCGACGCTGTTGTTCTTGGATGTACAGAGATTCCGCTTATCATGAACGATGGGGTCTCACCGCTGCCAACACTCGATTCCACGCGCCTGCTGGCTCGTGCTGCGCTACGGAGGGCCGTGCGTTTACCCATTGAGGCCAGTTTAGAAAGTAAGGGAACCAGATGAAGATCGAAGCAATCCATATGCGCGAAGTGAACATGCCTCTTGCGCACCCGTTTGAAACGAGTTTTGGCGTGACCACGGGCCGCCGCATCCTGCTGGTGGAGGTCGTGTCCGACGGCGTTTCCGCATGGGGCGAATGCGTCGCAGGCGAGCATCCTTACTTCTCCGATGAGATGGTCGACACCGCCTGGCACATCACCGAGACGGAGCTCGCGCCGCGACTGCTGGGCGTGGAATTGTCCTCCGGCCGCGATTGCCCGGCGCTTTTCGATCAGGTCCGCGGACATCGCATGGCCAAGGCCGCGCTCGAAAACGCAGTATGGGAACTCGACGCGACGCAGCAGGGAATCGCACTGTCAAACCTGCTCGGTGGCACGCGTGCAAAAATTCCGTGCGGCGTTTCCATCGGCATTCAACCAACGCTCGATCAGTTGATGGAAAAGATCGAGACCGAAGTGTCAGCGGGCTATCAGCGTATCAAGCTGAAGTGCAAACCCGGTTGGGACGAGGAAATTTTTACCGCTGTGCGCAATCGCTGGCCCGACATCACGCTAAGCTGCGACGCCAACTCCGCGTACAAACTCGACGACGCAGACCGTATTGCCACCTGGGACCGCTTCCACCTGCTGATGATCGAGCAACCCATGTGGTACGACGACTTTTACTTCCACGCCGAGTTGCAGAAGCGCATCAAGACGGCTGTGTGTCTGGACGAATGTATTCGCAACCGCCGCGACGCGCAGGCCGCGCTCGAACTTGGCAGCGGACGCATTATCAACATCAAGGTTGGCCGTGTGGGGGGCTTTACCGAAGCGATCGCGATCCATGACGTCGCGGCGAAGCACGGCGTGCCCGTGTGGTGCGGCGGTATGCTCGAGACCGGCATCGGCCGCGCGCACAATATCGCGCTTTCCTCGTTGCCGAATTTCTCGCTGCCCGGCGATGTTTCGGCGTCGAAGCGTTACTGGTCCGAGGACATCATCGAGCCGGAAGTCATGGTGAGTGCAAGCGGCGAAATCGTCGTTCCAACAACGCCGGGGCGCGGCTTTGACATCGTGCCGGAGCGCATCGAAGCCTTTACCGTACGTAAGCAGATGCTGCGTCCGGGCGTCGCAATTCCCGTCTAGCGAAGCGCAAGCGGCGTCGCGAGCAGGATGCGAATCGCTTCCTGGTAGCTCACGGGCGCAGGCAGAATTTTGAAGTCTGCGGCGTCCATTTCGGTGTGCTGCTGTACGGTTTTCACCATCATTTCGCGGATCGTAACGTTCGCGCGCAGATGCGAATAGGCCCAGCGATCGCCACCGGCGTTGGCCTGCTCAAACTCCACCGTGCCGCCAGGATAGACACGCGCCAGCATACCCCAGCCAAAGTCGACCGCATGCAGAACACGGCCTTCGATGCGGGTCATGCGCATAGATTTTCCGTCGATCCACAGCCTGCCTTGCAGGCCTGTCAGAATGTCCGCGATGAGCGTGGGCGGCTTGTAGTGCGGGTCTGGTGTGAAGTCGATCACCACCTCCTGTTCCGTGGCGTTCGGCCGTTGCGGCTGGTCCGGTGCGTAGGTGTAGATCATCGCGCGCGGCATTTCGCGCACGAGGTCTATTGAATATTCGCGGGCCGCGTTGTCGCGCTTGTGGTGCTTGATAAAGTCGCTCGGCGAATCGAGCATGGCCTTCAGTCGCGCTCTTTCCGCGGCATCTTCCTGCGCTGTCAGAAGCTGGCCGTTGCGTTGCACGAGCCTCGCCACCGTTCCCTGCCTGCTCTCGATGATGTCACGCGTCACATCGTTCTTCGCATCGACTTTGCGGATGCGATAACGCAGGGGGAAGCTTCCGTCATCGTTGATGATGTGCTGCTCGTTGACGGCTGCGGCTTCGACCCAGCTTCGAGCCGGGGTCCCTGTCAGGTCCATGGGATGGCCGGGCGTCTGCGCGGAGATGCCGCACATCGCAACGGCGACAACGACCACCGCCTGAAGAAAGCCGCCAGATTTTGAACGCATCAACATTTTCCCCGTGCCAACTCCGGCGGCCTCTCTCTCACTTTAGACCTATCACGTTTACCTGGAGGTGGTTTGTCTTGCGTTGCCGGCTTGCGTATAGTTCCGCCTAGAGCAGTTTCCCTATGGGTGTAGTCCAAACGCCCAACGCCGCAATCTTCATCAGCGTTTTCCGTAAAGAAAACGCCGCTGTCCAGGAAGATGCTCTACACCAGGTTTGCTGAATTTTCGCACGACAACGACGGGCTGGCGGGAGATCGAATCACATGACCACGGTAGAAAATGCAACGATGATTGGCAAGTCCGTAAAGATCAACGGTGAGCTTTCCGGCTCTGAGGACCTGATTATGGACGGGGAGTTGCATGGCACGATCAGACTTGCCGGCGCGCGGCTCACCATAGGGCCCGCAGCTCGCGTGTACGGCGACATTGCCGCGAAGGACGTAGTGATATTCGGCCGTGTCGACGGCGACATTCGCGCCACCGGCCGCCTCGAGCTTCGCGCCAGCGCGTGGATGCTGGGCAACATCTATGCGGCATCCTTGTCGATCGAAGAGAACGCGACCGTTCAGGGCCAGATCGACCCGACCCGTGCGCAGGAGCCTATACCGGAGCGGCCAGCCGTGGTTGCGTCCGCGCCTGCGAAGCCTGTGCGAGTGCCGGCGGCCGCGGCGCGCCCAGCGGCGCCGGCCGCAGTGGCTGCGGAACGAATTAACCCAGCGGAGTCTATCGTTGCCGAGCCGGAAGAGGGCACTCCTTCCGCGCCTTTGTTTGCCGAAACTAAGGCTTAAGAACTGAGGAGTGCGAGCGGTGAGTTTCTTTCGCAGGGACGACAAGCCGAACGGGGGTAAGATGGCCGACCGGCCGCCGCGCAATTCCAGCGGCTGGCGCGACATCCTCGCGTATCTGAAGGCGACGGAGTCTCTGCGCGTGCTCGATTTCGGCGCGACATCTTCGCATAACATCAACTACCTCACCAGCATGGGCCACAGTGTGTATATGGCCAATGTAGTGCAGGATGCGGCGCGGCCCGAATGGCGCAAATCTCTCGAAGACGGTGGCGCTCCGGAGTTCGATGTTGCCGGGTTCGTTGAGGCAAATCTGAATTTTTCAGGACGCGATTTCGATGTGGTGCTGGTCTGGGACACGGCAGACTATCTGCCTCCGGAACTGGTTCCAGCGCTTTTCGAAAGGCTGCACGAGGTGCTTCGTCCGAATGGACGCCTGCTGGCGTTCTTTCATGGGAGCGCGCCGAACCCGCAGACGCCGTTTGCTCGTTATCAACTTACCGATAGCGAGCAGTTATTGTTACTTGCGTCGGGGAATTTTCCATTTCAGAAGACGTATCAAACCAGGCAGATAGAAAAATTTTTGAACGGATATGCGAGTTTCCGCTTCTTCTTAGGCAAAGACAATATCCGCGAAGTCATCGCCATTCGCTGATGACTAAAGGGCAAGCGCCTCAAGAGAGTTACTAGCACCTGACAAGAAATAGGGCCGCCGAAGCGGCCCTTACGATTTCCTGTGCAGACTATTTCCCTGCTTCTTTGCGACGCTCTGCCCAACGGCGCTTCATGGCTTCAGCGATGCGCTTACGGCCTTCGGGGCTCAATTTGCGCTTTGCCTTCCCGGGCTTCGCAGCCTTGGCTGCTTTCGCAGGAGTTGCCGCTTTTGTTGCGTTCTTGCTTCCCTTCGGACGGCCGCGGCGGCCAGTCTTCACAGGTGCCGAAACCGTTGCTGTTGTAGAAAGGCCAGTGAGGGTAGCCTTGACGCCCTCAAGCTTCGCAATCTCCGCATCGATATCGGCGATGATACGACGTACGTCCATAATTTTCTCCATGAAACTTATTGTGTATTTCGAAAACTCAGCAAATTCGCATAGCCCACATTACAGACAATACACACACGACGCAATCTGAAGCAAACTAGCCGCAGTCAATAACGTTACCTGCGGCCCAATGGAGGTGGCCTAAAAAGCGTGGACGGGGGAATATGGAATGCATACATTGCTCAGCCCTCTCGCGACCAGCGAAATATTTTCTGCAGTATCCTACTGATAAACTTATCGAAGATGCGTTCTATTTCCCCACGCTTATGGTTGCTTGCGGTCGCGTCTGCTCTTTTGCAGGCCCTGCCCTTCGCCATCGCGGGGCCCGTCCCGATCTGGCGTCGAGCTTTTTGCTGGATCGCTTTAACTCCCCTGATCGTTGCTCTGCTTGCAAAAGATCGTGTCGGACATGCGCTTCGTCCCGCTCAAACCGCGTTGCTTGGATATTGTTGCGGCGTCCTCTGGTATCTCGCCAATTGTTATTGGATTTATCAGACCATGTACCTGTATGGCGACCTGCCCAGGCTCGTCTCCTTCGGCATACTCATTTTGTTCAGTCTGTACCTTGGCCTTTACCACGCATTATTCGGCTGGATCGTAGGTCTGCTTCACGCGCGAGCAGGACGCCGCTATGCGCTGCTGGCCGTGCCATTTGCGTGGGTCGCGGTTGAACTCGCACGAGCGCGCATCACTGGCTTTCCGTGGGACCTGCTGGGTTACGCCCAGGTCGATAATCTGCTGCTGACCAGGCTCGCCCCGTGGGGCGGCGTGATGTTGCTGAGCTTCGTTATCGCGGCCGTCTGTACTTTGTTTGCAGCGGCTTGGCTTGCCGGAAACCGCCGTCGTTGGAGTGTCGCGGTCGCGGGGCTGGTGCTCGCAGTCATGCTGCAAGCGGGCGTTGCCTACCATCCACCGCTCGATGCGTCTCCACATATTGCTACACTGCTACAGGAAAACATTGTGCCCGGCGCTGTGGGAAGAGAAGCGGAAAGGCTTCCGACGCTGGAGAAATACAGGCAATTTACGGCGTGGAGCAGGTCACCCAGAACTGCGGTCAGCGAGCGCACATTTGACCTATATTCCTTCCCGGTATCCGCCGATCTAAGGCCGGAACTCATTGTTTGGCCTGAGGCTCCCGCGGATTTCTTTACCCACGATCCTGTGTTTCGTGCGGAGATTGGCGATCTTGCGCGGTCGACGCGGACGCCGGTTATCTCGGGTAGTGTCGGAGTAGACTTCGACCCGAACGCCGAAGGTGGCTATCATGAGTTCGGCTCCGCAGCGGTGTTCGACAAAGACGGAAATTACTTTGGCCGTTACGACAAAATCCATCGAGTTCCGTTTGGCGAATATGTTCCCTACAAGAACCTCCTTTTTTTCGCGGGAAAGCTTACAGCGGGCAGCGGCCGCACGGAAGCTGGAACAGAGCACACTGTGTTTCATTTGAACGGACACACGGTCGGTATTTTTATCTGCTATGAATCGATCTTCGGAGACGAAGTCCGAGAGTTCGTGAAAAACGGCGCGGACGTACTCGTCAATATTTCCGACGACGGATGGTATGGCGATACGGGCGCTCCCTGGCAGCACCTCGACATGGAAAGAATGCGCGCCATAGAAAACCATCGCTGGATATTGCGCGACACCAACACCGGCGTAACGACCTCCATCGATCCCCACGGCCGCGGCGTCTTCTCTACGCCGCGTCACATTCGCGCTGCGTTCCTTTTCCCATTTGACTATTGCAGCGACGTCACCTTCTACACCCACCACGGCGACTGGTTCGCCTGGCTCTGTGCTG
>Ga0206916_1095_pt1 | contig 15064 bp, 12 predicted proteins | sample Alteio_BWOrgHeat_71_FD_152957 | JGI IMG/M metagenome (GOLD analysis project Ga0206916, IMG submission 152957) | Enriched cells from forest soil in Barre Woods Harvard Forest LTER site, Petersham, Massachusetts, United States -... | ecosystem: Environmental > Terrestrial > Soil > Temperate forest >... | reverse complement strand
ACCCAGCGCATTGCCTTCGGCCTCAGCGTTCGTCACGTGAATTTCATCCAGTCCAGATGGTGGTATCGATGCCGTCGCGGATGATGATGAATTGATGGGGGGTGAGGTGCGGAAAATGTTGGAGTATGTCTTGTTTTATAAATTCGCAACTGGACTGGATGAAATTCACGTGACGAACGCTGAGGCCGAAGGCAATGCGCTGGGTTTGCATTTCCCTGAAGGAAAAAAAATGGGGAAAGTGAAGGTATTGAATATCATGCATGGAGATGAGGGTGGGAATTTTGTAGCAGTAGGGGAATAAATTGGTGGTGGGGGTGTAGATGAGATCGGAAAGGGATTCCTGCAGGGCGACGGCTTTGCGCCAGGTAAGGTTTGCGATCGTGCGGTGGAGAGGGAAAGGAAAGCCGAACCAACCCGCGGCGACAAGGCCGCGGAGAAAAATGGGCGACACGGGCAATTTGATGACCTGGAAGTTGGGCAGATTTTGGAAGCGGGCAAAGGCATCGTAATTTTTGGGGGTGGCATAAATTTGGAAACTGTGTTGGGCACCCACCCGGGCGAGGCCCTCTAGTAAGCCGAAGGTATAAGTATTAATGCCGCCGCGGTAGGTGGGATTGAATTGGATGCAGTTGATGCCGAAGCGCATGGAGATCTCGCCGAAGGGGGAATCAGGGATGCAGCCAACGTGCGTAAGCGCCGACAGTGGAAACCACCTGTTCAAATTCGTCGTCGGTAATTTCCGGGTAACTGGGGAGCATGACGCATTGGAGTGCAAGGCGTTCGGCAATTGGTGTTTCTTTGCACAGGGCGCGGAGGTGTTGATGGGCGGTCATGGGGGCGAACATGGGGCGGGTGTCGATATCGTGTTCGGCAAAGAATTTTTTGGTTTCGGCGGTGGAGACGGCATGGATGAATTTGACGGCGAAAATCCAGTTGGCGTGTTCGGTATTGGCTTCGGAGAGTTGCAGTTCGACGCCGGGGATGGCCTGGAGGCGTTGGCGGTAGCGTTCAAAGAGGGATTTTTTGATTTCCATAATTTTCGGGAGCAGTTCCATTTGTCCCAACAGCAATGCGGCCTGAATGTTGGTCATGCGATAGTTATAGCCTAGTTCGTCGTGAACGTATTTTGTTTCACTTTGGCCTTGTTCATGCAATTTTTTGGCGTAAAGATAGACTTCCTTATCGTTGGTGACAAAAGCGCCGCCCTCGCCGCTGGTGATGTTTTTATTGCCGAAAAAGGAAATGGAGGAACAGCGGGCGACAGTGCCGGCGGGCAGATTTTCGTAGGCGCCGCCGAAGCCTTCGCAATTATCTTCCAGGATGACGGTTTTAGGATAGCGGCGTTGGAGCGCGGGAACATTGACGATGCTGCCGAGGTTATGACATACGAGGATGGCGGTATCGGGCGGCAAATGGGTGGGCAGCAGGGAGAGGTTGGCATTCCAGGTGGCGGTATCGGGTTCAAGGGGAAGAAGTTCGTAGTTGCCATCGTAAATAAAGGCATTCCATGCGGCGACATAAGCATTGTTGGGGACGATGATTTTTTTGACTTCAGGGTGAAAGCGTTTTAGCGCGCGGGCCAGGAGGTGGCAGGCGGCGGTGCCGTTCATGGTCAGGAGCACGTGTTTTACGCCCAGAACCTCGGCGAGCATGCGGGATGCCTCGGATTTGTATTTGCCGAGGTAGGAGAGCCAGCCGGAATCGATGGCATCGTGGGCGTGACGGAGACTGTGGGGAGTGAGGTAGGGCTTGTAGACCGGGATCATGCGGGTTTCCTATTACGACCGGGACATTACGAAGAACTGTCTGATGGCTTTACGGGGCGTTTTGACGACTTTCGAGCTTGGCAATCATAAACGCGAAGTCGGTTTGAACCAATGAGGGCTTGCGAAACCAGCGAAACAGGGGGGCGGCAAGGTTAACCGCAAGGAGGAGTTTCCAGCGGGGTATTTTTTCCACGGAGAAAACGTGAACGCTGCCCACGCTTAGAACGTGGTAGCCGAATTGTTGTCCAATGTAGGCCAGCGTGGCGGCATTATAGAACGCAACGTGTTGGCCGGTCTGCAAGCATAGGTACCACCAATTGGGATCGAGCGGCATTTTGTAGGGGAGGGTGGTGGCGATGAGGATTTTTGGTTTGCGGGCAAAGATATCGGCTAGAATTTCTCGCGGGTTAGTGAGATGCTCCAAGACTTCAAAAAGGGTGACGCCTGTGATTGGTTCGGCGCGGTCGTCTTCAAATCCACGGGCGAGGAGGTTAGCGGTGAAGGGATCGTTATGGCGGAAATCGAAGCCGGCATCGCGCATGAGGCGGGTGAAGAGGCCGACGCCACCGGCGTAGTCGACGAATGGGCCGGATCGGCAGGCGGTTAGACCAAGGAATACGGTAACAAGGCGGCTGAGCCAGAGGTTTCGTTCCATGATGCCGGTATCGGCGGAGATAACGCCGAGGTCGAAATTGGTTGACAGCCATTCGGGATTTCGGACTTGCAGGAATTGGCAGGCATTGCAGCGGTCGTAGTGGGCGGGGAAGCGGCCGAGGATGAGGGCTTGGTGAATCTGGGATGTGTCACTGTTACAAAGCCGACATTTCATTATTGGGGCCGCCGTGAAAATATGAAGGGTTGGATTCGAAAGGGCATTTATATCTGGTAACCAGCACGCCGAAGCGCATGACCAGAAATTTTATTGAACAGGATTAGCGATGCTTCATCCATTTCATCGCGAAAGCCACCGACTTTGCCGCGGCGCACAAAGGGTTTGTCTTTGGGCCAGTGGGGCGCATCGAATCCTTGAGTTTGCTCCTTGGCTTTCATTTTGAAGAAGTCCGCATCGGCCACGGCTTTCGCAATCTGTTCTTTGGTGCGAACGAGGTGGGCGAAATCCATTATTTTGGCGAGTTCTTTTTCCGCATCTAGCTTGAGGTCCTCGTATTTAATAATCAGAAATTCGGACTTATGGGGATTATCCAACCAAGCATCGACATGCTCGTGCCAAACGCCGAATATTTTATCGCGGCTGGTAATGGCGGTATGAAGGGAATATTGGTCGTTTCCAGTGGTGGCCCTCATGTAGTGCCAAAGGGAAACGGCTGCATCGCGGCCGTCGCGGAGAAGATAGACGACCCGGCGATAGCGTGCTTGAGGGAGAAAGTGTGTTTTGAAAAACATGGGAGAGCTATATCGGCGGTAAAAGGGCCGATCCTGCAAATCAGGCACCAAATCCATGACGAGTGAATCGTGGGAAAATACCGTATCGACGCCGTAGACCACTCCGGCAAGAAGATATTGCATCCAAGTGTTGCCGGATTTGGGATAGCCCGCGACAAAAATATCGGTTTTTTCTGCTTGGTCGATGGGTGAAACGCGAAGATTGCGATAGGCCCATCCGTGGAGCAACGGTCGGGCGATGATCGAAGCGCCGGTGAGGAATTTTCGGCGCACTTTTTTTAAGCCGTAGCGCACTTCAACTTTCCTTTATAGACCAGCGGAAATTGGGAAAGACGGGGCCGCTGCGGCGAATTTCCGGAAATGCCAGTGAACCATAGGTGTCTTCCACATGAAGGGAAAGGATTCCTTCCCTATAGAAATAATTTTTGTAGCCCGGAGCGCCGGCGTTAACGTTTAAAAGGAACTGCCCGGGCATCAGCAGGTGACTGGGAACCTGACAGCGGAGGCTATAAATGCCCGGTGAACTTGGCGAGGGAATGGTTTTGTCGTCGACACTGTATGCTTCCCACAAGGGAGTGCCATCCAGTGTGGTAAGCTGAAATCCGATGCGCGAATTGGGCAGCGGTTGAAGCAGGTGGGCAACGATTTCAACGTAAAATGCCTTTCGTCCATCGACGGTGGCAGTTGGGGTTCCGTTTTCGGCCAGGAAAGAGACACTGAGGATTTTGAGTTCTGTTACGCCAGGGTTAGCGATACCGCCGTCCCAGTGGCGCTGGCCGGTTTCGTTGCGGTTGGAGAGCAGGTATTCAGCAACGATTGTTTCTGGATGACCGAGGCGGCGGACGGCGCCACTATCCAACCAAACGGCATGACTGCAGAGGGTGCCGATGGCTCCCATGTTATGGCTGACGAACAGCACGGTGCGTCCGCTTTGGGCGACTTCAGACATTCTTCCGAGGCATTTGGTTTGAAAGGCGGCGTCGCCGACGGCGAGGACTTCGTCGACCACGAGGATTTCGGGTTCGAGGTGTGCGGCGACGGCGAAGGCCAGTCGCATGTACATGCCGCTGGAGTAGTGTTTGACGGGGGTATCGAGGAATTTTTCGATTTCGGCGAAGGCGACAATTTCATCGAACTTGGCGCGGATTTCGGGGCGTTTCATGCCCAGGATGGCGCCGTTGAGGAAGATATTTTCGCGGCCGGTGAGTTCGGGGTGGAAACCGGTGCCGACTTCCAGGAGGCTGCCGATGCGTCCGAAGATATCGGCGGCGCCGACGGTCATGGAAGTGATGCGGGAGAGGATTTTAAGGAGGGTGGATTTGCCGGCACCGTTGCGGCCGATGATGCCGAGGACTTCGCCCTTTTTGACTTCGAAGGAGACGTCTTTGAGGGCCCAGAAGAAGGCGGGGTTGTCGGAGGATTCCTTTTTTCGAAGCGGCGATGCCAGGAGCTGGGTGAGCTTTTCGGTCATGCGTTGATAGCCGGTGCGTTGGCCGATTTTGTAGCGTTTGCCCAAGCCTTCAACTCTTATGGCCACATCGCCCATGATTAAACCCAATCCGCCATAGTGGCTTCCATTTTTCGAAAATAGAGCAATCCGCCGACGAATAATACCACAACGGCGGCGGCGGATGCTGCCAGGAGCGGCCAAGCGGGATGGGTGTTGCCGAGAAGCGCCCAGCGAAAGGCTTCAATCACGCCAGCCATGGGGTTCAGGCCGTAAAGAATTTGCCACTGCACAGGAATGATGCTGTTGGGATAAACCACGGGGGAGGCGTAAAACCAAACTTGTACGATGAAGGGCAAGGCGTAGCGGAAATCGCGGTACTGGGCGTTGAGGGCGGAGAGCCAGAGGCCGACGGCCAGGGCGGTCATGACGACGAAGGCCACCAGCAAAGGCAGAAGCAGGATGGTGGGGCGAAGGGGCACGTGGAAGTAGAGCATAAGGAAGGCGAAAAGGACCAAGGCGATGGCGAAATCCAGAAGGCCCGCGAGGATGGAGGCGAAGGGGATGAGCAGGCGGGGGAAGTAGATTTTTGTGATGAGGCGTTCGTTTTCGATGAGGCTGTTGCTGGCCTGGGTGAGGGATTGGGAGAAAAGCTGCCAGGGGAGCAGTCCGCAGAGCACGAAGATGGGATAGGGAATGCCGGGATCAGAGGGGACTTTGACCAGGATGCCTAAAAAGATGCTGAAGATGATCATGGCGGTGAGGGGTTGGAGCAGGGCCCATGCGACGCCCAGGAATGTTTGCTTGTAGCGAACTTTGATGTCGCGGGCGGCTAAAAAAAAGAGGAGGTCGCGGTAGTGCCAGAGTTCGGAAAGGTCCAAGCCTTGCCAGCCGCTGCGGGGACGGAGGCGGAGGGTGGGCAGGTCATCGGTTGCGGCGGCGCCCGCGGCGTTATCGGGGGTGATGGATTGCGACATGCGATCCAGCTTTCGTATTAGTGGGGGGCCGGGGTATCGAAATTGATACGTTCTTTTTCAATGACGAGCGGGCGTTTCTGCACCTGGGTGAGGATGGCGCCGATGTATTCGCCCATGATGCCGATAAAAAACAGTTGCACGGAGGAGAAGAAAAACAGGGAGATGAGGATGGGGGCCACGCCAAATTCGAAGCGATTCCAATAGAGGAGTTTGGCAATGAGGTAACCAAATGCAATGAGGAGACTAACGAGGGCCATGGCAAAGCCACCCATGGCGGCGATGCGCAGGGGCACTTTGGAATGGTTGGTAAAGCCGAGCATGGCAAGATCGTAAAGGGTGTAGAAATTATTTTTGGTAAAGCCCCGGCGTCGGGAGGGCTGGTGGTATTTGAGGATGAAGGGCTCGTAGCCGATGTCGGCGATGAGGCCGCGGAAGTAGGGGGAGGGGTCATCGATTTTTCGGAGGGCTTCGATGACCATGCGGTCGTAGAGGCCAAAGCCGGTGTAGTGCTGTACCAGTTTGATTTCGGCCATTTTGGCGACGAGCTTGTAGTATGCCGAGCGGACGGCCCACATGGTGAAACTTTCGTTGGAGCCATCCTTTACGCCCAGGACCATTTTGTAGCCGTCCTCCCATTTTTGGAGAAATTTCGGGATCAGTTCGATGGGATCTTGAAAATCGGCGCAAAGGCCGATCACGCAGTCACCGGTGCACTGCATGAGGGCATAATGGGGCGAGCGGATATGGCCGAAGTTGCGGGTATTGATGATGACTTTGACATTTTTGTCGGCGGCGGCGATTTCCTTGAGAATCACGGGGGTTTGGTCGCGGGAGGCGTTGTCGATAAAGACGTGCTCGTAGGTGTAGTGGGGGAGCTTGGCCATTTCGGTTTTAACGGCGGCGTAGAGTTCGCGGACATTTTCTTCTTCGTTATAGCAGGGGGTCATGATGCTAATGTGCTTCATACGTGCCGCCCGGAAGCGAAAAACTGTTGGTACCAGGCGATGGTTTTTTGCAGGCCGGCGTCGAGATCGAAGAGGGGGGACCAGCCAAGGCGTTGGCGGGCCTTGGCGGCGCTGAGGGATTGGTTGAGGATTTCGTGGGTGACGGCATTTTGAATATCCGGGGTGAGGGGCGAGTTCATAAGCGCGAGGATTTTTCGCACGATTTGCAGAACGCTCACACGGATTTCGGTGGAGAAATTGAAGGCTTCGCCGGCGAGTGCGGGATCGGCGGCGAGTTTTTCGGCCAGGAGCATGTAGGCGGCCGCGCCGTCTTCCACATAAAAATAGTCGCGGATGAGCTGGCCGTTGGAACGGATGATGGGTCGCTGGCCGTGGATGATGGAACGGATGGTGCCGGGGACGATGCGGTTCCAGTTGAGGTCGCCGCCGCCGTAGAAATTGCCGCAGCGGGTGATGGCCACGGGGAGTTTGTAGGTGACGGCATAGGCCTGGCTGATGAGATCCGCGCAGCTTTTGCTAACGTCGTAGGGGTGGCGGCCTTCCAGCGGGGCGGTCTCTTCGTAGGGTAGTTGCGGTTGATCGCCATAGGCTTTGTCGGAACTGGCCACGACGATCTGCTTAACGCTGGCGGTGGTTCGGCAGGCCTCAAGCAGGGTCCAGGTGCCTTTGATGTTGCTTTCAAATGTTGACACGGGATGGCGGTTGGCGATGCCCACAATGGTTTGGGCAGCCAGATGGAAAACGGTGTCGATTTCGTATTCGCCAAGAGCGCGTTGCAGTAGGGGGGCATCACAAAGATCGCCATGCACGACGGTGACGCGGTTGACGGCACCGCTGCGGATAAGTTCGCTGTTGGGCATGCCGTCGCGGACGAGGCAAATGACGTCTGCGCCGGCTTCCAACAGGCGGGGCACCAGATAGCTGCCGACCAATCCGGTGGCACCGGTGACAAAGACGGTACGGTTGCGCCAGAAGTGATTGAGTGCAGTCATGACGACCACACTTTCCAGGGGGCATCGCCGCGGTCCCACATGTCGTTTATTTGTTTGAATTCGCGGAAGGTATCCATGGCGAAGAAGAAGCCGTCGTGGCGGAAGGCCATGAGTTGGCCGTCGGCGGCAAGTTTTTCCAGGGGCAGTCCTTCCAGGGCGCAATCATCGGCGGGAATGTAATCAAGCACTTTGCGATTGAAGACGAAAAAGCCGGCGTTAGCCCAGCTTTCGCCGCGCGGTTTTTCGTTGAAGGCCCGGACTTCCTGGTCGGCTTGAATATCGAGCATGCCATAGCGCGAAATGGGCCGCACGGTGGTGATGGTCGCAAGCCGGCCGTGTTGTTTGTGAAATGCCAGAACGGCGGCGATATTCACGTCGCTTAGGCCATCGCCGTAAGTGACCATGAAGGTATCGCCGTCAAAATATTTGGCGGCACGGCGAATGCGGCCGCCGGTGGCTGTTTCCTGCCCGGTTTCGGCCAGCGTGACGGCAAAGTTTTGTTCCAAGTGCTCGGCGTGGTATTCAATGTGGTGTTGCTTGCCCAGGCGGATGGTAAAGTCGTTGGCCATGGCCTCATAGTTCAAAAAATAATCTTTGATTAAATCGCCGCGGTAACCCAGGCAGAGCACGAATTCGCGAAAGCCATAGTGGGCGTAGGCTTTCATGATGTGCCAAAGGATCGGCTTGCCGCCGACGGGCACGAGAGGCTTGGGGCGGAACTCAGTTTCCTCGCGCATGCGAGTGCCAAGGCCGCCGCATAAAATGGCTACTTTCATGGGGGTGGTGATACCTCAATGATGGGGCAGGGTCAAGCCAAATCAAGGCAAGAGGCGGGGCGAGGTTCATACGTGCCGGATCGTGGCGCTTATTTTGCGATTTAGCACCATGAATTTCCAAAAAATTCTGGCGCAATCTTGCATCAGATGGGGCAGATTGGCACACTAATGACGGAAATCAATCAATCCGCCAAGGGCTTACCATGAAATCTCGGCATGAAGGCGATGAGTTAAAATCGCACGGTCCTATTCTTGAAATGTTGGAAATCCGTCGTTTGCTTGCGGCCGCGGTTTCCTTGGCGGCACTTGATTCTTCGAAAAGCGCATCTGGTCCGGCAAGCATACAAATTCCCAGCATCCTGCATCCCACGTACGAAGTGCTTAAACCCGCCAACGGCGCCGATTTCTTTACTTCCGCCACGCCGCTGGGGCTTACCCCGGCCCAACTTACCCATGCTTATGGGATCGACCAGGTTTCCTTCAACGGCACTGCGGCCAAAGGCGCCGGCCAAACGATTGCCATTATTGATGCGTATGATGATCCCACCATCCAGGCCGACCTGAGTGCATTTGACCAGGCTTTTGGCCTTCCGGATCCAACGTTTAAGAAAGTGGCCCAGGATGGTTCATCAAACCTACCCGGTGTAGACCCGGCCGGCGCGGGCAATTCCAATTTTGAAGGTGAAATTGCGTTGGATGTCGAGTGGTCGCACGCATTGGCGCCGGCAGCGAGTATTCTTTTGGTTGAAGCCAGCGATCCCAGCCCGGTCAATCTTTTCGCCGCGGTGAATTACGCGCGAAACCAGCCCGGTGTTTCCGTGGTTTCCATGAGTTTCGGCGGTAATGAGGAAAGCACGCAAATCCAATTCGATTCGTCCTTTACCACGCCGGCGGGCCATAATGGCGTGACGTTTGTTGCCTCCACCGGCGACAGCGGGCAGCCGGGCGGGTACCCGGCATATTCCCCGAATGTGGTGGCCGCTGGTGGCACCAGCCTATCGATCGATTCGCTGGGCAATTATCAATCGGAATCGGGTTGGAGTGGCTCCGGCGGCGGCTTGTCAAACTTCGAAACGCAACCCAGCTATCAGAACGGGGTGGTGACACAATCCAGTAGTCAGCGGGCGATTCCCGACATTTCTTTCGACGCCGACCCCAACTCGGGCGTTGCGGTTTACGATTCTTACAATGACGGGAAGACGGCACCGTGGATTACCATCGGGGGCACCAGCCTTGCAGCCCCATCGCTGGCGGCGATTTTTGCAATTGCCGACCAAGGCCGCGTTCTGGCCGGCAAGAACACCATGGATTCCCGTGCGGATACGTTGCCACTTCTTTATGCCGCTCCCGCCGCCGATTTTCATGACATTACCAGCGGCAACAACGGCTTTGCCGCCGGCCCCGGTTATGACCTGGTCACGGGTCGCGGCAGCCCGATTGTAAACCTTCTGGTGCCTTATCTTGTTACTGGAAGTAGTTCGCCCACGCCGACACCTACACCTACTCCCACGCCAACCCCCACACCCACACCGACGCCTACACCGACGCCTACACCGACACCCACACCCACACCCACACCAACGCCCACCATCGCCGCCATCGTGGCCAGCGCCACTTCGGTGGTCGCGGGAACACCTCTTACCCTTACCGCTGAGGGCGTTTCCGATACGGGCGGCACCGGGCTGACCGTCACGTTTTATGCTGAATCCAATGGTGTTGCCGGCCTTCAAACCGACCCGGTTACCGGCGATTTCGCCTTTACCCCAGTTTCCGATGGTTCCAATACCATCATACTGGATACCACCAATGCCCCCGGCACGTACACGTTTTACGCCCAACTAACGGACGATCAAGGCCGCGCCAGCCCCGCGGACACAGCGGCGCCGTCGGTTACGGTCACGGTGGAAACGCCCGGCAGCACAACGCCGGTGATTGGCGCGATTACCGCCTCGCCCAATTCGGTAATTTCCGGACAGACGCTTACCTTGCAGGCCACTGATATTACCGATCTTGCCGGCACGGTGACGCGGGTTACTTTCTATGAAGAAACCAACAACATCCCCGGTCTTCAAACCGGTCCTTTCGGAGATTTTGCGTTTAATTCTACCACCGCAACGAGCAATTTCTCGCTGCCTATTGATACCACGGGGGCTACCGGTTCATTTACGTTTTATGCCCGTGCCATTGATAATCTTGGCGATCGCAGCCCGACCGGCACCGCTGCGCCTGCAACGATTGTTACCGTGGGCGCCGCCACGCCGCCGCTGACGCCCACCCACCTGCAAGCCACGGCTGTTTCCACGACGGAGATTGACCTTTCCTTTAGTGAAAGCAGTTCCAATCAAACCGGCTTCACCATCGAAAGATCGCTGGATCCCGATTTTTCCAGCACCACGCGCCTGTTTACCATCAACCGCCCCGATGCCGTGCAGTACAGCGATACGGGTCTCACCCCGGACACTATCTATTATTATCGCGTCCAGGCATTTAACAGTGCTGACGTTGCCAGCAACTTTTCAGGTCCGGCATCTGCTAAAACCTTCAGCGTAACGGTCACCCCAACGCCAACACCAACACCTACGCCAACACCTTCCCCCACGTCTCCCCCGCTTACGACGGATGAAAAATATGTCATCCAAATTTACTTAAGCCTGTTGAACCGCCAACCTGATGCCGTGGGATTGGCATTCTTTGCTTCAGAACTGGACAGCGGAAATTCTTCCGTGCTGGTGGTGCAGCAAATCCAGGGCAGTTCTGAGTACCGGGACGATCGGGTTCAGGCGTTATACGAGAAATATTTGCACCGCCGCGCCGATTCTTTGGGGTTGGCCGACTATGCCAATCTACTGGCCGCAGGTTTTACCGATGAAGAGGTATCGGTGGCATTTTTGAGTTCTCCCGAATATTTCGCATTGCACGGCGGCACCAACGATTCTTTCGTGGACGCTTTATATCAAGATGTGCTTGGCCGCACCGCGGACCAAAGCGGGAAAACCCTTCTTCTTTCGTTGCTGGACATCGGCACGCTCACCCGCGCCCAATGTGCGGCAGCCATGCTGCAGAGCCTGGAATACCGCCAACGCGTTGTCACGCAAAGCTACCAGGAGTTTCTTGGCCGTTTGCCCGATTCGCCTTCGCTGGCCGCCGATGCATCGGCTCTGGGAGATGGCCTGACCGATGAGGCGTTGGACCTGGCTTTAATTACGTCGGAGGAATATTACCTGGCGCGGATTTAGAGGCAGGTAACGCCCACTGAGACGGTTTTACTTTCGTTTGCGGCGGGTGTGGAAGATGGGATGGCGGCGATCTGCTTCAGGCCGATAAAAAGGAAGTTTTTCGTTGCTGAAATGGCGCCGTAATATCCCGCGCTAGAACAAACGTGAACTTAACCGAGCAAATCTCATCCAATTCATTTAGAATGCCTGCTTCCCCGCATCAACCGCTCCAAAGGAGTCTTCATGGCGTCAGTCCGCGATATTGCCAAGCGTGCGGGAGTCTCCATTACCACTGTTTCCCGAGTGCTGAACAATCATCCATACGTGAGCTCCGACGTGCGCGAGAAAGTGCTGGCCGCCGCGAACCAGTCGCGCTATGTGGCGACCGTGGGCAAGCGCTCCACCAACAATATTGCCCTGATTTATACCGATGAAAGCACCCTGGGATCGCCCTTTGACGCGGGGTTGCTGGATGGCATTAGCCAATGTATGGAGGAAGTGGATTACGATTTAATGATCATGGACGCCCGGCGGGCCCGCCAGCCGGGTGAAACCTATACGCAATTATTTATGCGTAAAGGCGTGCGCGGCGTGCTTTTGCGCACCACGGCGGCCACCCGGACCATGTGTGAAGCCATTGCGGGCGAAGGATTTCCGGTCATGGTGGTGGGCGATCGCTTTGAAAACCCGGCGGTCAACTTTATCTACAGCGAATCGAAGGACACCAGCCGCGAAGCCATTGAACATCTCATTGGCCTGGGCCACCAGCGCATCCTGGCGTGCGTGAATGTGGTGGATGACACCGACCATTCCGATCGCCTGCAGGGTTATCTGGAGGCGTTAGAATCGCGCGGCATGGAAGTCGATCGCCGGCTTATATGGCGCGTACCGGCCAACCGCGAGGGCGGCTCGCAGTTGATCAAGCGCATTATCGCGTTGGGTTCGCAACGACCCACGGCGGCGTTTATCACCGATCCCCTGGCCGCGGTGGTGGCTTTGTGCGAAGCGTGGAAAGCGGGATTGAAAGTGCCGCGGGATCTTTCCATTGTGGGCGTGGACGATGCCGAAATTCGCTACACGGTCTTTCCCGAAATGACTGCGGTGTGCCAGGATTCCAAGCGGCTGGGGCGTGAAGCATTCAGTTCGTTGCGCGGATTGATCGAGCGCGATGAAAGCGCCGGCCCACCGGCGGGCCTGATCCGCAAATCGCTTAGAACATGGCTGGAAGTCCGCGGATCATCGGGGCCGGCGCCCCAATAGCAACGGCCGGTCCGGCCTTATTGCACAAGCACCGAAATGGCCGTGAGCGGCTCCACTTCAATACTCTGCGATATTTCCCGGGCATTTGCGGGCACCTTGATGCCTTGCTGCAGCACTTTAAATCCCTCGCCATTGGCGGAGGAAATAGTCAGCGTGCGATCGGTGGTCGCCGGCGGAATTTCCAACTTCAGCGTGACCGTTATCTTGTTGTAGTTAATGCCCTTGGCGTAATCCTTGAAGCCTGTGCCGTCATAAGCCCAATCGTACAAAAGCACCGCGTTGAGCTTGGCGCCATCCACGGCGCCGGCGGCCTGCACGAAATCGTTTATTTTCGGCGATGTTTCGCCGGTGGCGCTAACCGATGCATCCACGCGCTGGCCGCGGAAATCCTTCCATATCCAGAACGCATCGTAGGCGTCGTGCATGGGCGAACCCTGCGGCCCCTGCGGCCCGCCGGGGGGGCCGTAGCCCTGCCATTCCACGCCGAACATGTAAATCGGTTCGGAATATTGCCGCAGGCGATAGTGGATCGTCCCAGTTACCCAGGGGCGTTGCACGGCATCAAAATAACGCTTGACCATGTAATCAAACTTCGTGCGGCCCTGAATCCAGAAATCCCACTCCGTGATGATCATGGTAATATCGGGGCGGCCTTTTTTAACGCAGTAATCGTGAATGGTGTCGATGAAGGGAAACAGCACTTCCGGGGTCCAGCCGTAAGGGTGGAACGATAGCACGTCAAAATCCTGGCCCACGTCGTCAATAAATTTTGTAATGAATTTTTCATTATAGGGGCAGTAAGCCACCACTTTTACGCCGGGGAAATCCGCATGGACGCGCTTGCCCACGGCGCTGACGATTTTCTCGTAGCCGGCAATGGTGTTGTCATCCAGGCCCGGTTCGTTGCCCAATTCCACGTACTGCAAATTGGCCGCGTAACCGGGTGAGCCTTTCTTGCCGTTATTGGTGTGCTGCAGAATCAGGGCAATCTGATCGGCGATGATGCCTGCCTGCTTGTCGTTAGCTTTGTTCCACGGGTTATCCTTGAACAGCCAGCGCGGTTCGCCGTAAGTAATGCCGTGAAAACCCGCGAGCATGATAAGACCGAGCCGCTTGGCATCGGCGATTTGGGCGTCAATCTTGGCGTAATCGGGTTCGGCGCCCTCGGTATTGCCGATGTTTGTGCCGGTTCGATAAAGGCCGCCCTGGGGATTTAGCGCATTGAAATTATCCAACCCCAGTTTTTCCGCGGGTGTTTTGCCAAGATCTTCCACGCCATGGATGCTGAAAATCGCGGGGGCGATGGCATTGGCGGGCTTGGTGAAATCAACAGTGGCCGTCACTTCGCCGGTGGCATCGTGCAAAGCCGCTTTGCTGCTCTTGGAATTGGCCGCCAGCCAGGTAAAGACCTGGGCGTAGTATTTGCCAAAATCCTTCCATTCGCCGAACTGCTGGGATTGCTCGTCGCGGGCGAAAATCGACAGCGAGGAAATCGCGCGGCCATCGCCGTACTGCCAGGCGACCAAAATCGGCGCACCCTTGGGCGTTTTTAGAAGCACCGTGGCCTTGTCTTTGACGGTGCCGGGAAATATGCCCTGCAACGTCGGGCTGCCGGCCCAATCGAGTCCTGCCACCACGGGATGGCTGGCCTCGCCTACGATCGGTTGCACGTCGTGCTCATCAATGTGAAAAGCAACGCTGTCCATGATCCATGCCACGGGAAAAACATCGCGGAATTCCTGCGTGGAAGGCTTGGCGAAAATGCTGTATTTGTGATTGGCGCAATAAATAATTCCCCCGCCATTCTTTACAAACGTGCTTACGCCATGCTGCAATTTGGGGCTTAAGTGGCCCATCATGTCGCCGATGAGCACCACATCAAACTGCGATAGGTAATCCGCATCAATGTATTCCTGGCCGATGTAATTGGTGATTTGCGTCCATTCGAACTGGCCGGGCGCGACGGCATCGACTTGCTGGGCGATGTAGCGGCCGCGTTCGATATCGGGCTTGCCGTCCTTGGCCATCCAGAGATCCTGATAGAATGGCTGCGACTTCCAATCGCCCGTGCATAGCAACACGCGGATGGGCTTATTGGCCCCAAACGCGGCTGAACACATGAATGCAGCCAGCATTCCAAAAAACAGCACCACACTTCGTAAGCCTGCTCTGTGTAATTGCATCTGCCATCCTTTATAAGAATCGGGCCAACCACCGCCGCGGAGAAATAACATATTGTCCAAATCTGCGCAAATCGTCAAT
>Ga0206916_1100_pt1 | contig 15077 bp, 15 predicted proteins | sample Alteio_BWOrgHeat_71_FD_152957 | JGI IMG/M metagenome (GOLD analysis project Ga0206916, IMG submission 152957) | Enriched cells from forest soil in Barre Woods Harvard Forest LTER site, Petersham, Massachusetts, United States -... | ecosystem: Environmental > Terrestrial > Soil > Temperate forest >... | reverse complement strand
CCGTTAATTCCGTCAAAAATTCCCCTCTCTACATACCCCGTCCACTACGTCGAGGGAGGAGGATTTTGGCGGAGGTAGGCGCGTCCGATAATCGCTGGGTCTCGATTGGCGAGGCGACGGAAGCTCACCGCAGAATGATTCGTCCGAAAGGTCAAAGACGCTAAAAAGACCCTTTCGCATCGTGCAAGCGGCTCGGGCTCGCGTTTGCATTTTACAGTCAGCAATTATTTCGGCGAATTTATCACGCGGGCCATCCAGAAAAGTGTTGATGTCAATGTCATCGACGAATGACAGGGCCACAAAGACGGCGGTAAATTGACCTTCGGGAACATACAGCCGTGTTTTGATTCCCATTCCAGACGCATGGCGCAATTGTCTAGTATAGATAAATCATGATTCGCGATCTTTTGCTCAGGACTTTTGGAGGATTTGGTATTCGCGGAAGAGAATTAAGCTATTGTCACGTCATGTTTGAGAAATTGGTGAGATGGAAGGTTGCAGGTCTCAGCCTAACGGTTTCCCTTATCGTTTTCGTCTTCCTTTACCTTGGGAATACAGGAAGCTGTTCCCCGGACGAAGCTGTCATGTGGTGGACGGGTCATGATTGGCATACTTCGGCATCCCTCAATTTCAAAACAAAAAGTTTTCGTTGCGGCTCAGGCAATGGGGTTTCTAATGTGAGCATGGCGCGGGACAGTTCGCTTTTGGCATCACCTGTCAACCTTGGCCTCGGTCCATCCTTAACCGATCAAGAAATCGAGCAAATCAGGCAATGCATGGACGAGCTCCCTGCGCGATACTCGATCCTTGGTTCGTTTAGTCGCTCGCTCTACAACCGCGAATGCCACATTGCTTTCTACAAAAACGGCAGTCTAAAGGTTTACAGTTATTCCAAGGACAATCTGCCGATTTCGTTTGTGAAGCTTCTCCAAATATTAAGGATGGAACATTGGAATTTCTAGCTGCCTGTTTAATCGAACGGAAATTTCGAGGTACACGGGGAAGGGATGGACGGGGTGCGGGCCATTTTCAAATTGTATAACAAAATGCGATATTTAGAAACCATTCCCGTCTTGTGAGGAATCGCCGCGCCGGGGATCGTTAGCGGAATGAAAACTTATGGCCTGTCGGCCCGTTCGCTGCCGCTGGATGATTCGTGGGATGTCATTGTCGCCGGGGGTGGTCCAGCCGGTTGCACAGCCGCGACGGCGGCCGCTCGCGAAGGCGCGAAGACGTTGTTGATCGAGGCCAGCGGCTGCCTCGGCGGCATGGGGACTTCCGCGCTCGTGCCGGCGTGGACGCCGTTTTCCGACAAGGAAAAGATCATCTACCGCGGCCTGGCGGAGAAGGTTTTCCGCGCGTGCTCGGCGGGCATCGCGCATGTGAAGAAGGACGCGCTCGACTGGGTGCCGATCGATCCCGAGCGCCTGAAACGAATTTACGATGAGCTGGTGACGAGCGCCGGGGCGAAGGTCCTTTTTCACACGCACCTTTCGGCGGTGGAGCGAAACGAGTGCGGCATCGAAACGATCCTCATCACCAACAAAGCCGGACTTTCCGCACTGAAAGCGAAGGTCTATATCGACTGCACTGGCGACGCGGACCTGACCGCCTGGGCTGGTGTCGAGTTCCATAAAGGCAACGCCGAGGGCAAGAAGCTGATGCCGGCGACACATTGTTTCGCGATCACGAATGTGGACAAGTATGCGTTGGACAACGGGCCGAGCATGTATGGCGGCGTGGCCGACAGCCCGATCCACAAGATTCTCAAGTCGGGCAAGTATCCGCTGATTCCAGACACGCATTTGTGCCACAACTTCACCGGGCCGGCCACGGTGGGTTTCAACGCGGGGCACATCTTTGAGGTCGACAACACGAAGCCGGAAAGCACTTCCGCCGCGCTGATGCAGGGCCGCAAGATGGCAGAGCAATACCGCGCGGCGCTGGCGGAATTTCTCCCCGCCGCGTTCGGCAATTCGTACCTGGTGATGACGGGCTCGATGATGGGCATTCGCGAGACGCGGCGCATCGTCGGTGACTACACGCTGACGCTCGCGGACTTCATGGAGCGGCGCTCTTTCGAGGACGAGATCTGCCGCAACGCCTACTTCATCGACGTCCACTGGGCGAAGGAGGACATCGCGGCCAGCCCGGAGAAATTCAAGGAGTGGGAGAAGAAATGCATCCACTACGAGAAAGGTGAATCGCACGGCATCCCCTACCGGTGTCTGATTCCGAAGGGACTCGACAACGCGCTGGTGGCGGGGCGCTCCATCTCGTGCGAGCAGATCGTCCAGGGCAGCGTGCGCGTCATGCCGGTCTGCCTGGCAATGGGTGAAGCGGCGGGAATGGCGGCAGGAAAAGCCGCGCTGTCCCACGCCGGAAAAGTGCGCGAGGTGCCCACGACGGAATTGCGGGCGGGTCTGCTGAAAGCCGGCGCTTATTTGCCGGAGGTCGAGAAAGCGAGTTGAGAGATAAGCATTTTTTTGACGGGATTAACGGAATTTTGAGACGGAATTAACGGGATGGAAGGAAGGGAAAGTTGGATTCCCTTGAAAAACCCCCGTAAATTTCCCCTCCGGAAATTCCGTTAATTCCGCCGAAAAAATTCCCGAACCTTCTCCGAAAATATCCGGGAAACCCACTCGTCGATCAGTCGCGCCATTCGCTCTTGTCTCGAAAGTGCCCCCGATTAGACTGGCCGCGTGATCGCTAATCCGAGACGGGCATTTTCGTGGGTCGTCGTGGGTTATGTGATTCTGATCCTGCTCCGGTTCTACATTTCCTCCCAGGATGAGATTATTCCCCTGCCGGTGGATAGCGCGAATTACGCCGAGGGAATCACACATGACATATGGTTCGAGTTTCAGCGATCAGGCGTGTCCGTCCTGGCCTGGTTGACGCGGGAATTTGGATTCCCCTATAAACTTGTGCTCGATTCCGCCTATGTCGCGCTGTGCGTGGCGGCTTCGCGTCGAATTGCCGGGTGCACGCGAAGTGAATTACTCGCCCTGGTCGTCTTCTTTCTACTCGCGTTTCAGTCCTATTTCCTGCGCGCATCGATGAACTTTATGAGCGATCCCGCCGTCGCCTGCCTGATGCTAGCGGCGGTACTTTTGTTTGGGAGGATATTGGAACGCCCGGTCGCGCGATGGAATTTTCAGGAGGCGATTTTGGTGGGGATAGCCGTCAGTTTCTGGGCCATGACGCGTCCGGAAGACATGATCATCATCTCTGCCTTCGCGGTAATCGCAGTGGTCCAGTTTTTCATGCAGCGTTACTATTGGCGCGAGGGCTGGTCTGCGCGTGCGTTGATACTTCTCCTGCCGTTAATCATGATGGTGGCGTCCGATGGGTTGATCCGCCTGCAAAATTTTCGGACACATCACCTGGCGGTTCAATCGCGCATGTACGGTCCGGGTACAACCGCGTTGCTCAACGCCCTCTACAGCATCCCGCCTGACCAGGAAGTGCGTTACTGCCCGGTCCGTCTCTCCACTTTTGAAGCAGCGGCCCGGGTGAGTCCAACCATTCGAACCCTGCTGCCTGAACTGACGGATACAAGCAACGCCTTCTGGGTCTATGGATCCCAGGTTTATGAGCGGTCGAACGAAGTTGGCAGTTATCTCAATTTCCTCCTGCCCGATGTCTACGGGAAACATTATTCGATTGAAGATGGTGAAGCGGACAAAATGATGATGCGCTCCGCGGAAGAAATTCGCGCCGCACAAGCCCGGGGCCAACTCGGGCGCCGCGCGGAACTTTATCCCATCGATCCTCTCTGGCGATTGTGGGTGCCGGAACTGCCGCGACAGTTTGCCTGGGGAATATGGAGCTCATTCGGACTTCATTTCGAGGTGCGGACATTGGAGGAGGAGGCGGCATCTCGCACCGATGTCCGGCCGCTGTCGCTTGAGCGCAATTTTTCCGATGGTCTGCTTTTGCGAACGGCCCTCAACGCGGGCAACGATCTCGATATTTTTGGTTCTTTGGCCAAGACGCGGCGGGAAAGCGTGGCAACAAGCGTCTTATTGAGAGCTGGTGACGATGTGCTGGGTGCATCGCGGATCTATCCCTTCACGCCCACGGACGATTCGGTTCGCTTTGCCATGAGCATCCACCCCGCGCCCGTGGCGTCGGCGGCATCACTGGAGTTTTGGAGTGGTTTAAAGTTGATCAAATCGGTTCCGATCGAACTCGTCGGCAGCCACCCATGTACCGTTGATGTCGTGGGGGAATCATGGTGGATCCGATCTGACAACATTCCCCTTCGGATCAGCTCCGCGAAACGTCTGGAGGAGGCCTTGTTCCGGCTCAACGATGCATTCCTGCTGTTCGGCGCCGCGATCTGCGCCGTTCTATCTTACTTCGCGACAAGACGCTCCCGCGATTTCCAATTCCTGCCGCTCGCGGCTGTGGTGGCTGCGGCTGTCGCCTTCATGCTGCCGAGAATTGCTTTCTACACGATTCTCAGTGAATCCTGGGCCAAGCGGGGCGGCCAGCGATTTTTCAGCGCTAATTCACCCACGGCGTTCCTGACATTACTGGTAGTCTGTTGTCTCCTGGGCCACTTCGCCGGCAAGTGGAAAAGAACCCGGCTGACCGGGTAAAAGAGCTTGGTGCCTTTGGCTTTCGCGTGAACGAAGAGGACGGAATGGGTCGCGGTGGAATTCGATCCTGCAAAATAATTACGCGGCGAAATAGCGTTCGAGCTGTGGCGTGGACTGAACCAGGAATTGCTGGATGCCGGGGAAGTAGTGGCTTTCGAAGTAGGCGTTTCTGCGGCGGTGCACTTTACCTTGCGCCCGGATCACGACGATGAAGGCAGCGATGATGGCGGGAATCAATCCTTCCAGCCAATAGACCAGCGGACTGAGCAGCCGGTTCAGCGGATCTGTCTCCACCGGACCGATGCTCAGGATTATCCCAATCCAGATAGCGAAACCGATCGAGGCGATGAGAGTCGCCAGCAACATCGCGTAGCGGCCCTTGGTGCCGTGGGCGTTTTGGGACAGTCTCTCCAATTCGCCGGTCGTGTGATTGTAGAGCAGGACAAATTCCGAGCTGCCGTCCTGCAAACGCCGTGAGATCGCGCTGATGACCTGGCTGGGCCGCGTCTTGAGTTTTTGGTTGGTGAGGACCCACGACGTCTCGCGCTGGTAAGGCGTGCGCACCCAGATGGTATCGACCTTGGTACTGTTCGTACTGGTGCTGGTGGTGCTGGGCGCGAAGTGGACTTCGTTGCCGATCGTATAGGGCTGGCCGGGCGTGGTGGTCGTGGTGTGGTATTCGTGAATGACCGACTCTTTATCGACGACGAGGGCAGGGGTAAACCCGATGGTGTAGGTAACGCCGGGCACCTTGACCACGCGCAGGGATTCAGGTAACTGAGGCAATCCCGGATAGAGTGGCGCGGGCGGAGATTCGACGGTCGGGCTGCCTATGCTGAAGGGCAGCAGCGCCTTTGTGACAAGCCACATGAGAATAAACGTCACCACCAGCACCGGCAACGCGGTGAAGAATTGGCGTTGGATCATGGAGTCGGTGACGTCGGTGCTGCGCATTGGCGATGGGCTGGCGGAAGATGAAGTGTCCGCGGCCCAATCGGCCAGATGATATTTTTCCAGGACGGAACGCTTGAAATTCCGGTCCCGGTTCAACTTCTCCGTGCTGGTCTGGAAGGCATCCGCATCGGGGCGGTTGGCGTGGCTCATCTGAACGGAACTGGAGGCGTTGTAGTAAGCGCTGCGCTTGTCGTGCGCGACTTGCGAGGCGGGCGCTTTTTCGTGGAGGTAATCCCAGAGCGTGTTCATCGCGACGAACCGCTGCCCGTCGTCAGGATAATCGGCCGCGACTTGACTTGGCGAAGGAGCAAGCGCGCCAATTTCGTCTGGAGTTGGAGCCGCGTGAATCACACCGCAAAAAATGAACGCCAGCTGCGCTGCCCAAAAGCACCCGGAACGATGACGAATCGAAGCTTCCACCGATTTAAGGATTTGCCTTAGACCGTTCGGTTAAGCAATGCGATTTTATCCAGAAGCAGAAAAACCGGCGGGACGCCTAGTCAAACATCGAAACGCTTCAGGAAAATCGACAACTGATCCAGGCCCTTGGGCTTGGCCCAGCACTCGGTGTTTTGACCGACTTTGCGCGTGCTCACCAATCCTGCGCGCGACAGTTCCTTCAAATGATGCGAAACCGTGGGCAGACCAATGCCAAGGCCTCTGCCGAGTTCGCCAACACACAAACGGGAACAGGTCGCGGGATCGCACTGACTTTTTTTGCGACAGCGGGCCAGACGAAGGAAAATGGCGAGGCGATGTGGATGCGCCAGCGCCTTGAAAACAACGGTCAAATTCTTCGTTTTCATATTTTGACGGTTATCGAATTATCGAGAGCATGCAATCCGCATTCTGCGATGGCTTGCAACATGCAAACGGTAGTATTCCAAAGAAAACATTTCAAGGGAGAATACCCATAAATACCTAACTTCAAGTAACTAGTGACTACATGAAAGTGATGGCACGCTGGGTGCAGTGGGTATCGGGATAGGGCTACAACCTAATCCAGATATAACAGCGCCGCAGGGTGCATAACAGAAAGGGTAGTTATGAAAAATAGCACTTGGTTCAATGCAGCGGTTTTCGCCGGTACGCTTATGACAGCTTCGTTGGCATCGGCGCAGACGTCGACCACCACCACCTCCTCTTCCACGACCACGTCGTCGGGAACCATCAGTTCCTTCAGTCCCGAAGTGATCACGGTACGTTCCACCACAGCGACAGCTCCGGTCAGCTATTCTTACAGCAAGACCACCACCTACGTGGATGAAGCGGGAAATCCTGTTTCAGTCGATGTGGTGAAGTCGGGTGCCCCCGTGACAGTCTATTACACACGCGACGGCGACCGCATGGTGGCTTCCAAGGTTGTGGTGCAAAAGACAACGACGACCACGGCCCCGGCTCCTGCCCCCGTTGAAACGAAAAAGACCACGACGACAACCACGACCGATAAAGAATAGCGCGGTCTTACCCACTCAAACCCACGCGCCTGCCTTTGATAGGCCGGCGCGATCTCTTCACGATTTATGAAAAAACTTATTCTGCCTTTTGTCGGGGTGATGGCTTTCGCCATCACTGCCTGCTCCAGCGAGCGTGAATCCAGTACGACCACAACGACGGAAGAAAGCACCATGGTGCATCCGACGTCGGCGACCACTACGCAAACCACGGTCGAACAACGCTAACGATCCATGTCACTCATCCTTATCATTATAGTTTTGTTGGTGCTGTTTGGTGGTGGCGGATACGCCTTTCGGGGTGCAGCGGGCGGTGGTGGCGGGCTCGGACTCGTGCTCGTCATTCTCCTCGTGCTTTATCTCATGGGTTATCTGCACGGATAGAACTTGAACCGAACTGTTTCACTTGGTTCGGACTGCCTCAAGCAGGGCGAACTTTTAAACTCAAATAATGGAAGGAGTCGAAGATGTATGCAGTAGTGATCATTAGCATCGTGATGGTCGTGATCGACGTCTTCCGATTCCATAAATGAAACAATATGCTGCCATCTGCTTTAACTTCGTCTGGATCCGGAGGGGCAATTCGCAGCGAGAGCGGCGATGCTGTCCGTGCTTGGCTCAACTCCATCAAATGCGAGCCGATGCAGCCTGAACAACAGATGTCCTCCCTCATGGATGCGGCTGAGGCCGTGGAATGTTTTAGAAGCTTATCGGAAGAACTGGACGCCGAGGAACTGCGGGATGCGTTTATCCATTCCGTTGTGGGGCGAGGTTTCCCCCCGGCGCGATCCGGGCGCAAAAGCGTCCACGATATCGAGTCCGCGAACACGCGAGACGATCGAAGCGATGACATCTCCGTCATCGACCCTTTGGTAAAATCGCCACGCCTTGATTTACAGCGGATCAAAGAAATGCATTATTCGCTCTCGGTCCCTGTGTGGTGTTGGGCTCGAGCGATGATTTTTCCTGCAGGGTAAATCAAACTATTCGCTTACTATTCACAGCTGAAGAAACGCGGGATAGCGCGAGATTACGGAGTGCGGCCACTTTTGCCTAGCTTCTGGGCAAGGAGGTATATGCCGTAACTGAGGATGGTGAGCTTGGCCAGGAGAATGGGGGCGAACATGGCAGGAGATACCTGTTTGCAAAACAGCCAAGCGCAGGCGCTTATGACGATGAGATCGAGGGTGGCGAGGCGAAACAACTCCGGCTTGATATGCGAAACTTTATCCATGCCCTTGTTTTAGCATCTCACGTGCCGGGCAAGGATGCTCCGATCTTTCCCAAGGGAGGTCACGGATGAAGAAGAGGCGTGCTAAGCTTCAGAAAAGATTTTGCGAAAGCGCGTCCAAAAGGTTAAGAACGGCAGGGCGAATGCCGCTTTTAGCTCTGGCGCGTCAGCCGTCGAAAAATAAGCGCAGAAAGTCAAAAATAATTTTGACATCGGTTGGCGATGGTCGCATGGTAGAGCAAGATCAAGGCCACTCCTGAATTTGAGGCATATGTTTCAAATCCGGGCGTGGACTTTTTGCCTTTATTGCTAGGGTCAGGCGCGCAGATAAGGGCCGGGTTTGGCTTCACGGCCACTTGCTCGGTGACGAGTTGAGTGCCCATGTAGCTCAGTCGGTAGAGCACATCCTTGGTAAGGATGAGGTCACCGGTTCAAACCCGGTCATGGGCTCCAGCGCCCCGGCAGTGATAGAGGTAAAAAGAACGAGATCAGGACGAGAACGAATTTAACAACGACAGACTGGACGGGCCGGATGAAATCCGATTTGTGCCAGCGCAACACGTAAGAGAACCCTCAGGAGTAACGAAAATGGCTAAGGAAGCATTCAAACGCGACAAACCGCACGTTAATATCGGCACCATCGGACACGTTGACCACGGTAAAACAACGCTGACCGCGGCCATCACCAATACCCTGGCGAAAAAGGGCCTGGCCACGGCCAAGGGCTACGCCGAAATCGACAATTCCCCTGAGGAAAAAGAGCGTGGTATCACGATCAACACCACGCACGTTGAGTACCAGACGGAAAAGCGCCACTACGCGCACGTCGACTGTCCCGGCCACGCGGACTATATCAAGAACATGATCACCGGCGCGGCCCAGATGGACGGAGCCATTCTCGTCGTGTCCGCGGCGGATGGTCCGATGCCTCAGACCCGCGAGCACATCCTGCTCGCCCGCCAGGTCGGCGTTCCCGCCTTGGTTGTCTTCCTGAACAAGGTCGATATGGTCGACGACAAGGAACTCCTCGAGCTCGTCGAGCTCGAAGTTCGCGAACTGCTCACGCAGTATGAATTCCCCGGCGACAAGATTCCGATCGTCAAGGGCTCGGCCCTCAAGGCGCTTGAAGGCGACGCCGAGTACGAGAAGGAAATCGTCAACCTGATGAACGCGGTCGATGAATACATCCCGCTTCCGGAACGTCCAAAGGACCAGCCGTTCCTCATGCCGGTCGAAGACGTGTTCAATATTGAAGGTCGCGGCACTGTCGCCACCGGTCGCGTCGAACGCGGCGTGTTGAAGAAGATGGACGAAATCGAGATCGTGGGCCTCAAGGACACGGCGAAGACGACCGTCACCGACATTGAAATGTTCCGCAAGCTCCTCGACACCGCCGAAGCCGGCGAAAACGTCGGTGTGCTCCTGCGCGGTATCAAGAAGGAAGACGTCGAGCGCGGCCAGGTCCTCGCAAAGCCGGGTTCCATCAAGCCGCACACGAAGTTCAAGGGCCAGATCTACGTTCTCTCGAAAGAGGAAGGTGGACGCCATACGCCGTTCTTCAACGGTTACCGCCCCCAGTTCTTCTTCCGCACGACGGACGTGACGGGCAACGTGAAGCTCAAGGAGGGCGTTGAGATGGTCATGCCCGGAGACAACGTTGAGATCGAAGTCGAGCTGATCCAGCCCATCGCCATGGAGAAGCAGATCCGCTTCGCCATCCGCGAAGGTGGCAAGACGGTCGGCGCCGGTCGCGTTACCGAAATCATCGCGTAATTCACAGAAAGAATCGCGCCAAACCGTCGGATCTGGGAGGGCTTTAAGGCCTCCCGAGGTCCGGCGGTTTCGGCGTCAAATAAACACAAACCTATTTTTATCGTCCAGCGCTAGAGGGCAGTAGCTCAATTGGTAGAGTACCGGTCTCCAAAACCGAGGGTTGGGGGTTCGAGTCCCTCCTGCCCTGGACAATTAAATTAAAAAGCACAACATGGATTCCTCGACGATCTTCTACGGCATTGCAGCGGTACTTTTCCTGTACCTCCTGCTGCGCTATCGCGTCACCATCAACAAGTTTGTTGGTGAGGTGAAGGTCGAGCTGGACAAGTGCAGCTGGCCGTGGGACCCGAATCTCACCGGCTTCAAGAAGTACAAGGAACTGCGGGACTCGACCGTCGTGGTCATCCTGTCGGTCATCCTGCTGGCCGGTTTTGTCACGTCGAGCGATTGGATTCTCACTCACCTTGTCGGGTTCCTGACCGGGACCCAACTGTTGAAATAATTATGTCCGAAGTCACCGAAATCACATCCGAAGCCGAGGCGACTCCTTCACCGGAATTGCCGCCGCAGTGGTACGCCCTCCACGTTCTTTCCGGCCAGGAAAAGAAGGTGAAGGAAAGTCTCGAACGCCGCGCCAAGACGGAGGAGATGGGCGATCTCGTTCGCGAAGTCGTCATCCCGACCGAACGCGTTTCCGAGGTGAAGCGAGGCAAGAAGATCGAGTCGGAGCGCAAACTGCACCCCGGCTACGTCTACATCAACATGTTCCTGCGCGATGAGGAAAAGAAGCTCGTCGAGAAGACGTGGTATTTTGTGCGCGAAACGAATGGCGTCATCGGTTTTGCCGACGGCGATAATCCCCAGCCGATCCGCGCGGACGAAGTGCAGACGATGCTCGGCCAGATGCGCGAGCGTGAGGAAAAAGTGCTGCCGAAGATTGCGTTCGCCGTGGGCGACAAGGTCAAGGTCGGCGACGGTCCGTTCCAGAATCAGGAAGGCCTCATCGAAGGCGTCGACATGGAGCGCGGCAAGTTGAAGGTTTCCGTGAATATGTTCGGGCGCTCGACTTCGCTCGAACTCGAATACTGGCAGGTGGACAAGACCTAAAGAATTTTAGACAGGATTAACAAGATTTACATGATTTTCCCGAATCTGAATCCCACCCAATCCTGTTAATCCCGTCTAAAAATTAGAGAGAAATTTATGGCTAAAGAAATCATTGGAACAATCCGTTTGCAGATTCCCGCCGGACAGGCGAATCCTGCGCCTCCCGTCGGTCCCGCGCTTGGTTCGCAGGGCGTCAACATCATGGCCTTCTGCAAGGAGTTCAATGCCGCCACGCAGAAGCAGGCCGGCGACATCCTGCCCGTGGTCATCACGGTCTATAAGGACAAGACTTTCACCTTCATCACCAAGTCGCCTCCCGCGGCCGTGTTGCTGAAGAAGGCCGCCAACATTGCGAGCGGTTCCAAGGAGCCGAATCGCACCAAGGTCGGCAAGGTCACCCGTAAACAGGTGATGGACATCGTGAAGACGAAGCGCAAGGACTTGAACGCCAAGAGCGACGAAGCGGCCTTCCGTGTCATTGCCGGCACGGCTCGTCAGGCGGGCATCGAAATTGTCGACTAAGCATTTTTGACGGAATTAACGGAATTTACGGAATATTAGAGGATTGAGTAACGAAATATTTTTGGAAGTTGGAATCATAAAAAATTCCGTAAATCTCCCGAAAAATTCCGTTAATTCCGTCTAAAAGATTTCAGGATAACAACAAAAGTGGGAGGGCATTGCCCGCTAAGACCACAGAAAGAACAACACAATGGCAATCAAACGCAGCAAACGATACGAAGCCGCCGCCAAGCTGGTGGACAAGTCCAAGGTCTATACTTGGGCTGAAGCGGTGAAACTACTTAAGACGATCCCCGGCACCAAAGCCGACCAGACGCTCGATCTCGCCTTTAAATTGGGCGTCGATCCGAAGCAGAGCGACCAGATGGTGCGCGGCACCGTCGCGCTTCCGGCCGGCTCGGGCAAGAACGTCCGCGTGCTCGTGTTCGCCAAGGGTGCCGCCGCCGATGCCGCCAAGGCTGCCGGCGCGGAGTTCGTTGGTTTTGAAGACTTGATCAAGAAGGTCACGGAAGGCTTCCAGGATTTCGACGTTGCCGTGGCGACGCCGGAAGCGATGGGCGAAGTCCGCAAACTGGGCCGTGTGCTCGGACCGCGCGGCTTGATGCCCAACCCGAAGACCGGCACCGTCACCGACGACACCGCCAAGGCCGTGAAGGAATGCAAGGCCGGTCGCGTTGAGTTCAAGCTCGACAAGGCCGCGAACCTGCACGTTCCGTGCGGTAAATTCTCGTTCAGCTCCCAGGATATCGAGGCCAACGGCCGCGCTGTGATCGAGGCGATTGTCCGCGCGCGTCCCGCGACGGCCAAGGGCCGCTTCATCGAGACATGCACGCTGTCGTCCACCTTCTCGCCCGGCATCCGCATCGACATCGGACCGTTCCTCAGCGCCTAAACTACGAAACACTGAATTTAGACAGGATTAACAAGATTTACAGGACTACGGAAGAAAACACGGATCGAAACCAATCCTGTTCATCTTGTTAATCCTGTCAAAAAAAGACCGACTCCCATGAGACCCGAAAAGAATCACATCATCAGCGAGATCAAGTCGCGCGTCGACAAGACGCCCTACGTTCTCCTCACCGACTACACCGGCATGCAGGTGCCGCAGTTCAACGAACTGCGCAACCGCCTCAGCGGCGCCAACGCCGAGTTCCGCGTAGTCAAGAACACGCTCCTGCGCCGCGCGCTGGCCGACTCGAACCTGCCTGACCTGGAGAGCTATCTCCATGGCCAATCGGCGGTCGTCCTCGGCGACTCCGACGTCAGCGCCGCTGCGAAGGTGATCAAGAACTTCTCCGCCGAATTCCAGAAGCCGAAGCTCAAGATTGGCATCCTGGACAAGACTGTCCTGGACGTGGCGCAAATCATGGCGCTGGCCGATCTACCGTCGAAGGACGTGCTGCAGGCCAAGCTCCTCGGCTTGCTGCAGGCTCCCGCCTCCACTCTCGTCCGCCTCATCAACACGCCGGCCTCCCAAGTCGCGCAGGTTCTCAAGGCTCACAGCGAAAAAGGAGAAAAAGCAACAGCGTAATACTTTCGGTCCGGTGAAAATGTGGTATGCTAACCGGCTGCCTCGTTCCCATCGGGCCATCTGAAGGGCAAGAAAGCAACCGGCCCACCTAGCTCCGAAGCCCTTCGGAGTTAATTATCGCGCGGGTGCGCGATACTAGGGCGGCCTTTAAAACAGTAGAAAAATAACATCATGGCAAACCTCGATACATTAGTGAACGACATCAGCGGGCTGACCCTGCTGGAGACTTCCGAACTCGTCAAACTGCTCGAAGCCAAGCTCGGCGTCAGCGCAGCGGCCCCGGTCGCGGCGGCTGCTCCTGCGGCTGGCGGCGGCGCGGCTGCTCCTGCGGCTGAAGCCAAGACGGCATTCGACGTCATCCTCAAGACCGTTGACCCGGCCAAGAAGATCGGCGTCATCAAGGAAGTTCGCGCGGCAGTCGCCGGCTTGGGATTGGCGGAAGCCAAGGCCCTCGTCGAAGGCGCCCCGAAGACGGTCCGCGAAGGCGTGACCAAGGAAGAAGCCGACGAGATCAAGAAGAAGATCGAAGCCGCCGGCGGCACGGTCGAAGTCAAGTAATCCCTCGCGGATTTCAAAGGTGCGCCCGTCGCGGTCCGGCGGCGGGCGTCCACCTGACAATTTGGAGACAGTTCCGGGCCATCACCTATCATCGGTTCAGCAAGGAAAGGCAGACATCCCATGGCAAGCACTAACGGCGAGCAGATCAAATTTCACGGCACCGACGACCCCATCGCTCAGGCTCGGACCACGGGACAACGGGTCAATTTCGGACGACTGGCCGAGGCCATCGAGACGCCGAACCTGATCGAAGTCCAGCTCAACTCCTACAAGGATTTTCTCCAGAAGGACGTCCCCCAGGCGAAGCGCAAGAACGAAGGCCTCCAGGCCGTGTTCTCGGAAGTTTTCCCCATCGAGAGCTACGACGAGAAGATCAAGCTCGAGTTCGGCGATTACGAAATCGGCGAGCCGAAGCTCAGCCCGCTGGAATGCCAGCGCGAGAGCCAAACCTTCGCCGCGCCGCTTTACGTCACGTTCCGCCTCCGCGAGGACAAGAACGTCAAGGAAGAGCGCGTGTACATGGGCGAACTCCCGCTCATGGCGCCGCAAGGCACCTTCATCATCAACGGCGCCGAGCGCGTCGTCGTCTCGCAGTTGCATCGTTCGCCGGGCATTTGCTTCGAGTCGAGCATCCACGCCAACGGCAAGGTGCTCTACAGCTATCGCATCATTCCCGACCGCGGTTCATGGCTCGAAGTCATGTACGACACGAGCGACTTGCTCTACGTCCATTTGGATCGCAGGAGGCGCCGCCGGAAGTTCCTCGCGACCACGTTCCTGCGCGCCCTCGGCTATTCGACGGACGAGGAAATCATCAAGCTTTTCTACACGATCTCGGACCTCAAGCTGAAGCCCGATCTCGACGACGAGACCATCGGCACCAAGGTGTTGATCGCGGAGATTCGCGACACCGCCAACGCGGACGTCGTGGTGGCGCGCGCCTTCGAGCCGCTCACACAGGCGGTCATCCGCCAGTTGCTCGACCTTGATATCAAGACCGTCAAGGTCATCGACATCAAGGACGACGACACGATCATCAAGTGCCTCAAGAAAGACCCGACGCACGACACCGAAGAGGCGTTGAAGGACATTTATCGCCGCCTCCGTCCCGGAGATCCGCCCACCGTGACCAACGCGAAGGCGTTGCTCAAGCGTTTGTTCTTCGACCCGAAACGGTACGACATCGGCCGCGTCGGTCGCTACAAGATCAACCAGAAGCTCACCATCAACGTCGATCTCGACACGCGCATCCTCGAAGTTGTAGCCGTTCCAAGGCATGAACGCGACGAGCACGTTGCGGCCGAGCGCGAGCTCGCCGGCGTCGGTGCAGGGAC
>Ga0206916_1099_pt1 | contig 15147 bp, 11 predicted proteins | sample Alteio_BWOrgHeat_71_FD_152957 | JGI IMG/M metagenome (GOLD analysis project Ga0206916, IMG submission 152957) | Enriched cells from forest soil in Barre Woods Harvard Forest LTER site, Petersham, Massachusetts, United States -... | ecosystem: Environmental > Terrestrial > Soil > Temperate forest >... | reverse complement strand
TTTCCTTCCGCGCTTCGTCGATGGCAGCTCGGTTGTCGTCGACCTCGGCGCCAACCGTGGGGAGTTTTCGCATGCCATCCTGCAGCGTTTCGGATGCAGGGTGGTCGCGGTGGAACCGGTCGAGAAGTTATTCCGGAGCATTGAGCCGAGCCCCGGGCTGCAGGTGCTTCCTTTGGCGGTTGGGGCGAGTAACCGGATGATTGCGATGAACGTGTTCCAGGGCAGGTGCGCGAGTGCGCTGGGGCCGGTGGTTTCCGACGAGCCGTTAACCACGCAGCCGGTCGAGATGGTAACGCTGGCCGAGCTGCGACGACGCACAGGGGTTGGACGGATCGACCTGCTGAAGATGGACATTGAGGGCGCGGAGGTTGAGCTGCTCGAGGCTTGCAGCGACGAAGAATTGCAGTCGGTGATGCAGATGACCGTGGAGTTCCACGAGTTTATCTATCCGGAACAGGCAGAGGCAGTGGCGCGCATCAAACACCGCATGCGCGGGCTTGGCTTCTGGGTGCTGCCGTTTTCGCTGGACAATACGAACGTGCTTTTCCTGAACCGCAAGACTGGGGTTGGGCCGGTTGAAGTGGCGTTCCTGCGGAGCTTTGTGCGGTACGGCAAGGGCATAGCGCGGCACACACGGCGAGCGTTCGAGAAATAGCGCAGGGTGCGTTCCTCTTCTTCTAGGACTGAAGGTCCATACCATACCAGTCGTCCACCGGTTGTGCCGACCCACCGGACATGAAAGGTTCGTTCCGAGCGAAAGGCGAACGCAAAGGGCGCGGAGGACGCAAAGGGGGCGCCACGGATGCCGTAGCGAACCTTGGCGTCCGTTGCGTCCTCCGCGTTCGCTTTTTCGTTTTCCAAGCGATGATGAATCACAGTTCTTGTAAGCAACATTCCCTTGTTTCTTATCAGCCTGGGCCGCAGGCCCAGGTTCCGGGCTGCAACAACGTACGCAGCGAGGGAAATCGTTCTACGTGCGGAAGTGGCTATCGGTGGGAGCGGCCGTAGGCAGCCACGTCTTCCATAGCGGCCCGGTCGTAAAGAAGTAGCGACACAGGCCCGCGACGGCGGCGGCGTTCAATACCAGAAGCGCGCCTGCGGGAGAAGCGAGCCGATGCAGCACCGGTATGCGGGCCTTGAGAGAGATCGCCGCCATCAGCCAGAACGCCAGTTGCAGCGCGGCGAAGATCAGGAAGGGAAGCGAGTGAATCCCCAGCAGCGCCGACGACAGAAACAACAGAACGAAGAAGTAGGGAACAGCCAGGCGCAGCAGCTTGTGCGACACGAGCTGGAACAGCACGCGGTTCTTTGGCGTCAGCAGCCAGGGCGCGACCGCGATGAGCTGGAAGTTTCCGGCGAGCGTGCGGACCTTGCGCTGGAACTCTCCCGAGGCCTGTGCCGGCCAGGTGTCGGTGACGAAGGCGGTGCGGTCGAGCACGCTGCGGTAGCCTTTGCCGATGATGGAAAGCGGCTGGAACATATCGTCGAGGATGATGCCCGGGGGCGCGGGCGTCACGGCGGCGCGGCGCACAGCGTAGAAGCCGCCGTAGACGCCGCAGGGTGAGTCCCACGCGGCTTCGCAGTTGCGTATCCACTGCTCGTACTTCCAGTAGATGCCGCTGACGGCGGAAGCAGTGGCGGAGTGTCCGGCAGTGTTGAGCAGCAGCTCGCCCGCGACGCAGCCGATGGAAGGGTCGGCGAAGTTGGTCAGCAGCGCATCGAGAGCGCCGGGCTCGATACGCGGCCGGATGTCGACGAAGAGGATGATCTCCGCGGTAGCGGCGGCGATGCCGTGGTTGAGCGCCGAAGCCTTGCCGCCATGCTCGCGGACGATGATGGGCTTGAGGCGCGGGGCCGAAGCTGCTTCCAGGATGTCGGGCGTGCTGTCCGTCGATCCGTCGGAGACGATGATGATCTCGTGGACCAGGTGGGGATCGAGCGCGGTCAGATACTCGATCTGTGTGGGAAGCATCGCCGCTCCATTGTGGACGGCCATCACGATACTGATAGGAGCTTGATCGCTATTGGGCCAAGGCTCTTTGCGCCAGGGGCGCGGGTGCAGGCGGGCGAGCAGGGCGATGGCGAGAGGATAGCCGGCGTAGGTGTAAAGGATGATGGCCAGCGACGTCCAGAAGCTCAAACGCAGCAACATGGAAAACAAGATCATTGCGCGCCTCGACGGCGGATGATGGTTTTGATGGTCTCAAACATGACGAAGAGGTCGAGGCCAAGCGACATGTGCTTCAGGTAGTAGAGATCGTACTCCAGCTTTTCCTTGGTTTCGGCGAGCGTGGCGCCGTAGCCGTAGCGAATCTGCGCCCACCCGGTAAGGCCCGGGCGAATGAGATGCCGGAGGTAGTAGAACGGCAGGTTCTCCGAGAGCATGGGAATAAACTCAGGGCGCTCCGGACGAGGGCCGACGAAGTCCATGTCGCCGCGAAGGATGTTCCAGAGCTGCGGGATTTCGTCGAGGCGTGTCTTGCGCATGAACATGCCGATTTTGGTGACGCGCGGATCGTTCTTGGTGGCCCACTGCGCGCCTGCGGCTTCGGCATCGGTGCGCATGGTGCGGAATTTGATCACATTGAACGTCTTGCCGCCGACGCCGACGCGTGTCTGGCGGAAGAAGATGGGGCCGGGCGAGGAGCAGCGCACCATCAACATGATGATCGGAATCATCGGCAGACAGAGGATGAGACCGATGGCTGCGGCGCACATGGAAGCAATGCGGCGCAGGAACTGCTGCGAAGACCGTATGCGAAACCCTTCGCTGTAGAGGAAGCTGCTGGGGCGGAGGCCGTCAAGTTGAATTTTGCCGGAGAGGCGTTCCCGCAGCGTGCCGACTTCTTCGACGACGATGCCCTGGAAGCGCAGGGCGAGAAGCTCTTCAACAGGAAGCTCTCCGCGCTGGCTTTCCATGGCGATGATGATGCGATGGACGGGCTTGGCACGCCCTCCCAAACGTTTGAGTGCGTCGATCCAGATGGCCTTGCGCTCAGATTGCTCGGCGGTGATTTCCTGCCAGTCGACTACTTCCATACCGAGATCGTGACGGGCGTTAATGGCGGCGATGATGGACTTTGCGAAGTCTCCCGCGCCGAGTACGTAGATGCGTTCGCGGAACTGCTCGAGGTTGACGATCCACTCGAACGTGCGCCGCCACAGCAGGTAAGCGGGAATGAGGAGAACGAAGCCGACGACATACGCGCGTCCCTGCGACACGGCTATATCCGGGAACCAGTACAGGATGGCAGACAGCAGGAAGCAGTCGAAACCAAGCACGAGCAGGACGCGGAAGTAGATTTCCTTGCGCGCGGAGACGATTTGCGGCTCGTACAGGTCGAAGTAGTACGAGAGAATCATCGTCAGGGCGGTGACGCCGGCTACTTTGAGGTACCCGTATTCAAAGGAAAGAACGAGGTACGCGTCGTCCGGCCCCAGGACGAGCAGGGTCGCCAGCAGGAAGCAGGCACTGACCAGCAGTGCCTCCCCCAATACGAGGATGACAACGCGGGTTGGGTAATAGACGTTGAAGAACCGTATCATCGTGCGATCAGTCTCGCTTACTCTCTCACCGCGTCGTAGGCGTTGTAACTGTCATAGCTGTCGTAACTGTCATAGCCGTAATACCCACCACTCACCGGCGGCCTGGTCACTGCGTTGAGCACAAAACCGAGAACTTTGGAGGCCTTGAGTTCTAAAAGAGCTCGCTGCGCCACCTCGAATTTCGTGACTCCACCGCGAGCGATCAGCAGAACACCATCGCAGGCGCGGGCCAGGTTGACTCCGTCGGAGACCAGGTTGACCGGGGATGAGTCCACGACAATCCAGTCAAAATGTGGTGATAGGACTTCGATGAGTTCGTCGAAGCGATAGTTGCCCGAAAGGTCAGCGGCCTTGTCGGAATCCTTGCCGGCGCCGATGAAGGTAAGCGAAGCGATGCCGTGGTGCAGCGGCGGGCCGTGCTCGGGGGCTTTGGCGCGGTGCATGATTTCACCGATCGTCGCCGTGCCTGCGAGGTACTCAGCCAGTCCCGGCTCGCTGGGGCAGCCGAGCAGGTGATGCAGCGACGAACGGCGCATATCGCCATCGATCAGCAGCACGCGGCTCGCTTTGTGGCGGGCGAAGGAGATGGCGAGGTTGGCGGCGATAAAGCTCTTACCCTCCTGCGGCAGCCCGCTGCTGACCAGAATGGACTTGAGCGTGTTGAGGTCGCGAAACTCGTGCATGCGCGAGCGAAGGCTGCGGAACTGCTCCACGGCGCTGCCGCGGTCCTCGAGGGCGGGCAACTGCATGATGGAGGGCGACCAGGGCGTCGCGATGATCGTGGAAAGGTCGACGTCGTTGGCGCGGCGCTGCGTGGCGGGGCGCTCGGGCGTGGCAATGTCTTCGGCGCGCGAGTGTGTGCGCATGGTGTCGCTCACGAGCATGTCGTCGACCGGGACGGCGTCGGTCGGGGCGGCGCCGGATTGCGGCCAGGACTCCCTGTGGTCTTCGACGACCGTTTGGGGTGCCGTGTCGAGAGCGCTCTCCCATGCGGGTTCTTTGCCGCCCGATGCGGTGCGGTCTTTTTCGGCCCGAAGTAGGGCTTCGTAAATTTTGCTCATCGATATACCTTCACAAACCTTCAAAGGTGGTTCGTTCTGCGGTTGAAATTTCGATTTGGTTGCGGCGCGGTAGAACCTGGACGCCCGGTCAATTACTTGTAGGGAAGCCACCCCCCTGGCTGGCGCTGGATACAAGGAATGGCTGGGTATCCAGGTCGAGGTCTTCCGCGACAGAAAAGACGATGGTCTCGGGAATCTGATGGACTTGTTCCGCGTAGCCGAAGATCAGCGAGTGCTCGCAGATGAGATTGATCACGCGAGGGATGCCGCGGCTGGCGCGGTGGATCGCCATGACGGCCTCGGGAGTGAAGATGGTTTCGGAGGTGCCGGCTATCAGCAGGCGCTGGGCGATGTAGGCGCCGGTTTGTTCTGCGGAGAGCGCGCGCGTACGGCACCACAAAGCGATGCGCTGACGCAGTTGGCGCAGGTTCGGCTGGCGCAGCATCATTTCCAGTTCGGGCTGGCCGGAGAGAACGATCTGCACAAGTTTTTCCGACGAGGTCTCGAGATTGGTCAACAGTCGGATTTCTTCGAGCAGTTCGGTGGTGAGGTTCTGGGCTTCGTCGACGACGATGACGCAGGTTTCCTGGCGGCGGTAGCGCTCGATAAGCCAGCGGTTGAGCTGCAGCAGCATGCCGGACTTTGTCCGGTTGGCCGGTGTGAGTCCGAAGTCGCTGAGGACGAACTCGAGAAAGTCCAGGGTGTCGAGGCGTGGGTTGAAGACGAACGAAGTGAAGACGCGGTTTTGATCGAAGGAAGCCAGAGAACGGCGCAGCAGCGTGGTCTTGCCGGTGCCGACTTCGCCGGTAAGCACGATGAACCCTTTGCGCGCGGAAATGCCGTACTCCAGACCGGCGAGCGCCTCGCGCGTGTGGGGCATCATGTAAAGAAAGCGCGGGTCCGGACTGGAGCCGAATGGAGCGCTTTTGAGATTGAAAAAGCTTTTGTACATTAAAGCAAATTCCCTGTTACTACGAAGTGGAACCATTGGTACGGTGCCGTTTTTCCGGGAAAAACGACCATCAGTTCAGAGGTTTCGCGAAACGCCCACAGCGCATTGGTTAGCCCTCAGCCTTGCTCAACATTTCAGGTGGCGACTTACGGTGGAACATTCCTTTGAGGCGGGCAAACAAGCCGGCCTTCTTATGTTTGACTTCAATCTGGCCGGCGAATGCGATGACCGCCAGCGTAGGCAACTGGGTAAAGGCCCACACGTCCTGCTCAGTGCGGAGCGCGGTGTCTTTGTACTCGAGGAAGGCAGCCAGCGTGAGACCGATCATGAGACCCAGGAAGGCGCCGCCGGCAGCGAAAAGTTGGCGGTTGGGGAAGGTGGGGTCTTCGGGCAGGTTGGCGTCGTCCATCAGTCGAAACTGTTCGCCCTGCTGGGCGCGCGTGAGGTCGACGGCGGTTTTAGAATGTTGCAACTTTATGAGCAAATCGTCGTAGTTTTTCTGGGCGGTTTCGTAACCGCGGTTGATGTCGTTGAATTCTTCTTCAACCGTCGGGCTGGCTTCGATCAGGGCCTGGTACTTGCCCATCGCGGCCTGGGTTGCGGCCACTTCTTTTCTTTTTGCCTGAATAACAAAGTCGCCGCTGCGGATCTGGGCACGCAAGGTGATCACGGCCAGCGACTCGTTGGGACGCGGTGCGGAAGTGCTCGCACCTGTGGATGTGCCCGTTTGCTGCTGCGCGGGCGCTTTGGCCATCTTCTCTTTGAGGTCGGCGATTTCACGGCGGACGGTAACCACATCGGGGTAGTCTGGCGTGTAGCGGCTGATAAGCTGCGCCTCCAGCGTCTGGAGTTTGGCCAGATCCGCGGCATCGCCCTGTTGCACAGGCACGGCTCCGTTGGGGCCTTGAATGGTGCCCAGTGGGCTGTTTTGCTGTTGCTGCAACTCCTGCGCAAGCATGGACTGCTGCATGTCTTTCGTCTGTTCCAGGCGCGCGAGTTCCTGGGTCTCATTTGACAACTGGGTATTGAGACTTGTCAGCATGGTGCCGTTCTGGGCCTGCTGGTTGGGTAGCTTGCCAACATACTTTTGCTGGAAGGCAGCCAGCTTGGCGTCGTGTTCGGCGAGCTCACGTTTGGCGTTGTCCACCTGCTGCTGGATAAAATCGGAGGTACCTTCGGTCTGTTCTATGCCGGTCTTCAGGCTCTGGGTCAGGAAGAGGGAGGTGATATCCTTTGCGACTTTCTGCGCAGTCTCCGCATCGCTGGCGGTGAAGGTGACGAAAAAGCCGGGGACGCCTCCGGTCTTTTGAACGTCGGACCGAATGGGCTTGATGCCGATGGCTTTGCGGACCAGGTCGACACGCTCGTCCATGGTGAGGCGCTTGGACGGGAGCAGGTTGTACTTCAGGATGATGGATTGGATTTGAGTGCGGCTTTCGACCTGCTCGCTCATGTTGGCTAGCCGGCTATCGAGACTCTGCGCGTTAAGGGAGGGTGCGATCTCCGTAGAGACTCTCTGGCCTTCGATGAGGATCATCGCCTGCGAGACGTATTGTGCCGGGATAAAGAAGGTGACGCCGTACATGATGATCGGAAGCAGGATGACAGGTATAGCGATCAACTTGCGGCGCCGCTTGAGAATGGCGACGTAATCATTTGCGTCAAGTTTGCGATGACCGAGCATAAGTAGCTCCTTTATTTATGACCGAGGTGAAGCGGACGAGGCGAGTAGGTAATTCCAAACCCGTACGTCTGAGACGTTCCAGAGAAAGCATTGGTGGTTGCGGCGGCGGTCGGAGAGTCCTGTTGCTGCACGCTGTAATTGAGGAAAGCGTTGAAGTTCCGCGAGAGGGTCCTTGAGAACTGGGCGTTGCCGATCAGTGTGTGAAAGTTGAGTTGTTGCGTGGTTGGGGCTCCATTGCTCAGGTTCCCAATGGATGAGTTGAGGGTGTAGCCGCCGCTGACGGAGATATGCATGTACTCTCCGAGCTTGCGTCCGCCCTCGCCAAAGACGCTGTCCACGAAGGTGCCCGCTACGATGCCTGAGCCGCTTCGCACGCCGCGTGTGTAGTTAACCGAATAGTCGTATTGCTGCCCGGTATACACCATTCCGGCGTCGACGCTGACATTTACCGACGAATCGTCGACAGCGGAGCCAACAGATGAGATAAACTCCGGCCCGACCGTAGCATGAAGGCTTAACTTACGATTGACCTGCCGGGTGTATCCCACCGTGATTTTCTGGGTCGAGATCGTAGAGTCCTGGTTCTCGTAGGTGAAATGGCTGAAACTGTACGTGCCTTCCACTTTGTTGAGAGCGTCGATGCGGTGGCCCATGCCTGCCTGGACGTCAATGGAATCGTCGTCCAGGCTGTCGCTTCCACCGTCGAGGAATCTTTCAATGGCATAGCCTCCCCCAACCTGCAGTGACGTGCTGCCGGTGAGGTGGCGTTCCACGTCGACGTTGACGTGGTTGCTGATACGCTGGCCGGCACGGCTGAGGATGCCCTGTCCGCCATTTTCGCCAACCGGGGGAGCGGTGACGCCGACGTCGCCAAGCCCGGGAATCCCGGATAGACCGGAGCTGGCTGTCTCGGGCAGATAGTTGACCGCGTCAGAGATGTTGGTGGTCCAAAGCCTGCTGGTAAAACTTTGCGAAATGTTAAGGTTTTGGAAAATGGAAGATTGCACGCCGCCGGAGTTATAGAGATAGCCTCCGGAATACACAATGCTGAGGGGACGGTTCTCGCTGCTGGAGAGGTAGCCTAAATTTCCGGAGATGTCTGTGGTCCAGACATTGCCGCCAGAGCCGTAATAGCCGGTGCGCAGGCGCTCGCCAAAGTTGACCGCGTAGTGCATGGTGCCGAGCTCGGTAGGCAGTTGGAAGCCCTGAAATGGAGGGGTGCTCGTGACCGCAGGCATGTCCTGACCGTGAGCCGGGGTACAGAGCAGCGCGAGCGGGATAAAGCAAAGGACGGCATGGAAAAGAAATCGCATTATGGAATCACAATCGTGTCGCCAGGCAGAAGCGTTACGCCTTGCAAATCGCCGTCTCTGAGCGCCTTTTTATAATTGAAGGGAATCTTCTTTTGTTTCCCTTGTTCTCCGCGCAAAATATAGATCTTGGTTTGGTGGGCGTACGGTGTCGGCCCACCGGCGGCGGAGATGGCTTGCAGGGGATTCATGCTCATCTGGAGGGGAATCGGCCCAATATGCATCACCTCGCCGACCAGAAAAACGCGCTTGCTGTTGACCCCCAGCACGGTGACGTTGACCGTTGGATCTGTGAGGAACTTCTTCAACCGGGCGGTGATGTCGACGCCCAGCTGAGTGGGAGTGCGGCCTGCAGCCATGATATCGCCGACCAGGGCAAGTGAGATCATGCCATCGGGGCGGACTGGAACCGTGCCCGACAGCGTGGGCTCTCTCCACACCGTGACTGCGATGGAGTCGTCCGGCCCAATGACGTAGGTCGAGGGTGAAACATTCGCGGCGGAGGGTTGGACCTGCGGGGGAACAAAGGCTGACGCAGGCACCGCTTGCTCCGTCGACGGAGCGGTCGTGCTCTGAGTCGGCAACGGAATGTCGGCTGGCGACGCAACTGGAGTTCCGGTTTGTGCCGGCGGCGCGGGAGTTGCGCTCTGTGCCGGCGTTGTGGGAACCTGCTGTGCAGCCACACCGATGCAAGCCGGAAGAAGGCTTATCGACAACATGGTTGAGAGAAGTGCTTTCATGTGGTCCCTATGGTTTCCTGTCATGGTGGTTAAGCGATATCGGCCCAAAACGGCCAACCTTCACAACCGGGTTGAGTCCAACGAATGTAGCGCGTGATCCAACCATAAGGATATTCCATTTGAGCACTCCCCGGTGCGAACCAAAGAGTAAGATTACCTCTGGTATATAAGTTGTACCCATAGGACAGTTTGAACACGTTATGCTTAACAGTCCGGTTGTCTCTGCACCCATTCCTTCCGGCTCGATACACTCGACAGAAATGACCGAACCTTTGACGTTGCATTCCAAGCAAGATACTGCCGCCTCTCAGGCAGCGTGGATGATGGCTGCTGTTCTTTGCGTATTGATGGCGCTGTTGTACTATCCGGTTGCCATCAAACTGGCAAGCGACTGGTACAACATCGAGGACAACTCGCATGGGTTGCTGATCCCGTTCTTTGTCGCGTTCCTGTTGTGGGACAAGCGGGAAAAGCTGCGCGCGACTCCGTTGCGGCCCGGCTGGGGCGGCCTTGGGTTGGTGCTATTCGGTCTTTTCGTACTGATCGTGGGGGTGTTCGGCGCGGACCTCTTCCTGTCGCGGATCTCATTTTTGATCGTGGTCATCGGCATCCTCTGGATGCTGCTGGGGCCGCCTATGGTGCGGGAGACGAGCTTTGTGCTGTTCGTGTTCCTGCTGGCGATCCCGTTGCCGACGTTGATCATGAACCACATCACGTTTCCACTCCAGCTGCGTTCCTCGCAACTGGCGAGCGGTCTGCTGCAGCTGGTGGGCGTGCCGGTGCTGCGCGAAGGCAATGTGATCAAACTTCCGGCGATGGAACTGGAAGTAGCCGAGGCCTGCAGCGGCATACGGTCGCTGATGAGTTTGTTTACCGTCGCGGTGATCTATGGCTACTTCATCGAGAAGACCACCTTGCGGCGGGTGATTCTTGCCGTTGCCGCGATTCCTATTGCCGTGGCGGCCAATGCGGCGCGTATTTTTGGCACAGGTTTGTGTGTGCAATACTGGGACCCGGACAAAGCCGAGGGCTTTTTCCATGAGTTTCAGGGCTGGCTAATATTCCTCGTATCCCTCAGTCTGCTGTATCTCGTGCATGTCGTGATGCGTCTGGTGACGAAGAAACGCGCGGTGGCCGTATGAAATCGCCACGGTTCTGGGTTATCGTCATTCTGCTGGTGGCAGCGACCGTTGTGCTGCGAGTGCGCGGCGATGTCGACAAGGTGCCTCCAAGTCAGCCGCTCTCCGAGTTGCCCGGGACGATCGGTCACTGGACCTCGACCGACTTCCCACTGGACGCAGAGACCCTGCAGGTGCTGGGCAAAGGCTTTTTCCTGAACCGCGAATATGCGCCGGTCGTCCCGAGCGGAGCGGCCGTCGATGCGGCTCCGATTGGGTTGTTTATCGGATATTTCCCAACGCAGCGGACGGGACAATCGATCCACTCGCCGCAGCATTGCCTGCCGGGAGCGGGATGGGTCTTCGACTCTTCAGGTGTCACCGAGATCAATGCCCCAGGCGAGAAACCGATTCAGGTTGGCGAGTACCTCATCTCCAACGGTGCGGATAAGCAAGAAGTGTTGTACTGGTATCGCTCGCATGGACGCAGCATTGCCAGTGACTATAAGGCCAAACTGTATACGTTGGCCGATTCGCTCCGCTACAGTCGTACTGATGCAGCCCTGGTGCGTATCGTTACGCCGCTGAGGCCGGGCGAAAGCCAGAACAGCGCGCACCAGCGTGCCGTGGCTTTTGCGACCCTGTTGGACCCCTTGTTGCCGGCATTTATTCCAAATTAGTAACCATTTGATTTACAGTCCGTTAGGTCGATAGGACAAGGTATCGGATCGGCGCGACAATCAGAGAAGAAGGACTAGACATGTTTATGCAGCGTTCTCGGCGGTTCCGCCTCTCAATAGCAGTTGTTCCCACCCTTCTCGCGCTCGTCTTCCTGTCGGGTTGCACCCGCGACCCCAACGTCCGCAAGCAGAAATACCTGGCTAGCGGAAAACGGTACGAGGATGCCGGCAAGCTGAAGGAAGCTCAGATCCAGTTCATGAATGCGCTGAAGGTGGACCACAACTTCAGCGACGCACATTACGAGCTGGCGAAGATATACCTGAAGACCGGGGCTATTCGAGAAGGTTACGGAGAGTTGATGCACACGGTGGATTTGGCGCCAGGCAACCTGGCCGCGCGGATCGATCTGGGGAACGTGCTGCTCGCGGGTAATGTCCCGGATCGAGCGAGCCAACAGGTGGCTGCCGTGCTGGCAGCCGACCCGAATTACGCGGATGCCTATGCTCTGCGCTCCGCCATCAATGCGAGGCAGGGGAAACACGAGGAGGCGCTGGCCGACATCCAGCATGCGCTGTCGATCAAGCCAAATCAGGCGTCGTATCACACCACGTTGGCCCTGATTGAAGCGTCCGACGCGAACCCGGCCAACCTCGACTCTGCCCAGCAGGAGCTGCAGAAGTCGGTAACGCTGGATCCCAAGGACGCCCACGCGCGCATGCTGTTGGCCGCGCTGATGGAAAAGAAAGGCGATAAGGCTGGGGCAGAACAGCAATACCTGGCGACGATCCAGGCATCGCCGAAGGATTATCAGCCCCGAGCAGCCCTGGCGGGACTGTACATGCGCAGTAGCGACAAGGCGAAGGCCGAGCAGACGCTGCGCAAGATGGTGGAAGACATCCCGGATAGCGATCAGACGCCGGAACTGCTGAAGGATTACTACGTGCGCACCTCGCAACCGGACGCTGCGGAAAACGTGTTTGCGGACCTGACCTCGAAGTTCCCCAAGAGCGTTCCCATCAAGGTCAACTACGCCTCCGTCCTGGCGATGAAGGGCGAGTATGCAAAGGCTGGTCCGCTCATAGACGATTTGTACAAGAAAAACCAGTCACTGCCTCAGGTGCAGTTGCTCAAGAGTGCGGCGCTGCTGAACGACAAGAAGGTGAACGATGCGTTCGACCTTCTGCAGAGTGCGACGAAGGGTTCTCCGCAGAACCTGCAACTACAGTTGGCCTTTGCGAAAGTGGCCAAGCTGAAGGGCGATGTTGGCGCTGCCGAAACGGCCTACCGTGCAGCAGAAAAGCTTGCACCGAAGGATGTCGATATCCAGGGAAACCTCGCTGAACTGGCTGCCGCACGCGGCGATTACTCAACGCTCGCTGCGATTGGCGAAAAGACGATGGCCCTGCGCCCGGATATCGGGCAGCCGTATCTGTGGCGTGGGATGGCGGAGGCAAATCAGAAGCAATACGACAAAGCGGAAGCAGACTTCCAGGCGGCGCTCGCGAAGGACCCCAACAATCCCGCGACGTATCAGCAGCTGGGAGAGTTGCGGCTGCGGCAGGGCAAGAACGCCGAAGGCGTAGCGATGCTGGAAAAATCCCTGGACAAGAGCCCGAACAATGTAGGGCCGCTCCGGGAGATCGTGGAAGTCAACCTGATCGCGAAGCAGCCGGATAAAGCCATCGCACGCGTGCAGCAGCAGATCGCGAAGTCACCGAAGAACCCCAACCTGTACAGCTTGCTGGCTGCTGTGCAGCTTGGCACGAAGGACTTCAATAACGCGCGCGACAATGCGAAAAAAGCGATGGATATGAATCCGTCGGATGAGACTGCCGTGCGTACGTATACTTCTGCCCTCGCCAATACCGGCGGCACAGATGCAGCGCTCCACACATGGGAAACATGGCTCGGCGCCCATCCAAGGGATGGCTATGCCATGTACATGCTGGGGGGTCTTTGGGACCAAAAGGGCGACCGGGCGAAAGCGGCAGATTACTACAAGAAATCGCTGCAGGCCGACGCGGCTCCCGCCGTGCAGGGAATGTCCGCAAACAACCTGGCGTACTTGATGGTCACTACGGGACAGAGCGCGGACGTTGCGTTGCAGTATGCGCAGCAGGCGCGGCGTAGCCTGCCCGACTCGGCGGCCACGGCCGATACGCTGGCGTGGGTCTATTATCAGAAAGGCACGTACTACTCGGCGCGCGATCTTCTGGAGACGGCCACGAAGCAGGCTCCTGACGATGCGTCGATCCATTACCACCTGGGTATGACGTACAGCAAACTGGGCCGCAAGGCGGATGCCGTGACGCAGCTGAAGAAAGCGGTTGCGCTGGGTGGATCGACCCAGGTTGTCACGGACGCGAATACGGCCCTGGGACAACTTTCCTAAACCCGCACGAACTTGAAAACAAAAGAGCGTCCCTTATGGGGACGCTCTTTTTCTCTCTATGGTACGGATACGTTTGAGCAGGGCTTTCCGTCAGGCCGCAAAGCGCACCTCTTATTCTCTTCCGTGATTCTCGGTCCCGGAAGGCGGTGAAGGGCTCGCTACACACCTTCAGGGAAATTGTTTTCGCTGGCCTTGGCGGCCTTGGCGTGCTCTTCCAGATACCAGGCGACGGTCTTCTCCAGGCCGGCGTGGAAGTCGGCTTGTGGTTTGTAGCCAAGCTCGCTGGTGGCGCGTTCGATGCTGGCCAGAGAGTGTTGGACGTCGCCCTCGCGCGTAGGACCGTAGTTGGGCTTGTGCTCAAAGCCGAGAATCTTGGCGAGTGCATCGTAGAGTTGGTTGAGGGTGTGGCTGTGGCCGGTGCCGACGTTGAATACGCGGCCGGTCGCGATTTCCTTCGGCGCGGTGCAGGCCAGCAGGTTTGCATTCACGGCATTCTGCACGAAGGTGAAGTCGCGGCTGGTCGATCCGTCTCCGAAGATGGTTGGTGTTTCACCGGCCATCATCTTGAAGATGAACTGCGCGATGACGCCGGAGTAAGGCGAGTCCGCTGCCTGGCGCGGCCCAAAGATGTTGAAGTAGCGCAGGCAAACGCCTTCCATACCGTAAACGTTGCAGAAGGACTGGATGTAGTACTCACATGTGAGCTTCTGGACCGCGTAGGGAGAGAGCGGCGAGGGCAGCATGTCTTCATGCTTCGGCTGGGTGGGCTGGTCTCCGTAGGCTGACGACGAAGCGGAATACACGACGCGTTTCACCTTCGCATCGCGCGCTGCCAGCAGCAGATTCAGTGTGCCGTTGATGTTGGCGTTGTGCGATCCGACGGGGTCTTTGACCGAGCGCGGGACCGATGCGACCGCGGCCAGGTGCAGCACATAGTCCATGCCTTCGCAGGCTTTTTGCATGGCCGGCAGGTCCTGCAGGTCGGCTTTCTGAAAGCTGACAGAAGAAGCGATATCGGCGAGATTATCGAGGTTGCCGGTGGAAAGGTTGTCGATGCCGCTGACATCGTGGCCCTGTTCTACGAGAGCGTGCGCAATGGTCGAACCGATGAAACCAGCGATTCCGGTAATCAAATAACGTGCCATGGTGCTCCTGACCAATCTATGGTGGCTTATATCGATAGTACCCGCTCATGAGCCGTCTCAAACTGGAAAGACACTGCAACCTTCGTGGCAAATACGGCGACTTTGTATCGTGACCGGATGCAATAATAGTGGAATATGTCGAACACCAACCCTCTGACCCTCCCAGGGATTGCAGCCGACCGGCTCGCTCGTTTGAAGGCCCGTAATGCCAGCATTGGAGTCATCGGTCTGGGCTACGTTGGCCTGCCACTCTGCCTTCTTTTCGCTGAGGCCGGCTTTAAAGTCACCGGTTTTGATATCGACGAAAGCAAGATCATCGAAATCGCTGCCGGCCGGACGTATATCATCAGCATTCCCGCAGCCGAGATCCAGGCGGCGGTGCAAAAGGGTTTTAGCGCGACAACCGACTTCTCCAAACTGTCAGAGCAGGACGCCATCCTGATGTGCGTCCCGACGCCGCTGACCGGGCATCGCGAACCGGACCTCAGCTTCATCGAAAAGACCGCCGAGGCGACTGC
>Ga0206916_1098_pt1 | contig 15247 bp, 10 predicted proteins | sample Alteio_BWOrgHeat_71_FD_152957 | JGI IMG/M metagenome (GOLD analysis project Ga0206916, IMG submission 152957) | Enriched cells from forest soil in Barre Woods Harvard Forest LTER site, Petersham, Massachusetts, United States -... | ecosystem: Environmental > Terrestrial > Soil > Temperate forest >... | reverse complement strand
CCTTTTACTATTTAAATATTTGAAACAAGAACCCAATGAAATGTTTTCTTATTTTTTTACAGTTTCCATTACAAATTCTACATTTGCTAAGATACGACCACAGTGTTCGCACACGATGATTTTCTTTCTTTCGCGAATCTCTCCTTGACGTTGAGCCGGTACAGTGTTGAAGCAACCGCCGCAAGCACCACGTTTTACCGATACTACAGCAAGACCGTTACGGTAGTTGTTAACTAATTTCGTATAAGAATTCAATAAACGCTCTTCAATTTGTTTAGAAGCTTTTTCGCGTTCTTTGTTCAATTTAACTTCTTCTTCCTGACTCTCAGAAACAATTACTTCTAATTCCTGTTTCTTGTTTTCAAGATCTTTTCTACGCTCGCTTAGATTGTAATCTGTTTTCTTGATTTCTTCTTTTTTGAATTCTATCTGCTGTAGAGCTTCTTTAATTCTTTTTTCAGAAACCTGCATTTCCAATTGCTGCAGTTCAACTTCTTTACTGATCGCATCAAACTCGCGGTTATTACGCACGTTCTTTTGTTGCTCTTCGTATTTTTTTATAAGTTTTTCAGATTCCTTAATACTGTTTTTGAAGTTTTTAATGCTGTCTTCTAATGCAGTAATTTCACCTTCATGCTTGGTTAAACGGGTTTCATAACCAGCTAATTCATCTTCAAGGTCTCTTACTTCTTCAGGAAGATCTCCTCTTACTTTGATGATTTCATCTAACTTTGAGTCGATTGATTGAAGCTTGACTAGAGCATCTAATTTTTGAGCGATTGTAGATTGTTCCATTTACAGTTTATAGTAACCGATTGGGTTTGTATGAATACTCGATAAAACGACTGCAATATTAACGAATTTTTTTGTCAAAACATCCATTAAAAGTTCTTTTGTATGAATTTCACTTTCATAATGACCAATATCGCATACCAGAATACGGTCTTCGGCATCAAAAAAATCATGATATTTGAAATCTGCTGTTATTAAAACATCTGCTTTTGAGGCAATTGCGGTTTTTAATAAGAAACTTCCGGAACCACCGCATAGAGCTACTTTTTTTATTTCTCCTTGAAAAGCAGTCGTATACCGAATACAATTCAATGCCAATTTTGTGGATATGTAAGCCATAAAATCGTCTTTGCTCATGCTTTTTTCTAATTCGCCAATATATCCACTGCCAACTTCAGTATTTTTATTACCCAAAGCTATTATGTCGTAGGCAGGAACTTCGTAGGGATGCTGTTTTAGTAATGCAGAAACTACTTGTCTTTCCAGATAACTCGGATAAATGATTTCAATGCGGTTTTCTTCTACATGCTCCACCTTATTTGCTTCCCCGATAGTTGGCTTCGCCGATGTATTAGGCTTAAAAGAACCTGTACCGGTTACAGTATAACTACATTCGCTATAGTTGCCTATATTACCCGCCCCAGCAGCAAAAATACCTTGTAATACCTTATCTGTATCGGCTACAGGTACATAACTTATCAGTTTTGAAAGTAGCCCTTTTTTAGGAGAAAGAATTTGTGTGTTTATCAGGCCCAGTTTTTTTGCAAGTACACCACTTACACCATCCGCTATATTGTCTAAGTTCGTGTGTATCGCATAGATAGCTATATTGTTCTGAATAGCCTTGATTAGTAAGCGTTCAACATAATTGCTGCCGGTTATTTTCTTTAATCCTTTGAATATAACCGGATGATGCGCAACAATAAGATTATGGCCTTTTGCTATAGCTTCATCAACAACATCTTCTACCACATCCAGACATACAACTACGCCTGTACATGGTAGCTGTTTATCACCGATCAGCAAACCACAGTTATCATAATCTTCCTGATAGGCAAGTGGAGCTATTTGTTCTAAATAAGAAATAAGATCTGCGATACGTGGCATAAGATTTGTGAAAATGAACCTGACTTTGCAATTTGCTTCTAAAATTAATTAATAAGCAGGATAAATATAAGGTGATTTTTCTAAAGATTTTATTGTGGCCGTTTTCATTGTTATATGGAGGTATTACAGCCTTCAGGAATATATGCTATGATATGGGCTGGTTCAAAAGTTATGATGTACCTGTTGCTGTTATTTGTGTTGGTAATCTAAAAGCAGGAGGTACTGGAAAAACACCGGTTACACAGTATTTACTGAATATGTTTGCTGAAAAATATAAAACTGCTGTATTAAGCCGTGGCTATGGAAGAAGTACCAAAGGTTTTATATATGCTGACTCAGATTCAACAGCAAATGAGATTGGAGATGAACCGTTGCAGTTGTATAGCCATGCTACTGGTCGATATAGTGTTGTTGTCTGTGAAGACCGGGTTGAAGGAGTAAAGCAATTATTGTTGCGTATTCCGGATCTGCAGTTGGTTATTCTAGACGACGGCTATCAGCATAGAAGAATAAAACGTGATGTAAATTTACTTTTAACGGAATATAAGGATCCGTTTTTTGCTGACTGGGTATTACCTGCAGGAAGATTAAGGGAGTGTAGAAATGGTGCATCTAGAGCGGATGCAATTATTGTAACGAAAACTCCGGTTGGTTCAAAGCCGCTTGCCCCTGATTTTTTTCAGAAGTATACAAAAAGTAAAACTACGATTTCATATTCAGCTATAGCATACGGAATCTTTCGAAATCAGGAAGAAGAGTTGAGTGTTCAACAGCAAGAAAAAATTATTCTGGTAACAGGTATTGCAAACGCGAAACCTTTATTGGAATATCTGTATGATAAATCTATCGACATTGAACAGCATGTTTCGTTTAAAGATCATTATACGTATACCGAGGCTGATATTCACGCCATTGAAGAACTTAGTAAAAGTAATAGCGGACTTAAAATAATAACTACCGAAAAAGATTGGGTGAAAATAGTACCTTTGTTAAAGAAATTAAAGACTTCAGCTATATGGGGATATTTACCTATTGAACTGAATCTATATTCTGAGGAGCAAAAACTACTATCTGTAATCGATTCTAAAATTATTCAAAGACTTCAAGGTCTTACGCATAGCGCATAATGTTACATTCCATATATACGTATACCAGATTTTTCACAACGATCCTTTTTACAGGAATCATTTTTTCCATTCAAGGTCAGATTCTGGATGATACGACAAAGCAATTATATGGCTATCACAGTGTGCGATATGGAAATGAAGAAGATGTTTTTCTGAATAAAGGTTTGAGACGTGAAGTAGACAGTAGTCTGGCGAGCATACAACGTTACGGATATATTTATAATAAAAACAAAGAGTATAGCCAGGACCTCGGTAACTGGGCAACGCCATTAAAATGTATTACCTCTTCTGTGCCAACACAGCTTGGGGCACAAACCGGATTTGATGTTTATAGTCCGTATGAATACAATGCGAATAACATTAAATATTTTGACACGCGCGCCCCTTATGCCGAACTGAAATATTACCAGGGAAGCCGCGGGCAGCAGAGTATGGAGGCATCCTTTACCCGTAATATCAATTCGCAATGGAACGTAGGTCTGGATTTAAGAAGGATCGTTTCGAAGGCTATCATCGGGTATGTATCCCGTAACCAAAAGCAGGCAGAAAATTATGCTTTTGATTTCTTTGTGTCACATCATTCTAAAAATAAAAAATATTTTATGTTGGCATCCTTTAATTATATGGAAGCACATAATTTTGAAAACGGAGGAATATATGCAGACTCCACGGCTACAAAAAAAGATTTATTTAATAACCAGCTTGCACAGGTTTGGCTAACGAATGCACGTTCGCTTGATAAACGATATAACTATCGCCTGTATCAGCATTATGATTTGCTGGATGATGACCGCTTACAGGTATTTTATCGATTGGATTATTCGCGCCGCACCAACAGATATGATGATAATGCTTTTGATATCAACAGACCTTTTTATACCAACTATAGTGCATATAATGCAAAAGGAATATATGATACTACGACGATCAACGACCGTACCGATTTCAATTTGTTTGATAACAGGGCAGGAGTAAAGGGCAACAGTGGCAGATTCTTTTATGCAGCGTTTGTTAAAAATAGATATGTAACCATGAAGCAGGCATCGTATAGCGATTCTATACCCGTATATAACAGATATACGACTGAATGGTATGCAGATGGTCAGTTGAGACGCTATTTTGATGAAGAACAAAAATCGTATCTGGAAGTGAACGCAGAAATTGGTTTCAGCAATAAGACTAATACAAATGCAAACACAACACCCAATGACATGTTTGCTTTGCGTTATATAAATAAAGGGTTTACGATTGAAGGCTCTACCTGGTCGGTTTCACCTACGATGCTTCAGAGCCAATACCGAAGTGATCTGGTTTCCTGGAACAATTCATTTAACCTGCAAAAAACAAATCGGTTATTTGCTCAATATACGTTTACTAAAAAGAAGATCGATATTATCCCTTCTATTACTGTTAATAATTACCACGATTATATTTACTTTACACAGGCCGGCACACCGGCACAGTATGATAGCAGCATTGTTCATATTCAACCTCGGTTGGCTCTGCGTTTTAATCTGTGGAAGATTCATATATATAATGAATTTCAATACAATAATGTAAGTAAGGGTGATAAGATCCTTCAAATGCCAGGTATTGTTAACGCTACACAATTGTTTGTAGAAGCCTGGTTGTTTAAGCGTGCTACCTTATTGCAGGTAGGTTTTGATGTATTATACCGAAGTTCTTATCAGGCAAACGGTTATAATCCTTTGATACAGCAGTATTATGTAACCCAAGCTGGTAAAGATCATGCGTCCGATTTTAATTACATCAATCACTATTATGTAGTTGATTTTTTTGTGAATATGCAGATTCGTACCGCACGTTTGTTTATTAAAATGTCTAATATAACCGGAGTAATTCCTAATCATGGATATTTTTCTAGTCCATACTATTCGGGTATTCCAATGACAATTGATTTTGGTATCAGCTGGAGATTCTTTGATTAACTGGAACGATGAGGGCAGCAACAATAAACGAACTTAAAAAAGAACTCCAGACTTTATCGTCAAAAGAGCTGGTTGATTTTTGTTTGCGGTTGGCAAAATATAAGAAGGAGAGTAAGGAGCTTTTAACGTATCTGATTTTTGAATCTGATAATGAATCGGGATATATAGCTGCCATTAAAGCCGATATAGATGAACAGTTTGAGTTGTTGAATACGAGCAATTTTTATGTGGCTAAAAAAGGATTGCAAAAGATTGTTCGCTCTATTACAAAATTTATTAAGTATTCGGGAATCAAGCAGACGGAGATTGAGGTTTTGATGTATTTCTGTAAAAAAATGCAGGACGCCGGTATTAATATTTCACACAATACCGTAATCGAGAATTTGTATTTCAGACAGATAAATAAAATTCAAAAGGCATTAGCTACACTGCACGAAGATTTACAGTTTGATTATCAGCAGGAGCTGGAAGCCCTGTCTATCTAGTTATTTTGACATTACAATTCAAACAATTCATAATCCTTTCCTTTACCATACATCAGGAAATCCTGCAGTTCATACTTTTCAAGGGTCATCAAATCTTTTAATAGAAAATTGTGTTCACTGATCCGCTTCAGTACAATAAATTCGTGCCTTTCACCATAATTAACGATGAAATATTTTTTACCGATGCGGATTGTATCTATAGAAATGGACATGTTTTTACTTCGTATTTGGTTGTATAAACAATAATTGTTTCTGATTTGTTCAATCTTGATTAATAGAAGGCTGCCAGCGATACAAAGAAGATGTTTAATACAATGTAGCTTAGTAATAAAACTCTTGAACCTATGTAATTTAATCGTTCGGATTTGATGTGTTTATTGTGTTCAAATAATTTTATGCAATAAGCATTTAAAAAAATGGTGAAGAATATAAACAGAAAGGTAATGGAATGCAATGTATCTACCAAGGTATAATCTGATGTTTCAGGCAATAAAGAATCGATAATATATTTATTACCTACTGCGGCAAAGAGTCCGCCAACAGGTAAGGCAAAGCGTGATTCAACTTCTTTGATGTCAATAAAAAAACTGATACAGCCAATGAAGAAGGCAATATACATTGCCAGAAAAATTTTCATAAATAAGCCCATGGCATTTCGCTCCAGGGTCATTGTAATATTGAAGGTGTCGTATTCAGCTTTTGATGTATTTGCCCTGGGATCTCCGAAAGCAGTATTGTATTCATTCTGTCCTCGTGAAACTTTAAAGTTTTTTATCTTCCAGCCATCGACATTCATGGTAGGGGCAAAATCACTGCCTGTAGAATCTATCTCATACACCAGCCAATTCTTATCATACATGGTATTTTCTATTGAAACAACGATGTTCTGTTCATCAAACGGATAATCATTCACGTTCCAGGATTGTTTCATCACAGATTTCATTTTCATTAATACCCATGTTTTGCCATTAATGGTATCAACCAGTACATCCGGCTTTTCAATACTTTTCGCATTAGGTACTTCAACCTGAGTAGTAAAATCAAAGTTGGGATTGTTGTATAAAAACCACAACCAGAAACGCATGGTATATTCCTTGTCATGAAAATTAATATCATGCAGGCTTAAGATATAGCTGCCCACTCTAACCGTATCCGGTGCTTTGGGAGCAGCATTGAGCCGTATCGTTATGCTCAGTAATACAGCTAAAAAAAAGATTTTTTTACTAACGAACGACATGCAGCCAGCCTTTTAAATTCCGTTTCCCCTGGTGATGAATCAAGCTGTAATAATATACGCCATCTTCCAATGGTTTTCCTTTCCATACATTATTATATGCATCATCGCTATATACTAATGCTCCCCAGGAATTATATATTTTTAATGCATAGGTATTCGGAAGAAGACCTTTGACTTCAAAAAAGTCATTCATTGTATCACCGTTCGGTGTGATTAAATTATATACTTCAATGTATGTTGAGCAATCTATTATGGCAGTGATGGTATCTTCGCAGCCATAATTATTAGTCACTTTAACTGAATATATACCATTGTCGTTTCGCGGTGTTTGAATGGTTTGAGTGGTTTGCGCGTTATACCATAAATACGATTTGAAATTAGGAGGAGCAGTGAGGTCAACAAGGCTCAGTTCTGTGTTGCAAAAATCTATATCGTTTGCAGGACTATATACTATACTTCCTTGCGGAGATGGCAGTACCGTAATCTTGACAGAATCAGTATTGGCGCAGCCATATTGGTTGTTTGCTGTTACCGAATAATTTCCCTGTTTTGAAACTGTTATAGAATCTGTTTTTTCGCTGGTAGACCATACAAAATCGTGATAGTTGCTGTTGGTATTAATGACAACATGCTGATATGCACAAATACTATCGTCTTTATTTATAATTATTTTTCCTGTATGCGGGTATAGGCTGATGTGCACAGTGTCTTTAAAAGAGCATTGTTCTTTTGTTACAATAACAGAGTAGGTACCGGAATCTTTAGCTATGATTGTTGAAGTTGTTTCTCCTGTAGACCATAGATAACTATCTTTTTGAATGCCTGCTGATAATTCGGTTTTACTTCCCGGGCACATTGTCTGGTCGGGACCTAAATCAACAAAACCAAAATCAGAAAAGAAACCATAACGAAAGCCCGTTCTGTCTGCCGAACCATTCATAACACTTAAGTGAAAATAGCCCGAGCTGTTTTGTAATAAATTTGCTTTTAATTCAGGTATGTCTGTTATTGAAAATAATTTGCTGGCATAGAGCCATTGGGTAGTGCCAGTAATTGTTTTAAAATCCGAAGCCTGAATAAGAGTTGTTTTATTGTTTAATGTAAAATTGCCTTCATTACCTGCTTTTGTGAGAATATTTAAAACCAGATCTTCGTCGTTAGAGCGGATGAAACCTAATTCCTTCGAGCCCGTGCAATTAATCTGTGGTAGAATAGCTTCAGCTAATTCATTTCCAAAACCAGTTACGTGAATGATGTAAACGGGATTAGATGCAGTAAGATAAAGTGTTTCGGTAATACTTATTTCTAACTGTTCGCCTGTTTGTAATGTAGCAACCGGTGTGCTGTTTCCGCCGGTGAAAATGTCAGTGTTTGGTGCTATTGCCAGTATATATGCGTTATCATTATCTGTTAGCGAATCATTTGCATGCTTCATTATAATATATTCTGTCCCTAGTTGATCAATGGGTACGATTTGATCTCCGCCCAGATCCCAGCTATCATCTTTAAGCATCGAATCATCTTTTACAGTAACTGCAATTGGTTTCGTAGATTGAATGGTAGTACCCGTCGGCCTTATAACAGCGTCTGTTAATAATGCTCTCCCGCTCCATGTTTGTCCTTTGTTAAGCGTAATAGTAAAAGGAACGGATGCCTGGTGGCCAACGATGTTTTGAGCAGGAGTGATTTTAATTTGTGTACTATCTTCAGTGGCAACAATATCAAAAGAAGCCCATGCATCAATATCTATTTGATTGTCCCAGGTAGTTTGAAAAGGGGTGAAAAAGGAAGTACCTAATGCATTGCGGCCTTTCAGTGGAAATAAATCACTATTGGTTCCCGGAGCATAGTTACTGCTTCCGTATAATTCATAATAAACGCTGATTTCATTGGTTGAAACAATATGCAGACCTCTGTTTAAAACAGTGTTTTCTGTTTTGTTCTCAAGGTTAGTTAACCAGGATGATAAATCGAGTGATGTAGCCTGATTTGCATTAAGTGTTATGGTTTTACCTGTAAAGCCAGGATTGGCCGGTATATTGATTGTAATGGTTGCTGGTAAAGAATATGCCTGAATGCGAAGAAAAACCGGAATGCGCCCGTTGGTTGGATTTGCATAAGGGACGGCAAACCAGAACTCTTTATCAATTTGTCCGGTACTTGTGAATGATAAAAGAATAAATAAAGAACATATTAGATATCTGTAGACCATAGTCAAAACTACAAAGTATTTAAGATATTTTAAATACAGATATATTTAAATATGTATGAGTACATCAATTATTTAAAAAAGCATGGTGGAAGTACCTGCTTTACTGAACGTTTCTCCGTCGTAAAATTTTCCTTCAACGGTATAAGTGTAAACGTTGGTAGATTGTTTGCCGTCGTTGTTTTTAACATCTCCGGTCCAGCCACTTGTATTGGCTTCTATAAATGAATTTGTTTGATACACCAATTGTCCCCATTGGTTGTAAATACGGAATTTGAATCCATCTTCCTGAATAAGGGTACCATATACTTTCAGTTTCTGATTCTCGGTGTTGGATGCCTGCGGAGAAAATACATTTGGAATGTAGATTATATGCATGTTTGCTGTAATGTGAGTAATATTTAAAGAATCACTATTTTTACAGCCATGTGTGTTTGTTGCAACAGCGTATATGGATTCGTCTTGTGTAGACGAGTAAGACGTTCCTATTGTAAGAAGATTATTGGTAGGTAGGTCATACCATGCAACAGTACTGCTTACGGGTGATATGTCTGCAATAATTAATAGCGGCGCACTTCCAAAGGATACTGTATCAGTTCCTGTAGCAATCTTAATTGATGGTTTATCTGTACCAAGCGTTACTGCAACACTTTTGCTGGTGCAGCCTTTACTGTCTGTTGCAGTAACATTTATTGTATAAGAATCATTTATTAATGGAACCAGAAATGTGTTGGTATTCTGTGTGCCGGCACTTGCAGGAGAAAAGTTGTACGTATATGCGAACGAATATCCTCCATAGGCATCTGCAACAATCGTTACGGAGTCTTGAAAGCATCGGGTAGAATCCGTAAAATTTGTGTACGCAATTACTTCACCGCGATTTGTAACAAGGATCGAATCCGTTTTTTTACAACCACGGTTATCAGTCACAATAATACCATATTTCTGACTGTTACTGCTTACCAGAGTTACTGTAGGGTTTTGAGAAGTGGTATTTGTAATATCAACAGCAGGGCCCCATTGCCAGGTATAGGTGGATGCGTACGCGGCTCCTGATATTACAGGAGTAAGTTGATTAGCTGTTTGGTAGCACACCAATGTATCTGCTCCTGCATCAAGATTAAAATAAGGTTGTGCATATTGGGGGAGTACCGTAATATTTGTTGATGTTAAATTACTGGTACATCCGATAGGGTCCGTAACCTGAACAGAATAGGTGTATGTATTACTTATTGCCGGTGGGGTAGCAATGGGGTTACTGATACTGGTGCTGCTCAGATCACTACTAGGATTCCATTTATATACAAAAGGACCTGTGCCGGCTGTTACGGTAGCGTTTAACTGAACCGAAGTTTGAAAACAGATGGATGTATCTTTTGTAATCGATATAAGAGGAATTGGATTGTTAAAGACATTTACAGAATCATAGCTAAAGCATTTCGAACCGTTATTGGTAATTGTTAATTTATATTTCCCCGGTAATGTAGTAGTGTATGTGGCTGTTGTTGCTCCTGTGCTCCACTTGTATGAAATAATAATACTTGGTGGGATAGAAGAAGGAGAAGATAGTATTACAGGCTTGCCTGCACATACAGTTGTATCGTTACCCAGGTCAACATTTACAGATATATCTCTGCGAAAATTTTGTTGTGCATTTGCGCCCGCACAACCATTCGCATCTGTTGCAGTTACGAAGAAAGAAACTACACCATCACTTGCCGGTAACATAGCATTTGTAATGGTTACACTACTTGTTGTGCTGACCAGATTGGAGTAATTATCTTTGTACCAATTGTAGTTTGTAAAGCCTGGAGTAGCTTTAAAAATACTATCCCGCGTACCACAAACATTGATAGTTGCACTAGTAATTGGTGCTCCGTTCGAAGTAGTAATTTTTAAGGGCTGCGGAGAGAAATAACTGATAAAAACGGTATCACTTGCCATTATCCACCCGGTTGCTGAACTGAAATAGCTTATTGTTGCTACCCATCTTCCTGCCTCACTTCTGTTTATAGGATTCGAATTAATTGTAATCATCGAATCGATGTTTTGCCACTTGTATACAGGGGTTCCCGATGGTTTACTGGGAGATGTATTCGATGCTTCTAAATTAAAAACGGAACCTTGACAAATTTGAACACTCTTAGAAGGGCCAGGAACAACAACGGTACCATTCATTTTTATAGTAACAACAATAGGAGGTGCTGCCCACAAAACATTTGTCAGAGGGATGAATAAAAATACTAATATGCGTACTAGATTTTTGATCATCATGTTATATCAAAATCATCATTTAGTTATCTTCTAAATACGAAATAGTACACAAGTATGTTCATATTTCATTTAAGGGTGAACTGTTTCGAACTACTATTCTATGGATTTTTTTTATACAAAACCATTATTTCGATTGAATTTTAAATATTTTTTTGTATTTATGTATGATTGTGCAATTATAATAGAACTATTTACATAAAGTTACATCGGCGATACACTTTTAATTTAATAAACGTATACCTTTTAAAAAAGCGGTTTTAGCATATAAAATGAGCTATTCTGCATGAAGAGGTTTAAAACTTATGTATATAAAAAATGCGATTAGACTGTTTTTAATGTTTTTCTCATTGAGCTATTCATCGATGGGACAAGATGCAGTCTTTTCTCAATATTATTCATCAAGTTTATATTTAAACCCAGCTTTGGCTGCTGCCGAACCAACTACAACACTTAGTGTAAATTCCCGTGTGCAATGGAAAAGTGTTGTTACACCATATACAACCAATCAGGCATCATTGATTGTACCTATTTATCGTTCATCAAACAAAGTAAATAATTTAGGGGGAATTGGTATTTCTGTTTTTCAAAACAAAGCAGGTGCAATCGGATTGACAGCAACGGGAGTAAATCTCACTGCTGCTTTCATTATTCCTTTCAATGAAAAAAATCATTTGCTAACAGGTGTACAGGTAGGATTTATGCAAAAGACAATCGATTTTAGCCAAGGTCAGTGGGGAGCGCAGTTTGATCCCATCAATGGTTTTAATTCATCTATTCCATCAGGTGAGTATAATTTTGTGTCTTCGCATTTATATCCGGATGTAAGTTTTGGCGCCGTGTATTACAACAATCCGAGAAGGGATATAAGAGAACAAGGGAAAAGTTTCTATCTGGGCTATTCGGCATATCATTTTAACAGGCCGAATGAATCCGTGATAGCCAGCCAGAGTAGTGCATTACCAGTGTTGAATAAGTTTATTGCCGGTGGAGAATATTCTATAAATGAATCATGGAATATTTCCCCGAATGTGTTAGTGGCCATTCAAAATGCTTCTACGCAAATTAATCTCGGTATCTATGGAACGTATTCGTTTGGCAGTGAAGATGCCAACGGAATGATTCCGTCAAAACTAATTGCAGGTGCCTGGTATCGGGTAAAGGATTCTTATATTGGTTCTATAGGTATTGGCAGTAAGTTTTATACAATAGGTTTTAGCTATGATATGAATAGTTCAACGCTTAGACAAAGCTCTTCAGCTAAAGGAGCAGGGGCGTATGAAGTATCATTGAAAATAACATCTCCGAAAATTGTCAAAGTACAGCGTGTTTACCAAACACCAAGGATATAAAAAGTAACGTATCTATACGTTTATGCGTTAAATGATATCAATTATGAATAAAGCATTTTCAATCATATCGCTTTTGTGCATTATTGTACTTGTTACAATACCTTCGTATGCACAAAAAACAAAAAAAGGAAATCACGCCAGCGAGGCGCAGTTGAAAGCTGATCAGCATTTTTCAAGATATGAATATTATCTTGCTGCTCAGGAATATAAACTTGTTATAGATGAAGCTCCGGATAATATGTATGCCACATATAGATTGGCAGAGTCGTATCGGGAGTATTTTGACTATGCCAATGCTGAAAAATATTATAAAATAATTATTAGTAAAGATCTTGCCACATACCCATTAGCCAGATTCTGGTATGCAGTAACCCTTCGTGATAATGGAGATTACGAAGATTCGAAAAAACAATTCCAGACATTTATTGACGAGTATAAGGATATTTCACTAACGGCAGAAGAATATAAAGACCGTGCCCGGAATGCAATAGATGGATTAGAGTTAGCTGAAGAGCAAATGAAACAACCCTTGCGTGATTATACTTTTGGATGTTTGCCTTCACCTATAAATACAGAATATTCAGAATATTCACCTGTAATATTGGGCGAAACAGATTCAATCATTGTTTTCACTTCCTCCAGAGAAGGTTCTATGGGACACACGGCAAACACCATGCTTGGGGGCGTAATGAGTGATAATTATAGGTATGTGTATGATGGGAAGTCGGCTTGGGTGCCATATCTGCCCGTACCGGATGATAATTTCATTCTGGCAAACTCTATTTATAACGAGAGTCCCGGATCATTTACCAAAGATGGCAAAAAGTTTTATTTCACCCGTTGTGATGAAAAAATGATTGTCGGTAAATACGAGGAATACAACTGTGTTATTTATGTGATGAAAAAAGATGCTGCCGGAATTTGGGGTGCACCAGTGAGATTGAATGAAAACATTAATATGAAGGGGCAATGGAACAGTCAGCCTTCTGTATCTCCAGATGGAAAAATATTGTTTTTTACGTCTAAACGTCCGGGGGGGATAGGTATGCACGACATTTGGTTTTCAACTTCAACAAAAGACGATAACTGGGGACCGGCATCAAATTTAGGGCAAGGTGTAAATACAATATTTACAGACATGTCTCCGAGATATTATGCGGAAGACCGCTTATTGTATTTTGCATCTAACGGACATAAAGGCTTTGGTGGTTTGGATATATTTGTAGCCAAGGAAGAAGATAACTTTGAAACTTCAAACAACATTGGAATGCCTTTTAATTCTCATAGAGATGATTTTTACTTTGTATTAGGAAAAACCTTTGGATACCTGTCCTCAAACAGACAAGGCGGTGTTGGTAATGATGATATTTACAAATTCAAAATTATACCAAAAGAAGAGGCACTGATTACAAAAATCGATGCAGATTCTATTCCTGTAGAGGTTAAAAGTATTTCGGTGGTAGGTACCATTGTAGATGATAAGGGGCAGAAAGCCGCAAATGTAGAAGTTGCACTGACTGACGATAACGATGTGAAACTGAAAGTAACCAAGACCAACGAAGAGGGAACATTTCGTTTTGATAATCTTCCGGCAGGTATGAACTATAGAATTGTTTTGGTTGAAAAAGATTCTAAAGTAACACAAAAAATCTCTTATGAAGTGGATACAATTATTATCCAGTCTTCAGTAATTGCGGCAAACCGAAAATTGTTTGAAAATATTTACTACGACTTCAATCAATCTGAGTTAAGACCGGAAGCAAGAAAAACACTTGATGAATTAGCTGCTTATGCAACGAAAAATCCTCAGATACAAATTGAATTAAATGCCAACACTGATGGCTTGGGAACAGACACGTATAACAGAGTACTTTCTGAAAAGCGCGGACAGGCAGCAATTGATTATCTGATTAGTAAAGGTATTGATCATTCCCGCATTGTAATGAATCCATTGGGTAAAGAACGTCCATTGACTTCTAACGATAATGAAATCGGCCGACAGCTGAACAGACGTGTGGAATTTTATATACTTGGTGGCGAAGGGTATGAGACAACAAACATGACTTATGTGGTTGAACCTAAAACAACCATTTATGCCATTGCGCAGAAATTTAATATGACAGTAGAAGAATTACGGGAGATCAATGCGCTCACCTCGGATAATGTTATACCTTTCACTCCCTTACGCGTAAAGCGGAATGTAGGCGATCATGATATCATTGCACAGGTATCTATGACAGAGTCAATGACACTTTCTACAGAGAAAAAGAATAAAAAATATTACAACAAACTTGCAGAGAAAAATGCAGGTATTCATGAATCTATGACACAAAGCAATGTTGATATTGCAGAGAAAAATGAAATTATTGCAGCTAAGAATGCAGAGATTATAAAGAATTTAGAGCTCAAAAAAGCACAGCAGGTTTCTCTAAAAGAAGGAGAGGATTTGTATAAAGTGCGTCCGAAGAATACTTTATTTTCTATTAGTAAGTTGTATCACATGTCAGTAGTCGATATTAAGGCCCTGAATCATTTTCAATACGACACTATTTACGTGAACCAGATTGTAAAAGTGAAAATTGGGATTTATAAACCAACGGTAAACGAGTATTTAGTCAAAGAAGGAGATACGTTAGAGAATATCGCTTATACCCACGGAGTAACCGTAGAACAGTTAATGGTACTCAATCCGATTGATGGCTATACCTTGCAGCGTAA
>Ga0206916_1097_pt1 | contig 15413 bp, 16 predicted proteins | sample Alteio_BWOrgHeat_71_FD_152957 | JGI IMG/M metagenome (GOLD analysis project Ga0206916, IMG submission 152957) | Enriched cells from forest soil in Barre Woods Harvard Forest LTER site, Petersham, Massachusetts, United States -... | ecosystem: Environmental > Terrestrial > Soil > Temperate forest >... | reverse complement strand
CATGGCTCATGTAATCCGGTATAGCAGGAAATGATGTGCTTGCATCTTGAATAATGAGTTTAATGTAGTTATCTATCAACTGATTACCACTTGATTTATCAATGCCAACTTTGTTTAATGTGCCATTTTTATTGATGACAATAGTGAAGTATATGCTTGCAATAACCGGATGAGATAATGGGTAATGACTGATATTCGCTCGCCAAGCATTCTGCACGGAGGCGATAATGCGTTGTAAAAATCGCCCAATCCTAAGTTGAGCTTCGGTGGCTTTCGCACTGCTATTACCAGACATAGAAATGGTGTAATCACCTTCATGTTTCATGTGATCAACAAAGCCTTGTGCTAATTGTGTAAGGGATAGCTTTGGCTTGTCCGCCACAGCCTTGGCGACGGAGGATTGTTGGGGTTTGGTAACAGGGCGTTTTTTCGCTAGTTTTTGCTGAGGTTTAGATGGCTTTGGTTGATCTGTAGGTTTAGCCTGTGCTTGCATGTGTAGTGTTGGTTTCTTGTCCGCCATAGCTGGTGAGCTTTGGCTCACTATTTTAGCGACGTCGGATGGCTCAGCAGATAGATCTTCTTGTTTTTGTGCAATTGGATGAGTGTTTTCTTCCTCGGGTATATCAATGTGAGTTGGTTGTGGCGTATCTTCGATTTTCAGATCAGGCTTCGATTCTTCTTTTTCTTGTTTTTGATTTACTTGCGGCTCATCATGAATTTGATTATCTATTTTTTCTTCTGTGTGTTGGTCATTTTCTTTATCTTTTTCTGCTGATTTATCTGTATCATTATCAACCAAAATAACTGGTGCACTCATCTGCATAGCACGTGAATTGAGCGCTCCCCATTCTTCAGGTGCTTCTTCTTTTATTTTGTGCACTTTTTTGTGTAACTCTTTAACTTTTTGTTCGAGTGGTGATTTTGGTAAAAAGGTAAAATCCATGATCACAAAAGGGATTAATAAAAGGATATGTATCAAAAGTACTAGGAGAAGGATGATTATTTTTGTTTTTCTGGAAAGCGGTGGTGGTGTGTAGCGCATACTCTCCCTAAGACGTTGGATTGGTTGAGCTCATTACTTTTTGTATAGTCTACCGCATATGGCCGTAAAGAAGAAACATTACTTTGCAGCTATGGTAACCCATTCTTTTTCTTTAATGAGCATCCAATCATTATGCATCTTATGCGTCTTACTCCCTGGCTGCTTGCAAAAACGTATAATTTCCTGCAAAAACGTTGCTGTCGGTGTAAATGGTACGCGGGCATGCATAAGCCATTCCATGATAATGCGCTGTTGCATAATGGGATGGAACTTCAACAACTGGTTTATGTTTAACCAAAGACAATTGTTTTCAATGCGAACGCAGCCTTCAAATAATTCTTGTGTATGATCTCGTAAATAATCTTCTGTTGCTTGCAAGCGATTCAACGTTTCCAAAAAATTCTGGTCAAAGCGAGTATCGCATTGTTGTAACGCAGGTAATACATTGTTACGAATACGGTTACGTAAAAATTCAGGGGATACATTGGTTGGATCAATCAAGTATGCAATGTTATTCTGCTCGAGATACGCAACAATATCTTTTTTGTTAGTTTGCAATAAGGGGCGAATAAACATTCCTTGCTTTGGGCGCATAGCAGTCAATCCTGCCAAGCTTGCACCGCGCATAAGGCGAATAAAAAAAGTCTCCTGCTGATCTTGTGCATGATGACCAAGGGCAATCAACGTTGCATTGTGTTTTTTGGCAACAGTAGTCAAAAATTGTTGGCGCATGGTGCGACCCAATTCTTCCAAAGAGCCATTCCATTTCTTCTCAGTTGTAAGTTCTGATCTTTTACCGACAACAAGCGGGACACCAAGTGCCTGTGTTGCCTCAAGGCAAAATTGAACGTCTTTATATGAATGCTCACGCCATTGATGATCTAAGTGCGCAGCAATCAAGGAGATGTTACCTTTTTTATGGAGGCTAGAAAGTAGATGCAATAAAAAAAGGGAGTCTGGACCGCCAGAAAGGCCCAACACAATGGTTGAGCCTTCTGGTATTAAATTATGTTTCTGAATAAATTGATGTACGTGATCGATAATCATTGGCGTATAAACTTTTTATACCTTTGCTTGCGTTATATATGCATCAATTGCATCAAGATTAGCAAGCATGGTTTGCAAATATTCTTTGTAGTTCCAACCCGCTTTTAATGTTTTAATGCTGTATGGGAAGATTTTGTAGGCAGCTGCAAAATAAGCGAGAGCATTTACTGCTATGATACTTTGGAGAATGTTCCTTTCCTCAAATTCAGAACCAAGTTTAGAGCCATTAATTTTTTCAAGGGCCATAGTAATAAAGATGGGAACTATACAAGTTGGAATTGCAAATGGGACAGCGTAATCTTCTATTTTCGTATTCTTTATTTTATAGTGATTGAGTAAATAAATTAAAGCAGCAGTACCTGATACTAGAGCAACAAATCCGCCAACAGTCGCCAATCCACCTTTAGCCAATTTTGACCAGCTTTTAGTTTTTATCACCCAAAACTTCAAGTTCTTTGGTAACTGTTGTCTTTGTTTCAGCTACTGTTTGACGTAGGCTTGCAATAGATTCAGTTGGCAACGTTACTGCATCAAACGCAGGTTTGAATGCTTGAACATTCGCATTTTGGATTAATGTTATCAGGTTATTGTACTGCTTCTGTACATCAGCAGGCAAATTTGTATCCATGCTCTGAATAGCAGGTACTAATGCGCCAGTTAAGGTAATAAGGGTAAGGAACTTTTTCATGAGAACTCCATAAAGGGTAAAAAATATTAAAAATATTGTTATTATCCTTTAGTTTAGCAGGTTTAAAGCTATTCGCAATGGGTTGTCCTAAACCTGTCAGTGGAGCCACCGTTCGTCATTGCGAGCCCCATTTGGGGCGCGGCAATCCAGCTATTAAACAATGTTCATATTTTGTTATTCGCTTTATAAAAAAGCTGAATTATAATTTTTTTGCTGGATTGCCGCGACTTCGTCTCGCAATGACGAACGGGGCCAGAAGCAGGCTTGAGATAGATGAACCCTATTGTATGTGTCTTTTATCATCTATTCTGTTTGCTTTGCCGTGTTTGTCTTTGTATGGAGAATCTTGATGTTTTTTTTGACGTTCTTTTTTGAGTCTTGCTTGTTCTTTACGCTCGAAGTGTTCGCGTGCCGCATCACCACCGTCATTCCAATGATTAATTTTGTCGCGCATAGCGTGAACTATATACGTTGTATTGCATAGTAAAAAAAATATAAATAGATGAGATGACTTCAACATAATATCCCTTTTGTTTTTTTGGTTGTATTTTTTGATGGTTTGAATGAGAAAGATTCAGATTGTAGTGTTGTTTTTATAGGTGTCAAGATATTTTATGTAAAAATAACGAGCGCATTCTTTTCTTGTGGTTAAAAGAATGCGCTCGTTAAATGTCAAAGTAATGATTATGTTTTAATTACACATCTAAATTACGCACAAAATGTCCATACGTTTCAATGTATTCCTTGCGTCCAGATACATCATCTCCCATGAGGGTATTGAACCAGCGGTCAGCTTCAAGCGCGTCTTCGATATTCACTTTGAGCAATCTGCGTATCTTAGGATCCATTGATGTTTCCCACAACTGTTCAGGGTTCATTTCACCCAACCCTTTATACCGTTGTATGTTCATGTACGGTCTGCTGATTGCAGTAATACCATTCATTAATTGAAGTGCACCTTTGCCGGTAATAAAGCGTTCTTTGCCTGATATTTGTAACTTCCAGGTATTATCTTCAATGTTCGCCACGGTATTAAGGTCTTTCATCAACGTTTTCAATTCATGTGAACTGAAAAATTCAAGTGGTACTGTCCACGTCAACGTAAGTTGTTTGAAAACAACTTCCGGTTGTTTCACTTGTTCATCGACGCTTTCTTCTTCTGCAGATGCTACCAGAGCAACTTCAGAACTAACGGAATAGGCAGGGAATGAGAGCTTTAATTTCCTAACTAATGCATCGATGCCATCTTCAGGATTCCATGGATGTGTGCGCATTGCAGTAACTAAGTAATGACATTGATCATGCGCAAGACGGAATCTGCCACCCAGTTCTGACAATTGAAGATCATAGAGTAATAGTTTTGCAAGTGTATCTTGCCAGTCAGCGCGTTCAAGAGCCTTGTCATTGAAGAGTAACTCTGCTTGTTCAAGTGCCCAATCAAATAAGAATTGTGCAAACGCTTTGTCGTCTTTAAGGTATTCTTCTTTCTTGCCTATTTTGGCTTTGTATAATGGTGGTTGTGCGATGTATAAATAGCCTTGTTCAACAAGCGGTGTCATATACCGGAAGAAAAATGTGAGAAGTAATGTACGAATATGTGAACCGTCAACGTCAGCATCGGTCATTAAAATTATTTTGTGATAACGTGCTTTGGTTGCATTAAAATCATCACCAATACCAGCGCCAATAGCAGATATAAGTGCTTTGATTTCTTCATTTGAAAGAATTTTATCAAGACGTGCTTTTTCTACATTTAAAATTTTACCTTTGAGTGGCAAAATTGCTTGATTCATACGATCGCGTGCACCTTTAGCTGAACCACCTGCAGAATCACCTTCTACGATAAATAGTTCCGTTTTTGATGGATCTTCTTCGGTGCAGTCTGCAAGTTTGCCGGGTAGAATGCTTGATTCAAGCACCGTTTTACGCCGCGTTAAATCACGTGCTTTTTTAGCAGCATCACGTGCCCGTTTTGCAAGGTCTGCTTTTTGTAAAATGAGTTTAATGATAGGAGGGTTTTCTTCAAAGAACGTATCAAGATATGAAAATGTCCATGAATCAACCACCCCTTTTAATTCATTGTTGCCAAGCTTGGTTTTTGTTTGGCCTTCAAATTGCGGTTCAGGTACTTTTAAGTTGATAACGCAGACTAATCCTTCACGCACATCTTCGCTTGAAAATGCTTCAGCGCCCGGTTTGAGCACACCTAAATCTAATGCTTTTTTATTACATACTTTGGTGAGTGCCGATTTGAAGCCGGAGACATGGGTTCCACCTTCTACGGTGTTAATATTATTCACGAATGAGAATAATTGTTCGCCGTAGCCATCATTGTATTGCATGGCAACTTCAAGCATGTATTGGTCGTCAGATTGCTCAAAGTTGATTACCTGAGGAAATAGAGGAGTTTTCTTTTTATTGATATGTTCTATAAAAGAAACTATGCCACCTTCAAAATAAAATTCATGGTGTTTATTGACCCGTTTATCATCAAGCGAAATGCGTAATTTTTTATTGAGGAATGCAAGTTCGCGCAAGCGTACTGATAATGTTTCAAAACTAAAAGTAGTTGTTTCGGTAAAAATTTTTGAATCGGGCATAAATTGGACGAGTGTACCATGCTTTTGTGTTGTGCCAACAACTTTAACGGGAGCTAACGGTTTGCCGCGTTCATAAGTTTGTTCATGAATTTCACCATTTTGATAGACGGTTACTTTAAGCCATGTAGAAAGGGCGTTTACAACTGAAATACCGACGCCATGTAAACCGCCAGAAAATTTATATGCTTCTTTTTCAAACTTACCACCAGCATGAAGTTTAGTCATGACAACTTCAATTGCAGATACACCTTCAGTCGGATGAATGCCAGTTGGAATACCGCGACCATTATCTTCAACAGAACAAGAGCCATCTTCATGTAATACGACGTGTATAGTATCGCAATAGCCAGCAAGTGCTTCATCCACCGAGTTGTCCACTGCTTCATATACCAGATGGTGGAGTCCATTAACGCCAGTAGAGCCTATATACATTGCGGGGCGCTTACGTACCGCCTCAAGGCCTTCCATGACCTTGATCATCTCGGCTTTATATGCTTGATCATTTTTTTTGATAGGATTATCTGCCATGGTATCTCCTGCGGCTCGCTTTTGTAATCATGCTTTTCTTAAAATAGTCAGCGAATTCATTCAAAGCTACATGTATTAATTATTTTTTATAAAATGTGTAGTGCGATGAAGACTATTATTGTTGAATTCACGTTACTAATAGTATACTAAATTATATGTTTTTTCCTAGGTATTAGACTTGTGCAAATATTATGATACAATTGAGGCCTTCAATGCAAGAAACTATTTTTGGGCGAGAAAAAGATACACAGCTGATGGAGCGTGCACTTGAACAAGCGCAGTGTGCATTTGACTTAGGTGAAGTCCCCATTGGCGCAGTGGTCGTTGATGCGCGTGGTACTGTTATCGGTTCTGGTTTTAATCAGGTAGAACAAAACCATACGCAGTCTGCTCATGCTGAAATGGTAGCAATTGCGCAAGCAGGGCAAACGGTTGGTGATTGGCGCTTGAATGGGTGCTGGATTTACGTGACGCTTGAACCGTGCGGTATGTGCATGGCCCTAATTCGTCTGAGTCGATTACAAGGAATGGTTTTTGGAACGGATTCCCCATTGTTTGCGCATCGGCTTGACAAGGTAGATTTAGTTTCAGTATACAATAAGGATCCGTTGTTAACCGTACAAGGCATATGCAAAGAAGAGTCCAGCGCATTGTTAAAACAATTTTTTAAACAAAAAAGGAAAAAGGGTGAGCATGCAACCTAAAAATATCGAAACAATTAAACAAGAACTTTTAGATCGTAAAAAGGAACTTGAAGAAAAATTGACCCGTATGTCCAAAGAAAAAGTTACCGATGATCAAGTGCAAGATCCCGGCGATCAGGCACTTACCTCTACCTTAGAATCACTCAAACTTTCTTTTCAGGATACTGAAATTGAAGAAATTAACCGCATTGTAAAGGCGCTTGAAAAAATTGAAGACGGTACCTATGGCATTTGTATAGACTGTCAGGAGCCGATTTCTGAAAAAAGACTTAAATCTTATCCGAATGCAGCCCGTTGTTTGATGTGCCAAGAGCTCTTTGAAGAAAAAGAAGGTAATCTGTAAAACTTGCCCGTCGTAGCCTTGCGATGCCTGTTAAAAGCTTCAGCGACGGCTGGGGCGAAGTCGGGCGAATTTTCAAGTAGCGTGATTCGTCTGCTTGTGGTATAGTAATGGGCATTATATTGACATATCTGCCGATGTAGCTCAGTGGTAGAGCAACTGATTCGTAATCAGTAGGTCGTCGGTTCAACTCCGATCATCGGCTCCACCCGCCGTCGCGCGGGACGCGCTATGGTGTGGTGTCACGTCGTAGTGAAACGAAGACGGACAGCCTTCGCTTCTATGGAATTTATAACTAATTTTTATCATATCTATGCACCTATAATCTGAAAAAAGCAGTGTACTTCAAAATTAGGGTGAGCGAGAGATCGTCGTTGCGAGCGAAGCGCGGCAATCCAGGATATGAAAGTAAGTTCTTTTAATACAACAGGAGAGAAAACAAAAAATGAAGCTGATTCTATCGACTATACTCGCACTCATCACATTGCCAATATATGGCATGTTTACCAATAAAGCCTATCGCATTAAAAATCTTGTTACATATCATTCACCAATGCGGCATAACAGTAGTATTGCTTTGGCTAATCAGAATATATTCATACAAAAAATAATGACATTACCGATAAGTAATGAACATAAGCAGAATTTATATGAACAATTAGATAGCGGTGGTAAATCAGTAAAACAATATATAAATTTTGTCTATTCGTTACCATGGGACAAAGCCACTAATGATATATTGGATATAGTGCGTGCGCGTAAAATATTGGATAATGATCATTATGGATTGGAAACAGTCAAAGAACGCATTCTTGAATTCGTGGCAATAAAAAAACTTAATAAGCATAGTCGTTTTTTAAATGCATTGTGCCTTATCGGAAAACCAGGAATAGGAAAAACGTCTATTGCAACTTCCACTGCAAAAATATTTAACAGAAAGTGTCAAATTGTAGGGCTTGGTGGTGCATCCAATGCTATGCATATCAAAGGCTCTGAGCGTGGTTGGTCAGGAGCTATCCCAGGACGTATCATACAAGCCCTCAATCTTGCGCAATCTAAGAATCCGGTGATTGTTTTGGATGAAATAGATAAAGTATCACAATCTTCTCATAACGGAAGTCCTACGGCATCCTTACTTGAAGTTCTGGATCCACAACAGAATAAATTTTTTACCGATAATTACGTCGAGATTCCCTTTGATCTTTCACAGGTTCTTTTTATTGCCACCGCAAATTACAAAGATCAGATTCCAAAAGAACTATTGAATCGTATGCATGTCATAGAATTACCGTCCTACACAGTAGAAGATAAAATACAGATTGCGCAAAGGCATTTGATCAAACAAGTTGAATATGAAGCAGGGCTTGCCGACTATGCTAAGTATCATTTATCGCTTACACCGGAAACACTTACGGTGCTGATTAATGACTATACGAATGAAGCTGGTGTTCGTGAATTAAAACAGGTACTGGGTAGGCTTGCCGCTTGTACGGCACGATTTATTGTTGGCGATCCATCAATAAAAGAGCGACCGGTATTTACTGAAAAAAATGTGGGGAAATATCTTGGTAAAGCCAAGATCAGTACGAGCGAAGTTGCCAAGTATATTTTAGCTAATAAGAATAAAGAATAATTATTTTCTGTATGATTAAACGAAAAGGACCGACTGTGTTACATCGGTCCCTTTTTATTTTATCTACTGATGATTTTATCTACTGAGTGCATTTGCTGCTGTCTCATTTGCTCGTAAGAGTTTTTCAAAAATGAATACAAGAATAGCTTTCGCTTTTTTCTTGCCAGGTAAATAGTATGGCTCTTTATTTAGTTTATCCATAACCGGACCAAGTTTCTGTATGTTATTGGTGAAAATAATCATCACTTTTGATTTTTCCAATGCTGATGGGTTAGGGTTCTTAGCATAAAGAGCATAGCCTGTTTTCATACCATTGATAAAATTGGCATTAATTCCTGGTAAATACGTCATGGTTTCAACAAGAATAGAATCATTGCCACCATTCTTCTTAACTTCATCGGTAAGATAACCTAAATTATTATTCCATGCGTTGAAGTCTTTTGCTTGTTTGAAGGGATCAAAAGGACTTGCAAATATATTTTGATACGCCTCATCAAATTGTCTTCTTGCTATTTCTTCCATGTTTGGCACAGAAGCAAATGCTTGCGGGATTGCTATAAGCGCTATTCCAAGCGCCATTATTGTTTTTTTGTATGTATTCATAAGTATCTCCTTTTTCTTGTCCACCATGTGCAACGGCGGATTGGTTTTTGTTTTTGTTTCTTTTTATCTATTTTCTTTGTACCTAGTTTAAATATTTGTAACTTTAGTTTCTTGCTTGAGCTTAGCTAGTGCTGTTTCGGCTGCGCCTCTCATAAATTCTAAACCAGTAAGAAGTACTTCCTGGGCATTTTTCTTGCTTGGAATATAGTAAGGCTCCTTTTTTAAAGTTGCTTCGATTTTTGTTATAGCGTTCTTGATGGTTGTAAGGGTTGTTGCTGTATTTTGCATGCCATAAAAATTACCGGAAGCATAGTGTTGACGAGCAGACTCAATTGCTGTTTTTAGAGCGGTATTGATACTTTTTGTGTCATTGAGTGATTCTTTCAATAATTTGTCTGAGATGCCAGCTACCGTACTGTTTTTTAGAACATAATTAGAGAATGAGCCATTTATGACCGTATGCCACTGTGTTAAATCTGTGTTGGTTAATATTTTATTAGGCATGAAATTAGTTGTGTACATCGTTCTAAGCGCACCAGTTATGCCGATACCATCAGCATCAAGTCCCTTACTTATTTGTGGCGCCATCATTAACGTTATTCCAAGCGCCATTATTGTTTTTTTATATGAATTCATGAAAATCTCCTTTTCTTTACGGGTTATTATTTCTTTCGATTCTGTAGTTCTGTTGTGAGTAGCTCAACAGATTTTTCTGCAGTTTGCAGTATGCGATCAAGTGCTAAGAGAAGTATTTCTTTTGCATTTTGCTTACTTGCAACATAGTATTTTTCTTGTCTTAACTTAACGCTGGTTGCATTTATTGAATTTTTGATGGAATTGAGGTCATCTATGCACTTTTGTAGCATTAATTCATGTACTTGATTTTCTCCTTTTTGGAGAATGCCTGCTCGAACGGTTGAAAGCTGGGCTGTTAATTTTGCACTGTTGTTGATTAATTGGGTTAATGAGTTCATGAGCAGCGTATCTTTAATACCAGCAATGCTGCTATTTTCCACTACATAAGGGTATACGCTATTTCTTATGAAGCTGTCCCACTCTCCAAAATTTTTATTTGGGTTTGATATGTTAGAAGTGCTTATGGTTGTGCCATACATTATTTTAATATTGTTTGCGAGGGAATCCCCTTTTGCATCAAGCGCGCGACACAAGTGAGGTACTAGTGCGAGCAATATTCCAAGCATTATCATTGTTTTTTTGTATGTATTCATGACAATCTCCTTTTTCTTGTCCGCCGAAGCTTTATGCGAAGGCGGATTATCCGCCATTTACGACAGCTGATTGGTTTGGTTAGTTAATTATTTTAAATCCATATATATAATAGCGGCCGTATATTTCATCATGACAGCTGCAATTAAGCGCTCTAGATCAAAAACACGAAGCAACATCTCTTTTGCTTTGCTCTTTTTTTCTACTGATATATAGAAAGATTGTTTTTCTAGTTTAGGTACAATGACGTTCTTTATGTCTTGCTCGATCTGTTCAAGTGGTTCTAGCAGACTTTCTGTGAGGAAAGATACATCCGCCTTGAGCTTATGCTTTAGCTTTTCATAATTTTGAACTTCGTTAACCTTTCTTATCAAGGCATCATTGATTTGCAACAGTAGATTAAAGTTACGTTTGAGGTCCGAGTCCTGTATGCCTACTACGGTGCTATAATTTTCAACATACTGTTTTACATTGGTTTTTAATAAAAAAGTCCATTGTGTCAAAAATACTTTAAGATCTGCCTGTGGTTGTTGTGCTGCCTTACTAAAACCTTCATAAAGTTGTCTAAGTTCGATTATGACGTTAATGCCTGCTTGATCGAGTTCTGTAAAATTACCATTAGCGGCATGTGCTAGAGGTGCAATGCTTAACCCTATTACAAGGATCATAATTGTTTTTTTATATGAGTTCATGAGAATCTCCTATCCCATTTATTTTATAGGTAACCAAACCTATTCAATTATCATAATAGAAATTATTTATACAAAAGATCAATAGTTTAATTGTTTTTTGATAAAAATCAGGTTTGGCATCGGGTAATTTTGAGGTAAATTATTGAACAATTGCTGAATTTGACATTTTTAGGTGGCATGGGCATACTAAATAATGCTTTTTACAAGGTATAAAAATCAGTTAAAATCAGGCTTAAAGAGGTTTTCAAAGTCTTATGACAGACAAAAAAAACATAACAGCAAAAGCTCCCGCTCAAGCAAAAGTAGCTCCTAAAGCGCCTGCGGCGCCTGCGCCAAAAGGCACAATAGCTACTCGTTCAATAAAACCAGGTTCTCTTCTTGCTCATGGGGTTGGTCGCAGAAAAAAATCTGTAGCACGTATTTGGTTACGTCGCGGTTCAGGTAAAATTTCTGTTAATGGCTTATCTCATATCGAGTATTTTGACAATAGTATTACCCGTAATGCGGCGGCAACCCCATTCCGCGTAGCTCCTGTTGGTGCTAACTACGATGTTACCGTAAGCGTACAAGGTGGTGGTAAGAATGGCCAGGCTGATGCAGTAAAATTAGGTATTGCACGTGCCATGGTAGAATTAGATGAAAATTTACGTACCGTAATGCGTAAACATGGTTTATTGACAGTAGATGCGCGTAATAAAGAACGTAAAAAATATGGTCAAAAAGCTGCGCGTCGTAAGTTCCAGTTTGTAAAACGTTAATCGTATTGCATTACTCGTGGGGGTCTTTCCCTCAAGAGTAATGTGTTCTAGTAATAAAAAAAGGTGAGTTATGTGCAGTGTGGTGGGCTATATTGGCAAAAACCGTAGTCGTTCATTTGTACTCGAAGGATTACGCAGACTTGAATATCGAGGCTATGATTCTGCCGGATTTGCTTGTTTAGATCCATCCGATCAACGGTTATTTTATGCTAAGTCAGAAGGGCGCTTGGAAAACCTGGTAAACGAGCTTGATAAAGCGCCAATTGATGGGTTTTTGAGCATAGGCCATACTCGTTGGGCTACACATGGTGCCTCCTCACGTCAGAATGCGCATCCGCAGTTTGACAGTCAAGAAAAAATAGCGATAGTCCATAATGGTATTATCGAAAATCATCGCAATCTTAAAGCCCAGCTTCAACAAGCTGGGCATACTTTTTCATCCGAAACTGATACAGAAATTATCGCGCGGCTTGCTGAAGATCTATTCATGCGGCATCGCAATCAAGAGAATGGTAGCAAAAATGCTCTTGTTGAGCTGGTGAATATGCTTGAAGGGGCATATGCTTTTGTGCTGCTTATGCAGGACTATCCCGATCAAATTATCATGGTACGTAAGCGTTCCCCCTTATGCATTGGTATTGGCGATGGTGAAATGTTTATTGCGTCGGACATGCTCGCATTTGCAGGTAAAACGAATAAGGTGGTCTTTTTGCCTGATGAGAGTTTTGCAATTGTGCACAAGGATACCATTGAGCTCTATGCTTTTGATGGTACGGTGTTACAGCCGCATGTTCAGAAAGTTGAATTGCATTGGGATGATCAGGGCAAAAAGGGGCATAAGCATTTCATGCTCAAAGAAATTTATGAGCAGAAGGGTGCCTTATATGATACGGTCTATGCATTACGTGCATTACAAGCAAATATTTGGGATCAGATAGGTTCCGCGCAAGAATATATACAAAAACTCGATAGCGTTGTTTTGATAGGCTGTGGTGCTTCGTGGCATGCGGCGCGTATTGCGCAATTTTATTTTGAGCATGTATGTATGATTCCTGCGCAGGTGCATTTGGCATCAGAATTTCGCTATAAATCATTCTTCCCGGCATCTAATACATTGTATGTTTTTATTTCACAATCGGGTGAAACAGCCGATACACTTGAGGCATTACGTCTGGTTAAATCACTTGGATTGCCCACTTTGGCGCTGGTCAATGCACCTTCCAGTGCGATGGTCAGGGAAGCTGATGGTTCTTTGTTGACCCATGCAGGAAGAGAAATTGCAGTTGCTTCAACCAAAGCATTTTCTACGCAATTGGCAGTACTGTACTGGTTTGCGCATCGCATAGCAATGGCGAAAGGCATTCTGAATGAATTGGATCTTGGTCAGGCTGAAAACGATCTGTTGCGCGCAGCACAGGTTTTGGAAGATAGTTTGGAAAACTATAAATTTGACATAAACCATACACTTGCAAAACGGTACGCTGGGTACAGCAAAGCAATTTTTCTCGGTCGTCACATGAGTTACCCATTCGCTATGGAAGCGGCGCTTAAGTTTAAAGAACTTGCCTATATTTTTTCTCAGTGTTATCCCGCCGGCGAATTAAAACATGGTCCGCTTGCATTAGTGGATAGCCAAATACCAATCTTTGTTTTTTCTTATCAAGATCCTCTTATTTATCAAAAATTACTTTCCAATGTGCAAGAGGCAAAAGCGCGCGGTGGCCACATCGTGGTATTTGCTTTTGAAGGCCAAGACGAATTGTGTGAGATTGCTGATTGTGCATTTATCATGCCACGAGTTAATCCATTGCTCGGCCCGCTCGCAATGACCGGGTTGATGCAATTTTTTGCCTATGCAGTTGCGAATGAACTTGGATTGCCTATTGATACCCCGCGTAATTTGGCAAAGTCAGTGACCGTTGAGTAATCCAGCCTTCGTTAAAACTTCCGACTTCGCCTAAGGCTTCGACGGACAGGTCGGCGGACAGGTTTCATCACGGTTCTACCAGTTCAATCGTAAGTGTATTATCATCAGTAATAAGATGTTGCTTCATATATGCAGCAGCTTGTGTTCGTGTACAAACTTGTTGTGGACATGTTTTCTGTGCGCTATGAAACAGATTAATCAGTTCAATAGTAGCATGCAGTTGATTGTCTTTTTGTAGCATCTCCCGTGAGCGGTCTGTCCAGCGTTTGATAGTTTGTGCATCATTGGCAGTTTTGCTGTCATCTGCCACCTGCTTGTTGTCTTGTGCGGCAGATGAGGTAACCACCTTGATATGATTTTTAAATGCATGTTCACGCCCATAATTTTTAGTGAACCAGCGTACTTGTTCAGTTAACGGTTGTGTCCGTTCTACCACAAAATCAGGTTGAATGCCGACACCTTGAATGGTGGTATCATTCGGTAAAAAATAGAGTGATGTGGTGATTTTAATGGCAGAATTGTTGCTTATAGGAATCACTTCTTGTACAGATCCTTTGCCAAAGGTGGTTGTGCCCACTAAAAAGACCATCAGTTTTCGTTTGCTCTTTGATTGTGCTAGTTGTTCGGAGTGAATTTTAAGGTCACCTGCTAAAATTTCTGCAGCAGATGCGGTGTAATTATTGGTTAAGATAAAGATGGGTAAATTGCCTTTGACAATTGGCTCACGGGTAGTTTTATACGTTTGTATTACCTTGTTATGTTTATCTTTGGTGGTCGCGACAATGCTGCCTTTATCTAAAAAGAGGCCGGCAATATCAACCACCGAGCTCAACAGTCCACCGGAATTATTACGTAAATCTAAAATAATGCCTTTGTAATGGTTTTTTTCAGAAGATTGTAATAACTGTTCTACTTGTTTGACCGCATTTTCAGAAAATGTGCTCAATGAAAGATAATAAATATTCTGATCTTTTAAATGGAAAGAGAGTGAATTTTGTTCTTTAATGACATCGCGCGTGATGGTGAAATCAAGTAGATCACCGCCTTCTTGGCGCATGACTTTAATCTTTACTTTGGTATTGCGTGGGCCTTTGAGTTTAGCGGTAATCTCTTCAGTTGATTGACCTGCAAGTTTTTCACCTTCAATTTCAACAATTTTATCCATGACCTGCACGCCTGCTTTATCTGCAGGTCCGCCGGGAATGGTATCAATAACGGTCAGGTGACTATCTTCTGGCTTGCGCGTATTATCGATAACAATGCCGATACCAAAAAATTCGCCACTCGTACTTTCCATCATGCGCTGATACGTTTTGGGCGCCAAAAATGCAGAGTGTGGATCAAGGTTATTCAGAAATGCATCGATTGATTTCATCATAGAGTCTTCAACATTGTCAGGTTTGTAATGTTTTTGATTGGTGAGTTGCAATACTTCTGCAAAGGTACGAGACCAGTTGTACGTTGCTTCATCAAAATTTGGTTTTGGTACTGATTGATTGGTTGCTGTAGTGTCAGTATCGCATGCAGTGGTTGCATAGACGCTGAGCATGAGTATTATTAATGTCTATGATCTAAAAATTAAAAAAAACCTCCCGATCGTCGTTGCGAGCCCATGTAATGGGCG
>Ga0206916_1094_pt1 | contig 15850 bp, 7 predicted proteins | sample Alteio_BWOrgHeat_71_FD_152957 | JGI IMG/M metagenome (GOLD analysis project Ga0206916, IMG submission 152957) | Enriched cells from forest soil in Barre Woods Harvard Forest LTER site, Petersham, Massachusetts, United States -... | ecosystem: Environmental > Terrestrial > Soil > Temperate forest > O... | reverse complement strand
CCTACAAGATCTCGGCGAGCTGGCTGGACCGGGTGGAGCGGGAGAACGGTGGCCTTTCCGCTACGAAGTTGATTGTGCTGGCCGTGATTTACGGGCTGAGCGCGGAGCAGATGTTGGGGATGTGTACGCCGGCAAACGTGGATCCTGCGCAGTTCGAACAGTCGTCCAGGCCAAATGCGACAGTGCTGCTGATGAAGGGTGCTCTCGAAGAGCACGCCAAGCTGTGGCTTCCCGACAAGGTGGTGACGGACCCTCCGCCGCAGGACACGATGTTGCTTCCGGCGGAGCAGGCTGTGATGCCGGTGCATTATCGGCGGGGGGTTATCGGGCAGCACGACCGGACGATGGAGCCGATGATGACGGCTGGGTCGATCGTGCTGATCGATACGCAGAAGCGGGCGATCGCAAACCGGCGGGAGTGGACCAACGAGTTCGACCGGCCGATCTACTTCCTCATGACGCACAAGGGGTACGTTTCCGGATGGTGCGAACTGGACAAGGGCGCGGATTGGCTAACCGTGGTGCCGCATCCGTTGTCGTTCGAAAGCAGCAGGCGGTGGCGGTATCGGAAAGAAATTGAAGTGATTGGGACCGTGGCGGCGGTGTTTATGCGCCGGACGGTGTAGCCAATGAGAGCATTTTCCCTGTAGGTGTAGACCAACGCCGCTGCACAGCCGTTTCGGGAACCCCAGCAACAGGGAAAATGCCTTAGAGGGCTGCCTGAAGTTCTACCAGGCCGGGAAGGTTGGCGGCGGTGTAGAGATCCAGCACGTGGCGGGTCATCAGGTAATAGGTTGCGGCCGCGCGTTGGGCGTAATCCGCGAAAGACGACTTGAGATTTCCGGTTTGGGCTGCTCCCTCGAGCCGCTCGATGTGCCACTTGATTTCGCGGGCGTTGAGGCGGAGCTGTTCGGCGACGGCCAGGGCTTCGGGATACCAGAGCTGCACATAGGCAGCGAGATCGATCAGGACATCGCAGTTGGCGCCGAGGGTCTCGAGGCCGTCGAGGCCCCCAAGGAGGTCCCAGATTGCTTCGGGCTCGAGTTCGGGTACGTCGGTGGTACGGGCTCTGCCGTCGTCGTCGATGAGATCGTGGGCGACGATGGCGATGTTTTGATTGTTGACCGGAACGAGCCGTGCGAGGATGCTCGCCCAGGAAGATTTGGAGGCACGACGCGCGCGCAGCAGATAGTAGACCGCGGTGCTGGCCAGCACGACAACAAGCACCGCGACGATAACGAGGAAGAGATATTGGCGCGTCATCACGCTCGTCTCCCGGGCCGCAGGTAGTCGAGGACGCACGCGGCCTGGTTATGGAAAGGAAACAATTGGTGTCGGCGCAGGATGGGGAATGACCACGGTTCCGGCGCCTCTTTTGCCAGGGTGACGATCATAAATATCTGGGTAATCGTATTCGTGCCGATCTGGATGTGAGACGGGAACTCGTAAAAGTCCGCGCCTCTGAAAATCTCCGAAGTAACTCTGCAATGCTTCTATCAGGATGCCGACAATAGCGGACTCTCCCGGGCTTTAACGATTCGCGCGACATGGGAACGCTGGGACAAACCCATCGTAACCGATAAGACGATCATACCGATAAAAAGTTCGCTTTTTAGTACGGAATCAGAAAAGTTTCCGCGCAGGTATGATTTCCAGCAGGGGCGTGGCCGGTTCGAAGAGCCATGTCAAGGCGTCATGGCGCCCGTCTCCCGGGTCGAAGGTAAGCAAGGGCGAGATCCGTTTGGCCGTTGAGATGAAGCAACTGACGATAGAGCTGCGCGGGCAAAGCCCGCGGTTCGGGCGCTTTTCTTGCGAGTGTGACAATGAGAAACGTCTCGACGGCTATGTAGACGCCGATTTGAATATGAGACAGAAATTCGTAGAAGTCCGGTCCTTTGAAATGTCCGAAGTACGTTTGCAATGTTTCTATGAGGATGCCGACAGTGGCGGGTACTCCCAGGAACTGAACGATCCTCGCCACATGGGTACGCAGAGGTAATCCTGACGTAACCGATAGGACGATCATCCCGACAAAAAGCTCACTGATGAGGACGGAGGCGAAGAAGTTTCCGCGTTGGGTCATCGTTCCCAGGAAAGTTGTCTTTGCCGGCTCGCAGAGCCAAGTGAGGACGGCAGCTACGGCCACGCTGGTGGCGATCATCCAGAGGAAAGTCCGGCGAATGCCAGGGGCCCATTGGCCGCCAGGGCTGAATACTTTCGAAGCGGCTTCGTAGAGCACCATGAGCTGTAACGCGACGTCGACGACGGCAAGCGTCCAATAACCGTTGTAGTAGGCAGCAGGGCTGCCGTAACGCTCAACAAAGAACAATACCATCGCCCTGGAGAGGTAGAACGCGATCATGCTCGTGAAGATGGGGAAGCGGTGGGCACGATGCTTCGCGATGAGAACGACCAGCAAGATACTATCGCCGAGAAATCCGGCCACCCAAAGAAAGATGTCGAGAGACGTCATGTGCATCTCTTTTGTATCTCCCTCCAGGTGGCTGTTTGGTGGTGTCTATCTTCATGCTAGAGCAAATCTCCTGTTGCTGTGGATCGCGTGAGGAATTTCAGCACCTTTTCCGGGGGAAAGGACATGGGGTCGAGATCTTCTTACACACCTACAGGAGATTTGCTTTACGCCAGACCGTAAAGAACCAGTAGGTAGGAAATCAGGTCATCCAGAGATTGTGAGCTGTCTGCGTTGTCGCCATCGGTGGGAGCAGGATTGATTGAGCCTTGTGTGACTACCTGGCCGGTAGGCGGCGGGGGCTGAGGATTGGTGCCACCGACGATGCAGCCGGTACTGGGGTCATTGCAGGGGTCGTCCGATTGGGCCTGGGCGGAGCGGACCGTTGCGGTTAAAGCAACCAAGGTGAGGACGACCACGAAGTAGCGTGCGGACTGTTTGAACAAGGGTGAATCTCCTTTAAAACGCGGAGTGCGTAGAACGGAGAGTAGGTATCCGGCGCTCAAATTCCTGTCGATTTATGGAATCTGTTGCTTATAAGAAACAGATGACCCTCTCAAAAGTGGAATCCATGGCCGGGAGAGGATGGTTATAGACAGGAAGCCAACAGCGAACATGGCTATTGGGAGTTGTTGATACACAACTCAAACTCGAAAATCATAGGTTCTACGGATGCGATACCAATTAGAGCTTCCAGAGATTGGAATGGGCGCAAACAATTCGTCACATTAATCGAGATAGGGAAGTTGCGGGCCACGGAGGATATGGTTGGTCGTCTACCTGACATATGAGGGATGGTGGCCGCGGAGGAGGGAGCGCGTCGCCGCGCGCTGGGGATAGCGACGAGACGAACAACGGCACATGCAATGGCAGATGCGGTTTCTTCCCTCGCGTTCGGCTAGGGGCCAGGATGACACGTTCTTTTCTTCTATGAGGATGGATTGGTCTGGTTCAGGCGTCGCGGTATTCGCGTTTCTTCAGGTCGCGCTGGGCCTGGGGGTGGCCTTGGGCGGCAGCTTTGCGGCACCAGTCGCGGGCCTGGACGTAGTCGGGGGTGACGCCCTGGCCGGTGAGGCAGAGTTGGGACAGGTCGTATTGGGCAGCCGCGTGGCCCTGGTCGGCGGCCAGGCGGTACCAGTGGGCGGCTTGTGCATAGTCACGAGGAACGCCCTGGCCGCGGTAGTAGAGGGCGCCGAGCTCCTGCTGCGCATCGGGCCAGTTTTGGGCGGCGGCTTGCTGGTACCAGAAGGCGGCTTGCGTGTCGTCGCGAGTGACGCCTTCACCTTTGCGATACATCAGGCCGAGATTGCATTGCGCCCAGGCGAGGTTGTTGCGCGCGGCCTTTTCGCACCAGAAGAAGGCAGCGGCAAAATCCTGCGGGAGGCCTTCGCCGGAGTAAAAACGGTAGCTGAGGTTGGCCTGGGCGTAGGCGTGTTCCTGGTCGGCGGCGCGGCGGTCCCAGATGGCGGCCTGTTCGAAGTTCTGCGGGACACCGATGCCGTCGCCGAGCATCATGCCGAGACGGTATTGGGCGTCGGCGTGACCGGCCTGGGCGGCGCGTTCGAAGCAGGCGGCGGCTTCGGAGAACTCCGCGACGGTGTAGTGGCGGAGGCCGAGTTTGAAGTCGGCGTGAGCGGTGTTGTTGGCCGCGTCGCTGCGACCCCGCGCGAAGATTCCGGTGCGGGCGGACGCGATGGCGAGGGTCGACGCGCCGGCTTGAGGGACATGTTGCAGCGCGAACTTTGAGGAGCTGTTTTCCATGTGCTCAGGGCTGTCTTCCATGCGCTTAGGGCTATTTCCCATACGCAAAGATCTGGCGATCGAGGAATTCATAACGGCGCTGGGCGTCGGCGATGCGTTCGCGGATGCTGGTGGCGAGTTCCGTCAGAAGGTCGCGGCCTTCCAGCGCGGCGATATCGGCGTCATGTTTGAGTTGGGCGATTTCACTGTTGGGCAGGTTGACGAGTTCGAGGTCGAGTGCCGCGATGTCGCGCAGGGCGTGCTGGATTTGGCGGGCGATGCGCAGGAGCTCGGCGGCGGTGTCTTCGCCGTCAATGGAGATGGTTTCGTGGTGGTCGTCAAGGATGCGCTGCAGGGTGTCGGTGTCTCCGCGGCTGTAAGCCTGGTTGGCGCGGGCCATGAGGCGCGTGCAGTGGGCGGCGTCTTCGGCGTCGCGTGCGAAGTCCGGGTGGATGCGTTTGGCCACTTCGCGGAAGAGACGCTTGAGGTCGGCAGTGGGTTCTATCTCTTCGGCCTGGTGAGCTTCGCCGTAGGCTGCGTCGTGAGTTTCGGCAGCCCGGCGGCGGGCCTCCGCAGCGCGGTCGCGGGCGGTGGCTGAGTCATACAGGGAGACTTCGCGCTCGGCGATGCGGGCCTCCCACTCGTCGAGGTCGGCGTAGAGGACTCCGACCTGGCGGAGATAGCGGCCTTCGAAAGTCTTGAGCACAGTGCGGAGGTCGGCGACTTCCAGTTCACGCTCGGCGAGGGTGGCGCGGGTGGAGGCCAGCTCCTCGCGCTGGAGGCGGAGGGCGGTGTCCTCGGGTGTGGGTTGGAGGATGAGAGCTGGCATGCGGCGCTCCTTAATTATAGGCAGGGGCGAGCGCCGTGAGAGTATCATCACGGCAACGGAGGCCGCGATGACGACCGCGACAATGGTACCGGTGGAGTTGTATCTCAATACAAGCTACCGGCCGGACTGTGACTACGTCGATGGCGAAGTTCTGGAGAGAAACTTGGGAGAGCAGCCGCACGCCAGCGCTCAGAAGTTTTTCATTCAGTATCTTGGCAACCGTGAAGATGAGTGGGAGGTAACGGTGTTTCCCGAGCAGCGGGTGCAGATATCGCAGACGCGATATCGGGTAGCCGATGTCTGCGTGGTGCTGCAGACGACTGGTTTCGAGCCGATTGTGCGTACGCCACCAACGCTGTGTATTGAGGTGGTGTCGAAGGACGACCGGATGAGCGAGATGCAGGAGCGGGTGCATGACTACATACGGATGGGCGTAACGGCGGTTTGGGTGATTGATCCGAAACGGCGCAGGTCGTTTTTTGCGGACCGCTCCGAGACGCTGCAGCTTGCCGGAGAAGTGCTGACCGTCCATGGAACGGCGATTCAGGTTCCGACGGCTGAGATTTTTCGTGAATTGGATAAGCTTGAGGGCGTTTCACATTAGGACGGCCCGTCCTCGTTGCGCCTCGATCGAGATAACGATTTTGCGGGGAGAAAGGCGTTTGTCCGGCGCGTCTTTCGTGGTCCCGTGTTCGTCGAATGAAAATGCGCATGTTTCATGGTTTTCGATTGGTAATGGTGGCGGCTGGCCTAATGGCCGGTTGCGTTGCGGGGTTTGCTCAGTCCGATGGATCAACACCGGACCAGCCGTTGCAGGTGAACTCACGGCTCGTGGTGGTCGATGTTGTGGTGCTGGATCGGAACGGCAATTTTGTGTCGAACCTCGATCGCTCGAAGTTCCATGTCGTGGAAGACAAGGTGCCGCAGGCTATTCGTAACTTCGATCCCGCGACGGCGCATGAGATGCCGGCGGGTTCGGAAGGAAAGATGCTGGTCAACAGCAGCGCGGACCTTCCCAAAATCGGCAACGCGCCGGTAAATGTGCTGGTAATTGACGAACTGAATACGCCGTTTGTGCAGATCGCATACGCGCAGCAGATGATGACGAAGTATCTGAAGAGCCTGCCGGAGATACTGCCAGTCCCGACATTGTTTATTGCTGCGGGATCGTCACGAATCCAGGTGCTGCACGACTTTACACAGAGCCGCGCGGATCTGCTGGCGAGTGTGAAGACGCATGTGACGGATGCGGATTTTACGGCGATGATGATCTCGTTGAATGGCGGCCGCCATGGCAACCCAAATGGAATGGTTCAAACATTGGGAGCGTTGGAGCAGGTTGCCAGCAGCTTGCGTGGGTTTCCGGGGCGCAAGAATGTGATCTGGGTGGGCACGGGGTACAAGCGCGCGCAGGATTTGAATACGATGAGCGTGCTCGACGAAGACAAGGCGAAGGCTACGTTAGCTATAGTTACAAACCGCATGCTGGCTTCGCACATTACGCTGTATACGATCGATCCGGAGGGGCCGAGGGCGCCGACACAGGCGGGCGAAACGGCTCCCTCGGGGAGTTCCATGGATGGCGGCGACGATAACTCGGATGTAGCGACCTCGGTGAGCATGGATTTTGAAGCTATTGCGCGATCGACGGGGGGACACTCGACGTTTGGCCGCAACGACATTGGGGTCCAGGTTGCGAAGATGGCGCAGGAAGGGCGGGAGTATTACACCCTGGCCTACGTTCCCAACTCGGGTGGAAATACTCCGAGGGAGTATCGCAGGATCAAGGTCACGGTGGATGATCCGTCGCTGCAGGTTATTGCGCGGGATGGATACTTTGGTACGAAGGAAGCTGTGGTTGCGGTGGCTCCAAATACGGCAAAGCAGCAGCCCAAGCAGTTGAAGTTCGACCTGCTGAATGCGGCGCGGACGACGATGGTGTATACCGGGCTCCATACCAATGCGGCGCGAGCCAAGAACGGGTATTCACTACTGGTCACGGCAAAAGATCTGCAGTGGGAGACCCAGGGAGACGGGTCGCGGCAAGCGGAAGTGACCGTAGTGGCGGTCTGCTATGACACGAAGGGCAAAGAACTCGCACAACATGCGGCGGAGCTGAAGGAAGTGATCGAGGCCACGGATCGCATTGAGGGTGGCGCGAAAGTAGGGTTTGCGTTCCCGATGATGGCTCCGATGAAGACCGCGCGGATACGGTTTGTGGTGCGCGATGCGGATACGGGAACGATGGGGTCGGTGGATGCTGCGCCTTAGGCGCGTCCGGCTGATCGTCAACGAAGAACAACCGCAACGGCTTTAGCGTGAAGCTCGCGAAGAGGAGTAGGCATCAGCAAGCAGGTGCCTGCTCAGAAACGCAATACGATTCCTGTGCTGATGCGGAGCAGGTTCTGGTGATTGTTCGTGCCGTTGTCGAACGTGGTGACAAGATAGTCGGCTTCGATCAATCGCAGGGATAGTCGCTGATTGAGATGAGCATCGAGACCTCCACCGAGGTTGGCGGCGAAGCCGTTGGATGAGGATGTGGTTTGGCGCTGGGTAAGCGAGCCGCTGATGTGGCCGTAGCCGACGAGAACCTCTCCGAAGGGCTGAAAGCGGGCCCGTTTGAGCGGAGGAGAGTAGCGTACTCCGGTGGTGAACGAACTCAGCGTGAGGCTGGCGCCGGAACTGCCGATACTGTTGGTGTGGCCGACAGTGACATCTCCCGCAAGTGCTACTCCGTGCAGCCCCGTTGGCCAGGCGAACTCTGCGCTGCCGCCGTTGAGGCTGAAGCAGCCGCATGCGGCGGGCGGCGCGTTGGCGTGCACATACGTATAGGTCAGAGCGAGTTCGGGACGGGGCCTGGTGTTGTCAACAGGTGACTGTTGAGCTTTAGCTAACGCTCCGCCGGTTACGACAATCATGAGCAACACAGTCCAACTGATTCGCGTGATACGCATAAAGCTCCCTTTACTGAACGATCAGAGTCAAGGTCGTGGTTTGTTGTACGGCGCCGCTGGTTCCAGTGACCGTGATGTTGTATGTGGTGGCAGGTGCAATAGGAGAGGCGAAACCGCCTCCACATCCGGTGATCGCTGTGAGTGCGCCGAGCGAGCTGAACAACAGCAGTGCGAGCGTGACCAGGCGGCGACGGCGGCGCGGCAAGATCAGCAGACCAACGAAGGCCAGTGTGGGTACCGTGACGCCCCATGGCGCCAAGCGAGCTGTTGCATGGGGAACCTGGATGGTCAGCGTCGAGGACGCGGGCGTATTGCCGGGTGTTACTTGAGGCGGCGTAAAGGTTGCGATCGCTCCGGTTGGCAGACCGCTGGTCGAGAGCGTGATGGGGTTGGAGAAAGACCCGTTGACGGGCGCTACGGAGATAACGTAGCTGGCCGTTCCTCCGGGCGCAACGGTTTGCGTGGAGCTGGTCGAACTGAGCGCAAAGCTGGGAGCAACCGAACCGGTACCGGTCAGGGCGACAGTGTGGGGTGAGCCCGCTGCATTGTCCGCGACACTGAGCGTCGCGGCGAAGGTTGCGACGGACGCCGGCGCAAACGTAATCGAGATCGTGCAGTTCGCCCCAGCGGCCACGGTGTTTCCGCAGTTGTTGGTCTGTGCGAAGCTGCTCGCTCCGGTTCCGGTCAACGTGATGCCGGTGAGGGTGAGTGCGGCGTTGCCGGTGTTGGTCAAAGTCGCTGTCTGCGCGGCGCTGGTCGTGCCGGTAATGGCGGTGAATGTGAGCGTTGTTGGCGCCAGAGTGACGGCAGGCAAGAGAGCGGTGAAGTTCGCCGTGACGCTCTGCGGTGCATTCATGGTGATTGTGGTGGATGCACTGTTTGCACTTGCGACGCTGCCCGTCCAACTGCCGAAAGCAAAGCCGGAGTTTGGTGTGGCTGTGAGATTCACGACCGTGCCGGCAGCGTAAAACGCGCCCGATGCCGGAGAGACCGTTCCGCCCGCGGTTGGATTTGCGGACGTGGTCAACTGATACGCCGTGTTGAAGGTGGCTGTGTAACTGGCCGCGCTCGCTGGCGCCGTCACACTATGTGAGAGCGCACCTGCGTCGGACCAGGAAGCAAATGTATTCTGCGTGCCGCCCGAGGTCTGCGGCGATGTCGAGGCGAGCGTGTGGCTCGAACCCACAGTCCAGGTGAGAACCTGTGAGCTGGTGTAGGTTGTTCCATCCACGCTGAACGAGAGGCCGGCGGGAGTTGTGCCTACGGTCACCTGCACTGTAGGCGCAGCGACTACAACCGTAACCGACGACGATGTGCTGGCGGTGTTATTGGCATCGCCCTGGTAGGCCGCAGTGACGACATGGGAACCAACACTCAGCGCAGTTGTTGAATAGCTGGCCGTTCCGCTTCCGTTCAGGGTGAAGGTGGTGAGAGTCGATGAGCCATCCATCAGCACAACCTGGCCCGTCGGGATTCCTGTGCCAGAAGCGGGAGCGACCGTTACCGTGAAGGTCACGTTCGTGCCCGATACGACTGAGGTTCCACTGGCTTGCAATGAGGTCGTAGTGGCGACCTGCGGTATGGTCACGGTGACTGCGGCCGTCGCCGACGCGCTGTTGTAGGTGAGATTGCTGGCGGTATCCGGTGTGTAGGTTCCGGTCAGTGTGTCGCTGCCGTTCGCCAGCGCTCCGGGTGGAATCGTGAAGGTGACGTTGCCTTGCGCCAGTGTCAGCGCGGGCGAGCTGTAGCTTCCGCTGCTGACAATAATGGAGCCTGTCGGAGTCGGCTTCCCGTTGCCTCCGGCGACATGCAGCGTGACCTGCAGCGACTGGGTTGGAGTGATCGTAGACAGTGCCGGGGTGACGGCAACCGCGGGGGTGAGCGTCTGCGCGGCTTCGACCGAGACCTGGCCAGTGCCGCTGGCGCTGTTGTAGTTCGGCTGCCCGATAGGGTCGGGAGTGTAGTAGCCGGTGAGAGTGTCCATGCCCGCGGGCAGATATCCAGCCGGAATGGTAATCGTCGCGCTGCCGTTGAGCAGCGTCGTTGCCAGCGAAGCGAAGTTGCCGCCGGAAAGAGTCACCGTGCCGGTGGGGACAGGTCTGTTGTTGCCGCCGCTGACGGTGATGGTGACCGCCAGGCTTTGCTGCGTGTTGGTGTCGGTTGCCGCCGGCGTTACGGTTACCGTCGGCGTCGTCGCATCGATAGCGGTTACCGTAATCGTGGCGCTGCCCGCGCCCGTGCCGTATGTGGTCGAAGAAGCAGCATCCGGTGTGAAGATCGCGTTCACAGTGGTGCTGCCGTTGGGAAGAGTGCCGGCAGGAATGGTGAAGGTCGCGCTGCCACCGCTTAGCGTCAGGGTGGCGGATGTATAGTTACCGCCGATGAGCGTGACGAGGCCAGTGGGAGCCGGTTTGCCGGCGGCGCCTGCCACCGTTACGGTCACCGTGTCGCTCTGGGCGGTGGTGATGCTGGTGGCGCTGGGAGCGACGGTTACGGTGGGAGTGGATGTTGGCGGTGTCAAGAAGCCTGTTCCCGAAAGCGCAAACGTGTGTGTCGTGCCGCTGGCATTGAGAGCGTTGTCGGTGAGAGTGAGTGTGCCGGTCAGCGCACCGGTATTGTTCGGTGTGAAGATCACGCCCAGCGTGCAGCTTCCGTTGATAGCCAATGGCGACGAGACGGAGCAGGTCGTTGCATTGGCGTCGAGGCTGAAGTTGGTGTTGGAAAGAGCCACGCCGGTGATTGTCAGTGGCTGATTGCCGGTGTTTCTAACCGTTGCAATGAGCGTGCCATCGGTTGCATCGGTGGTTCCGATCTTTGTTTGTGTGGGAAAGACGAGCGCAGGTGCGTCGGAGAAGTCCAGCTTGACAAGGGGGTACGGAGAAATGGGGATGGATGACGTCGTCCCACTCACCGAACTGGTAGCGATGTAGACGTTCCCCTGGCCGTCGACCGTGAGTTCTTCTGGGGTGATGCCAGTCGAAGCAAGCGAAGCGAGGGTGATCACCTGCGTGTAGCCGCTCGCGGCAATGATCTCCTTGATGGCGTTGTTGCCTGTGTCGGCGACGTAGATGTTGCCGTACGCGTCAGATGCGACGCCGCGAGGATTGTTGAATCCGCTGCCGACGACGCGTGCGATCGTATAGCCGCTCGACGCCAGCACTTCCTTGATGGCGTTGTTGCCGGCGTCAGCGACAAAGTAGTTGTTTTGGGGATCAACGGTAAGACTCGGCGTGTCGCCGCTGAAATCAAACGATCTGGTTTGCGAAGTCTGGCCGGTGCCGAGGTTTTGATAGCAACGCTGTACTATGCCACTGCCTACAATGGCTGCATCACCCGCGGCATCGACAACAGTGCGCTGGAAGTAGGGTGAGAAGCTCACGATATCTGTACATTCACCCTGGTAGAACGTTCCCACTGTGGGGAGGTCCTGCGTATACGGTAGGTCGGCATCGTTGACCCACAGGACGCCGGCGCCATCCAGCGTCATGCCGATCGGAACAATCAGAGCTAACGAGGTCGACTGTGTCCCGTTCCTGGCCGTAGAGATCAGGGTGTTGCAGGTTGGCCCAGTGCAGCCTGCGGGAAACTTCCAGATATCTCCAAGGCTAACCAGAATCGATTGATCTCCGCTCGCGATGGTGCCGTCCAGGGCATATACGCTGCCTGCGCCGTCGACGGCTACGTCTGTCACCGGAGCATAAAGATTTTTGCCTGGGTCCGTGTTGTTCTGCGGAGCCAGAATGTTGTAGGGAACAGTGGCGTAGGGGCCGAACGTCACCTGGGGCGCTGTGCCAGTGCCCTGGATGTACGCCTCGCCGAGGCCGTTGCCGGCGGAATCCAACAGGATGATGGCGCCTTTGCGTTGTCCGGGATATTTCGGCGTGAAGGTGACCTGCAGGGTGCAGCCAGCGCCGCTCACGAGAGCGGTACCGACCGCACAGGTTCCGGGATTTGAGACAGCGAAGTCCAGGCCGGTGACGCCCATAGTTAAGGCGTTGATGGAGGCAACGGTTCCCGCCTTGCCGACTCCAGGATTGGCTACGATCTGGAATGTCACGCTCTGTGGAGCGCTGGTCTGGCCGACGGGCACCACGCCAAAGTCCACCGGGTAGGCGCTGAAGGGAACGCTGTAGTCCGTCCAGGCACGGGTTGCCTGCGGGCTGAAGTTACCCGCACCGTCCATCGCCTGCACGGCGAAGGTGTGCGGCTTGGTGTGGATCTCGTAGTTATTGGGGAACCCTGCCAGCCCCGAGTAGCTGACGCCGCTGGAGCAGGCGACAAACGGTGCGCCGTCCAGGCTGCACTGGAAGGTGACTCCGGACTGCGAATCGGTGAAGGCGAAGGTCGCAGTGTCGTCGTTGGTCAGGTAGGCCGGCGCCGAAGTAATGACAGGAGCCGGTGGGCCGACAGAGTTGACTACCCAGTTGTATGTCGCGGGGTTGCTCAGGTTGCCGGCGAAGTCTTTCGCCTTGATCTGGAAGTTGTGCGGGCCGCCACTCAGTCCTGAGTAGGTAATGGGGCTGGTGCATGCGGCGAAGGGAAGCGAATCGATGCTGCAGACGAACGTGATGGGAGTCTGGGTGTCGCTGAAGGTGAACGTGGCTGTGCTTGCCGTAGTGGGGTTAGCCGGATTGGTGAGAATGACCGGCGTTGGAGGCAAGGCCACGGCCGTGATCGGAATGACCTGCGTCACTGCGTTCTGGTTGAGATTGTTGTCGGTCAGGGTGAGGGTGGCGCTGAGCGGACCAGTGGTGGTCGGTTGGAATGCCACGGCGACATAGCAGGAGCTTCCAATAGCAAGCGGTGTCGAGGTGGAACAAGTCGTGATGTTATCGAACGTGAAAGATGCGTTGGACAATACGATCGAGCTGAAGTTCAACGGGGCTGTGCCGTTGTTCTGGATGTGCAGCAGTTGCGGTCCATCCATTACGTCTGGCACGCCCTGCAGCGTCGCTGTTCTGAAGAGCATCGACGGCGGATCGACGTAGTCCATCTTGTAAATGGAATTCTTGACGACGTCATTCCTGTAGAGATTGCCCGCGCCATCCACCGCCAGGGCTTCTGGATACGCCACGAAGCTCTGCGTGCATAGCCGGACAGTCGAGGCATATCCTGAAGCCGCCGTAAATTCGTAGGAGCAGGTGCCGCCGTAGTCGGCTTCATAGACATTTCCCGCGCCATCGATGGCCACGCCGAGAGGCTTGCCGAATGCGCCCGAAGCGAGCGTTTTAATTGTCTTGTAGCCGTCAGCGGCAGTGATTTGAAGAATCGATGTATTGATGCTCGAACAGGTGCCAGGAATGAACACCGTGCATTGGTCACCACCCTCGGCGATAAGCAGGTCTCCCGCGGGATTGACGACAACGCTCCACGGGCTGTCGAGACCCGTAGCAAGTGTCTTGACGGTGGTATATCCACCATCCGCAACCAGTTCCTTGACGGCGTTGTTGAACGTGTCGGCGACGAAGACGTTGCCGCTTGCATCCACGCTAACGCCATAGGGCTGGTTGAAACCCGCGCCAACCGTCTGAAGGCAGCTATACGACTTGCACCCTGGGGGAAGTTTCTTGACGTCGTTATTGCCAACCTCGGCGACAAAGATGTTGCCGGCGCCGTCCACCGCGAGAGCGGAGGGTTCAAAGAATGCCTCTAAGACAGTCACAGTACAACTCGAGCTTGTGCATCCTGCAGGAATCTCTTTGACAGTTCCTGTTCCCCAATCGGCTACGAAAACATTGCCGGCGCCGTCCAGTGCGAGGTTGGGATGGGAGTATCCATCGCTCAGAGTGGTTGTGCTGACGGGATAGTTCGTGTCGATATACCCGTAACCCGAATAGTACGGAGTCGTCTGGAGGCTGATTTCAGGCCCGGTTCCGTTGCCATGAATGTACGTCAGCGCCAGCGTCTGTCCGTTGCTGTCGAGCGCCAGAATGGCCCCACTACGCACACCGGCGAATGCGGGTGTAAAGGTCACATTGACTGTGCAGCTTTGCCCGGCAGCCACATTGATTCCGGCGCCGCACGTGCCGCCGGAAACGGTGGCGAAGTCCTTGCCGGTGACACCCTGCGTTGTGGCGATCAACGAGGCAGGGGTGGAGCCGGCCAGGAAGGTCAGCGTGACCGGCTTCGTCGCGCTGGTTGTACCAATGTTTACAGAGCCGAAGTCTACCGGTGGCGCTCCCGAGGAGGTGGCCGCTGCGCCTACCGAGACGATCCCCAGGGCCGATGCAGAGACATAGATGGTCGCACTGGCAGCGTCAGGAGTATAGGTCGCGAGCAGCCCGTCCGTGCCGATGACGAGAGTGTTCGCGGGTATGGTGATGACGACCGTGCCGTTAACCAATGGGGCGGGTGGCGAGGTAAAACTGGTCGCTGCCAGCGTGACGCTTCCCGTCGGGAGTGGCGCGCCGGCCGCCTGCCCCACGGTTACCGTGACAGAAAGCGCCTGCCCTTGAGAAACCGCATTCGCCGCCGGGGTGACGGTGATGGTGGGGACATTCAAGATCGTCGAAGTGACGGTAACGGTGTACTGCGCGGTTGCGGGGGTGTACACCGAGCTGCTGGCTGTGTCGGGGACATACGTGATGGCAAGACCTGCGGTGCCGGGCAGCAGCGATCCCGGCGGAATGCTGACCGTGGCGGAGCCATTGACCAATGTAATCGGGGCAGAGGTGTAGCCCACGGCAGCCACCTGCACTGTTCCCGTGGGGACCGGATTCCCGCTGCCGCCGTCCACCTTCAGCGTGAACGTCAATGTCTGAGAGATTGCGACAACGTTTGAACTCGCATTGACGATCAGCAACGGCGTGAACAAGCCGGAGCCGCTGAGCGTCAGTTTCTGCGTCGAGCCTGCGACATTGGAAGTGTTGTCGCTGACCGATAGCGTTCCTGTAATCGTAGCTCCGGTAGTGGCAGGGTTGAACTGGATGCCCAGAATGCAGCTGTCTCCAACGGCCAGCGAACCAGTTGGGGAGCAGGTCGTGGCTGTCGTGTCGAATGAGAAATTGTTGTTGGAAAAGACGAGAGAGGAGATCGCCAGCGGCTGGTTGCCGATGTTCTCGAGCGCGACGATTTGCGGGCTATCGGCCGTGTCCAGCTGCCCCGGAGCGGTGGGAGTTCTGAAGTTAATCGCCGGCGCTGTCGCCCTGGGAAGCTCGAACAGCGAATTACCCCCAGCGGACCCAAAGTCGATGACGTAGAGATCGCCTCCACCAGTCACTGCGATCCCCGTAGGCGCATTGAAGCCGTTCGAGAGCAGCGTGGACGTTGTGTATCCGGTGCTGACGAAGTACTTTGTGACGGCGCCTTTATTGCTGGGGGCCGTGCTGACGATCAGGTCGCCGCTGCCCTCGATGACCAGGTCTTGTGAGGCAATCACGTTGCTGCCGATGGTTTTGATCGTCGGGGAAGCTGGAATGCTGCCGCCGACGGCAACGATTTCGTCGATCACCCGGTCCAGCGAGGCGGCGACGAAGATATTTCCCGAGGCATCCACTGCAATGCCTGCCAGGGAGTTGAAGTTGGTGGCGAGCGTCTTTGACGTTGCATACCCGCCCGCAGCAAGCAATTCCGTCACGCTGTATGGATTGGCAGGGCTGCTGCCGGTAAAGAAGACGTTTCCGCTGCCATCCACGGCGATCCCGACCTGATTGCCGAAGTTGCCTGTAATTGTCCTGGTGGCGGAGTATCCGCCGCTTGCGAGAATCTCCGTAACCGTGCCGCTCGCTGCGACATCGGCCACCCAGATATTGCCGGCGCCATCGACCGCCAGTCCCCAGGCCCCGCCGAAGTTGCCGGGCAATTGCTTGACACAACTGGCATCGGTGCAACCAGGCGGGACCTCCACTACGGAATCTC
>Ga0206916_1093_pt1 | contig 15936 bp, 20 predicted proteins | sample Alteio_BWOrgHeat_71_FD_152957 | JGI IMG/M metagenome (GOLD analysis project Ga0206916, IMG submission 152957) | Enriched cells from forest soil in Barre Woods Harvard Forest LTER site, Petersham, Massachusetts, United States -... | ecosystem: Environmental > Terrestrial > Soil > Temperate forest >... | reverse complement strand
ATAACTTGAATGATTTGAGACAAAAAGGGTGGGTTTGGCCTTGGAAAGGGTGCCCTTGATAATGAGCTGATGACCAATGCACTTTCGCCAACAGGAGAGATAAAAACGTCCAAATCGAAACCCTAAGGGCTGATTAACTTTAAGCAAAAGCCAATAGAGAGGTGTATATGATAAAAAAACGACGATGATTAAAAAAAAAACGCCAGAGAGCTAATCCATACGCGCGAGGCATTACACATCCTCACCTAGACGTGGGTCACTATATCTTTGTGAATACCTCGCCGTTACGGTGTCTCTTTTCACAATGATGCATACATCGATAGAATTAAAATTTGGATCAATAAAAGCTCCTTTTCCAACGAATCCGCCAGCACGCATATACCCTTTGACCAAAGGAGGCAATTGTCGCATGGCTTCTCTTTTATCAATTTCACTTTTGGGGATAAGATTCATTTCTTGATAACTACGGGGGAGTGCCTGTGCTCTAATTTCGGGAGGAGCCAAGTGATAATGATAAAGATAGGCCAAGGCTTGGCGATATTTCGACACATCTGTTCCAATAAAGCTCGCACATCCAAAAAATAAAGCAACCTGATTGAGCTGAGTATAGGCTCCAATTCCTCGCCATAAAAGTTGCATAGTGGGCTTCGTTCGATAGTCCTTGTGCACACATGAGCGGCTTAATTCCATAATTTGCCCAGGATAAGCCATCAGCTTGCTGACCTCAAATTCGGTAGCTGTAAAATAGCCACCATAACTTTCTGCCCCCTCTCGCAGCATAAATCGATAGGTTCCAACGATTTTGTTATGGGCATGATCAATGACAAGAAGAACATCACAAAAATCATCAATAAGCGCAACGTCTCGCTTTAAAAGAGCTGTTGTTTCATCAGGTTGTGCCCCACATTCTTCATAAAACACTTCGTAACGTAAAATTTGCGCCGCCTTGAGGTCTTCTTCTGATTGAGCAAGACGCACTTCTAAGTTCCCTGACTTCAGTAAAGGAAGGGTTTTTGAAAAGCGATTATACGGGGCGGGGGCGATATTAGGCATCATGATTTTTTAATTTTCTCTTCATCCTCTTTAAAGGAACTCCATGCAATTCAAGACGGTGGTTGACAAGATGATATCCTAAGCTCTCTGCAATTTCCATCTGGAGGGCTTCAATCCGTTCATCATGAAATTCTATAATCTGACCTGTATGTGTATCAATTAAATGGTGATGATGTTCACAGATAGCTTTTTCATATCGTGATCTCCCATCTCCAAATTCATGTCGATTCAAGATATGTGCTTCTTCAAATAAGCGCAAGGTCCGATAAATGGTTGCAAGACTAATTTTTGGATCGATTTGACTGACTTGCTTATAAATCTCTGCCACATCAGGATGGTCTTGAGATCCAGACAAAACACGAGCTATAACCCGCCGTTGTTCGGTCAGTCTCAATCCCTTTTCTTGGCAAAGTTGCTCTAGGTGAGAGAGAGTCATGGCCGACTTTCATAAAAAAAGCACCGATGCCATTCAACGACAGCATCGGTGCTTAAAATGATATTTTTTAAGCTGCGATATCGCGGCGACGCTCACGACGTGTACCAAGCCCAATATCCTTGGCAAGGTTACTGCGACGTTTTGCGTAGTTTGGGGCAACCATAGGGTAACTAGAGTCTAAACCCCACCTTTCCCGATATTGGTCAGGAGTCATGTTGTAGGCTGTCTTTAAGTGACGCTTAAGCATCTTCAACCGACGTCCATCCTCTAGGCAAACAATATAATCCGGTTGTACAGATTCTTCAATGGAAACCACTGGATCTGGCCGATCATGAAGTAAGTAGGAACGACCGGAACCTACGCTGCAGAGACTGCGATGGACTTGTTGAATGAATGAAGGAAGTTCTTCAGCTTTCATCTCATTGTTTGAAACGTAAGAAGCCACAACCTCGGCTACCAACGCTATAATATCTAAAGATTCATTTCTATCTGTCATTTTACACCTTTCTATTTAGTAAACTATCATTCTTCTATATTACATTTAAAAACTGAAATCAAGACATTTTTTATATTTTTAAAAAAAAATATTATAATCAAATTTTAGGTAGTTTTTTTTACAAGTTTTTTTAAAAAAATAAAGGCAGAAATAAACTTTCCTTCTTGCCGTGGATAATAATGAGGTCGCTTACTTTGTAAAACAAAGTTATGTTTTCTGTAAAAATCTTGAGCTTGGTTATTATCTTCAGCAACTTCAAGGAAAAGGTTTTGGATACGTTTTTTTATTAAAATTTCGGAGAGAGCTGTTAAAAGGAAGCTTCCTCTCCCCATGCGCTGGTAAGCAGGAGCCACAACAAGGGTTAAAATTTCAGCCTCATCTTCGACTTCTCGCCACAAAATGAATCCCGAGAGGTCATGATTTTCTTCTGTTTTTAATCCATAGACCAAGGGATTTTCCAGAAATTCTTGAAAGTCTTTTTCTTTCCACCCCTTAAAAAATGCTGCTTGATGAAGGCGAGCGGCTTGCCCACAATCTTCTAGAGTTAGAGGGAAGACGCGCATGACTCTCGGGGGTAGGTAACATCAGGCTCCCTGACATAAAAAGGCAAGGGCTCAATGACACAGTTTGGATCTTTAAAAAAAGCATAGGCAAGGCTTTGTGCACCACGCCAACGTGAATGGACTTCCTTATAAAGGAACCCTTCAAGAAAAGGGTGAACACCACTTCCCGCCAGAAGAGGTGGGTTCTCTTGGGTGAGGATGTCTTTGAGGGCTTCGCGTGTTAAGCTCTGAGGAGACCTAGGAACCCCATCCAGAAATCGTTGTCCAAAAACATCTTGCCGCCTGGCTTCAATCAAGATCAGGACGTCACTTGGAGATTCAAGGCTTATATAGGTTGCTGTAAAGCTATCGATCCCTTTTAAGGAAAGATTCAACCCCATGGCAAGACCTTTAGCAAAGGCAAGGCCCACGCGAATGCCTGTAAAAGACCCAGGGCCAACGTTTACGATAAGGTGATCCACGACGTGCGAACCCATAATGTCTTTTACAAATTGAGGCAATAGGGCGGCTTGATCTCGTTCAGAATCTTGCTCTTGAAATGCAAGCTCATGTCCATCCTCCCAAAGAGCCACTGAACACTTCCACCCAGCCGTATCAATAGCTAAGATTTTCATGAGTCCTTCCACCTCCGGTGAAGCCAGAGCCATTGTCCCGGTCGTTCTTTTACCCATTCACTAAGCATGGTGTTAATGTGAAGAAGTAAACCGTACATATCTTGCCTGTGGTCACCTTTCGCCTCAAATTCAATTGGAGGATAGAAGGTTACGCGAAAATGAGACCCATGGAGGCGCTCAGATCGAGCGGGTAAAAGAGGACAATTTTGATTCAGATGCATCTTTGCAATACCTGTAGCTGTCATGGCATCGCGCCCTAAAAAGGGCACAGCGATCCCCTCTCCCATCTTTTGATCGACCAAGAGAAGAGCATGATCTCCCCTCTTGATAAGGGAAAGAAATTCTTTTGGGCCACCATTGCCTTTTGTAATGACATTTTTAACTGTAAATTTTTGACATTTTAGCATGAGCGCATCCACCCATGGGTTATTAGGAGGTCTATACATTTGAGCAAGATCAAAGCCGATTGATTGAGCGGCTAAAGTGATCATTTGCCAGTTACCAAGATGTGCTGTAAAAATAATGCCTGGCTTTCCATCTTCTTGAAAACGTTTTAAATTCTCAATTCCAACGATTTCTATGTTGTGTAAGGTTTTTCCATTCCAAAACACATGTGCCTTTACATACTCCCCCAGAAGGCGACCAAAATTATCCCACATCTCGACAATGATTCTTTGAATTTCAGTTTCTGAAATGTTAGGAAAACATTTTTTTAAGCTAGATCGGGCTCTGTTGCTTAAACGAAGACGTGGCCCTACTTGACGAGAGAGCCACCCTAAAATAGCCACACAGACTTTAAAAGGGAGGATGTAATGAAAAAGCACGAACGCCATTCCAACAAAGGCGCCTTCAATCAAATGGCGGGTTTTTTTTAATAAACTAAATTTCAAGGTCTCACCTTATACAAATTTCTGGACCCCTCACCCGCCGCTTCGCGGCGACCTCTCCCACAAGGGGAGAGGTAACGCAGCCAGCACTTAATCACCTCTCCCCTTGTGGGAGAGGTCGCCACGCGCGAAGCGAGTGGCGGGTGAGGGGGGCCTTCAGATAGACAAAACTAAACAGTCACTGTACTAAGGACTTAAGGATAAAATCAACAACCCCTTCAGGATCCTCAAATTCAATACTTATGTCTAAAACATGAAGCCGATCTTGCCAAGTGCGGGGAATTTTTACCCTATCTTTTCGGGTCGTCACAAGAACCGCTTCATGATCTCTGGCAAGGGCGTGAAGACGCATAAGATCTTTTTCTGTGTATTTATAATGATCGGGAAAGGTCTCCGTAGCAACAAGATCAATATTTAAGTTTTTCAAAGAATTATAAAATTTTTGAGGGAACCCAAGCCCGCAAAAAGCAACAACCCGGTTCGAAGGTAAGGTTAGAGGGTTAGGAATACTTTGTGCCCTAAAGAAAGGTTGTGAGGGAGATATGCTCATTACGTTTGAAGATGCACTGTCTCTGGATTGCCGCTGCTCCTTCGGAGCCTCGCAAAGACGGCCCCCTCCCTCCTCGTCTTTGCGAGGAGCGTAGCGACGAAGCAATCCAGTCATCTTGTGGATTTCCCCCTCTCCAATGCCTATGAGTGCATCTGATCGTTTCAGCCCTTCTGCTAGGCTTTCTCGCAAAGGCCCAGCTGGCATCACATTCCCATTCCCGAACCCTTGTAAAAGATCTACCACCACAAACGAAAGATCCTTATAAAGATGGGTCGTTTGATGACCGTCGTCTAGAATGATAAGATGGGCTCCGCTTTCAATCGCTTTTTGCACGCCTTGTGGCCTCATCTTTGCAACCCACGTCGGCGCGTGTTCTGCAAGGAGAAGAGGTTCATCACCCACATCTGCTGATGTATGAGAGGAAGGATCTACCTTCAAAGGCCCCTTTTGGATTCCCCCGTAACCACGTGTCACAAAATGAACGTTGATTCCTCGCGTCTGTAAAAGGGTAGCGAGGGCAATCGCGGTTGGCGTTTTGCCTGCTCCTCCGCACACGATATTTCCTACACTCAGCACAGGAACAGGAAAACGCTTTTGTTTTTTAAGCGTGCGTAGGATTTTCCCCCCTTTTCCATAAATCCAGCCTAAGGGCCAAAGAAGGGTTGAAAGAAGACCATGAGGTTGATACCAAAAAAACGGTGCCCTCATTCCTTTTCTTTCCTCAACGTTTTCAAGTGGGGGGCCAAAAATTTAAGTAAATTTTGTAGTCCCTCCTCTCGGTATGTCTTGAGAGCAGGCGGTTCCTCATAGTTTTCTTTTTGTTTTTTTAGCCACGGAAGGACCAAGGGAGAAAGCTGATTTTCCTCTTGAATGCATTCACTAAAGCCTAACGAGGCAAGAGAATCATACAATTGGGGGTTCTTAAAAGTATGGGGACCATGAAGTATAAACGCTCCAAGCTGGGCGGCTTCAATAGGATTATGCCCTCCTATCGGCATAAGAGTCGCTCCCATAAGCACAACAGGTGCCAGCGCATAGAAAAGTCCCATTTCTCCAAGTGTATTACCAATATAAATTTCGACCCCTTCAAGGGATGTTGTTTCTGTTCGAAGGGCTGTAGAAACGCCCTCTTTCAAGGCAAGTTGTTGAAGAAAAGCAGCCCTTTCAATATGGCGAGGAACCAGAATCGTTAAAAGATCAGGGTGTTCTTTCCGGAGCGTTTTATGGGTGGTGAAGATAATTTCATCTTCCCCGGGATGGGTACTGGCTGCAAGCCAAACAGGTCGATCTCCAACTTCCTTTTTGAGGACTTGGTATTTTCTGGAATCCACCTCCAAAGGCGTCATCATGAGCTTAACATTACCCATAACCAATACGGATTTTGCGCCAAGCGATTGAAAGAAATGAGCTTGTTCTTTCGATTGCACCGCACAAAGATCGAGGCGGGAGAGAAGAGGGTCAATGATCCCTTTTAGCTTTTGCCAGTTAGAAAAACTTTTCAAAGACATTCGTCCATTTAAAAGAATCGTTGGGATGCCTTTTTCTTGCGTTTCGTGGAGTAGATTGGGCCAAAGCTCTGACTCAACCCAAATCGCAAGATCCGGTTGCCAGTGCTTTAAAAACCGCCTCACGGATTGAGGCGTATCCACTGGACAGAACTGGTGCGTTGTATTTTTAGGAAGCCTTTTCTCGATAACCTTCGCAGACGAAACTGTTGTTGTTGTCAATAATACATGGACTTCTGGGTATTTTTTTTAAAATCGCTTGAGTAATGGTAATGGCAGCCACTGCCTCCCCAACACTCACAGCATTTATCCAGAGTAGGGTCTTTTCAGGGCGAGAGACGCTTGTTCTTCCCATGCGTTCATGAAGGCGACTTTTATCTTCTAATCCCTTATAAGCTCTCCACTTGAGATAGCCTGTGACCAAGGGAGCTCCTAACCAGGAAAAACAAGAGTACCCCGTGCGTATAAGACTCATAGGGCTTTCTCCTCGCGTCCACAGTAAAGGTCCGCTTTTTGCGTTAAATTTCTTAAGGAATCCTCAAGATCTTGACGCAATTCCTCATCCGATTTTGTTGACCCCAAAACCTCGATCAGAGGGCCATACATAATGACGCCTTTGCCAAAAGGAAGGGGAAGGAAAAATTGATCCCAACTCTTTAAAAGAATTCCACGTGTTGAGGAATAAGATATGGGCATGATAGCTGCCCCCCCGAGACGTGCCATCTGAACCACCCCGAGACTTGCTCGATAACGCGGACCCCGTGGCCCATCGGGGGTAATACCGGTTGATTCTCCACCTTTCAAGGTTTTCACAATATTTAAGAGGGCTTTTCGTCCCCCTCTCGTGGAGGAGCCGGCTATCCAGCCATAACCAAAGTTCTGGGTCGTTCGCGCAATAATTTCACCATCAGGATGACTTGAAATAAGCATATGCAATTTGTGGAGCCCAAACCACGCCTTAAACATCATCAGAAGCCGGCCATGCCAAAAGCAAGCGATGACGGGTTTGTTTTGTCGCCAATGGGGATCGGGATGTTCTTTTCCCAGGTGTTCCCATTTGCCCGTTAACCAAACGAGCCGGACATACTGAGCAATAAATAATCCGACGATTCGCCGGACAACAGATGAGCTTCGAATTTTCTTTAAAAGACTCACAACTCTTCTCCCTAAGACGCCATCGACAGAGTGTCGGTCGCAAACTGAAGTTCTACAAGACGCGTATAGGTCTTATTATTTTTGAGAAGGTCTTGATGGGTGCCCTTTTCCGTTGCCTCCCCGTCTTCAATCACATAAATCATATCTGCATCCACAACGGTAGAAAGCCGGTGAGCGACCACAATCGTTGTTCGTCCTTCCATGAGTCGATCGAGTGCGGCTTGGACTTGGCGCTCCGATTCCGTATCTAGGGAAGACGTGGCCTCATCTAATAAGAGAATCGGTGCGTTCTTCAGCATGGCACGCGCAATGGAAAGACGCTGGCGTTGGCCCCCTGAAAGACGGATCCCTTGCTCGCCTACCAGGGTATCATACCCCTGGGGGAGCTGGGTAATAAAATCATGGGCTGCAGCAGCTTTTGCGGCATGAATAATCTCTACTTCAGAAGCACCCCACCTGCCATAAGCAATATTGGCTTTGACGGTGTCATCAAACAAAATCACTTCCTGGCTCACAAGGGCAATCTGAGACCGCAGAGAACTTAAAGTTACCTTCCGAATGTCAATGTCATCAATCATAATAGTCCCTGAGGTAACATCATAAAAACGAGGGATAAGGTTTAAAAGAGTTGATTTTCCAGACCCACTCGGGCCGACAAGAGCGATCCGCTTGCCTGCTGGAATATTTAAGGAAATGGTCTTCAAAGCCTTTTTCCCATTCGGATAGGAAAAACAAACCGTATCCATGTCAATCTGCCCCTTTTTGACATCAAGGACAAGCGCTTTGGGGGCATCCATAATGGTTGGTTTTAGATCAATCGCTGTGAAAATTCGCCACGCAGCTGCCAATCCTTCTTGTAAGTTTGCATTCAGATTAGCAAGGCGCTTCATCGGCTCGTAAGCGAGTAAAAGGGCTGTGATAAATGAAATAAAAGTTCCTGTGGTTCGATTCCCCGCAATGACTTGCGCTCCTCCATAAAGGATGACGACCACAATGGCAATGCCACCCAACGTTTCCATAATAGGATGGGAAGCCGACCTTACACGTCCCCCCTTGATATTCAAGCGACTCAGGTTATCAATAAGACGATGGGCCCGTTTCTCCTCATAGCTTTCCATCGCATAGGATTTCACAACACGCATGCCTTGAAAGACTTGATGGAGGAGAATGGTGAAGGTTCCCATTTCTTCCTGGGTATTGAGTGAAACCTTTCGCATCTTTTGGCCAATCTTAACAATGGGAAGGAAGGCGATAGGAAAAACAAAAAAGGCGAGAGAGGCTAAAAGCCAATCTTGATAAAACATCAGTCCAATCAGAAAGATAAGGGAAAGAGTATCTTTTCCAATGCCCATCAAGGCAGTTGTAACAGCGTTTCTCATGAGGTTCACATCATTGGTAACCCTTGAGACGAGTTCTCCACTTGAGCGCGCATGGAAATAGGCGAGATCAGCTTGAATAAAGTGATCAAAAAGGCGCCTTTGCATATCACCAATAATTTTCTGCCCTACGTAAATCAGACTCACAGCTTCGCCAAAGCTCGAGAGTCCTTTGAGCACAAATATGACAAATACGACGACAGCGACTTCAATGAGCATGGCTTCATTCCGGGCCACAAATACATCGTCAAAGAGGGGCTGGAGCATTTTGGCGAGCGTTGCAGTTGTCATCGCCGCAATGGCCATGCACAAAAGCCCTCCACACACATACCACCTGTAGGGTCTGATGTGCTCACGCCATAAGCGATGGATAAGAGACAGGCTCGCTTTGTCAGAAAAAAGATTTAAAAACTTCATCGAATAACTCAATTTATTTCTATGTTTTTAATCGATGAGGCGCAAAAATACAATGGCAAGAAATAAGAGAATGCCAATAACACGCTAAATTTACGCAAGACAGGGGGGTTGCTCTCTCATTCAAAATGATAGCCGTCGGTAAAATTTTAAAATGAACCCTGGAAGCAAGCTCAGCCAGATTAAACCTAACTCGAGGTCTTTATTATGCATGATTTTTTAATAAAAATACTTGCAAATTCTACTGGCATATGTATACTAGAATGAGAGGAGTATGACTATGCGTGCATTAACTGAAGTGCAAAAACATCTTCATCCAGGAGCAGTTTACAGACGATCTGACCTTGAAAAATGGTCGAAAGCAGTTGATCGCCATTTGCAACAACTGCAAGAAAAGGGAACCTTAATCAAACTTTCTGGGGGCCTTTATTACTATCCAAAAAAGACGGCTTTTGGCGATGCGCCTGCAAATGATCAAACGTTAATTGCGTCGTTCCTAAAAGACACTCGGTTTCTTCTGACAACGCCAAATGCTTACAGCACCTTAGACGTGGGCACCACACAACTTTATAATGAGGCTGTGGTCTATAATCATAAACGACACGGCCGTTTTCAATTGGGAAAACGCGTTTTTGATTTTCGAATGAAACCTCATTTTCCTTCAAAATTGAGTCCTGAGTTTCTTCTCGTTGATCTTGTAAACAATATAGAAAAACTCGCGGAAGACAAAGATAAGATTCTTAATAATGTTAAAAAAAAAGCACTTGCTATGAACGCGAAGGCTCTTTCCAAAGCAATTCTTAATTATGGTGGAGCGCATACAAGAAAGTTCTTTGCCGAAGTATTGGAAAAAGCTAGTTTAAGATATGTCGCTTAATTACCTTCATAATCATCCTGAGTTTCCTGAATTAATTCGTATTGTGAGTGAAGAACATGCGATTGATCCTACACTTATCGAGAAAGACTATTGGATTATGCATTGTCTTTTCGGACTCCAACAAGCGGGTATGACCTTCGAACTGAAGGGTGGGACCTCTTTATCCAAAGGGTACGCTATCATTCATCGTTTTTCTGAAGATATTGATCTCCGCATTGAACCCCCAACCGAAATGAGGGTACCCATGGGTCACAATCAGGACAGACCCTCACAATGCCAACGTCGAAAAGAATTCTATGACTGGCTTACAAAAGAAATAAGAATTGAAGGTATCTATGATCGTCAACGTGATACAATATTTGATGATAAAAAATATAGAAGCGGTGGAATACGGTTACTTTATAAGCCCTTCAACACCCCATTAGAAGGTTTGAAAACAGGAATTCTCTTGGAAGTTGGTTTTGACGATGTCACTCCAAATGAACTTAAAGACATGAGTTCGTGGGCTTATGAATATGCAGCGAGCAAAGTATCTGTTCTTGATAATCGGCCTAAGGGCGTGCCCTGCTATCACCCTGGGTATACGCTTGTCGTAAAACTTCAAACCATATCTACCAAATTTCGAAAACAGCAAAAGACAGATACATTTTCTGAGAATTTTATGCGCCACTATTATGATGTCTTTTGCCTTCTTCAAGAACCTGCCGTGCAATCGTTTATAGAAACACGAGACTACCAGAAGCATAAGAAAAAACGTTTTCGCCGAGAGGATAACCCCATTATCAGCGAAAATGAAGCCTTTCGCTTACGTGATCCAACGACAAGACTGGAATATAAAAAGGCTTATAAGAACAGTCGTAATCTATATTACAGAGGTCAACCAGAATTTGATGAAATCCTGAGTTTAATCCAGACTTACCTTGAAAAGTTATAAGAGGCTGTTTGTTGTTATGTTTAGAATCTGAAACATCCTACAGTGTTATACACCTAGGGATAAGATGTGAAAAGAAGATACCGAGAAACAACAGAACCCCAACGTATGTATTTGATTTAAAACGCTTAAGACAATTATCAGGATCATCTTCTTTCAAAAAGGTAATTTGCCAAGCTAGGTGAAGGGCAATGAAACCCAAAAAAATCCAATAAATCCACCCGAGATGGGCCTGTTTTCCCCCCATTGCCCAGAGCACAAGGGTCCCTCCATAGAACAAGCTCAGATAGAGTTTAGGGGCTGAAGAAATAGCAATGGCAGATGATTTAACCCCCGCAAAAAGGTCATCTTCCCGATCTTGGAAGGCGTATATCGTATCATACCCAAGTGTCCATAAAATGGCTCCTCCGTAAAAAAGAAAAGGCGTTAATGAAAGCTCGGGGTGAAGACTCAACCACCCCATGAAAATGCCAATATTAAAGGTCAGCCCTAAAAAAAGCTGCGGCCAATAGGTGATCCGCTTCATCCAAGGGTAGAGGAACACAAGGCCAAGCGCGACAAAGCCTGTTAGAATAACGGATGGGGGAAGACTGAAAAGAATAAGAGCACTCCCCCCAAGAAGGAGAAAAAGAACGATCAAGGCTTCTTTTGAGGAAACCTCGCCAGATGCAAGGGGACGCGAAGCTGTCCGTCTGACTTTGGCATCAAAATCCTTATCAATCATATCGTTATAAACACAGCCTGCGCTCCGCATCAGAACAGCTCCACAGGCAAAAAGAAGAAGGAGAAAGCCCGGTAGCCATGTAGGGCTCGCAAGGGCAATTCCCCACCAAGCAGGGAACATGAGAAGCCAGATCCCTATGGGTCGGTTGAGGCGTGCGAGATTTATATATGTGGATAACTTCATCATGCTTACGCTAAGTATAAGAATTATAGCTATAATACGGTGAAAAATTCACTACACAATGGTGAAAATCTCACCACAACGTGGTGAATTTTCTTAAGTCGTTGATTTTCAATGGATAAGGGGTTTAAGGTTTATCTTTATAAGGGTCCTATTTATAAGAAGAGGGAGCCCTCTTCCTTCACGAACGCACAGAGATCAAAATGATACGCCTTTATGTCGAAAGTCCACTTCTTGAGAATCAAGACGTCATGCTGAGTGATAGTCAAAGCCACTACCTTCAAAAGGTCATGCGATTGAAGGAAAATGATGAGGTCCTCCTTTTTAATGGGAGGGATGGCGAATGGAAAGCGAGGATCACGGCGACTTCTAAAAAGTCGACGACCCTTTGCCCCACCTTTCAAAGAAAACCTCAACAACGCGAAGGAGACCTATGGCTTTTGTTCTCACCCATAAAGCCCAAACGGCAAGAATTTCTTGTGGAAAAAGCAACGGAATTAGGCGTGTCTTGTTTATGGCCTGTGCATTGTGAGCGAACATCTGTTCCAAAAGTAAATCTTGAAAAAATGCAGGCTCATGCCTGTGAGGCTGCTGAACAATGTGGGCGTCTAACCCTTCCAGAGATTAAGCCCTTAACGTCTCTAAGGGCGCTGCTAAAAAACTGGCCTCAGAATCGGCTTCTTCTTTTTGGGGATGAATCCTTAAATTCACCCTCACTTGGAGCCCTTGACCTCAACCCTCAAAAACCATACGCGTTTCTTGTAGGACCTGAAGGGGGATTTACCTCACAAGAATTCTTCCTTCTAAAATCTTTCACGCAAGCTCAAGGCGTGACACTCAATCCACATATTTTGCGAGCTGAGACTGCTGCATTAGTGGGTGTTTCTTACCTTCAAATGATAATTTCATAAATATATCGGTGGTTCATGCTTTGTATCGCCCGGAATCTCTGGGACAAGGCGAATCATTACTTGGCATCTGGGGTAAGCTTTGACGATTTCTTCTTCAACGTCATCAGCAATTTCATCGGCCTTATGAAGGGTGAGGTCAGGACGCATTAAAAGATGCAATTGGAAAAATTGCTGGATCCCTGAGCTCCGCGTCCTCAAATCTCTAACATCAATGACTTCAGGATGGGATTTGATAATGGTAAGAATTTTTTTGCGATGCTCATCATCAAGCTCCTGATCCAGTAAAATATTAAAGGCTTGTGTTGTAATGCGCCATGCCGTCCATAAAATATAGCACCCTATTAATAATCCAAAGATGGGATCAAGCTCTTCAATATGAAAGAACTGCGAACTCCCCAAAGCGATGATGGCTGCAAAATTGATGAGAAGGTCTGATTTATAATGAAGCATATCCGCGGAAATAGCGGTTGAATGGGTTTTTTTAACGACATAGCTTTGATAGGCGATGAGAAGGAGAGTGATGAAAATAGCTGTTCCCATGACCACAATCCCGAATCCTGCGAACTCGATGGGTTGATGCATCGCATATCGTTCACGGGCTTCGTACAAGAGCCATATAGCAGATCCTCCAATAAAGAGAGACTGGCCTAAGGCCGCCAAAGCTTCTATTTTTCCATGACCAAAGCGATGCTTAGCATCTGCTGGTTTTAAAGCCTGGTAAACGGCAATCATGTTGACGAAAGAGGCCAGGCCGTCTAGAAGCGAGTCGATAAGGGATGCCTGAAGACTGACAGAATGGGTTACCCACCACCCAAAAAATTTGAGACAAATTAAAAGGGCAGCAACAGCAACTGATGCATAGGTTGCAATGCGGATTATTTGTGTTTCCTGAAAGTTGAGCTGCGTCATACTTGGAAGCCTTTTTTAAAGAATAAAGTACATAATTCTCTCTAGGGATCAAGAGGATATATGGGTTTAAGTAAAGAATGCATTTTATGCTGTAAAAGCAATCTCTTTTTCAGAAAGGAGGGCTTGCAGCTCGCCTGTCTGATACATCTCGCGGACGATATCACAGCCTCCAATGAATTCGCCCTTAATATAGATTTGGGGGATTGTTGGCCAGTTTGTAAAAGCCTTAATCCCCTCTCTCAGCTCTGCATCTTGCAGCACATCAATGGCTTTGAATTCAACCCCGAGGGTTTTTAAAATTTGAACAACGGTTCCTGAAAAACCACACATAGGAAATTTCTCATTTCCCTTCATATAAACGACAACGTCATTCGAGGTTATATCGCTTTTAATTTGGTTAAAATTTTGGGGCATAGTTACTCCGTAGGAATTTTGGTTTTAAGAGAAAGGGCATGAAGCTGTGTTCCCATGCGACCTTGAAGAGCTTCATAGACCATCTGGTGTTGCTCGATCCTTGTTTTACCCCGAAAGGCCTTTGTGGTAACGGTCGCTTCAAAATGATCATTGTCTCCGGCTAAATCTTTAAGCTCGATTGAAGCATCGGGAAAAGCTTTGAGAAGAAAAGCTTTAATCTGATCTGGGGACATAGCCATTGGGTAATCCTTCCTATAGGTTTATATAGGAGCCTGGGAAAAGAGAATCAAGAGTTGTCCTTTTTTTCCTTCTTTTCTTCTTTTTCCTTGGATACCTTTTCTACGTCTTTCTTTTTTATTTTTTCTTCGCTGCTTTTTACTTTTTCCTCATCTTTTTCTAAGGTAGGAGCAAGAAGAGGCTTTATAATGTCCTCAAACTCGTCAAAACTAAGCGCCCGAGGATAGATTTTAGCATTTATAATAATTGTTGGCGTTGCAGTGATATTATACTTTTTTTGCCCCTCAAGACGGAGTTGAATGATTTTGTCCAAGAGCTCTTGATCCTTAAGACACGCCTCAAACTGCTTAGCTGAGATTCCATTTTGAAGGGCTATCGACTTGAGGGAAGCGAGGGGGTCAGATGCTGATAGCCATTTTTCTTGGGTTGAATAAAGAAGCTTCACAAAATCCAAATACTTTATCTCTCCCTTACACCAGGCCAACCGATGGGCATTGATACTGACCTGATCTCCAGGATAATCGCGGAAGATAATGCGGACAAGGCCAGGTTTAATATATTTTTCTTCAATTTTCGGAAGAACGTCCGTGTGGAATTGAGCGCAGTGACCACAGGTCAGAGAAGAATAATTTATGATAGTAATGGGTGCTTTCGGGTTTCCCATCCCCATTTCGGGCAAAGGCTTACTCATAAGCTTTACCTTCCCTGCTTTTTCTGAAGTGGCTTTATTTGCTTGCTTAGGAGGAATTTTATTTGCTTCTTTAGGAGAAGCTTTATCTGGCTGTTCGGAAGCAGTCTTAGCGACTTCTGCAGGAGCGGGTTTATCTGCCTGTTTAGGAACAGATTTGTCTGCTTGCTCAGACGCAGGCTTAGCTATTTCTGCAGAAGCTGTTTTCTTTGCTTGTTCAGAAGCCGTTTTATCTGCATCTCCTGTGGCAGCCTTAACTACCTGATCAGCGGCCACTTTATTTGGCTGTTCAGTCACAGCCTTGGCTACTTCTCCAGAAACAGTTTTATCTTTCTGTTCAATAGCAGGTTTATCTGCATCTCCAGTGGCAACTTTATCTACTTGTTCAGCAACAGGCTTATCAGTCTGTTCAGTAACAGCCTCTTCAGCCTGTCCGTAGGCCATCATCGCGATCAATAAAATCAAACTCTTAAAGACAAGTTGCATATTTTACTCCATTGAATCCTATACAGAATAAGAAAAATATGAGTATATGACAAGGCCCTTCTTCATAAGAAAGTATGGGCGTTTGAAGTTATTTTTTTGAAAATAGACAGAAAAAGATAAAAAAATGATAACCAAAGGGAACTTCATGAAGCCATTGGATGCGGTATTTTTTAATCTTGAGATTTTGGGTGGTATTGGGTGTCATGATTAAAATAGAAAGACATGACTCACGCGTTCCCAAACACGCTTTAGGTAAGTAATACCTAGGTTGTATCCACTTTTGATAAAAAGAACACCCTCGTTTCCCTAAAGAGTAACATGAGACTGGGTGAAATATTAATACTCCTCAAAAGTGGATACAACCTAGTCTTTCTCTCTATAAATCCCTTACTGTTAACTTTCCTTCCTCATCAAAAGTAATATCTAACCCACGAGGTCCAATTGTGGGCCAAGCGTCTCTGCATTCAAGGCATTTTAAGCTTTTCTCTTTATCATCCAGTGCGATTACTTCTTTCAGTTTTTTAAGCGAC
>Ga0206916_1086_pt2 | contig 16033 bp, 16 predicted proteins | sample Alteio_BWOrgHeat_71_FD_152957 | JGI IMG/M metagenome (GOLD analysis project Ga0206916, IMG submission 152957) | Enriched cells from forest soil in Barre Woods Harvard Forest LTER site, Petersham, Massachusetts, United States -... | ecosystem: Environmental > Terrestrial > Soil > Temperate forest >... | reverse complement strand
CTCAGGAAATAAACACCAACCTGGCAGCCAACGGGCTGTCCGGATTTGATGCAATCGTCTAAAAACTGTTGTGCCTTGGCAGGAGAGTTGAATGTTTTTCTGACGACTTCAATACCTAATGATTGTGCTGTTCTTTTGAAGATCAAGCCGGGCATGGTACGAAATGCAATGGCAGGGCCGCCGTTTATTTTCATCAACGGAATATAAATGAAAAATAAACCTGAGCCAATGCCAAAGGCCAAGGGTTCGGTTATCTGTGTTACGCCAACGCTGCGCAACAAATTAGTTGTAACACCATTTTCGCAATGTGCTGCCTGAAGATGTTGAAAGGTATTAGGCATTTACAGAGCTGTTTTTAAGTTGTTCAATTGTAACCTCAAAGAGGTTCGCATATTTTTGTAAAGAAGCAGTTGAAAGTTTTTTGAAGACAGAAGGCTTCAGATGTCTTTTAATGGTCCACTTCCAAAAACCTGTATAGGCAGATACAATGCTAAGATCCATCACGCGAAGTTCAATGTAGTAGGCAATAGGGCTCAATTCGCCTTTGTCCACTTTTTGTTTTGCGTCAGCTACTTTTTTATCAATATCTTCCCAGGTAATACCTAGTGCAGACGCTTTAACTTCCCACCCACGGCTCAGTTCTGTTACATACTTGCCAGATTCGTCAACAGCATAGCATACCTCTTTAGTAAATTTATCCAGCGGGCTTGGATCCTGAGGAATTTCGTCTTTTTTCATAAGAGAATATTTTAAGCAAAAATATGCTGAGTTAGATCAACGATTAGCAAACAGTTAGCATGCCAAATACATAGGAGAAACGAGCACTTTCCGGAACGACTAAAAGAATTTTTTCTCCTTTTTTCAATTTTCCACTGTTTAATAACTCATCTATCATTAAGTAGATTGAACCGGCGCCAACATTGCCCACAGAAGTTAAGTTTGTAAACCATTTTTCTTCCGGAATAGTCATGCCGTTCTCTGTTAATTTATCTGCAATTTTACTTTTGAAAAATTCGCTGGACATATGCGGTAAGAAATATTGTATTTCATCTACTGAATGTCCGCGTTTATCAAATACCACTTTCAATTTATCAAATCCTAATTCGATGATATTTTTGCTGAGTAGTTTTACATCCTGCTTCATGCTTAAAATCGACTGAGAAATAATTTCTTCAGGCGTATAATCCATGTAACTTTTTAGCGTACCATCTTCAAGTTTGTCGCCTCCCATATACATACAGGTTTCAACTTGATTTGCATAAGATACAGCTTCAAGCCAATCTATCCGTAAGCTGATTTCGTTTTCATTTGGTTTATCTGAAAGAAGGAAAGCTCCTGCACCGTCTGATAACATCCAGCGTAAGAATTCTTTTTCAAAACTGATCGAAGGATTTTCTTCTAATTCAATTAATTTTTGAACTTCATCTTCAAATGTATCTGAGCGAAGTATGCGGGATGTCCGTTCAGATGCTGCAGCTACTGCTGTTGATACATCGCCACCCCGTATAGCCATGTAGGCATATTTTAATGCGTGCATACCAGCGCAGCAATTACCAGATGGAGATACAACGTCAATCGCATTTGATTCGGGCAACCAACCATGTACCATTACTGAATGCGAAGGCATCATTTGATCCGGGCTGGAAGTACCACAGCTCAACAATTCTATCTTTTTTAATTCGTCGGGATTATTGTTGAATAATTTCCGAATAGCTAACGAGGCCATTTGTGCATTTGTATGCGTAGGCGTTCCATCTTTTTTAAGGGCATAAAAACGTCGTTTAATACCATTGTTTCTAAGGACAATGCGTTTCGACTTGGACGTTTGTTCATTGATATAGCCAAGATACTCCTCTATTTCATCGTTTGAAATAGGTTCATTTGGAAAATAACTTGCTGTTTTTGTAATATATACTTGTTTTCCTGACATCCCCAACACGAGTTAATTCAATCCTTGATAATATTGTTTCTTTTTATTTATCTGTTTTCTCAAAAACGGCTTGAAAAGAATTTCATTGATAGTTATAACAATCGGCGCAACGATGAAGAGCGCGATTAACAGATAGTATTTGTAGCCTGTAACCCATGGTTTACGGTTCTTTTTGCCATGAATCAGATTTGCCCATATAGAGAATAAGCGGCCTGCTCTTTGTTCAATAAACATGAGGTTGGCCTTGATCTCAACAGCATTTTGCAATATTAACGTATCTTGCAAGCCTATCCAACTTTCCTTCTTTAGAAAACCTAAAACAGTAGTGCCGAATACAGACGCATTTTTTATATCCTTGTCCGCAACCCCGGGCTTAGGGAAAATGTTTAAATAGCGCTCTTTTTTCCCTGTAAGCATCCAATATAAAATGCTTACAGCACTTAAATGATTATTGTGTTTGTCTATAAGCGCTATATTACCTACCAGATTTGCGCCAATTTCTTTTAATAATGCCTTCGTTTTTTCCTGTGCATTTAGCCACATATTTCGGGCTCCAATGAGTGTGATTACAGGAGTATTTTGAAGTATTTTTTGAATAGCCGGGTTTTTAAGTGCCGATGTTGCCGGGATGCTCGGAGATAAAAACCAGGGTTGATAGGCAAATAGTACTAAATCGTAAGAAGAACGTTTAATCTCAATATGCTCTAATTCAACCGGAATGCCTAATACGCTTTCAGGCATTGCGTCAAAGAAAATGTCTGATGTCCAGGGGAAAGGGAAATCTTTCTTTGGTTTAATCAGCAATTTTTCGACCGTTATGCCCGCCTGAATGAGCGGAGATGTAAAATTGTCAACTATTTCGGTTAGCTGGCCAGATTGTGTATATGAAATAACTAGAATATTCTTTTCCATTAGGCTTATTGAAAAAGTTCAGGTTTGAGATATTTTGATTTTGTGCTATAATCGCGTATAACTTTCTGAACAATAGAAGGTAATGTATTGAAATTGGATACGATCATTTTTTTATCGGTCTCTAAATTATCATTATAGCCCAGAAACGCCGGAGCATTTTCCTGAATCATAAGTCTTAATAAGCGATATTCTGTATTTGAAGGTGTTTGTTTAATTTCAAGTTCTAATTTATCATGCCCTGTTTTAAATAAGGAAAGCTTGTCCTTGGGATTCCCCACAACCCCAGCTTTTTTCATGAGTAAAGCACCTTCAAAAGCAGGTCTTTCAGCAAAATTTACAGATTGAATGGTTTTTAATTCTGAAGAGATAGCAGTTATGTCATTGCCTGCAAAGGCTTTATAATACTGCTCTTTATCAAAAGAAACAGTCGGGCTATTGGGAACTATTCCAACAAAAATGCTCAGAAAAAGAGGTACAAATATTGAAATAAAAGTCATAAGCCCGCGAGTTCAATATCAAAGATAAAGAATACCCAGTCTTTCTACAACTCATGTGGGAAGAATAAACGTTAGGACAGATCAGTAAACAGAATTTTTGAATTGCAACATTATTCTAATAAAAACGATTCAACGTTAAATTACGCTGGATGCAACAGTAAAAGATAGTCGGGAATCGGTTATTTTATGGATTGATACATCGCCATGGAGTTTGTCCATAATTCTTCTGCAAATATATGGCTCACTTGTCAAACCGAATAAAAAGCCTAAATCTCTTTGGTAAGGCGCGAAAAATATATTGAGGTATTTATCATCTAATGGTTTTGAACCAAAAGAAAGCGTAAAGGTGAATATTTTGCCCGTTATATCCAGAGCCAAATCCGGCGCTACTTCAGCATTGAGGCGTAGTTTTTCAAAAATTGCATATAAATTATTCATTCCTTCCGTCAGCATTTCAATATCTACCAGAGCATTGAATTGAGACGTATCGGATATTTTAGTATCGATATTGGTTGTTTTATAATAATCTGCAACAAATGTGTGTAGGTTGACAGTTTGTAAATTGATAATGTGTTGATTGATTTTAAATACTTGCGCGGTAATGGACAATTCTTTATCTAATTGCTGGGCACTCGTATTGGCTAATTCAATCAATGATTTTAGTTTTTCAGGGTCATTTTCAATCATACTGATATTATATAATCCCATGATCGAACGGATCGGCCCCTGCAGATTATGAGAAGAACGATATATAAATGTTTCTAAATTGGATTGCGCGTTTTCGATAATTTTATTTTTTGTAATGATTCTTTTATGCATTAACATCAGGTAATTTTCTTTTGCAATGTTTTCCTGAATAAACGTATAAAATAAATATAAGCTGGCGAAGATTGATAAAATGATATTTGTATTGCCTATTGTAGAAAGCGCGCTTATGGGCAGTTCAATCAGTTTGAAACCTTTTAACCCAAAGAGTTGGGTAATAAGCATGGATCCACCAATGTGAATGTTATTAATAATCAGAAAAAATTTATTTCTGGTGTCAATAACAAGTAACAGTGTAACATATTCTGCTATATAAAAATAGCTTGAGTTTGATTGGGTACTATAATAAAGATTGCCTATAAAGATTGCAGACGTAATATATAATAGCAATAACGTGCCTGCAACATCCGGCATTTTTTTATTCAGGAAAAAGGCCAGAAATAGCAGTGGCAACAATAGTGCTATGCCTATTATTATGGAGTACATGCCAATTAATATAGAGGGGATGATAGACAGTACTATTGTTACTATTGTTACAATAACATATTGCCGTATTCGGGATGTTCTTCGGCTTCGCTCAAGTTTATAAAAATCATACATAGTTAATGAAAAAATTATCTGTTTATTAAACTCAATATTGAGAATTATTTATAGTATATCAAGCAATTAGCTTAATTTTATTAGCACCAACAAAGCTCTTAAGCTGCTTAAATGAGCGGTTATTCCCATTAAAAAGAGCTATATTAAGACAGTATTTGCCATATATAACTCCATCGTGTAAATTTCGTATAAGAGCAATGAATGAATTAAAAATACATATTTGATGGCAACTTTATTTAGTACGTTAATCTTTTTATATAGTTCTTGTTTTTTGGCAGATGTTTACCAATATCAGGTGGAATGCGGAGAATCGGCACAATGGGTAAATGGTAAAAAAATGTGCAGTGTGTTTAGTAACACCGTTTTTCTATCTCTTCATAATGAACCTAACTATAATCAATATGCTGTGTTTGAATTGAAGGTTCAGAATATTGCCACGGACACCATTCAGGCAAATCCTGCAGATATGTATGTTACCAGAGTCTATTCAAATGGAAGCACAGATTCTGTTTCTATTTTAAATCCTGAAATGCTGATTCAGCAGGCCAATAAAGAAATAATTCTGTGCCAAAAGGAAATAACGCATATTACCGGTGCTGAGAACACCGAAAATGCTGCAGTAAACATCGTCCGTTCAATTCCCGGAGCATACAATGTCAATACCAACACCAGTATAAGCAATATGATTTATCAGGATAAATTAAATGCCGCACAGAAAAAATTGCAAAACGCAAGTGATCAAAAAGCTTTTTGGGAATCGCAAGCTTTTAGGGCAAACACCATCTATCCAATGAGCTATGTTGAAAATGATATATACTTTGAAACAAACAATTGCATGAAGGCAATCTTACATGTAAAATTAAATACAGGAACATTTGATTTTTTAATTGTACAGGAAAAGTTGTAAAGAGTTTAATGCCGAAATGTGTATTACACAAAAATGATTTTTTATATTTAGAGAACACACTTTAAGTATTTCGGCTTTTCAATGACTACAAACATAAATCCTGAAGAAGAATTTCTGGTGAATTCAACTCCAGGAATGCCCGGTGGGGCAAATTCATTCTGGCTAAAAAAGATTTATAACGCCTTTCCGGCCTTTCACAGCTCTAATTACAGACGTTATTTTACCGGACAGCTGGTATCAATGATCGGTACATGGATGCAGATTGTTGCCCAAAGCTGGCTGGTGCTTCAGCTTACCGAATCAGTCTTTTTAATTGGTTTGGTAATGGCCTTATCGACTACACCTACTTTATTATTTACCTTATTCGGAGGTGTTGTAGTAGATCGTTTCCCAAAGAAAAAAATACTTTTTTTTACTCAGATCTGCGCTATGGTATTAGCCTTAACGCTCGGGATATTAACTGTATTTAACTGGATCACCATCTGGGAAATTTGTGTTATAGCATTTTTATTAGGCACGGTTAACGCCATTGATGCGCCCGCCCGACAGGCTTTTGTAACGGAGTTGGTGAACCGGGAGCAGTTGTCTTCAGCGATTGCATTAAACTCTGGAGTATTTAATACTGCCCGTGTTATCGGGCCTAGTATTGCCGGAGTACTCATTGCAGTTATCGGTACGGGAGGGGCTTTTTTAATCAATGCACTTAGTTATGTAGCCGTAATTATCGCTCTTAAAAGAATTAAAACAACGGCAACCGTATCGCAAAGTATGGCAAGCCCGATTCAGGCAATTAAAGAAGGTATTACGTACTCCTTTACACATCCGATCATCCGTACGTTGTTTGTTGTAATTGCCATTGTCTCTATTTTCGGATGGTCGTATACAACGGTATTACCCATTATTGCCAAGAATAATTTTCATGTTGGTGCAGCAGGTCTGGGATATTTATATGCTGCCTCGGGTTTGGGCTCGTTGCTATCTACAGTAATGATTGCCGTATATTCGAAACGAATATCTCCGTTATATTTTATTATTGGCGGAACGATTGTATTTTCAATCAGTATTTTTTTATTCAGTTATTCAACGAATGTAAATACAGCCGCCATTTTATTATTCTTCAGCGGATTTGGATTGCTGTGTTTTGCTTCGCAATCCAATACAACAATCCAAACGCTTGTTAAAAGTGAATTCAGAGGCCGGGTAATGAGTATTTATGTGTTGATGTTTATTGGCCTCACCCCAATTGGCAATTTTCAGATCGGTCTCGTTTCAGAATATATGGGCACCTCGGTAGCACTTCGGGCAGGCGCAATAGTTGTGCTTATATCGGGATTGATCGTGTTTTTTCTACGTAAAAAAATTATAGAACAATATCGTGGATATCAGAATAAAAATGTGTGACGGTATACAATTTTAAAACTGCAGTTTTTCTTTTAATAAGCTGTATCCGCTTCTGCTGATCGGTAAAGAAATATTCCCTTTTAAAAGCATTTGCCAGGAAGTTTTTTCATACGGTTCAATCCTCGTCATTTCGTGAATGTTAATCATGTATGATCTATGTATGCGAATAAAATCAGGCGGCAATGTTTGTTCAAAATATTTCATTGTCTGTTGTTTTAAAAATTTCCCTTCGTGGGTATAGATCATAACGTAATCGTCCTGAGCCTCTATGTATCGGATCTCTGTAAGTGCAATGATCTTAATGGAATTGGTTGTTTTTACTACAATCCTGTTTAATGTGTCGTTTGGTAAAGGGGGTTCCTGAATAAATTCCTTTAGTTTTTTTGCATCTGCATTTTTATGCAGTAACCGATCAGAAATTTTATCGATTGATTTATTGAAGCGGTCTTTTGTAAAAGGTTTTAATAAATAGTCCAGCGCATTCATCTCGAAAGCTTTAATAGCATATTCCTGATAAGCGGTTGTAAATATTACAATCGGTGGCTTGTCAATTAATTCGAGCATCTCAAGACCTGTAACTTTGGGCATTTCAATATCCAGAAAAATAACGTCCGGATTGTGGTCTTGAATTGCTTTTAGTCCTTCAAAACCATTGATACACTCTTCAATAATTTCAAAGGATGGATAGCTTTTCAGGTACGAGCGGATCAACTCTCTTGCAAGAGGTTCATCGTCTATAATGATGGTGCGTATCGTGTTCAAATTATTAATATTGGGGAATGGTAAGTTCTATTTGGAAGATACCTTTTTCATCGAGAATGCGTACAAGATTTTTTCTTCCATATAGTAAGGCAAATCTGTTTTGAACATGCTTGATACCAAGGCCATATCCGGGCTTTTTTTTAACCTCCGGATCGTGATTATTTTTAATGCTTATATGCAGAAACTTTTCTGTTAACCAGGAATCTATTTGAATGGTAATAACTTCTGTCGATTCAAATATTCCGTGCTTGATTGCATTCTCAAGCAAAGGTTGCAAAATCATATTTGGAACCAATAAGGGTAGCGTTTCTTCTTTAATATTTGTTTCAATGAGAAGCCTGTTACCGAAGCGGATTTTTTCAATAGAATAATATAATTCGCTATTCTCGAGTTCTTCAGATAAAGGGATCAATTCTTTTTCATTTTTCTCTATGGATAAACGCAGATAAGAAGAAAGGTCTGTAAGCATTTGCTTAGCCCTCTCAGTATCTATTTCCATTAACGCATGAATGGAGTTTAAACTATTGAATATAAAATGAGGTTGCAGCTGCGATTTTAATAATGTCAGTTCGCTTTCTTTGGCCAATGTTTTCCAAGCAGCATCTTTTTCAATACGTGCTTTATAAGAATCGTAAAATTTATATAGATAAAAGGATAGTGCCAGAATGCAATATAAAAATGATACACCGACAATGCGAAACGGAGTAGCAGCATATAAAAAAAACAAGTAATCTTTATCGTGAATCATATTTCTTAGTAGCAGATCGCTAATCAGGTACCACATATATATAAAGAGTAAAGCTGCAACAAGGTGGTTGAATACAACAAGTGTGATCTGCTTTCTGTCTATACTTATGAAACGTACTGTATACCAAGAGAGCAGTCCTAGCACGGCAAATGTTGCAGTCGTAATACTTGCGTCGGTAATGCTGATGCCAATCGGGATATTGAAAAAATGTGAAAATGTAAAAGTATGGATACCACATACTGATATCCATACCATGAAATAGGAGTAGAGATTTATCTTGTTTTTAATGAGTGGGTGCTGCATGTATTAAGCTCTTTTAATTTCAATGCCGCTCATGACAACAGTGCCTCTTAAAATAACCGTTGCTGCAGGATCTATATGTACGTTGTTTGAAAAGCGATCTTCGTCTTCTATACCGCTCATGATGGGCGTGATCTCTGACTGAATATTCCACTCGCGTGAAATTTTTAAACTTACACCACCCATTACCACATCCAGATCAATGACACAGCCTTCTTTAGATAAGTAGCAATTGGTTAGATCAAGCTCTACACCACCCATTACGCTTGTTATTTTTCCACCTTTAAAATCATACGAACTTATTTGTCTGCTGTCTCCACCCATGATGGCAGTAATGTCAAATGTTTCGTTATTTACTGTTGTATGTACCGACATATATTTTTTTTTATGTTTCTTTTTAAATCCGGATCCGAATAAAATAATTATACCCACGAGGATAATGATTAAGGGCCACATCTTTTCAATAGATATTGGTTCAATAAAACCAACCAATGGAAGTATGAAATAACCACCTATGCCTATTAAAACAGTTCCTTTAAAAGGAGATTTGTACAGGATTATGAGCCCTGTCAGAATTACACACATCTGCCATGAAAACACATAGGATGGTACTTCAAAAGGAAGTTTGCCCAGATTGTATAGTAGAAAGAAGATACCTGTTGCCAGTATTAATGTACCTGCCCAGATTCTTTTGCCTGAAAATGAATGTGACATAAATAGTTTGTTTTAATTACGATTCAAACCTACGCAATTCAAAAAAGATGAAAAACAACTAATCGGCGAGCTGTGAAAAATAATCGGTAAACGGTAATATATACCTCGCATGCCTGTTAATGCATACAAGGTATATGGATAAGTTGCAACATTAATACCAGTATAGACACTACCGCCATTAAACTGATGATCAGAAAAGCAATAGCTTTTGTATTTGTTTCAGGATCTTTGGCAGCAATCAGTTCTATAAGTTTAAGAAACGTTTTTGTTGACCGCCACGCGAATACAATAAATAACATTAATGATAGGGCTATACCTGCGATAACGATGGGCCAGCAATCAAAGGAATAAAAATAGCCAATGCAGATAGAAATTAAACCTGAGCTGCCTCCGGATATTAAAGCCGTCTTAGCTTTTGGTCCAATGAAGATGACAGAAGCAATGCCGCAACTGATAAGAAAGAAACCGTAGAATAAAAGAAGTGTATTCATATTGATTGGTGTGTATGGTTGTTTATTTATTTTCGTTTGAATCTTTATTTACCGAAACATTGAAGCTTGGTGCTTTGTAATCTTTTGGCAGATAGTTTGCCGGTATTGTTGTTGTGTTACCATCGCGCGCAGCTTTGTAATGCGGCGACATAATTTCTATGCCTCTTTCATTGCATACATCCTGAATGTTCTGATGCAGTTCCGAATAGATTGCAGCTTGTTTGTTGGGTTCTCTGGTATATGCGTTGATCTGATACGATACGTAGAAATCTTCAAGACTGGTTTGTAAAACAAATGGCTTAGGCTCGTTCAGCAGATAGGTTGTTTTTAACGCCGCATCAATAAGCGCCTGGTACATATCTTTCCATGGTACGTCGTATCCAATGGTTACAGTTGTATGAACGATCAAGCCTTTTTCAGGAGCATCACTGCTGTAATTAATTGTGTGGCTGCTCATGATGGTTGAATTCGGAATGGAGATAATTTCGTTTTTAATTGTACGTACACGCGTAACCAGTAATGATTTTTCAATTACATCACCAACCACATCGCCAATTTTCACACGATCGCCTAGTTTGAAAAGGCGCATGTAAGTAAGTATTATCCCTGCGATGATATTTGATAATGAACCTGCGGAACCAAAAGTAAACAGGAAGCCCAAAAATACGGAGACACCCTGAAAGACCGGAGAATTGCTACCAGGTAAATAAGGGAATATCACAACGAGTAAAAAAGCAAATAACAGTACACGTATAATCTGATAGGTAGGATTTGCCCAATCAGGATAAAACCCTGGTATACGTAAATGTTCTTTTTCAATTTCGTTTTTTAAATAGCGTATTATTTTGCCAGCGTATCTGAATACGACAATAATGACAAAAATTGTAATGAGATTGGGTAAATAATCCCATAATCCATTGCCGATTGTTTTGATTGGTGTGAGAATATAGCCAAACAGTACAGATGCATAGTTTTTTGTCCAGGGGAAAATGCCAAACAAAATCGGCAAGGCAATGTATATAGCAATGATCATTGCGATCCACTTCACAAATGTATTTAAAGACAATAGGATATTGATCTGCCGTTTGGTATCAATCAAGGTGTAATTTTTAATTTTAACGCCACGTAGTAACGTGTTTTCTAGTTTTGTGATCTTTCCCGCACTCCATTTGAATAGTTTGCTTATATATAATAGCAGTGCTATGATCATGAATAAGATAGCGATTGCTAATCCTGCTTCTTTAGCTAATCGGGTTAAACGTGTTTCCGTTTTATATTTATTCAGTGTTTGGGTGATGATCGTTTGATATGATTTTGCTAAGGCATGAGGTGTTGTATGATACCATAGCGCATCGCTTTCAGAAATATTCATTAGAATTGTTTCTCCGAAAACGATGTCGATACTTGCTTCAGCCGGAACCAATCTGATGGAGTCTGCATCCATATTCCATGTTTCTCCCAGCTGTTTGATTCGTTTAGTGATAGCCTCGGCACGGGTCTCTGCTGAGAAGCTTCCGGAGCGGGTATATACATTGTACAAGGTGTCATTGAAAAATCCGATCACAGGATATCCTGATACCAGATTGCGCAAGGAATCTATTTTTGCGTACGCTTTTATCTTACCTTTTTTTAACTCCCGGATTTGAATTTTAAGGATCTCTTTTTGAAGCGTATCGGTTGTTGCTATTCGCTGAAGTGCATTTTCTAATATTGTTGTTTTCAGTGAATCTATAACTTGTTGTTCCTTGACTTTTAACAGTCTGCCGGTTACTTCGGTTAAGGTAGCATTCAAGGAGTCCTGACCTGCAGCAGCAAATGAAGGGAACGCTGCCAATAATATTAAAACAATAACAGATAAAAAGAGTTTGACCAGTTTCATGAAATTAAAACAGATTATGTTTTTGAAAGAATAACTGAAATGCGTCCGGTACCATCAAACTCTAAGGAGTTTCAGTTCTGAACACTTTCGTTATTATAAATCTACATATTTTTCATAAACAACAAGTCTTCACAGAAGGATTTGTACCAATTGATCTGTAAAAATAAAAGCATCAGACATTTTGCCCGATGCTTTTGAATATATGTGTATGAAAACTTAGCTGAACGTGTTATTTTATCTTCAACCAATCTACCACACCTACGTGCTGCGACCATTGATTGTGGAGTGCTTTAAGTCGTTTTACTTCTTCCGGATAGCGTACTGATAAATCTTTGGTTTCTGTTCTGTCGGTTGACAGATCGTAGAGTTCCCATTTATCGTATTCCAGTTCGTATACGAGTTTCCAATTGCCTGAGCGTACGGCTTTATTTCCTTCGTGTTCCCAGAACAAATTTTCGTGTACCGTGCCGGGTTTCTTTTTAAATGTATTGAATAAGCTAACTCCTTCGGTTGGTTTCAGCACTTTGCCATTAAATGCAGCCGGATAATTGGTTTGTGCTGCTTCCAGGCAAGTAGGCATGATGTCCATGATATGTGCAACGACAGGACTTACGGATCCCGGTTCGATTAGCTGAGGATACCAGGCAATGAACGGAGAGGCAATCCCTCCTTCGTGTACATTTTTCTTAAATAGTCTGAATGGTGTATTGCTTGCATTTCCCCAGTTTGGATAATAGCTGTCAATACTTTCTCCGCTACCCGGTTTGCCATTCCGCTGAATAACATAGCTTAGATCTTTTACATCATCTGCGCTACCGCCATTATCAGATAAGAAAATAATCAGTGTGTTCTTATCTTCACCTGTTTCTTTCAGCTTTGCTATTATTTCACCTACACCTTTATCCATGCGGTCGATCATGGCTGCATAAATAGACATTCTCATATCCCAGAGATCTTTGTCTTTTTCCGGAATGCTGTTCCATGCCGGTACTTTTTCATAACGCGGAGATAATTTATTTGCAGTAGAGATAAGATTTTTACTTAACTGTTTCTGGTAACGCTCTTCGCGGATTTTGTCCCAACCTTTCAAATACGAGCCGCGGTATTTTTTTATATCATCTTCCATCGCTTGTATGGGCCAGTGCGGTGCGGTGTAAGTAACATATAAGAAAAACGGATTGGTATTGCTTTTCTGTTCTTCTATTGCTTGTACAGCAAAGTCGGTAATGTTTTGAGTAAGGTAATAGTTTGTATCGCGTTGTATTTGTTTAAGCCCTTCCATAAAAGTTACCTTACGGCCGTCGTTGTATAAAGGCCCGTTTTTATAGTAGCTACTTCCGTTATTCAACATGGTAAATGATTTGTCAAATCCTCGGTTGTTAGCTAAAGCAGAAGGTTTAACACCTACGTGCCATTTGCCTGAAGTAATGGTATGATAACCGGATGCTTTTAAGAGCTGTGCAATGGTTACACAACTATCGCTTAAATATCCCTGATAAGCAGGTGTATTTCCTTTTGCCTGAAGCATATCGCCTACGCCTGCCTGATGTGGATACAATCCTGTAAGTAACGATGCTCTGGAAGGACAACATCGGCCACAGTTGTAAAAATTATTGAGGATCATTCCTTCTGCTGCTAACTTATCCAGATTGGGTGTGGCTATTTCGGAACCGAAACATCCTAAGTCAGAGAAGCCCATGTCATCAGCAAGTATGACAATAATATTAGGCCTGTCGTCTGTTTGCGGATGAATTTTCTGTGTCGGATTCTTTTTTATGGAAAACGCACTATGTATCAGAATGAATGATGCTATTAATAAAACAGCAACGATAATACTGCGTATGTTTTTATTCTGTTGAGTCATTATATCAGAAAAGATTGATGTATGCACCGTAGATATGGGCTATCTAAAGTACTTGAAAAAAAGAATAAATGCATTTTGAATAGGTTTGCATACCACCATTAAGTACTGATTTTGTATGTGTGACTAAAAGTAAAACAAAATGATTGCGCGTTTTAATTTGCGTGAATATTTATCAGGTGATTTGAAACAATGAGAGAATAAAAATATTTTCAATGAAAAAATGTCCGGATATATTATTTCATACTCCATTTAAATAATAGCAGCAGAATAATAAGCGGACTAGTACTAATGAGGATTGCATGACCATATTCAGCGTGTTCCAGATAATAATTAGCGAGCCAGTAGCTAAGGCCATATATAAGTGGATAAAAAGTACTGTAATAAATAAAGCAGCGAAAAATATGTTCTCTTAACGAAGTTGCTGGTTTTACATTGCCGCTGCGGAACGCTGCAATGCTCATGATGTTGGCTATGAGTATAGCAGGATAGGCCATGAGTGGTATGCCGCTCAGGATTTGAATAGCCATGATAATGAATTCATAAGAAACCTGCATGTACTGAAGTTACAACAAGTCTCTGAAATATGGTATACCTAGTAGACGTTAACAGCTTCTTTTTTAAATTAATACGGGCATTTTTTTTGTTATTCGACAGGTAATTCATAATTTTGCATCAGCTATGAACAGATGTATTTTTTACTTCACCCAAGCTTTTACCTTTTATGTAATGCTATTTAGTGCTATTCTGAAAACTCACGGGAGGAATTGGGCTGTTTAACATAATATGAGCGTCGGTACTTCTTGTATGGTTCTTCTATGCTTCTTCCATACTACTACAGTACTGTTTTCATACTTCCCTTATACTTCCCGCATACTATCACAAGCTTTTGTTATGGAAAAGAAATCGAATCTTACTGAAAATGAATACCGGTTTAAATTAAATATCCGGAAAGGAACGGAGCGCATCCTGATCCGGAATATATACGGACGTTCGATAGAGGAGGCCGCTGCGTTTTTGCAGCATTTATTATGTGACTATCTGGTTGCTGATACTAAAGATGGGAAATGTTTTTATTATTACAGAAGTGAAGAGTTGTATGAGTTTGTTTTGCACATAGGTAGGGAACGTGTTAAGGTTAAAATTGAAAAATGTGAAATTGTCTGAATTAGGATTTGTTGGATTAGAGGATGAAAGGATTTTTGTACATTTATAGAATCATAGTGGAGTGGGAGTCTGCGGTGACGACGGTCAAAAAGCCGAACGACAGCGCAAAAAAATATCACATAAAAAATGGGTGTAAATTTATGTCAGGATTATTAATGAATCTTTAAACTTTTTTCAGGACGGGGTCAGGTCATCTGGCAGTAGTGGGTGGTTGGCCGAAAAGGCCGAACCACGGCGAGATTCGCTGTTGCCAACCTAGGCGGAAACCACTTATTCTCAGCCTTTAATAATGTTAGACAATGCAGGTTTTTATTTAGGTGCAGGACGTTAAATAAATTAAAAATGAAAACTAATTTGATAATAGGAGCAATAATAATAGCGCTGTTTTTATTCCTTTTAACATGTGAATCTAGTGTATGTAAACAATTCAAGCCAGTCTATAACAAAGAAATTAATGGAAAAATACTGAAAAGAAATTATATTTTTACAGGTGGAAGAACCGCAGGTTATATAGAGATTCTTGATATTGATAATGAAAAATACACCTTTGATTATTTTGATCTAAACAAGGAAGTATTTGATGTTATTGAAGCAGGAGATTCGGTAAGTAAATCAATTTATTCAACAAAATTTAAATTTTACCGACATGGAGAATTATTAGGAGTAATAGATTTTCAATGTGCACCGCCGGATACATTAAAATAATTATACCATTGTTGGCGATCACCATTTCTCTATCAACACCAATACTCAATCTGTTGTTGTGCCATTCGGCTAACAATTACACTGCTGTGTGATGTTAAGGAAAATTGTCTGAATTAGGATTTGTTGGATTAGAGGATGAAAGGATTGTTGATTCTTGTCTCGTCCTAAAATAAGTCATAATATCATAGACCAACCAGGGCGAAAAATTATTAATTTTCAGCCATTAAGATAATAAGAAATGGATAATGAATACATTATTTCGGTTGGGGAACCTTGGGATTTTAAAACTTCTGATGGGCAAAATATAATTAAAGGTGCCATTCTAAAAATACTAAGTAAGGCATGTTTGGTTTTTAAATCTAATAGCATTATTAATATTCATGGATTAAAAGGA
>Ga0206916_1082_pt1 | contig 16316 bp, 12 predicted proteins | sample Alteio_BWOrgHeat_71_FD_152957 | JGI IMG/M metagenome (GOLD analysis project Ga0206916, IMG submission 152957) | Enriched cells from forest soil in Barre Woods Harvard Forest LTER site, Petersham, Massachusetts, United States -... | ecosystem: Environmental > Terrestrial > Soil > Temperate forest >... | reverse complement strand
CGCTGTCGCTGCTGACGGAAGAAGACTTTGAAGTCCGGGTCATCACCCTGGAGGGCGGGCTCGATCCTGACCGGTATATTCGGGAGCATGGTGTGGCCGGATACTCGGCTGCGGTGCGTGGGGCCAAGCGGCATGCGGATTATTTGATTGAGCGCGCGAAGGTCCTGCATCCGGGGCAGACACCCGAGGCGAAGGTGCGAGCACAGAATTTCCTACTGCCTCATATTCGCCGGATTCCGAATGCTTTGCTGCGCGATGAGTTCGCGAACAACGCGGCACAGCAGTTGGGGATTGACTCGGCGCTCATGCGGCAGGAGTTGAAACAGGCTGCGTCGCAAAGGTTGGAGAGTGTGCGGGCTCCGCAGGTTGCGGCGTTGAGCGAGTTGGAGCGCGTGCTGTTGCGCGCGCTGGTGCTGCCCGATGCCGATGCGGCAAGGGAGCTTGCGGCGATGGAGTTGGGCGGGCATCCGGAGTGGTATGCGGGGCTGCCGACGGCGGAGTTGATGGAGACGCTGGCGAATGCGACGGCGCCGGATAATCCCATGGACGCAGCGAGCGACGATGGCTCGCGCAAACTACTGGCAATTGCCTTGCATGAGCCGAGCGATGAGTCGCGCGACCCGCTGGTGGTGCAGGTGAAACACGCCTTGTTGACGCTGCAAAGACAATGTCTGGAGCGGCGGCAGCGAGAGTTGCGCACAGCCATTGCAGCGGCAGATCGCGCGGGCGATCAGGAGCTGCTGCGGAAGCTGATGCAGGAGAAGTTGGCGGTGGATCGGGCGCTGCGGGAGTTGTAGGTGGTGCGAGATTTCGAAATTCGCTGCATCGTTTCAAGGGCCAACGGCCCGACGACATACCAGCCTGGGCCGAAGGCCCAGGTCACGAATGGGCCAAAATTCAGAGGGCTGAAAGCCCGACACATAGATTTCTGTTGAGATCATCGGCTTTCGGGTTGCGCCGTACTTACTGCATTATGTATCGGGCCTTCAGCCCTCGACCGTCTCTTGGCATCTCACCTAGGCCTTCGGCCTAGGCTGGTATGTTGTCGGGCCTTCGGCCCTTGGAGATGTGCTGCGGGAAATTAATCTTCGCCACATTATGGAACGAATCTCGGAATGACCACGGTAGAACGAGCAACGACAACGACAGAAGCAGGTCTCTCCACTGCGGCGGCAAAGTACGCCGCCTTCGGTCGAGATGACAATCTTGGGGTGGTGTGAAGAAAAGCAGATCGCTCCACTTCCCCTTCGACTCGCTTCGTTCCCTCAGGGTCCGGTCGAGATGACAAGGTTGGGGTGGGTTACAACCATCCCTTCGCGCGGGCGATGCGGGCGGCGTCGACGCGGTTGGCGGCGCCTAGTTTGGCGATGGCTTCGGAGAGATAGTTGCGGACCGTGCCTTCCGAGAGATGAAGTTCGCCGGCAATCTCAGACGAGGAGCGGCCGTCGCCGGCGCGTTGCAGGATCTGGCGCTCGCGGTCGGAGAGCGGGTCTTCGTCGGCGCTCCAAGCCTCGGCGGCGAGAGCGGGATCGACGGCGCGAAGGCCGCTGTGGACGCGGCGTATCGCTTCGGCGAGCTCCGATGCGGGGCGCTCTTTGAGCAGGTATCCGCGAGCTCCGGCATCGAGCGCGCGGCGGAGATAGCCGGGCCGGGCGAAGGTGGTGAGGATGACGACGCGGGATTTCGATTCGGCCTGCTTCAGGGCGGCGGCAAGTTCGAGGCCGGTCATCTCCGGCATCTCGATGTCGGTGACGACGATGTCGGGGCTGAGGTCGCGGGCGAGGCGGAAGGCGTCGCGGCCGTTGGGTGCTTGTGCGACAACGGTGATGTCGGGCTCCAGCTCGAGCAGGGCGGAGAGGGCTCCGCGCAGCATGGTTTGGTCTTCGGCGAGCAGGACGCGAATTTTGCTGGTCAAGCTTTAACCCTCGGGATATTGGGAACAGCAAAGACGATTCGGTGGTTGAACGGCGTGAGCGGGCTTGCCAGCGATGGCGGTATGGCAGGTTCCTTCGACAGGCTCAGGACAGGCTCTTCGACTGCGCTGCGCTCCGCTCAGGATGACGAGTCATAGTTTGATCGGGCGAGAGCAAAAGCAACGGCAAGAGCAAAACCAAAAACAAGAGCAACAGCAAAAGCAGATTCCCTACGGGAATGACAACAAGAGAGGCGTCAGCCCGCACTACCCTCGGCATGTGCTGGTAGTGCAATCAGCAGGCGTGTGCCGGTGGTGCGGTCGAGCAGCACGCGGCCGCCGAGAGCTTCGACGCGCTCGCGCATGCCGCGCAGGCCGTTACCTTCGCGCGTGGCGGGGTGTTCACCGTTATCGGCGACGGTGAGGCGGTGCTGGCCGTCTTCCATGTGGAAGCGCAGCGTGCAGGTGGTGGCGCGGGCGTGGCGAACAATGTTGGTGACGGCTTCGCGTAATGCCAGCGCCAGTACTGTTTCTTCATTCGCCCGCAGGCTGGTGTTGGTGGAAGGCATTGCGTCGCATTGCAGCGTGACGCCGGCAGCATCGAGCGTGCGGCGCGCGGCTTCGATTTCGGCGACCAGACCGCGGGCGCGGTAGCCGCCGATGGCTTCGCGGACCTCGGCAAGTGCGGTGCGGGCGGTGCGTTCGACTTCAGCGATTTCGGAAGCAGCGCGCTGCGGATCGCGGTCGATCAAACGCCCGGCGAGCTCAGCCTTCAGCACGATGACGGAAAGTGTGTGGCCGAGCACGTCGTGCAGGTCGCGGGCGATGCGTTCGCGCTCGGCGAGTGCGGCGAGGGCGACGTTTTCCTCCTGCGCGGCGCGGAGTTTGCAGTCGGCCCGGCGCTGTTGGGCAAAGAAGATGTTGCCGCCGCCGATGATTCCCAGCAGAAAGCTCGCGAACGCCGCGTTCTCCCAGTGCATGCCGTGGATGAGATAGGTTTCGGTGACGATGCCGAGAATCTCTACACCGAAGAATGCCAGGACCAGGCTGACGGAGGGAATGCTGAAGGGAAGGAACGCGGCCGTGTAGATGAAGAAGGTCGATGCCCCGGCGTTCCATGGAAAGCATGCGAGGCCGATAGCGAAAGTTGCGGCGATCATCCAGCGGCGCGTGGTTTCGCTGGTCGTGTGCGTGTAGATGAGGAAGACGATGAGGAAGAGAGTGAAGAAAGCGACCGTGCCGAGCCACAGGTTGCGGCTCGGCCGAAGGATCGGTTCGATGAAGAAGAACAGCGTGTAGGCGAGCCAGATCAGCGTGGAACCGGCCGTGTGCTTCTGCGAGATGGAGTCGGACGACATGCGTTTCCTCTCCGCAGTTTACGCGTTCTGCTCGCGACGGTTGAAGGCGATGGCGGCGATGCCGAGCATGATGCAGGTAAAGCTCGCCAGGCCGAGCCAATGGCTGAGGACGCTGTGGGCGGGATCCGCGTAGCCGCGCGGGTTGGCCGCGGTGCGGTCGAAGATGCCCAGCATGAGCTGGCCGAGGTGGAAGGTGGGCATGGCCGGCGCGATCTTCTGGATTGCCTTGGGCAGGATGCTGAGCGGGACCCACAGGCCGCCCAGGAAGCTCATCGGCAGATAAAGAAGATTGGTGACGCCGGGGGCGGAGTTGAAGGGAACGACCAGGCCGAGCGCTAGGCCCATGCAGGCGAAGGGAACGCAGCCGGCGATGGTGAGGCCGAGCATACGAAGGTAATCGGCAAGCGAGAGTTGAACGTGCCCGCCGGTGATGCCGAGCAGGCTGAGAATGGAGACGATGATGACTCCGAAAGCGATCGCGGTGCAGCACTTGGCCAACAGGTAGGCGAGCGGAGGCATAGGGCTGGCGCGCTTGAGCTCCAGCCAGCCCGCGCTGAGGTCGGCGGCCACACCGACGCCGATGCCGAAGAGCGCGGCTCCGACGACGCCGAAGACAGCGTAGCTGCCGAGCATGATCTTGGCGACCTGGTGGCCGTTGACGGTGGCGTCACGGTTCATCATCAGGCCGAAGAGGCAATAGAACATCACCGGGAACCCGATGACCGAGAGCGAGAAGGTGCGGGTGCGGAGAGCGCGGATGAACTCGTAGCGGGTTTCCGTGGCGAAGATGCTGAGTGAACGCGCGAGGCCGGTGGCGGGGGCGGCGGGAAGGTTGAGGGCGGCGGTAGACATGTGGGCTCCTGTGGTGCCGGGTTGTCAGTTGTCAGTTCTGAGTTGTCAGTTTTGAGTTATGAGTTCGTCGGTACTGTGAACTAACAACTTGAAGTTAGGAGTGGTTCGCGGTGAGTGCGAGGAAGGCGTCTTCAAGCGCGGGGGCGGCGACTTCGAGCGAGGTGAGTGTGGTGTCGAGGGCGAGCATTTCGCGGAGGGCGGCTTCCGGGCGGTCGGAGACGACGGTGGCGTGCCCGGCGACGAGGTTGGCTTCGATGACTCCGGGCAGGCCGCGGAGGGTTTCGACGGCGATGCTGGTTTGGCAGCGGATGGTGCGAACGGTCGCGGTTGAGGCCGTGGTGGTGCTGTTGTGCGAGGTCGCGCCCATCGATTTCACTTCGGCGGGAGTGCCTTGGCAGACGACGCGTCCTCCGTTGATGACGATGATGCGATGCGCGAGAGCGTCGGCTTCTTCGAGGTAATGGGTCGTCAGAAGAACGGTTTTGCCGCTGGCGGCGAGGCCGCGGATCTGCGCCCAGAGGCCGCGGCGGGCTTCGATGTCGAGACCGACGGTGGGCTCGTCGAGGAAGATGATGTCAGGATTGCCGGCGAGAGCCAGGGCGAAAAACGTACGCTGCTTTTGTCCGCCACTGAGCTGGCCGAACATGCGGGTCTCTATTCCCTCCAGGCCGGCGGCCTGGACGATGTCAGCGTAGGGCATGGGGTTGGGGTAGTAGCTGCGAAACATCGCGATGTGCTCGCGGACGCGCAGCATCTCCGGCGCGCGGCCGACCTGCAGCATGGCGCCGGTGCGGGCGCGGGCGGCGGGGTCGCGGGGGTCGGCGCCGAAGATGCGGACGGTGCCGGCGGTCGGCGACGAAAGGCCGAGTAGCAGCTTGACGGCCGTCGATTTGCCCGCGCCGTTGGGGCCGAGGACGGCGACGATCTCTCCGCGCCTGAGGTCGAGCGAAAGATTGTCGAGGGCGACGACGCCGTTGCTGTAGCGCTTAGTGATGTTGGTCAGCGAGGCGATGACTTCGCGTGCCTCGGTTGCTGCTGCGGTGCGGGGTTCGGTGCGGCCTGCCGTAGGTTCCATCACTGCGGTCATGTCTGGCTCCTTGTGATTACAAGAGCTAGTGTGCGGGATTGGATAGAAGGATTTTAGTGCGGCCCGTCACAAAAGGGTGGTGACGTTTGTCATGCCGCCTACATCCAGTCGGTGCCGTACTGGACGGGGATCTGGGTGAAGGCGATGCGCGTTGGGGCGGATTCGCGGGCCGGGAGCATGCCGGCGAAGTGCAGCGTGGTGTGGCCGTACTTGAGGTTCAGCTTGTCCATGGTGGCGGAAAGCTGATTGCGGTTGCCGGGCTCTTCAAAGAGCATCACCGGCACTTCGTTGTCGGGGATAAGGTTGCGCATCGTCACACCGACGAAGAATGGCTTCTGATGTTCAGGACCGTTTGGGCGCTGTTTCCAGATGCCCTGCAGGGCTTCGAGCAGCGAGAGCGTGTCCTGGCAGGGGCGGAAGCGGGCTTCCATGCCCCACCCCGCCTGCCGGATGCCGCTGCTGTGTTGCCGGGCCTTTTCAGCATGCTCGGCCTGCTCGCGGGTGAGCTGGTATTTGATGGTGACCGAAAGCGAGTTGGTGTGGAACTTCTCCATACGAAGACGCATGGAGGCTTTGTGCAGCAGCTTGTGCGCTACGGCCCAGGCGCCTTCCTGCGAGCGAAATTCAGGGCCGAGGACGTGGGAATGGCCGAGCGATTTCTGTATGCCGGAGTCGACTGGAGCGCCGTCATCGCCGGTGTGTGCGCCGCGCAGCCAGTGATATAGACGGTCACCCCAGACCGAGTCCCACAGCGCGTGCATGGCGTTGCGGTCGAGCGCGAGAAGCTCGGCCATGGTGCGGATGCCCTTGGCGTTGAGACGGATTTCAGTACGTGCGCCGACGCCGGGAAGGTCGCGGAGCTCTAAATGCGCAATTGCCCTCGGCAATTGCGATGGTAGAAGCCCGATGAGGCCGTCGGGCTTCTGCATGTCCGAGGCGATCTTCGCGAGATAGCGGTTGGGCGCCATGCCGATGGAGCAGCGCAGGGTCGAGCCGACGTCGTCCTTGATAGCCTGCTTGATTTCGAGTGCGATGCGGCGGGCGTTGGGCGGTTGCTGCTCGCGGCCGATGAGCTGGCACACCATTTCGTCGATCGACGGAGTGTGGGCGACGGGGCAGCAGCGCTCTACCGCGGCGGCGATCTTGTGCGAGAACTCGGAGTAAACCGCGTGCGAGCCGTCGACCAGGATGATGCCGGGGATGAGCTTCTTCGCTTCGCCGACCTTGGTGAGCGTTTTGACGCCGAGGGCTTTGGCTTCGTAGCTTGCGGCGATCAGTGCCCCCGTATCCGCCATGGTGCCGACCACGCCGAGCGGCTTGCCGCGATACTCGGGGTGCAGCTCCTGCTCGACCGACGCGAAGAAGGAGTTGAGGTCGATGTGGAGGAAGCCGAAGAGATCGGGCTGGGGTTGGTCAGACATCGCGGCTGGGCTGATTATATTCGCCGGGTATTCGCTTTGCGTAAGGTAATGTGCGGGGATGGAACCGATAAGCACCGCGACCGCGGAACATTATGGGTGGGGCGAAGTGTGCGATGGATGGCACCTGGTACGAACGCCGGAGTTGAGCGTGATCGAAGAGCGGATGCCGCCGGGGGCGTCCGAGCAACGGCATCGGCATGAAATCGCGCGGCAGTTTTTCTATGTGCTGCAGGGCGAGTTGACGATGGAAGTCGAAGGGGTGATTCACGCGTTAACCGCTGGTGCTGGGCTGGAAGTTGCGCCCGGACAGGCGCATCAGGCGATCAACCAAAGTGGTGCAAACGTCCGGTTTCTGGTCGTGAGCCAGCCGCGAAGCCATGGGGATCGCGTGGCCTCCTAAGTCATGTTGCTACGGCACATCGTATTACGACATAATGCGCAAGCCTGAGCATGTCTCAGAATTGTTCCAATTTTGTCATTGACTATTCTTGAGTTGTGCCTCACTCTTATCCAAACGATTAGCCAAAGTGTGACGAGCGTCCAGAATCCAGGGATGATCGCACGGATTTCTGTGATGAGTGGCATTTAAGCCTTCCATCGCAATGGCCATCGCATTTTTCCGAGGAGGCTTGATGAAAAAACTATTTCTCATAATGCTCACGCTCCTGCTAGCGGTAGGCGTGTCTGTGCGGGCGCAGGAGTCCACCGGCGGCTTTCAAGGAACGGTGAAGGACTCGACTGGCGCCGCCGTGCCCAACGCGAATCTTGTCTTGACCGGAACGGCTCTGATCGGCGAAAAGATTCTCCAAACCGACAAGTCCGGCTACTTCCGTTTTGAGAACCTGTCGCCTGGCCGCTACACCTTGGCGGTGAAGGCGGACGGCTTCGCGGAGACCAAGCTGGAAGACCTGACAGTCGTGGTAAACACCACCCCGATCATCAACCCGACCTTGACCGTCGGTTCGAAATCCACAATCGTTGAAGTTACTTCCGAGATAGCGGCGGTCGACGTCACCTCCTCGACCACTCAGACCAACGTGACCGTCGAGCAACTACAGTTCGAACCGCACGGGCGCACCTTTGAAGGCGTGATGGCCTTCTCCCCCGGCACCAGCTTCGAGCCCCTGAACGGCGGCTACTCGGTAAGCGGTGCGGCCTACAACGAGAACGCCTACCAGATCGAAGGCATGGACGTCGGCAACATCCAGACCGGCGTTCAGCAAGCTACACTGCCCACCGACTTTGTCGAGAATATCCAATTGCTGACCAACGGCTACCAGGCGAATGAAGCCGCAGCGCTAGGCGGCGTGGTGAACGTCGCCATCAAGCGCGGCACCAACACCTGGCATGGCGTCGTTCAGGTGAACTACGAAGGCGATCCGATGGACGCCAGCCCGCCGACCACGCTACGCATCAACCCGCAGGCCCAGACGCCGACCACCCGCGTGGACAAGCCTTACCAGTTCTATACGCCGAAGAAGGACCACTTCCGCTACCTCCAGCCGGGCTTCACGGTCAGCGGCTTTCTGATGAAGGACCGCCTGTGGACGACACTCGGGTTTGAACCTCAGTACACCGACACGCGCCGTGTCGTCACATTCAACTGCACAGCCAATTGCCTTAGCCCCATCAAAGGCCCTCGCACCTTCAGCAACGATACCCAAAAATATTACACAACCGCTCGCCTGGACGGAAAAATTACCGAAAAGATTCGCGCCTATGCGGATTGGGTGTACCAGTACTCCCGGTCGAGCGGCACCAGCCTGCCTACCCGGGACTCGATCGAAGGCCTTTTGAACACCTCGAACACCAACAACCCCGACAACTATCAGTACGGTATCGGCAATGTGCAGCCGAACCTGTTGTTCAACGCCGGCGTGGACTGGACGATCAACAACCATGCGATCTCCACGACGCGTTACGACTACTTCTATAACAACTATGCCGACCGCGGTATTCCGGCGGGCATCCGCTATGTTTCCTCGAACATTGGCGTGGGCGCGGCCCTGCTGGACGGCAGCACGATCGCCGCAAGCTCCCCTGCCTCGCAGGCCCTTGGCTCCTCGAACATTGGCGCCAATACCCAATACCTGTACAACCAGAACATCACGAAGAGCATACGAGAGGACGTATCCTTCTTCAAGAAGGGCCGCATCGGCACCCATAGCCTGAAGGTCGGTTATCAGTGGCGCCAGATTTCGCAGAAGATCAACAACGGCTACAACACGGCACTCGTCAATCTCTTCTGGAACGCGACCTACCAGCCGCTCGCGTCCTTCCAGTCGAACTGCGTTGCCATCAATGCAGCGAACATCACGAAGTACGGCAGGATCGACACCAAGGGAACGGTTAACACCCCAACCTCACCCTGCCAAGGTAACTACGGTTACGCTGTCGTGTCGGAACTCGGTACGACCGGTGCGGCATCGGAAAACCTGCACGACTTTTACGCCGTGGACACTTGGACTGTGGCGAAGGGTGTCACTCTGAGCCTGGGTCTGCGCGACGAACGTGAGATCGTGCCCTCCTACGATGCGTTTGCCTCGGGCATCCGCTTCGGCTTCGGCTCCAAGTTGGCCCCCCGTATTGGCGGCGCCTGGGATGTATTGGGCAACGGTAAGCTCAAGCTCGCTGCCAACTACAACGTTATGTACGACGTCATGAAGCTGAACCTAGCCATTGGCAGCTTCGGTGGCGACTACTGGCACAATTGCACCTACGCGTTGGATGATGCAAACTTCGCTGGCATTCAGCCCGTGCGTGGCGCCGACGGTCATTACTGCGAAGGCACTGGCAATGCGAACTTTGCGGGAGGCACAACTCCTGGCAATATTCGCTTCATCGAGAACCAGGACTACCGCATCCCGGCCAACGATCCCTCGCAGGGTGCCGCTGTCGACCCCAAGCTGATGCCGTACCGTGAGCATGAGACAACAGGGACGGCCGCCTACCAACTCACCCGGGGCTGGGCGCTGTCTGCAACCTATATCCGCCGCCGCCTCGATCACGCGATCGAAGACGCCGGCCTGCTGACACCCGGGGGCGAAACGTTCCAGATCGTCAACCCCGGCTTCAATAACTACTACCAGCCGGTGCAGAACTGCCCGACCTGCAAGGTCGAGCCGGTTGCAAGCCGTAACTACGATGGCCTGGAAATTCAGGCGCAGCATGTAAGCTCCCGTAGCTGGAACGTTCGTGGGTCTTACACCTACAGCAAACTGCGCGGCAATTACACCGGCCTCGCGCAATCGGATCAGTCTGACGGTGTCGGCCGCCTTGCCCCGAATAACAACCGCGACTTCGATGAGCCGTACTTCCAGTTCAAGCCCGACGGCACTACAGAAAACGGCCTGCTGGCTACCGATCGGCCCAACCGCTTCAAGGTGGACGGTTTCTATCGGACCAAAACGTACTTCCATAGCTGGGAAACCGCCATCGGCCTCTTCACACAGGCCTATCAGGGCACTCCTCTCAGCACCTATATGGACGTCGGCCCGAACAGCGGATACCCGGTTTACGTAGAAGGTCATGGACACTGGGTGGACGTCACTGCTGATGCCTCAGGCAATCTGACGATCGGTCAACCCTACGTTCACCGCACGCCGTGGTTCCTCCAGACCGACGGCAACTTCAGCCAGAGCTACAGAGTGAGCGGCGCGCATGAAGCCTGGCGCCTTAGGTTCGGAGCGTACACTTCGAACCTCTTCAATCAAAAGCGCGCGACCGAGTTCTACCAGAAACTGAACTCCACAGCCGTGGGTGGTGACTTCCTGGCGCCTCCGGGCTATCTGAACGCCGACAAGAGCCTGAACTACGGCGTTCTGGAAGGTCCATACAACTACCGCGCGCTGGTCAACTCGCCGACAGGGACTGTTGGTACCGGTTACGGTGTGCTTCTCAATTCGGAGTATGGCAAGCCTATGGCCTGGAACGCCGGCCGCACGATGCGCTTCACCGCCAGCTTCACCTTCTAACCCTTGCCTGAGGTTCAGGCAAATGGCAACGGGGATCGCTTCGGCGATCCCCGTTGCCGTTTTGCTTGCAGCGGATAGTTGTCTTTGAGTCGGAACCACGCATAGAGGCGGGAAATACCTTCACGGCGCGGCCGATGCGGACAAACTCGTTATGGGTCTGACGATTGGCTGATCATGGAGAGCAGCCTGGCCGCTCCATTCGTCTGAAGATGCGCTTTACCTTCTAAACGACTCCGCGCATACCTACGGAAAGGGGGACGACATGGAGTGGACCCTTGTGTTGAGACAGCGAAAACAGGGACAGGTTACGTTTCGCTGTTGAGGAGTTTACAGCAGCAGGGTTGTGGGAGAAGCTGCATGGGACCGGCGAAGCGGACATGGGCTCTGCTGGAGAGCAACCCATGAAGGAATAGCCGGTTGAAGACTCATCGGAACGATGGCCATCTGGGCGGCAAGATAGTCCGTTTTGCCGTCCTAAGGTGGCATCGGACTGATAGATCTTCTTATGCCTTGAAAAACTCACGCCGCTGCCTCCCCGACATTGTCATAGGTGACCGCCTCATAAGCTGCTGGAGCCAGATATCCCAAGCTTGAGTGAAGACGCTGGCAGTTGTAGATGCGATCCAGGAAGTCCTCGATGTGCAGCAGCGCGTCGTCGCGGTCACGATAGTCATGCAGATAGACTTCCTCGCACTTGAGGGTGCGCATGAAGCTTTCCGCAAGAGCATTGTCGTATGGGTTTCCGGTCCGGCTCATGCTGATCTGGATGCCGTGGGAGCGCAGCATGTCCACATAGTCGCCGGAGCAGTACTGTACTCCGCGGTCGGAGTGATGGATGAGGGAGGAACTCACTGGTCGACCAGCAAGCGCATTCTCCAGCGCCCGTACTGCTAGCTGCGCCTTCAGATTATCGTCCAGATTCCAACCGATCACCTTTCGTGAGTATGCATCCAAGATGACGGCAAGATATAGAAACGACTCCCGGAGCCGGATGTAAGTGATATCTGCGACCCACAACTGATTGATGCCGGCCGGCTTCCAGTCACGCGTCAGATTGGGATAAATAGCGTAAGTGTGGCGAGAGTCCGTCGTACACACGAAACGCCGTTTGCGCAGACACAGCAGGTTGTCGTCTCGCATCATGCGTACGACCCGTTTGCGGTTCACCACACGCCCTCGTTTCCGTAACTCCCCAACAACGCGCCTGGATCCATAGCACCGGCTCTCCAGGCAGATGCGCTGGATCTGCTCACGCAACGCGGTGTCCGCTTGTCGAGGCAGATGTTCTTCGAAGTTCCGGTAAAAACCTGCCCGGCTTAGCCCTGCGGCCTGGCACGCCTCAACGATGGATAGTCCTGATTTGCCTTCCAGCTGCATCACTTCTCCGTACAACGCGCTTCGCCAGACGCGTTGTTCTTCGAGCGTGCTTCCTTTACTCGCTTGAAGGCCTTTTCTAAAAAATCATTTTCCATCGCCAAACGGCCCAGCCGTCTTTCCAGCTCAGCGACCCGCCGTTCTGTCGCCGCTCCCGCTGCAGCGTCCTTCGATAACGGTTTTGCGCCTGTGCCTAAAGGCCGGCCCAGCTTCTTCTTGAAGCCTTCTTGCCCGCCCTGACGATACGCATCGCGCCAGCGATAAAGTACGCTGCGCTTGATCTTGAGCTCCCGACTCAACGTCAGGGTCTTTTCGCCGTTCAGAATCCGCTGCGCTACCGCGCTGCGAAATTCCACACTGAATTCACGGGCTGCCATCCGAACCTCCGTTCGCTGCAGTGTGTCCCTACTTTCAGTGTCTCAAGTTTGGGGTCCAGATCAACATCGGCGTCCCCCCTATTTTGTTTAACATTCCGCAGTCCGGGTAGGGGTGGAGATTGGCAATCGTGCCAGAGAGATAAGAGCAAGGCTATGTATCCGACCGGCGAAGGCGCCAATGCATCTTGTCCCAGTTAATGCACCATTCGTCACATAACATCGCGTCACGATATCGTCGCACGATGCAAGCTGCTGAAAATAAATGAATTGTGAGTCAATTTGCTATTGACGCCGCGGTCTTCCGTGTCCCAATGTAAAGGGACGATCAACAAAACAATTAGGGCGAAACACCCCATTCCGGGGACAAGAATCCTTATTTACGAGCGAAAGGCAAAGACCTTTCACCGACATTAGCGCAGTCCATTTTAGGAGACCGTATGAAAAAGCTTTTTGTAGTAATGTTTGCGTTGTTGTTCAGTGTGGGCGTGGCCTGTGGTCAGGCGACCAGCGGAACGCTCGTAGGCGTTGTGCGAGATGTCACTGGCGCAGTCGTTGCGGCCGCCTCCATTTCGGCGAACAACGTTGCGACAGGCGTGGCCTATACCGGCCAGAGTGGATCGTCCGGAGAGTACCGGATATCGAACCTGCCGAACGGCACATATGACGTAACCACGACGGGCGCCGGGTTTGCGCCGTATGTTGTGAAGGGCATCGCGATCGAGGCCAACAATGTACAGACCAAAGACGTGGTGCTTTCCGTCAAAGGTCAGGCGACGACGGTCGAAGTGACGAGTGAGGCCAATGTCTCTATCGACACCACAACGGCCCAGATTGGAACGACCTTTTCCTTGAAAGAAACAGAAGACCTGCCTACTGCCACCATCGGCTTAGGCGTCCTCAATCTGTCGCTCCTGGCGCCCGGCGCAACCAGTTCGGGCGGCGTCGGCGCGGGAACCGGCCCTTCCATCAGCGGCCAGCGTCCGCGCAACAACAACTTCATGTTGGATGGCATTGACAACAACAGCAAGTCCGTCACCGGACCGCTGCTCTATGTTTCCAACGAAGCGGTGGGTCAGTTCGTCCTGCTGCAGAATATCTACTCCGCGCAGTACGGCCACTCCAGCGGCGGACAGTTCAACACCCTGATCAAAACGGGTACGAACAAGTTGCATGGCGGCGTCTATGAATACTTTCAGAATCGCAATCTAAACGCGGTTTCCTCGACGCAGGGTATTGCCAACCGTACCCCGGGGAGCGGCCACGCAGCCAATTTCAATCCGCGCTTCGACTTCAACCGGTATGGTGGTACGCTGGGCGGTCCGATTCGGAAGGACAAAATTTTCGCGTTTGCGAATTATGAGCGGCAGCAACAGGGGCAAACCTCAGCGTCCACCGCGATCTGCGTTCCCACCGCCGCGGGTTACGCCACTCTGAACTCGCTTACCTTTGCCTCCACCACCAACCTGAAGGTCTATGAACAATACTTCCCGACAGCCGCCGCCGCAGCGAAGGCGACGGGTGACGCGGCCTGCAGCCCGAATGGCACCACGGCGGCCGGCACACCGGGCATTTCGGTGACACCCACCAGTGGTGTGGCAACTGTTTTCGAGGTGGGCGATTACTCCTTTGCACCACCCCTTTATTACAACCACGATTACCTGACCACGTCCGGCGACTGGATCATTTCGCAAAAAGACTCGATGCGGATCCGTTACGTCTACAACCGCGCCGACGGTATCGACACCTCGGCTTCGGTTCCTAATTTCTTCGTTGGACAGCCGGCCCGCTATCATCTGGCAGCCATCAGCGAGACGCACACCTTCACCCCAAACCTGACCAACGATGTCCGCGTGGGCTATACGCGTTTCCTCTCGCAGACGGTCGTTGGGCCGCAGACGTTCCCCGGCGTGGCTTCCTTTCCCAGCCTGTACTTCGGCGATCTTTCCGGTTATGGTGTTACCCTCGGTCCGGACCCCAACGCGCCGCAGGAAACGATTCAAAACCTATACGACCTGGTGGACAACATTACCTGGGTCAAAGGCCACCACACGTTCAACGTGGGTGCGGAAGGCCGTAAGTTCATCGAGCCGGAAATCTTCACCCAGCGTATCCGCGGCGACTATGAATACAACTTTTTCAGCCAGTACCTGAATGACCTCAGCCCGAGCCACCTGGGACAGCGCAACGCAACCTCCACGGGCCAGGCGCCTACGTTCTATGGCGATCAGTCGTCCATCTATCTGTATGCCAACGACGACTGGCGCGTTACGCCCAAGCTAACCCTCAACCTCGGTCTGCGTTGGGAGTTCACCTCGGTCCCCACGGAAGAACGTTTGCAAAGCGCCCAGGCAGCCGCCAGCGCTCCTGGTCTGCTCACCTTCGGTGCTCCGCAGCCGCAGTATACGAACTTCGTTCCGCGCTTTGGCATCGTCTACGCTCCGAACGAGAACACATCGGTACGCGCCGCGTTTGGTATCAACACCGATGTGCTGTTCGACAACCTCGGGCTGAACGCCTCGCCGCTTGCGCTTTCCACCACGGAAAATGTTCCGTCGCTCACTACGCAGACGCCGGGCTTCCTGGCGGGTGGCGGCCTGCCGGCGCAGATCAGCAACGCGATCTTTACCCTTCCTACAACCCAGGAGCGCACCGCCATTTCGGCCTATCTGCCGAACCAGGTGCTTCCTTATTCTGAACAGTGGACGCTCGGTGTGCAGCACGTTTTCGCGCACATCTACACCGCTGAGGTGCGCTATGTCGGCACCCGCGGCATTCATCTGGACACGCAGACGCAGATCAACTCGCAGGCTGCGGCCACGACGGCGAACCAGTTGCCCACGAACGTCAACGGCGGCTCGATCACGCCGAACGGGAACAACACCCTGGCTACCCTGACGGCAAACACGGGCAGCTACACCTACACCAACCTCCAGGGCGTTTCCACTACGGTCGCGTGCCCCTACTATCGCATTGCATCGTACTGCACAGCCGGGTTCACCAGCACCATTACGGGTTACTTCCCGTATGGCGGGTCGAACTACAACGGCCTGCAGACGCAGCTCACACGGCGCTTCCAGCATGGCTTTCTGCTGAACGCCGCCTACACCTGGAGCCGCGCGTTCGACGACTCAACAGCGGACGTAAACTCCACCGCCTTGAACCCGCGTCGTGCGCAGGACATGCTCAACATGCACGGCGAATACTCGCGCTCGGCCCTGGACCGGCCTAACCGCTTTACTTTGGCGGCGCTGTACGACGTGCCCTTCTTCAAGAACTCCAACTGGCTCCTCAAGAACCTGGTGGGCAACCTGGAGATAGCCCCGGTGTACACCTTCCAGTCGCCGCAGCCGGTGACGGTGCAGAGCAGCATCGATTCGAACCTGAACGGAGACTCTGCAGCGGACCGCGTCTTCATCAATCCAAACGGCAGCAAGAATGTGGGTACAACGGTTGTGCCCGTGCTCAGTGCCGCTTGCGCGTCCGGTACGGCGAACGGTGGTGTCATCAACGGTTCGCTGACGCCTGCAACCTCGTGCGCAGCCAACACGATCGGGTACACGTCCGGCACCATCAGCGCGGGTGTATTCACTCCTGTAAAGAATGCGTATTACGTTCAGGGTGGATCCGGGACCGTGCCCAGCGCATCCCGCGATACGCTCTTCACTGGGCGCATCAATAATGTCGATTTGACCGCTGTCAAGCGCTTCAGCTTCCACGAGCGTTATAACCTGGAAATTCAGGTACAGGCGTTCAACGTCCTCAATCACTCGCAGTACCTGCCGGGTTCGATCAATCAGGTAAACTCCATCAGCTCGACCGGCACCGGTTCTTCGAACTTTGCCAACGTCTCGAAGGGAAACCTGTTCGCGAACAAGTATCTCGATTTCGGCAACAATGCGCGAGCAATGCAATTAGCTGGAAAGATCACCTTCTAGTTTCGGGTGGTTGTAGCAAAAAGAAG
>Ga0206916_1092_pt1 | contig 16488 bp, 14 predicted proteins | sample Alteio_BWOrgHeat_71_FD_152957 | JGI IMG/M metagenome (GOLD analysis project Ga0206916, IMG submission 152957) | Enriched cells from forest soil in Barre Woods Harvard Forest LTER site, Petersham, Massachusetts, United States -... | ecosystem: Environmental > Terrestrial > Soil > Temperate forest >... | reverse complement strand
AGCGGAGACGAAGGAACTGCCGAAGAAGGCGATCCGCGTTGGGATTTCGCAGGGCAAGATCACTCACTCGCAGCTCATCTGGAGCCCGAACGAAAACCAGTGGAAGCAAGTCCGCCAGATGCCGGAACTTTTACCCAGCCAGAAACTCGCGCCAGCGCCCAAACGGACAGGTGAGCCGCCGAGAGTGATCGACGGCATCATGCCCGAGTCGCCGAACAACCCGGTCGCGCGCGCTGCCGCCGCGGTGCAGGGACCGCCGCGCGTCAAGGTGAGCGTGGGCGCGGTCCAGCCGCGGATTGCGGAAGCAGCGGTAATGCCTCGTGTGGCAGTCGCCGCGAAACCGCAAGTCCGCGTGGCCGAAGCGTCGGTCGCGCCGCAAGTGCGGGTCGCGGCAGCACCGGTACAGGCCACGGCGATTCCCGTTTCGACCGCACCGCAAGTCAAGGCGGCCACAGTTCCTGCGGCGACGAAGCCCACCGCTTCCGTTTCCGCAGCCGCAGCGCCGACCACGGTTGCCGCCAAACCTCCCAGCCACGTCGTCAAGGAAACCGAGCCGCCTCATTTCCTGAAAAAGGTCTGCATCGGCCTGGGCATCCTTATTGTCGTCGTGCTGCTCGCGAACTATTTCCTCATCGACCGTCAGCTCGTTTCCAGCTTCAAGGAATCGCAATACAAGGAGGTTACCGTCTACGCCCATTACGGCGCCTTCATGCAGCCCACTGTCATCGTGGTCCACATCCCGCGCTCCGCGAAAATCGATGAGGATAACATCGCGGATTTCCTGGTCGAGCTGGCCCACGACACGCCGGACAATCCGCTCACCGGCAATCTTTTTTCCCGCATCGCACTTACTTCCGGCTGGACCGCGCAGTACAGCTTCTCGGGCTTTCAATGGAGACAATTGGGTGACATGACCAAGGAAACAGCGGCGCAGCGCAAGGAGTTCATCATGTCGCAAATGGCTTATGCGTCCGGGCAGCCGGTCCAACCCGAATCGACGCTGAATTATCAAGCGCAGGAAGCCCAGCGCGAGAAGATATGGCAGAAGTTCGTCGCCACTTTCAGTTCGAAGCCCTGAGTACGCGGTCAGGATTTTTCCGACGGGTACCAATCCTTCAGCGAAGCCAGGGCGGCATCCTTATAATAGAAGGCCACGCCGACCAGTGCGCCACTGAGCAAAAGCAGTGAGATGAGAAGGAAGCGATTGGCGTAGCTGATCTCATTGGGATTTACATCCGTAAGGAAAAAGAAAATAAAGAAGGGCGTCGGAAAACTAAAAGCCCCCGTTGAAATGCACTTGATAAGCAGAAACCGATTCTTCACCGGAAGAAAATACTTGCTTACATGGGCTGCGGCAAGCGATAGAATCTCCGGGCACGTGAACGTTTTGTAAGCCGGCCCTTTATCCGATGATCCCAATAATGAGACGTTCCGTTTTGACGTGGGCTGGATTGCTAGCCGTGTTGCTCGTGATGAGCTTCCTGGCCGTGCCGGCGCTGGCCCAGATCGTCATTGGCGCGCCTCCTGCCGACGAGGACTTCGGCAAATACCTGGCCGATCATCAGGACGAGCTTGGGCCATTCTTCACCAAAAACGCGGGCGAGCTCTTCAAGCTCGGCGTGCCGCTGGCGATGAGCATGATGGGCGGCGTCATCATCTTCACGATGTTGCTTGGCTGGGGGCTCGATCTCCTGCTGGCGCGAGGCTACGCCTTCTTTTGCGCGCCGGCCTATGGCGACTGGAAGCGGTGCGTGATCTACGCTACGGGCCGGCTTTTCCTGAGCTTCCTTTACACCTGCCTTATGGCATTGGCCATCGTCCTGTCGCTCGGTCTATCCCATGCGTTTGCCATCATTGGCATTGTGCTGATCGTTCTGCTGCTCGTCGCGTTCGCCGCGCAAATCGTTTGGATTCTGTACCTGTACCGCACCAGTTTCTCGGTCTCGATTTTATTTTATTTTGTCGTCGTCATCGCCCATCTCATCGCCGGGCTCCTGATCACGCAACCGATGATGGGTTCGCACGCGCCCAGCATCGCGACCAATTTCATCGACCGCGCGATCACGCCGCGGTTGCAAGCCGAGGCCGATACGACCAATGCCCAACTTGCCAAGGTCAAGACGTCACGCGATGCCACCAAGCGCAAAGTCGCCGAGCTGCAAAGCTCGGTGGAGCAATCGCAGGCGGAACAGGAGCGCCTGCGCCAGAAGATTGAGGAGAAGAAAAATTCCGACATCTATATTCTCGCCCAGATCGTCAAGGTGCGCGCCGCGGGTGACCTGGCATCCGCGCGCGATCAGTTGGCGGGATTCCCGTCCCGGTTCCCGGGCAGCCCGCTCGCGGCTCTCGCCCACAAGCAATTGTCCGAGGTGAACGAGCAGATGGCCGCCGATCTCGCGCTCAAAAAACAGCAGGAGGCCGACCAGGCCCGCGCTGACGCCGCGGCCCGTGCCGATCTTCTCGCCCGCGCCGCGAAAGGACAGGTAACCCTTTCTGAAATGAGGCAGGCGCTCATCGGCAAATCGCGCGCCCAAGTGAGCGAGGTGCTTGGCACACCCTCTGAGACCGCTTCGGACACGTGGGTCTATACCCCGCAGATGATCACCAACCCACTGACCAACGAGAAGACCGGGTTGAAGGTCTACTTCAGCGTCGGCATCGTGCAGGGTGTCGACTACAACCGGAGCGGGCAATGAAACGATTCCTTTCCATCGCAATGCTGATGCTTCTCGGCGCGCCGTTGGCCGGTGCAAAGGACTTGTCGCCGGAGCGGCTCGACGAGCTCGACAAGCGCGGCTACTTCACGCCCGATTTCAAAGCGGCGACGCACGGCTTGGTGGATGCGCTTGGTGCGCTTAACCAGGCCGAGATGGAGGAAAAGACGCTTCGCCAGCAGTTGCCTTCCCTGCAAAAGCAGGCAGCCGAGACCGAAGCAAAAGCCGTCGCGCTTCGGCAGGAGTTGGCCAAGTACGATCATCCGGAGGAAAATGATTTCACCGCACTCCAGTCCGCGATGAGCGATTCCGTGGCCCAGGCAAAGGACCAGGTCATCTTAGCGCAAGCTTACGTCTGGGCCTACCCGATGAGCCCACACGCCGCCGAGGCGCAGCAATTCCTCCAACAAGTGCACAAGAAAATCGCCGACGAGCAGCAGGCCGCGAAGGATGCCGAGGCTGCCCGCATCGCCGCTCATGCAAAGCTCGTCGCGCGTGGGCAGGCCCATGATCTTAGCCTGCTCGAATGGCGCGAATTGCTGCGGGGCATGTCGCAGACCGACCTTGTCAAGTTGCTCGGCCAGCCCTCGTCACAAAAAAGCAGTTACTGGTTCTATACGGACGGCTGGGTCAACGAACCGGCACAGCACGGCAAGGTCGGGATGCAGATCAACTTCGAGGCCGGCCGGGTCATTACCGTCGACGAGAAGCCGCCTACTCCGTGACGTGATCGTCCAGTGGGCATAACCCACTTAAGCTTATCCAATCGGTCGCAGCCAATCGAAGGGATGGCCCGGCAGGTTTCGCACGACCGTGAAGGCGGCGATGATCAGGAAAAAACCGAAGCCGCGCCAAAACAGCAATTTGGAATTCAATCGCAATGGAGGCCATGCGTCCTGACGCCATGCCCTGAGGAGATGCGACCCGGCGATGTAGAGGAACACGGGAAGCAACGCGACGAAAAGCACGTTATCGTGCAGCGCAGTGAGCACGCGGCCATGCAGCAGAGCGTATAAGGCACGCGTCGCACCGCAACCGGCGCAGTAAAGACCGGTCGCATTGTGGAACATGCATTGGGGATAAACGGCGTGCCGGCTCGGATCGACCGCAAAGAGAAAAGCGGTCGCACCTGCGCATGCGCAGCTCAAGGCGACGATCTGCGTGCGCGTTGTGAAACGCGGTGCGGCGACGTTCCCGGTGCAGGTCAGATGGGGAGTCGTCGTGGACATGGGCCGTTTACTCCGAGTCGTTGGAGGTCTGCTCGGTCACAGTCAGGCCGTGCGCCTTCAGGATCGGCATGGCCATCACCGCGACGAAGATGAATGAAATCAGAATGGCGAGGGTGGAAAGAATCAATCCAGAGATGGCGAGACCCTGTCCATCCTGCCCGGGGTTTTTACGCACCTGAACCAGGCCGATGGTGCAAAGCAGCAGCGCAGGGAAAGCCAGCAAAAAGCCGATGCAGACAAAGCTGAAGAAGAATCCGCCTAGCCCGATGAAGAATCCCCACGCGCACCAGGCATTGGTCGGGCGCGAATGATAGTGCGGATACACGGTTTGGGCCGGTGAGGGGGCCGCTGCCGAAGGAAAGAGCGGATGGGGCGCTGCCGCGAGAACGATAGGAGGCAGGGTGACGGACGCAACAGGCGAAGTCGGCGGAAGGTTGGTTGGAAAGACATCCTTGAAGCGTTTCCACGCCATGCTTTCAGCGTTCGCCCCGGTGTGCTCGATGATGAACGTCTCCGGGCCGATATCGCCGCGGACGCGACGTTCGTGCATTTCTTCCACTGAAAATGGACCGAGCGGCTTGGCCTCGGGGCCCGCGTAATACCATGGCATAACCAATCACTAGCACGGGCTCTGCTTATTTCCAGCCCATCGGTGAACCGGACAGCTTGCAACGGTGTGAAGAGGGCTTAGCGTTGACGGATGCAATACCGTCGATTGGGCAAAGCGGGTGTTCAGGTCAGCGCGCTGTCACTGGGTTCGTGGGTAACCTTTGGGCAGCAGATTAGCGACGATGTCGCGGCCGATTTGATGAAAACGGCCTATGACAAGGGTGTCAATTTTTTCGACAACGCCGAGGCCTACGCAGGCGGCCGTTCTGAGACGGTGATGGGTAATATCCTTCACAGGATGGAATGGCCCCGCGATACGTTCCTCGTTTCGAGCAAGGTCTTCTGGGGCGGCAGCTTGCCGAACCAGGAGGGACTTAGCCGCAAGCACGTCATGGAGGCGTGCAACAAGACACTGAAACGGCTGCAGGTCGATTACCTCGATCTCTATTTTTGCCACCGGCCCGATCCGAACACGCCGATCGAGGAAACGGCGCGCGCGATGAGCGATCTCATTCATCAGGGGAAGGTGCTCTATTGGGGCACATCGGAATGGAGCGCGCAGGAGATCGCGCAGGCGCATGCCGTTGCGCGCGAATGTCACCTAGTTCCGCCGACGATGGAGCAACCGATGTACAATCTTTTCGGACGGTTCCGCTTCGAGAAGGAATACGCGCGGCTCTACAGCGAGTACGGCATGGGCACAACGATCTGGTCGCCGTTGGCCTCAGGGCTGCTGACGGGTAAGCACAAGGGCGGTCCGCAGGAAGGCACTCGGGCAACGTTGAAGGACTACGACTGGCTCAAGAACCAGATCGAGCGCGAGGGCAAGGAAAAGGCCGAGAAGGTGGAAAAGCTGGCCGTCATCGCCAAGGATATCGGATTGAGCCTGGCTGTTTTCTCGGTCGCGTGGTGCCTGAAAAATCCGCACGTCAGCACGGTGATTCTGGGCGCATCGAAGATCGAGCAGTTGACCGAAAATCTCCAGGCTGTCGAGGCGCAGGAAAAGCTCACGCCTGACGTGATGAAGCAGGTGGACGAGATCGTGGGTATTTAGCTTGGAAAGGGTAGGCATCCTTTCCTGAGCATTACATACCTTTCACGCCTGATTTTCTCACGGACAAGCTGCCGGGAGCGTGCATAGTTTTCAGCATGGTTTCTTCCTTCCATCTTTCCTCTCGTTCTTTTTTTGCGGTCGCCGTCTTGGGTGCCGCGACTTTTTCCGCATCGGCGGCAACGCCGTTGAGCCAACCGGTCGCGCCGGTGAAGCCGGTCACGGACACCTACTTTGGCACGCCCATCGTCGATAACTATCGGTGGATGGAAGATCTCAGCTCGCCGCAGGTGCAGGACTGGATGAAAGGGCAGGCGGCCTATACGAAGGATTATCTCGCCAAGCTTCCGGGACGCGATGCGCTGGTCAAGCGGGTCGAGGAACTCGACAACGCCTCGACGCGTGTCGGTGGCGTGGAACTGAGTGGGGCGCGCTATTTTTACATGAAGACCAAGCCGACGGACCAGACGCCGAAGCTCTACGTGCGTGATGGCCTGAAAGGTGAGGAACGGCTGCTGGTCGATCCGCAGGTGCTTGGCGGAACGAAGGGCCGCTTCACGATCAGCGAATTTCATCCGTCGCCGGACGGCAAGCTGGTCGCGGTGGAAATCGCGGCCGGTGGATCGGAAGAAGGCGTCGTGCGGGTCATTGATGCCGCCACATCCAAGCCGCTCAAGGATTCGATCGATCGCATTTGGGGATCCTCGGTGAGTTGGGACCCGAGCGATAAATTTTTCTACTACACGCGCCTGCAGAAGCTCGGGCCAGGCATGACGAAAATGGACAAGGAACTCGACATGGCTTCGTACCTGCACCACATCGGCGACGATGCGGAGAAGGACACGCCGGTGCTTGGTCGCAAGTTCAATCCGCCTGTGGCCATGGTGCCCACGGACGGCGCATTTGTCGGGGTGGTTCCCGGTTCGCCCTACGCTGTAGGTGTCATTGCGCACGGCGTAAAAAACGAGGCCACTGTCTTGATTGCGCCCGTCGAGTCGCTGGCCCAGGGCAAGCCTTCGTGGACGAAAGTTGCCGATGTCGATGACGACGTGACCGACTTTGCGCTCTTCGGCCACGAGATGTGGCTGAAGACGCACAAGGATGCGTCGAAGTTCAAGATCATCCACATCGACCTCGACCATCCGGACATTGCCAAGGCCGACGTGGTTCTCCCGCAATCCGATCTCGTGCTCAAGGGCATCGCCGCCGCAAAAGACGGGCTTTATATCGAAGGCGCACAGGGAGGCATCAGCCATATCCTGCGAATTCCGTACGGACAAAAAGAAGCCAAGCCGCTGCCGTTGCCCTTCTCCGGATCGATCCAGGGTCTTTCCACCGACGTACAGAATGATGGCGCGTTGCTTCGCTTGACGGGCTGGACCGAAGCCCCGCAGTGGTACGCTTACGACCCCGCGACAGACAAGCTCACCAACACGGAACTCGAGCCGCTGAATCCGACCGACTTTTCCGGAATCACCTCGGAGGAAGTGACCGCGCCCGGTGCCGACGGCACACCGATTCCGCTCTCGATTATCTATAAAAAGGATATCAAGAAAGACGGATCGAATCCCTGCCTGATAGAGGGTTACGGCTCCTACGGCATTACGCTCGACCCCGGTTTCGATGCCACGCGGCTGGCCCTGCTCGAGAAGGGAATCGTCATCGCCTACGCTCACGTTCGCGGTGGCGGAGAGAACGGCGAGGACTGGCATCTCGCCGGTCAAAAGCTGACGAAGCAAAATACGATTGGCGATTTCATTTCTTGCGCGGAATATCTGGTCAAGCAGGGCTATACTTCACCGGGCAAGCTGGCCGGTCGCGGCACCAGTGCGGGCGGTATCACCATCGGGGGTGCGCTGACACAGCGGCCCGATCTTTTCGGCCTCGCCATATGCAATGTCGGCGTGATGAATGCGATCCGGTCCGAAGCGAGCCCGAACGGTGCTTCCAACGTGCCCGAGTTCGGCACCGTCACGGAAGCGGATGGATTCAAGGGACTCGAAAAGATGGATGCGCTTCATCACGTCAAGGCTGGCACGGCCTACCCGACCGTCCTGCTGATCACCGGCGCGAACGATCCACGTGTTGATCCGTGGGAACTTTTCAAGATGACAGCAGCATTGCAGGCGGCGACCTCGAGCAAGAACCCGGTTCTGCTTCGCGTCGATGCCGACGCCGGTCATGGCATCGGCTCGTCCAAGAGCCAGCGCGACCTGATCATTGCTGACCAGGCGGCGTTGCTTATCTCCGTTGCAGCCAAGGACAAGAAGAGTTAAGTGACCGCCCGTGCGCGAATGGCGCGGGCGTCATTTCAATGCGCGGCTAATTCAGCCCTTGCAGCAAGGCTGATATTTTCTTTCCGTACGTATAGACCACTCTCCGCGCAGGGAAGTGAGGGTGAGGGTGCTTCGAAACGCCGGGAATGAGAAACAGATTGGGCTGGAGCGTCATCGTGGTGTCGGTATCGCGTTTGATGAGATCGGCCAAGGAGGTGTTCCCAATCATCGCGGCGGTGTTGAAATCGAATTTCTGGTTCTGCCAGAAGAAACGGTCACCGGAGCGGAGCGCTTGGAATTGGTCCTCAATGATCGCTTGGAAAGTCGATCCGACCAGCCCTCCGCAAACGTGCTTCTCTGCCAGCCCGCCCATGAACAAGTCGACGTTATCGATGCTGCCATAGAGATTCTGGAAGCTCGCCTGCAGAATCGGATCGCTGGTGAATTCGGCGAAAGATTTGTAGGGCTTCAATCCAATTGCCTTGCGGGTCTGATTGAGCGAGCCAAGGCCCACGTCGTACTGGCGCTGGATGTCGATTGCGATCAGGTCGATTTCATCCACACCGCCGCCGACGAGTCCCGCGAAAAGCAGATTACGCAGCGTGGGCACGGTATAGACGTCGGTCGCCTGCGATTGGTCGACGCCGATGGCGCGAAGCTGTGCATCGATCCCATTGGTCTCATCCATTTCCGGCGTGTTGAAGAAGGCATCGGCTAGCGACTGGGTAAAGACGACGCTGCCGCTGTTATCGATTCCTTCCTGCGTCTCGGAAATCTGTGAATGGCCCACACGGAACGCCGCCGTGGAAAACTCCTGCGTTACCTGGGGATCGACCGTCGGATCGTAGCCTTTGTAGCCACCGAGCACGGGGCCGAGCATCACGGGCAGGTATTCCTTGTAGACGATGTTCTGGTATTCCGCCGTCGTGATGGCCTTGGCCATATTGTAAAGCTGGTCGCCGGTCCAGTCCGCGTGCTGCGTCTTCAGTTTGGCGACCCAGAAGTTGTGCTCGCGCATGAAGAGCGTCGTCACGGCGGTCAGTTCCGGGTTCTCCATCACGCGCGGATCGCCCGTGACGAAAAAGCCGTCGACTTCCGGTAGCGCGAGGCCGTTGTCGGACGCCTGCAATGTGCCGTCGGTATTACGGAGGCTGGCGGCGACGGTATCGGTCGAGCCGTAAAGTTGCGAGAGATCAAGGTAGCCCGCCACTGTGTTGACAATCGTGTTCGTGGAGGGATCGCGTGCCGCCCGGGTCATGGCGATGGTTGTGCCGGCGGTGAAAACAGGATCGCCCACGGGCACGGTAATGTTGATGGAATCGGCGGTGGCCGGCGTCGATTCCAGGCTGATGTCATGATCGAGAAATTGTCCGAAGACATAGATCCACGCCGACGCGACCGGATCGGTCGACTGGCCGTCCTGTCCGTTGGCGCCGGTCCCTCCCGCAATGACGTTGCTGATGACGCGGGCATTCGGGCCCGTCAAGGGGGTGTTGGTCGTTCCCGCGACGAAATTCAGCGGAGCTAAGGCGATTTCCGGTGAGCCGGGAATTGGATCGAGTGCCGGGTTTTGTAGGTTGTTTCCCCCGCCGCCAATCGGCCGGAATTCCGGTAGAAGACTGACCCTGCCTGCGCTTCCGAAACCGCTTCCGTTATGAGGAGGCCAACTGGGCTTTCCTCCGCTGGCTGAGGCGAGGAATGCTGCCATCCATGAGACGGAGAGAAGGAGAGCGGAAGAGACGATTTTTCGACGGATGGTGTTGGACATGATTACTCCGGGTGTTAGAGGTTTAGCCGTCTGACAGCCCACCCGAGATGCCTCATGCGTGCCATTCTTTCGCCGGAATTCCCAAGTGCATTGCTGAGATCAACTTGGATTTTCTTGTTCACTCGTGTCGCGCCGACGGCTGTTCCCTTCGGCGACGTCGGTTTCAGGACATAACGAAGTCTGGGCGGACACGAGACGAACGGGTGACCTTCCGAAAGGAATGGACAGCAAGTGGCCGCTAAAAAATAGCAACGAAGCGGAAGCCCCGCTCGCAAGCGCAGTCTAAAGTCGGGCAATGTTAAGGATGACGGAGGAATGCCAATATCAGAATCAGTTGGCCAGCGATTGGATGCATCGCGGCATTGATTTGCTGAATGAAAACTCGACTGACAAGCTCGGTCAGGCGATTCGTTGCTTCGATGAGGCCATTGCCTTGCGCCGCGCTCTTCCTCTCGAAACGGAGCCTTTTCTTCGTTATGGCCTGAGTGCGGGATGGATTAATCGCGGTGACGCCATGACACGGCTCGGTGACGCTGCCGCATTGGCCGGGGCGGTTGAATCGTATGATGCCGCGTTGGCTCTGCTGGAAAGTTTGTCGCTGGAGGACAACATCCTTTATCCCCGGCGGCTGGCGATCACCTGGATCAACCGCGGCGCGGCCCTGCAAAAGCAGGAAACAGCCAACAGTCTATGGGAAGCAGTCGAATGTTTTCGGGAGGCGATCGCCGTTCTCGATCATCCGTCCGCCGCAGCGGTGAAAGACCGCATCTCCATGCAAGCGGGAGCCTGGGCCAATCTTGCCGCAGTCTTCGAATATTCCAGTGAAAACACCTTGGAAGAAGCATTGGCCGCCGCCCGCACCGCGCTGGCCATGGCCAAGCCGATGGAGCGTACCGACGCCATTGCGGCCGAAACCGCCTTGAGAGCACGTCATGCCTTTTGCCGAACCGCGGTGAAAAGCATGGTGGAAGGCCGGACGCTCGGTAGCGATCTGATCGCGGAAGCCGTCAATACGGTTGACGAAGCCATGAGCGTGGCGGCCCACTGGAAACTTCAGGGCCATGCCAATCCGGAAAGATTGGCGCGCGATATCTTTCGCCTAGGATGTCGAATCTACGAGCGAGATAAGCCCCATTTCTTGGCGGAATTTCTGCTGAAAGGCCTCGATCCCGAACAGTGCGGATTTTCTCTCGATTCGGAGGCGTTGGCCGCAGCCCAACGTGCCATCTGGAGTGCGCTGGACGATCTTCAAGTGAATGGCTTTCGCTTCGTCGCCACGCCCGATTTCGATTCCTTCATGGCCGATGTTCGCCGCTTGCGCGAAGTGGAGGAACGTCTGCAACAACTGGTGGCTCCTCCATTGGCCTCACTTGGTACAACGAATCATTAAAGATTAGCAATCTACCGTTAGCGGGATTCCCGTCCCTCTGCCAGAACATCACCCATGCAAAAAAGCCGTTCCACGTCTCCCGCCCGCAAAAAGCACCACCGTCTCTCCACGCTCGCGCTGGCGAACATGATCGTGATGGCGGGCGCATCGAAGGCGGCTGACAATGCCGCTCCGGATGGTCGCGCGACTCTCGCGACCGATGCGACGACGCAGACACAAGGAAAGAAACCCGCGACGAAGACGGATTCCGCGACCAAATCGACCACACTGAACGAAGTGCTCGTCACGGCAAAACCCGCCGGTTCCTACCAGACGCAAGGCTCCGCGAACGGCAAGTACACCCAGCCGCTGCTCGACACGGCGCAGACGGTCACCGTCGTTCCGCAGCAACTCATGAAGGACCAGCACGCGACCAGCCTGCGCGACGTTTTGCAGAATGTCCCTGGCGTCACCTTCACGGCGGGTGAGGGCGGCACGCTGGCCGGAGACAACATCAACATCCGCGGCTTCAACGCGCGGCAGGACATTTTCATGGACGGCTTCCGCGACATGGGCGTCTACAACCGCGACCCGTTCAACCTCGAGCAGGTCGAAGTCGTGCAGGGCCCCGCCTCGGCCTACAGCGGCCACGGCTCGACCGGCGGCTACGTCAATCTCATCACCAAGGCGCCGACGCTCGACCCGCATTACGAGGCTGACATCGGCTTCGGCACCGACCAATACTATCGCGACACGATCGACATCAACCAGCCGCTGACCGCGATCCTGCCCACCGCCTCCTTCCGCCTGAACGCTCTCTACCAGTACAACGAATTTTCCGAGCGCGACTATATCTACGACAGCCGCTGGGGCGCGAATCCCACCTTCTCGTTCGGCCTCGGCACCGACACCGTCATCACCGCGAGCTACTTCTTCCTCCAGGAACAGGACCTGCCGTCGTACGGCCTGCCGGTAGTCAACGCCGCCGCGGTCACATCGAATCCAGGGCTCGCAGGCAATCTCTATCACGTCGCACCGGTCGATTTCAGCAACTTCTACGGCTTCGTGAATCGTGATTACGAGAACACGCAGACGCACATCCCCACGATTAAATTCCAACACGACTTCGACACCGATCTCTCCGTCATCAACACCTCGCGCTACGAAAACACGCTACGCGAATCCGTCCTCACGCCGCCGCGTTTTGACGCCATCACCGGCACCGCGCCGCAGTACCTGCCGCCCGACTTTACCACCTCGCTCCCGAACGGCCCGCTCCCCGCCGGACTCATGACGCGGGAACTCCGTGCGCGGCACCAGATCGACACGTTGCTCGGCAACCAGTCCGAGTTCCACTACAACTTCGAGACTTGGCACATCCCGCACCAGTTCGTCGGCACGATCGAGTTCAGCGAGGAAAAGGAAGACGCGCGCACGTTCAACAGCATCAACGTCGCCACGCCGCTCCAGAGCCCGAACCCGCTCGATCCCTATCCCTTCGCCACGACGAATTTTGGCGCGGAGACGCACGCCACGCTCGACGACGCGGCTTTCTCGCTCTTCGACACGATCAAGTTCACCGACCAGTGGATCCTCAGCGGCGGCATGCGCTACGACCACCTCAACGAAAGCAGCAACACCGACCCGACCGGCGTCACCAACGTGCCCGCGTTCTTCTCGCGCACCGACGATCTCGCCAGCTACCGCGTCGCGCTTAATTATAAGCCGCTGCCCAACGGCTCCATCTACATCGGCTACGGCACGTCGTATAACCCGCAGATCGAGGGCGGCAGCAACACTTCCAGCGCCGACAGCCTTGCGGCCAATACCGCCAACCTCTCGCCGGAAAAAAACGAGACGCTCGAGGTTGGCACCAAGTGGGACGTGCTCAACGAAAAGCTCTCGCTCAACGCCGCGTTCTTCAAGACCGACAAGACCAACGCGCGCATCACCGATCCCTCCGCGCCTCCCGGCACCACCGTCTTCGCGCTCCAGGGCAAGCAGCGCGTCGAGGGCTTCGAGTTCGGCGCGGAAGGCAGCATCACCAACGAGTGGAAAGTCTTCGGCGGCTACACCTACATGCAGAGTGAAATCGTCAGCGGCCCGCAGTCGTCGTTCCCCGGTAATCACCTGCCGAACACGCCCAACCAATCGGCCTCGTTCTGGACGACTTACGACTTGCCCTTCCATGTGCGCGTCGGCACCGGCTTCAACTTCGTTGACAAGCGTTACGCCACCACGGCCAACACCAACGTCGCCAACGGCTACGCCACACAGCAGCTCATGGCCGGCTGGGAGATCAACAAGAACTTCGAGCTTCAGGTCAACTGCTACAACTTATGGGACGAGAAATACATCGCCGCCGTCGGCTCCAATTTCATCCCCGGCTCCGGCCGCTCGGTCGTCGCGTCGCTCGACATCCACTTCTAGCCAATGCTCCTCACGATTCCCGATGTCCTCGATGCCGCCCAGGTCGCGGAGGCGCGCCGCATCCTCGACGCCGCCGAGTGGGTCGACGGACGCGTCACCGCGGGCGCGCAATCCGCGCAGGCCAAGGACAACATGCAAATCCCCGAGGGCCATCCCGCCGCGCGTCAGCTCGGTGACATCGTCCTGAAAGCGCTCGGAAAAAATCAGCTATTCTTCGCCGCCGCGTTGCCGAAGAGCGTCTTCCCGCCGCTCTTCAACCGCTACACCGGTGGCCAGTCCTTCGGAACGCATGTCGACAACGCCATCCGGCAGATTCCCGGCGCGCCCGTGCGCATTCGCACCGACCTTTCCGCCACACTCTTTTTTGCCGGGCCGGAGGAATACGACGGCGGCGAACTCATCGTCGAGGACACTTACGGCGGCAAAAGCGTCAAGCTACCCGCCGGCCACATGGTGCTCTACCCCGGCACCAGCCTGCACCACGTCCGCCCCGTCACGCGCGGCGCGCGAATCTGCTCCTTCTTCTGGATCCAGAGCATGATTCGCGGCGACGGCCAGCGCACCATTCTCTTCGACCTCGACCAGGGCATCCAGCGGCTCAACCGCGATCTCCCGGGCCAGCCCGCCGCGGCCCAATCCGCTGTGCAACTCACCGGCGTCTACCATAACTTGCTCCGTCAATGGGCTGAGGTCTGACATGTTCCGCAAGATCCGCACCGGGATTTTCTGGTTGCACCTCGCCGTCGGCGTAACCGCCGGGCTCTTCATTTTGAACATGGCCGTGAGTGGCATCTGCATCGCCTACGCCAAGCAGATCATCGCACTTGCCGAAAGCAGCCAGCGAACCGTCGCCGTGCCCGCGAACGCCAAGCCGCTCGATCCCGAGGCACTTATCGTGAAAGTGCAGGTCGCGCGCCCTGATGCGAAGCTCAGCGGACTCACCCGCTACGCCAATCCCGCCGCCTCCGCGATGTTCTATGTCGGGCGCGACAACAACGTCCTCTACGCCAATCCCTACACCGGCGACGTCCTCGGCGAGGGCAGCAAAAGCGTGCGCGCCTTCTTCCAGTTCATGACCTCGTGGCACCGCTGGCTGGCGCTCGAGGGCACCGCGCGGCCTGTCGGCAAAGCCATCACCGGCATCGTTGTGACGGTTTATTTCGGGATGCTCATGAGCGGACTTTTCCTCTGGCTGCCGCGCGAGTGGTCACGCCTCCGTGTCCGGCAGCGCGCGCTGCTCGATTTCAAGCTGAAGGGCGGGGCGAGCAACTGGAATTGGCACAACACCGTCGGCCTCTGGTGTGCGCCGCTGCTCCTGCTCGCCACGCTCACCGGCATCGTCATGTCCTATGACTGGGCGAACAATCTGCTTTTCACCATGACCGGAAATCCCGTGCCGGAACGCCGCGCGGAAGGCGGACGTGCCGGCGGCCGCGATGCGAACGGCCCCGCGAAGATCGACGTCGCCGACACCAACGCGCTCTGGACGAAGGCCGGACAACAGGTCACCAACTGGGATTCCATCAGCCTCCGCTTCGCTTCCTCGTCGAATCCGCCCGCCACTTTCTTCATCAACACCGCCGAGCAGGGTCGGCCCGACACCGTGGCACAGCTAGCCCTCGACCGCGACACCGGCGACGTCGTCCGCTGGCAACCCTACGCCGCGCAGAACGCGGGGCAGAAACTTCGCTCCTGGGTGCGGCCCATCCACACCGGCGAGGGCGCGGGTCTCCTCGGGCAAAGCCTTGCCGTTGTCAGCGCGCTCGGCACCATCATCCTTGTCTGGACGGGATTCTCGTTGGCCGTGCGGCGCTTCCGGGGCCGGCGCGAATTCCTCTCCACTCCTCTTTCCGAAACCGAAGTTATCACCTCCCCAATCCTATGATCGAAACATTCCTTAAGGGCGGCCCCGTTATGTGGCCGCTGCTGCTCACCTCCATCATCACGCTCGGCGTCGTCATCGACCGGCTCTGGTTCATCTTTCAGGAACGGCGCCTGCGCCAGCCGCAGGTCGTCGAGAATATGCTTGAATGCCTTGAGGCCGGCCTGACCGACAGTGCTGCCGAGGCGGGCGCGAAGAGCACCGACTTCGTTGCGCGCACGCTGACCTACGCGCTGACACATCGCGAGAATTCGCTTTCGCAGGCGATCCTCCGCAGCTCGGCGAAGGAGCTGAAGCGCTTCGGTCGCGGGTTGCCCGTGCTCGACACCGTCATCACGCTCGCGCCGCTGCTTGGCCTGCTCGGTACCGTCACCGGCATGATCCATTCCTTCGGTTTGCTGGGAAACACCGAACTCAGCGCGCCCGCCGCGATCACCGGCGGTATTGCGGAAGCGCTCATTGCCACCGCGTTCGGACTCGGCGTCGCCATCACAGCGTTGCTGCCGTTCAACTATCTCAACGCGCGGCAGGAAGAAGCGCGGCACGAACTCGAGGACGCCACCACGCAGCTCGAATTGCTCCTCATCAAATGCGCGGGCGGCAACTGCGTGCTGCGACCGGAGACGGTGAGCGCATGAGAATTCCGCCGCCCCGGATCGCGCGCCGCGCGCGCATCGAGATCATTCCGCTGATCGACATCATGTTCTTCCTGCTCGCCACCTTCATCATGGTCTCGCTCTCCATGGTCAAGAACCAGGGCGTGCCGGTGAAGCTGCCCATCGCGTCCACCAGCGCGCCGCAGGACCGCAAGGATTTCACCAGCATCACCGTCAACCAGAAGGGTGAATATTTCTTCAACAAGGAACCGATTACGCAAGCCGACCTCGCGCCGCGTCTCGCCGCGTTGAAGGCCTTGCATCCTGATCCGAAGATTTTTATCAACGGCGACGGCAAGACCGAGTTCGACAACGTCGTCGCCATTCTGGACGAAACGCGCAAGGCCGGGATCAGCAAGGTCGCGATTGAAACGACCAAGCCCGGCGCGGCTTCCACTTCGCTCGCACCGCCTTCATCACTTTAGCATCTGGAATTTGCCGGCCCGTCATGCGCAACCGCACCGTTCCTTTTTGGATCTCGGCCCTGATTCACCTCACGGTGTT
>Ga0206916_1085_pt1 | contig 16598 bp, 14 predicted proteins | sample Alteio_BWOrgHeat_71_FD_152957 | JGI IMG/M metagenome (GOLD analysis project Ga0206916, IMG submission 152957) | Enriched cells from forest soil in Barre Woods Harvard Forest LTER site, Petersham, Massachusetts, United States -... | ecosystem: Environmental > Terrestrial > Soil > Temperate forest >... | reverse complement strand
CAATCACTCCGAAAACCAATGCTCCTGCAAAGAGACCTTTAGCAATAGTCTCAAGCTGTCTTTTGTCTGTCCAGAAATGACAACATCTAGATTGTTTGAGCATATTGGTTAATGACAGACATTCTGAATTATTTTTTTCAGTCTCATAGTGCTTGATGGTGGAGTAATCTGAGATAGGTATAACCGTATTCTTAAGACGTTCATTTTCTATTTCCATAGCTTGTTGTAATGATGCGCTTGTGATCACTAAAAAACTAAGTGCTGCGATAATTCTTTTCATGATTGTTCCTTTATTATTTTTACCAATCATACGTCATACCAAAATGTACTTCAGAAGCACTTTCACCTTTGCGTGGATCAAGTTTAAAGCCCCAATCTATGCGCATCGGCATCGGGTTCATCATACGAATACCCACTCCAACTGAATGGCGATAATCAAAATTATTTCCTTGTAACATTTTTGGCTCGCGGCAGGTATTAACGCAATCATTCACAAATGGGTTCTGAAAACCAGCGCCACCATCATAAAACACTACTCCTTTTAAGTTGAAATCTGGGGTAATTGGAAATCCAAGTTCTGCATTCAAGAACAGGGCTTTGCTTGCACCAATTGGATCATTGGCAAAGCGTGGGCCAATTTGGCCAAATAAGAATCCACGTACACTTGCCTGTCCACCGATATTGAATAGTTCAGGATAGGGTATAGTGCGCTTGTCAAATACATGAATAACGCCCGCAAAGGCATGTAAATGAAATACTAAATCATATTCATTAATAAGCGGTGTGAACCAATGGCTATCAAAAGTCATTTTGAAAAAACCGATGGTGCTATCAAGCGCTGGGAATGCAAGTTTTGTCTGCAATAACCATTTATGGCCACGGGTTGTATGCATCGGGTGATTACGGTGGTCTTGTTCTATGTTGTTAGCAATCCAACTAAAGCTACCGGGATTGAACTCTTTGTTTAAAATGCATTGGAATTCATCATTTATTTCTTTGTTGAGCACTGGATTATTAGTTATCGCGGGAATGTTTGCAATAGGAGCTTGCGTATAGGTGATGTTATCAATACCAGTAAGGAATAGTATCTGCGTATTGCTCAGTATCGGGTTGGTGGAACGAGTAATAAAGCCGCCCGTAATACCGCCCCCGGTTAATTTGCCATTTATGGTACCCGGATTAATGTGCGTGAACTGATCATAGCTTGGTCGGCGATGATACATATCGAGCGCAACAGAAATTGGTTTATCAAAGAGCCACGGTTGTGCCAAGTGGAACGCAAATGTCTGTTCTTCTTTTGCCCAACTGCCTTGCAAGTTTAAATAGATGCCACTACCAAAAAGATTGGTGTCAGATAAATTGCCTTTGACTGTAAGGCCGGCAACTGGTGACGCTAAATCCATGCCGCCCCAGCCCATTTGTACGTTAAAGTTACCAGTTTTTGTTTCTTTAAGAATCAGATCAAGATCTGCAAGATCATTACCAAGTCGTGTTAATTTCCAGTTCACCCCATCGCGTGGATCAAAATAACCGAGTGATTCAACTGCTTGTTTTGAGGTATCCATTTGAACTTGAGTGATCAACTCTCCTTCTTTGAGGTTAATTCTACGACGAACAATTTTATCGCGGCTTTTTTTATTGCCTTTAATGGTAATTTTATTGAGGTGAATTTTGTTACCAAGTTCTGAATAAAATGAAAGATTTACGGTCTTAGAATCATCATCTGGTTCTATTGATGGATCTACATGGGCAAAAATATAGCCTTGGTTACCCCATATGCGTTCTAAAATTTTTAATGAATCGGCAATGCGATCAGGTGAATAATGATCTCCCGGACGGATAGGAATGCGTGCAAGAAGTGCTGCTTCACAAATAGTTTCATTACCCGGAGCATGGACTTCTTTGATGGTATAACATGCTCCTTCTTCTATTTCATACGTAAGCGTAATTTTTTTAGTACGTGGATCAGTTTCGGTCGTTACATTAATTACTTTTGCTTGTAGAAAACCTTTATTTTGATAATAGCGGCTTAAAAAATGTTTGTCGGCTTCTAAACGTTCTGCCTGGTATGTGCCTGAACCATCAAGAAACCCGAGTGCCCACTCTTCGCGCGTTATCATTACGCCACGCAGTTCTTTGCTTGGAATTGCGCAGTTACCTTTAAAACGGACGCGTTTGACGATAGATTTTTTACCTTCGGTAATGATAAATGTAGCAAGTGCTTTTCCATCATCATCAATATCCAGTTTGGTATCAACCGTGGTTGAGCAATAGCTTTTTTCCAGATATTCCTTTTTAACTTTTTGTGCAAGAATTTTTAATTCTTCTGCATCGAATGCGGGAATGTCAGCAATATTAATTGCTTTGCGCAGATCTTTTTCTGGAATGTGAGTGTTGCCGGTAAAAACAACATCCTTAATGACCAGTTTTTCTTCAACAATAATATGTAAATTAAGTAAGTCTTGACCTACGTTTTCAGTTTTAACTGCTATGTTACGAAAACGCTTAAGGCTAAAATATAGATTACGAATCAGTTCACGTGTTTTATAAGGATCAAATAGTTCGCCAATTTTATACGGAATATATTTGAGTAGTGCTGATGGAGCAGTGCGCTCATTACCGGTAATGATAATTTTGTTAATGCGTCGCGGATGTGTATCTTCTTGCTGAGCATCATCTTCATCATGTTCTTTTTCAAAGTCGTCTGATGTCAATTCCATGTCTTCGGTTTCAGAATCGGCATCGGTAGTTGTTGGTGTTGCTTGCTCTAGCTCTTGTGCTTCAGCTTCAGGCTCATTGAATTCAGCATTTGCCAAAAGATCATGAGCTGTTGCAAGATCAAGGGTTTCATCTTCCAAGGAATCTGTTTTCTTCATGTGTTCATGGAGGGAATCAAAATCTGGTTGTGCAGCCTGGATGGCTATTGAAAAAATAAGCAAAAATAAGATTAAAGGAATATTTTTGCCAATTGTTCTACTTCTGGAAATCATTCTACGTGCTCCTGCAGTTCTAGGCTGGGATGTCGGGGTTACGGGTCAGTGAGTAATATTACTATTTTTTTAAAAATTGACTAGAGTAAGCATCATTTTTTAGTTAGAATAATTTTATATTCAACCTCAAAAATTCGCGCATACTATTCATTAGTTCAGCTATACACAGGAAAAGCATGTTAAAAATAACTAATACCGTGACCGGAAAAAAAGAATTATTCGAATCGCTTGTACCAAACAAGGTGAGCATGTATGTGTGTGGCGTAACGCCATATGATCGTGCGCATATAGGTCATGGGCGTTGTTATGTAGCTTTTGATTTTTTGTATCGCTTATTACGGTTTATTGGGTATGAGGTTTCTTATGTACGTAATTTTACTGATATCGATGATAAATTGTTGTTCCGTGCTGAAAAAGAATTTGGTGATAAATTTCGCTACCTAGACATTGCGCGTAGATGTATCACCAGTTATCATGCAGATATGAGCGCACTGAATTGTGTTGATCCAGATGTTGAGCCGCATGTCACTGAACATATTCCGCTAATTATTGCATTTATCGAACAGTTAATTGAAGCAGGCCATGCCTATGCAAGCCAAGGTGATGTTTATTTTGATGTGCGTAGTTTCCCTGAATATGGAAAATTATCCCATCAAAATATTAATGAATTGCTTGTTGGTGCACGGGTGGAAGTAAATGACAAGAAAAGAGATCCATTGGATTTTGCATTGTGGAAGGGTGAGGCTGAAGGTGAATTTTGGCAAAGCCCATGGGGGTATGGGCGTCCTGGATGGCATATCGAATGTTCTTCGCTAGCGAGTCGTTATTTGGGCCAACAGATTGATATTCATGGTGGTGGGCTTGATTTAGTGTTTCCGCATCATGAAAATGAAATAGCGCAATCAGAAGGTTTGTATGATAAGTTTTTTGCTCGTTATTGGGTGCATAATGGCTTAGTCAATATGGGCAAAGAAAAAATGTCTAAATCTTTGGGTAATATTTTTATGCTTGAAGATGCTTTCAAGCAGATTGATCCTATGATTTTACGCTTTTATTTTTTAAGTCATCATTATCGCGCGCCGTTAGAATTTTCTGTGGAATCACTCCATGGGTCACAAAAAGGGTATCAACGTTTAATTAATGCATTCGGTTCCGCGGTAAATCATATTGAACTTGATTACAATACGATCAAAACGATGCCGCTCATTACACACATGCTTGAGTTTTTATTTGATGATTTAAACACACCAGGTATGTTTGGCTTTTTATTTGAACATATACGTGAGTTAGAGTCTGATGCATCTCAAGCTGCTGCTGTTGCACTTATTGTACAAAAAGTTCTTGGGCTTACTTTGGAACCATTACCAGAGAAAATAGTAGAAATTACACCAGAAATACAACAACTTATTGATGCACGTGAACAGGCTCGTATGGAAAAAAATTGGAAACGTGCAGATGAAATTCGTGATCAATTACAACAGCTTGGTGTTGATGTGCACGATAAGAAAATTTAATAATATTAAAACTGTTTCCTTTATTTTTTCTATGATAAAAAGAAGTTAGCCTACGTAAATTTGCTTTCTTAACCTCTCTTTTCTTCCATTTCAATAATTAGAAGGTATATCATCAAATATGGTGATGTATGAAATGGTGCTTTTAATATTTGGTTGGGGAGAGTAAGGTGAAGAATTGTAAACAATTGTTTTTTATACTTTTGTATATCTCATTTTTTTCTAGTCTTGCGCAATTAAAAGTTATTGTCACTGGTGGTGCTGGTTTTATCGGTAGTCATCTTGTAGAGGCATTGCTTGAGCGAGGAGATCATGTCGTTGTTATTGATAATTTGAGTGATTATTATGATGTACGAATAAAACAAGCAAATATAGCTCAGCTTCAACAAAATCAACATGCAGAGAATCTTTCCGTTTATTATGCAACTATTTGCGATATAGAAACATTAGATATTATTTTCGCACAAGAGCAGCCTGATGTTGTGTGTCATTTAGCCGCGCAAGCTGGTGTACGGTTTAGTATTGAAGAACCAGAATGTTATGTGCAGACCAATGTAGCAGGAACGCTTAATCTTATTCAAATGGCGCATAAATATGGGGTGAAACATTTTGTAGCTGCTTCAAGTAGTAGTGTGTATGGCAATAAAGCAAAGGGTCCTTTTAAAGAAGATGCAGCTACTGATTTTCCATGTAGTCCCTATGCTGCAACAAAAAAGGCAGCTGAAGTATTGTTGTATACCTATCATCATTTATACCAAATACCATGTACCTGCTTACGTTTTTTTACGGTATATGGCCCGCGTGGTCGACCAGATATGGCACCATTTAAATTCCTCGATGAGATATATCATGATAGAACGATTACACAGTATGGTGATGGGACAAGTTTGCGAGATTTTACCTATGTAGGCGATATAGTACAAGCATTGCTGTTGATTATAGATAAGCCACAAGGATTTCAGATATTCAATATAGGTCGTGGTCAGCCGATACAATTAAATGATTTTATTGAGACAATTGAAAGAGTTGTTGGGAAAAAAGCAATTATCAAAGTTGAACCAATGCCTCTTGGTGATGTTTTATTGACTCACGCGGATGTTACAAAATTATCTGAGCACATTAATTATCAACCTTCAGTTTCGTTAGAAGAAGGTATTCAAAAAATGTATGATTGGTATCAAGAAACCTATCTTCCATGGGTATCACGCGCTAACCATAAATAAGGCATTTTCAATGAAGAAGAGTTGCATAGGCATTATAGCATTATTGACTATCTTTTTTGGAATTGTGCATGGCGCGAGTCGATCATCGTCACAATCTACCAAAGAACATCTGTGTAAAGAAGAATTATTCTATAAACATGTGCCTCACAAAAAAGGCGATCCATTACGTATTTTGTTTGTAGTAGAAAGCTTTCCTCATTTTGATCAACCATTTATTTTAGATCAGATTGTTGGCGTTATGAATCGTGGTCATGAGGTATATATTGCTGCACGGTATGAAGTCAAAAACAATAGTATTCCTGATTTGGTTCATCAATACAAACTTATGGATCGTACCTTATTTTTTGACAAATCTAATCCGCTTGAGCTTTTACAGCATAATTCACGTATGCCGCATATTAATACTTTTGACGTTATTTGTTGCCAATTCGGGAATATAGGCGCTGATATGGTGCGTTTTAAACGAGGCTTATCTGATATTTCTGCGAAACTTGTTACCTGTTGGCGCGGAGCAGCTAAGGAAGTGACCATGCAACCATATGAATATAATGCATTATTTAAGCAAGGAGATCTATTTTTACCGGTATGCGAATTTTTAAAAAATAATATTATGGATCTTGGCTGTAATCCAAATAAAATACAGGTGCTTTATGTTGGCATTAAATATGATCATTATGTGTGTGAACACATAGCACCAAGAGATGGTACTATTAATCTTATGAGTATTTGTCGACTTGTAGAAAAAAAGGGTCTTGAATATGCAATTCGAGGAGTAGCATCTCTTATTAAAATATACCCTCATGTCCATTATACGATTGTTGGAGATGGACCACTTAAAAAACATCTTAAATCAGTAGTAGAACGATTACATATGCAAGATCATATTACCTTTATTGGTAATCAACCGCATGAAAAAATTCCTGAGCTTTTGCGTAATGCAGATATCTTTTTATCACCATCGGTGACCACTTCAGAAGGTAACCATGAAGGCATTGCTAATTCATTAAAAGAGGCTATGGCAAGTGGCGCATTAGTTATTGCAACAGACCATGCAGGAACAAGTGAACTGATAGCTGATGGGAGATCGGGATTTTTAGTGCCAGAACGGGATAGTGATGCTTTGACAGAAAAGATTAACTATCTTATTGCGCATCCAGAAATATGGGATACGGTGAGACTCCATGGTCGACAAGCGGTGCAAGAACGATTTTGTCTTGCAGGTAGTGTTGATCAATTTATTGCTATCATTGAGGGCATTTGCGTACAGTAAAGTAATAATAAGACCATGCAATTAAGAGTAAGGTAGAGCATAGTAAGCTGAAAAGGGGAATATGATGAAGCACATACTTGTCTTAGCATTAATTGGGTTTCTTTGTATGGCAGAAGAAATTAGATTTGACGAGTTTATTGATGATCTTGCCGAATATACGCAAGAGGTAGATAGGAATTACCAGCTGAGGACGGAAGAAACGAGATGTGGTGATTTTACTGAACTAGTTGGCAAGGACTGGCAATCAAGAACTTTTAAAATAGTTAACAGAATAGATAAAGGTAAAGCGATCGTTACGGTGATCCAAGATTCTGCGGGTCCTTTATATTGTGTAAAACAGATTAGATTAGATGCGCAGCCAAAAAGAAGTTTTCAAAGCTATCTTATGGGTCATGTGCGTGATGTTGTAGCATCATATGTTTTTGAATCGATGAATATACGCGTTAATAAAGTAAGAATTATACCACCAAACGTACCTTTTGTTGGAAAATATTACCAAGATAGGATTGCGACGTTGCATACATTTGCTCTCGGTAGTAACGAAGCACATGATTTTCCTTTTTCTTTACATCTTGAGCAATATTTAAAGTCACGCAAATTCGTGAGAGACCGAGGTCTTACTTTGCAAGTCATTGACGATATGTCACAGCATGAGGATTTGCCACCAATAGTGGCTGGGGATACTTTTACCAGTAATCCAGATCGTTCCCGTAATAATCTATTTTGGGATGCGCGTACTGAAAGGTGGACTGGTATTGATGTGGAGCTTGCCTTTAAGTTACCAATGGCAAGAAATTTAAGCGAAATTGCTTGCTATCAAATCGAAAAATTCTTAAAGACTCCTGGATTTTCTATGAGTAAGAAAACCTATAGAGGGCTTGAGCACTATAATGCGGTGCTCCATGGATTGATAGAAAATAATAATCCAAATGATACGTGCCAATTACTAAAAAATGTTGCGACATATGCCCATGTTATTTTTGTTCGCAGAGGAAATTTAATTGATTCTGACCATAGTTTTGAAGAGTATTGTGCAAAAATTAATGCACAATATAATAGCTCAAAAAAGCTTGTCAGATTAATTGATAGATTATTGCAATCATTGCATTATTTAAAACGTCGCACACGTTATCATTGATAAGATTAAAAAATAGAATAACAAAATTACTTTAATAGGAAAGAACAGTATGAATACAGTAAAAAAAGTTGTTCTTTGCTCGGCATTATTAGGATCTACTTTTGTTGTAGCTTCAATTGAAAAACAGATAATAACCGTAAGGCAATATCAACGCTCTTCTCAGTTTACCTTGTTAGATCCAAGTTATGATCGAAAAAAAATAGTAGTTAATAAGGTCATAGACAGCAAGCCATCGCGCTATATTAGTTACATTACTGACGGTGAAAAAAATTGTTATGTTATTAAGCAAAAAAGAGGTGGTGGTGTACGTAAACAGTTCCAGGTTATATTTGAAGAATTGGGTGGGTTTATAGCAGAAAAAACGGGCATTCTTGCGCAGCGAGTAAAAACTTTGCCTGCGGGAATGGTATTTCCGGGAAAAATGATAACAAGCAGAGCGGCATCACTGGTAACGTTGGTGCCGGGTGTTCCAGCTTCAGATATTACGGATGGACCGTATGCTGGTATTGATATGAGACAATCTAATCGACCTGATTGGCCTCAAGAGAAATTGGGATTGAATAAAAAAGTTATTGCAAGCATGTCTTTACATCCTGATTTGCCTCGAATGGCGGCATTTCATACCTTCTTTGGCATTAAAGGTGGTGGTCCAGCGAACTATTTTTATGACAAAGCAACTGATCATTTTTACCTTATAGATTTTGATAAGGCTTACAATAGCAATGATGACAAAGATCTTATCAGCAAGATCGCATGTGATCAGATACGTCGTATGTTGAGCGCTAAAAAGATTTTTAAAAACAATGAAATGCAGGGATTAATGTTATATAAAAATACATTGCAAGAGTTGGTACAGCTATTTCCTCCTGCACGTATTCATGAGTTGATGGATGAATTTTCTTTAGCAAGTGGATTTAAAAAGGGCTATTTGCCGGAAATAGCAAGTAGAGTTGAGCACATTAAGGATGCAGTATCACGTTCGCATCAGCATATCCTTGAACTTATCGATTTGTTAGCGCAATTAATAAGAAAAAATAGTGGTTTGCATCGCAGCAATGATCGCTATTAACAAATATAATGTTAACGAAATAAATAAGGGCCTTTCATAGCGAAAGGCCCTTATTTATGATGAGTCGTTATTTCTATTTTGATCAGTTAGCAGCAGATTGTTCAGGTAATAGAATAGCAGCGATTTGCTCTTGAGTAATTTCATTCGATGCTATTTTGTCAGCAAGCGTATCAATATCTAAGTTGAGTGTGTCTGCTAGAACTTTTGCATTGGATGCTACGGTTAATATATATTGTATAACATCTAGTTTTGGAGCATATGCCGCATTGTACAATGATTCTGGCAGAAGATTTTTATTTGACTGTATCAACCATCCTAAATTGTTCACTGTGTTAAGAGGTAAGCGTGAGTATGCTTTGATTGCATTATCAGTAAACCCACCTTGTATCATTTTATGATTAAGCATATTCATTTGTGCTTCGATATAACACATAAATGCTTTTTGTTTAAGTGAAGGAGAAAAAGCGATAAGATCGATGGGTAGATCAAAGGACAACAGACTATCATCTGTACGGATAATACCTAAATGTGTGCAATCTGAACATATTCCTATTGCCCTTATTTCTTTTTCCGGGCCGCATGGGATTAACATAGAAACTAATGTTTTAGTATTGATAAGGCCAATAAAGCTTGCATCAGGGAATTGATTAGTACCGAAATGAATAAAAAGAACATGATGATCTGGGTTAATGGTAGCCCTGAATAGTGTGTTACAGCCAAGTGTCATAAAAAAAGCGAGAGGTAGCGTTGTTGTGTATTTCTTGTCTAGAGATGTTATTTCTACAATATTTTCTTTGGTTTCTAAAGACACAGGTATTTGTTTTTCAAATTCTTCTATATCAAATGGTGATTCTTTGGTACGCAGTGATGGTACAAGTGGTAACTGTGACAAAAGTGAATAAATATATCTTTCATTGTGAGCATTCACTTTATCTTTAGAAAAATGAAACTCAAAAAGTGATTCGAATGATTCGGTGATTTCAGAATTAATAAAATCATTAACGAGCGCTTGCGCATCTGCTTGCACCTGGGCAAGATCATGTATTAATGCAGTTGCAGAGGTTGCTGCTGCGGCTTCATTGTTTACCGGATCATTGCGTTTGATGGCATCAGGTTGATTTGTTGTGGCATGCGCATATGGTGCGTAGTTGAGTAGTGTGAGTAGGATAAGTGGAAACTTAGTGTGTAATTTTTTCATCTGCGCTCCTTAAAAATGTTATGTGAGAGATTGGTTACTTTTTGTTTCTTATGCAAGGAATGGTAGCTTTTTTTTGATCGAGTGTCAACGCATAGTCTTGAGAAATAAGGTTAGGTGTTTATGGTGAAAAAAGTTTGGAAATACAGGATAATAGCGCTATTTTTTTGCTATTTTTTATATTTTGCCTTATCATTAAAAATAGAATAAAATGCAGTAAAAAAACAGACTTTTTTTTAACTTTAAATTAATAAATTGAGTTAACAAACTATGGAAATTGTGCGCTATTTTCTTCTCCCTCTTACCCTTATTGTCATGTCCAGTATTCAGCTTGATGCGATGAAGCGTCTACGTGAACTTCATGAGACAATTCAGCTTAAATGTTGTCCCTTAGATGAATCAACTATAGTCTCAGATGAACCGATTATCGTACTGCCACGCATTATTAAGCATTCCACTTTTCTCAGTGAGTATTTTCAAGCACATGATTCCCATGCATCATTCTATCCAATCCCCGTTCCTGTTGCTGATCATGAAACGTTAGAAAATGTTGTTGCGTGCCTAAGAATCATCGATTATAGCGATGATGTTGAAAAGGAGCTATTGGGTTACATGCATAATCTTGTTGTCAATTATGCGCCGCAAGCGCGGATAAATTTGTTTAAATCTGCACAAAAGCTTGAAATTCAAAAGTTGCTTGATTGTATCGAGGCTTATCCAGCCTATGCGGCAGATAAAGCACTTATCAGTTTAAATCAGCGAATTAATCCGATAATCCAAAAAGCAAAAGCGGTGTTTGAAAAAATCATAGATAAGACAGATGCAGCTATTATTATCGATGTTGATGATACCGCACTCAGCAGAATAAAACGATTGGGCATGGTAAAACTTAATGGTGTGCTAACTGCAATTCCATATTTGCCTGCACTTGCTACAGTACGTGAGCTTTACAAGCAACTGGTTGAGATGGGCTTTAAAATATTTTTTCTTACCGCTCGCACAGAAAAATTATCCGAAGAAGCAACTTTTTTTGATGTGTATGATCCAACTGTTCAGAATTTGAAAGATGAAGGTTATGATATTTTTGAACAAGTTATATGTGTTCCTTATGAAACATACTTGCAGATGAAAGAACAAGCAAATGGGGATGATGCTTTATTTGTTGATTTGCATGCTCGGTGGAAAGAAAGTGAACGCAATAAAATTGCTGAAAGATTTACCATTGCGGGGACTTTAGATGATACAAAAGCAAATCTGCAGGGTGAAAATGTTGGACATGCAGTTTTAATTCCAAGCCTGCAACCATCTTCAAAACTAATTTAATTACATGAAATTACGCATGAAAATCTTATCTTCTTTTTTGTTACTGGTCATACTGGCAAGTGTAAGTCTTACTGCAATGGAATTAAATCTTGATGCGATGGAACAAAAACCAGATAAGGAGACAGTCTGGTTTACGTGTCTGGATGAGGATTTGGTTGAAGTGCCAGTAAAAATCGTTAAACATTCTGTTGGACTGAGTCGTCGTATTGAGATGTCAGAATATAATTTGCCATTTAAGCATTCGATAGTATGCGCTGTTGTTGATTGTTTAAGGATTATTGATTCTAAATGTGATGTTGAAAATCACTTGTGTGATTATATTCATAACTTTATGACCACATCTACAGTACAAGAACGACGAGATCTTTTTTTTACTGGATATAATCTGAATATTCTACCGTTGTGCAGTAGCTGGGATCGCGTTAATGATCGAATGAAGAAAGAGCGAATTAAGAAACAAAAATTTGATCAGACTATGCAGAAATTAGATGATGTACTGCAAAAAGCAAAAGCTGTTTTTGAAAGAATTGAGGATAAAGAAAATTCAGCCATCATTTTCGATGTTGATGATACGGCTCTTAACGCTGAAAAGGCACTCGATACTGTAAAGGTTAATGGTATAAATACCTGGATATCATATTATCCTGCGCTTGAAAAAACACGTGATTTTTATAAGCAGGTAGTTGCTATGGGCTTTAAAATATTTTTTCTTACCGCTCGCACAGAAAAATTATCCGAAGAATCAACTTCTTTTGATGTGTATGATGCAACTGTCCAGAATTTAAAAGATGAAGGTTATGATATTTTTGAACAAGTTATATGTATACCTTATGAAGAACGCTTGCAGATGGAAAATCAAAAAAAGAGTAATGGTGTAAATTTATGTGCATTATGTGCATTATGGAAAGAAAGTGAACGAAATAAAATTGCCCAAAGATTCACCATTGCGGGGACTTTAGATGATACAAAAGCAAATCTGCAAGGTGAAAATGTGGGGCATGCAGTTTTAATTCCAAGCCTGAAACTATCTTCAAAACTAATTTAATTACATGAAATGACGCATGAAAATCTTATCTTCTTTTTTGTTACTGGTCATATTGGCACGTGTAAATCTTACTGCAATGGAACCGAACCCTGAGGTGACAGAAAAAAATATAGTCTTATTCAGAGGTTCAGACTCAGATGATTTGATTGCAGTGCCGGTAAAAATTGCTAATCATTCTCCGCGATTAGGTTATCTGCTTGCGTTGGGTCGTCGTTTTAGCCCTCAGGGAGTAATCTCATATGGTTTGCCAATTAACAGTTCAACATTACATGTTATTGTTGATTGTTTAAAAATCATCGATTCTAAAGATGATGTTGAAAACCTCTTGTGCGACTATGTCCATAATTTTATGATTCAATCCACAGAGCAAGAACAAAAAAATCTTTTTTCTGCTGCATCACGTCTGAAGATTCAACCGTTATGCACTAGCTTTGGTCGCGTTAATGATCGTGTTAACAAAGAACGACTTGATCAGATTAAGCAGAAATTAGACTCTGATCTTCAAGAAGCAAAAGCTTCTTTTGAAAAAATTGAGAATAAAGAAAGTTCAGCCATTATTTTCGATGTTGATGATACGGCGCTTAATAGAGCGCAACAAAGATTATGTGTGATAAAAATTAATGGTGTAAGCATGAGTGCGTTCTATTATTCAGCACTTTCTCAAGTACATGCTTTTTACAAAGATGTGATCACGTTGGGCTTTAAGATATTTTTCCTCACTGCTCGTGCACAATCTCATTATGATACAACTGTGCACAATTTAATTGGCGAAGGTTATGATATTTTTGAAAAAATTATATGTATTCCCGATGAAATACGGTTACAGACATGTGAACAGGCAGAAGGTGATTTAAAGATATGGGGTGGTTTGATTGCTCAATGGAAAGAAAGCGAACGCAATAAAATTGCTGAAAAATTTACTATTGTGGGGACTATAGATGATACGCAAGAGAACTTACAAGGTGAAAATGTTGGGCATCCAATTTTAATTCCTAAATTTTTTTGAGTTATAGAGCAAAATTCAGTAAGCAATACACAATTTTTATACGGGCCGTTCGCCCTGACCTTGTCGAAGGGGCGGCTCGTTATGCTTCGACAGGCTCAGCACGAACGGGCTTTATAATTTTCGTTTAAGTTACTCGTTAAAGAGCGATAAAAGCTCATACACATTCTGAAAGTGCTGTACTTTACAATCAACCACTTCAATCTTTTGATTTTTCGCCACCAATAATCGTTCAAGACCAAATTTAGTTGCTTCACGAACATATTGATTAATCTGATTAATCGGTTTGATCTGCCCAGTTAAGCTAATTTCACCAAGCGCAATTGATTTTGCAGGAAGTGGAAGTTGAAAGTAACTGGAAAGTAATGCGAGCGCGATTCCCAAATCAGTTACCGATGATTTAATTTTAAATCCGCCGCTTACTTTGAAGAAAATATCATGCGTATTGAGTTTGATGTGCAAATATTTTTGTAAAATAGCTGCTATGAGCATAACTTCTTTGTGATCAATTCCAGAAATAACGCGCTGAGGCATCGCGAGTTTAGAATCGATGGTTAATGCTTGTAACTCAAGCAATAATGGGCGCGAACCTTCTATAACGCTCACCAGTACTGAGCCAGGAGAGTGTGAAACTTCACTAATCAAATGTTCGTTAATATTAGTAACTTCTTGAAGGCCATCCGATTTCATTTCAAAAAAACCAAGTTCATTAATGGTGCCAAATCGGTTTTTAACCGCGCGCAACACTCGTGTTTGCCAGCGATCTTCCCCCTGTAAATAAAATACTGCATCAACCATATGTTACAATGTTTTTGGTCCTGCAATGACTCCTTCTTTGGTGATATGTCCGGTGATGATTATGGTAATGTTCTGTTCTTTGGCAAGACGCATAAGTTGAAAGGTGGCTTCACGTAATTGGCCAGTACTACCCGGTAAGGTTTGTGATCCAGCAATATAACAGTTTTGTATTGAATCAATAACCACAATATCAGGCTTTTCTTGGAGTGCGGTATTGATGATAGTATCTAAATCTGCTATGTCAGAAAAAAGTAATGAATCATTGATGCACGCGAGTCGTTGTGCGCGTAATTTCACTTGTTGCAGAGATTCTTCGGTGGAAAAATAAAACACGCTATGATGCATGGCCAGTTGATTGCATACTTGCAAAAGCAAAGTTGATTTACCAATTCCCGGATCACCCGTTACGATGATTAATGAGCTTGGAATAATGCCACCACCCATTACGCGATCCCATTCATCCATATGAGAGAGCATGCGTATTGTTTTGGTTGTTGCGACATTATTGAGATTAACCATAGTCGTTGCTTGGCTGGTATTATTACGCGCTGTTGGCGTTGCAGGGATGATCGATTGTACTTCAGTAAATGAATCCCATTCATTGCATTCGGGACAACAGCCTAGCCATTTTATTGTTTTATACGTGCAACTGGTACAGGAATAGGAGATTTTATTTTTGGCCATTTTGGTTGCTAAGTAATTTGGGTAATGTAATTTGGTTTTTTATCAATGCTATAACAGGTGCGACATCGTGCTTGGTATGCTTCTTGCGCTCCTACCATGATGATAGGATCATTAAATTTAGCAGGGCTGCTATTTACTAATCGTTGTGAAAAATGCGCATCATCATTGCAGGTGGTGCAGATTGCACTCAACTTGGTTATAGAATCAGCGATGGTTAATAGTATTGGAATAGGGCCAAAAGGCATGCTGCGAAAATCTAAATTAAGTCCAGCTACAATGACTTTTTTGCCGGCATCAACTAAGGTGCAAATGGCAGCTATAATTTCATTAGAAGGATAAAACTGTACCTCATCAATACCCACCACGGTAATATCTGGTTGTAGTGCACGGGTTAGTATCTGCTTGACATCAGCAGTAGCATATGCATCAAAGGTGGTGCCATTGTGTGAGCGAACTTTTTCCGTCGCGTGACGATCATCAAAGACATGTTTAAATGCGATTACCGTCTGTTTTCCTATTGCTGCACGACGTAATTTCCGTATAAGTTCTTCTGATTTTCCTGAAAACATGGGACCACAAATTACTTCGAGTGACCCTTTTTTATGGTTATTTGTGATTGTCATAGGTTTCTTTCACTTTGGATAGGTAAGTTCTACGAAATTTAAAGCCTTATTATTTTGAAATTTATATCAGTTTAGCGGGCATTATTTGTTTTAGCAAAGTCAAATGTATGCTACACTAAAAACATAAGAATAATCCTTTTTAAGTGTGTAGGTTAATCATGTCGATTGATAAAAAAATAAAAAAATCCTCCTTCGCCAAGGCTACCCAGCCGTCGCCTACGGCTATGGCGGGCAGGCAGGCGGACAGGCAAGTAGAAACAGAAGAAAAGCAACCAGGAATGACCTTAAGCAAATATATTGCTCATGCCGGAATCTGTTCACGTCGTAAAGTTGAGCAGTTGGTTGCTCAAGGTTTGATCACCATCAATGGTACAGTTGTGACAAACATAGCATGTCGGGTGCAACCTGGTGATGAAGTGAGAGTGTACGGTAACATTGTCGAGCCGGTAGAAGATATGGTCTATATCTTACTTAATAAGCCGAACGATTGTATTACCACCACGTCAGATGATATAGGGCGACGTACGGTAATGGATCTATTGGGTGATATATCTGAGCGTGTATATCCTGTTGGCCGTTTAGACCGTAAAACAACCGGATTGCTGTTGTTCACCAATGATGGTGCGCTCGCAGAACAGTTGTCACATCCACGGTATGAAATACGCAAAACATATCATGTGGTGCTCGATAAACCGGTGCATGAAGATGACATCGAGAAACTCAGTA
>Ga0206916_1091_pt1 | contig 16777 bp, 13 predicted proteins | sample Alteio_BWOrgHeat_71_FD_152957 | JGI IMG/M metagenome (GOLD analysis project Ga0206916, IMG submission 152957) | Enriched cells from forest soil in Barre Woods Harvard Forest LTER site, Petersham, Massachusetts, United States -... | ecosystem: Environmental > Terrestrial > Soil > Temperate forest >... | reverse complement strand
AATATCACCCCCTAAGATCTAGCAATATTTTGAATTGTTATTTAGGCAAAGTATTCAAATTTTGCCATAAAAATAAATTTCTCAAAGATTTTGAGATAAATGAAGTGTTATCCATAAGCGAACAAATGAAAAGAACATTTTCTGTATTATTGAATGATGCTGACAAACGCGTTGCAGAAGGTTTACCCGTTAATCCTCAGCTGGAAGTGGCTTATCTGAGACTTGTCCCTGTTATGGGGGGAATGGGCGAGTTAGCGCGTTGTGCCCCTTATGTTTATTCTGACCTTTGTAAGGTGTTTAATCTAAGTATTGAAGAAATGAGAGATGTACCTTTACCTAAATTAAAAGTGCTTGGTTGGGGATTCCAGGAATTACCTTTTGAAATAAGAGAAAAATGCTTAATAGCTTGTGCAACGTATGGGTCTGTAAAAGATAAATTACAGCTTGGGTATGATTACCAAAGCGGAAATGTTGGTTTCCTTGATCCAAACAAAAGCAAGCTATGGTTTGATAAAGCCCTAGAAAGTTTAGAAGAAAAAGCCGAATCAGGTGACCGGGATGCCATCTTGAGGCTTAGTCAACCTTATCCCTTTGATATGACTGAAGAAATGGCTACTGTGTATTTAAAGCAAGCCGCTCAACGAGGTGATCGGAAGGCACAACGCAAGTATGCTGACGATTTGACCAAAAAGGGGAAGTTTAAAAAGGCTTTTCGTTGGTACAAAAAAGCCGCTGATCAAGCCGATCCAGACGCGAGGTATAGTCTAAGTCGATTATGTTTGATGGGAGTGGGGGGGCAAAAAGATGAAAAGATGTCTATAGATCTTTTGGAAAAAGCAGCTCGACAAGGCCTAAATAAAGCACAATACGATCTTGGAATTTTATATCTTAGTGAGTACAAGGATGATCCAAGTAAAGGGATGGAGTGGATTGCTAAAGCCGCAGAATCGGACGAAATACCAGATGCTCAATATCGACTTGGTGTGGCTTATTTAAAAGGGGAAGGTATCGATAAAGATCTCAAAAAAGCTGAAGAATTACTTACGCGTTCTGGCATCGGACTTAGTTATTTCCCCGCCCTCCTTAAATTAGGCAAGTTGTATATGAAAGGAAAATTCCCAGATCCTGATAATGAAGCTGATATGTGCTTATATGAAGCTGCCGAAACGGGTAATCCTACTGCACAATATCAATATGGTTCATTTTTAATCAAAAACCCAGAAGGGTCTTCTGAATGGTTGGAAGGATTAGAAATGTTAAAAAGCGCGGCTGCACAAGGTCATCCAAAAGCAGCTTTGCGCCTTCAAGGCCATCTTAAGTAATAAACATACCTTTTGATGCATTTATTTAATAAATGCACTTAATTGTTGTGTTTTATTAAAGGAATAATTATTCTGAAGACTAAAGTTAGTTTATGGGTATTAATGAGTATGTTGGTGTCGTTGGTTGAGCCTGCTATCTCTGCGACGATATGGAATTTTAGAAAATCTCTCTTTTATAGATGAAAAGGGCCCTTTCTCTTTACTTATTCGAGAAAATAGGGGACAACCGAGTAAGTAACGTTGTTAAAGGTTAATCATGGAAGACGTACGATCGTTGGCTCAAACCTCAACCGCCTGGCCCTTTGAGGAAGCACGCAAAATACTCCATCGCCTAGGGGGTAAAACACCCCCCAAAGGCTATGTTTTGTTTGAGACGGGCTATGGTCCTTCGGGGCTGCCCCACATAGGCACCTTTGGCGAGGTTGTTCGTACGACCATGGTTCGCCAAGCTTTTTCTCTTCTTTTCGATATTCCAACAATACTTTACGCTTTTTCTGATGATATGGATGGTTTGAGAAAAGTGCCGGATAATATTCCTAATCCTGACATGATAAGGGAACATCTTGGAAAACCTTTAACACGCGTTCCCGATCCTTTTGGAACCCATGAGAGTTTTGGCCATCACAATAATGCACGCCTAAAGGCCTTTTTAGATACCTTTGGGTTTGATTACGAATTTGTAAGTTCAACAGATTGCTATACAACAGGCCGTTTTGACACCATGTTGCTTTCTGTTTTGTCCCACTATGATGCCATCATGAATATTATTTTACCGACACTCAGAGACGAAAGACGAGCAACATACAGTCCTTTTTTACCAGTTTCTGATGAAACAGGAGAAGTTTTACAAGTCCCCATTGTTGAGTGTAATGAAAAAGCGGGGACGGTTGTCTACAAGCGTGAGGATGGAAAAATTATCGAGACCCCTGTGACAGGTGGCCATTGCAAGCTTCAATGGAAAGTGGATTGGGGGATGAGATGGGCTGCCTTTGATGTTGATTATGAGATGTCCGGGAAAGATCTTATTGATTCCGTTAAGCTTTCAAGCCAAGTTTGTAAAATCCTAGGACGCAAACCTCCCGAAGGATTTAACTATGAGTTGTTTTTGGATGCAGACGGTACAAAGATTTCAAAATCGAAAGGGAATGGTCTTCAGATCGAAGAATGGCTTCAGTATGCTCCCGAAGAAAGTCTCGCCTACTATATGTACCAATCACCTCGGAAAGCAAAACGCCTTTATTTCGATGTAATCCCAAGGGCTGTTGATGAGTATTTAAGCTTTTTAGAAAAATTCCCCGAGCAACCTTTAGATCAAAAACTCAATAACCCTGCTTGGCATGTGCATAATAGTAAACCACCAAAGGAAGAACTTCCCTTAAGCTTTGGAATTTTGCTCAATTTGGCGAGTGTCACCAATACGGAAGACAAGAATGTATTATGGGGATTTATTAGCCGCTATGCACCAAATGCAAAACCAGAGACCATGCCTATAGTGGATCGTCTCGTTGGTTATGCCATTTCTTATTATCGTGACTTTGTAAAGCCCCACAAGCATTACCGCGCTCCCACGCCAGAGGAGCAGAAGGCTCTTGAGGACCTTGCTCGAAGCTTAAAAGGCTTACCCAAAGACCAAGAGGCAATTCAAACAGAAGTCTTTGAAGTGGGAAAACGGCATAATTATACGAACCTGAGGGAGTGGTTCAAGGCCCTTTACCAGATTCTCTTGGGTCAAGACGAAGGTCCCCGGATGGGATCTTTTATTGCCCTTTATGGTATTGATGAAACCGTGGCCTTGATTGACGAGGCCTTAAAGAAGGGTGACAAGTCTTTATGAAAAGGCCTACTTTCCCGTCCCCCGCTCAAAGGAATGGGTGCACCTGTTGTTCCAGGGAAGGTGAGGGGAAGATTTCTTAAAGATCTCACTGCTAAAAAGCCAAAGGCCTGAGCTTCTAAGGCATCTCCATCCCATCCCTTGTCTAAGGCTTTTTGGACTTGGGTGTTAAGGCGTTCTTCCATCATTTTAAGAAGCGTTGGATTATGAGCTCCACCACCTGCTACGAGCCAAAGAGGTGCTTTATGAGGAAAATACTCAGCCGCTCTTTCTAAGCAGGCAACGGTAAAAGCGGTTAAGGTTGCTACACCATCTTCAAAAGAAAGAGATCTGACATCTTCTAAGCAATCTTTAAATGTTATTCGATCCAGTGCCTTAGGTGGCTTTTGCATAAAGTAGGTATGAGAAAGCCATCGTGTTAAAAGCATCTCATTTACTCTGCCCATGGCCGCAATTTTTCCGCCCTCGTCCCGAGAAACCCCTCTGTTTTCACGAACCCAATCGTCAATCAATCCATTGCCTGGCCCTGTATCAAAGGCTAGCATTTCATCATTACCAGGGCCAATCCAAGTTACATTAGCTACGCCCCCGATGTTAAGGATAGCTATGGGTTTAGGTAGTTCAAAAGACAAAGCCTGGTGAAAGATGGGAACAAGAGGGGCGCCTTGGCCCCCATGAGCAACGTCATTGAGACGAAACTGGTCGATCACAGGAATACCTGTCAGAGAAGCGAGGAGGGGGCCATCTGCTATTATGTGGGTTTCTCCAATTTCCCCCTTTTGACGCGGAGGCTTATGAAAAAGGGTTTGTCCATGAAAACCAATGAGATCCACTTCAGGAGGTTTCATATGGGCTTTTTCTAATAGGGCAGAAACAACTTCTGCATGCAGCTCTGTAATAATCCGTTCAAGGACAATTTCCTGAGAACCAGGGGGTCGGCCATAGGCTTTAATAATTTGATCACGTAATGTTTTAGGATAAGGGATATAATGAGTAGGGCCAAAGGCGTTAACCTTTGTTCCATCCGTTTGAATAAGGGCGGCGTCAATTCCATCAGCAGATGTTCCCGACATAAGCCCTAGAGCCCATAAAGGTTTATTTAAAGCTTGCCTCAAAGTTTCCCTATCCGTCCTAGCGTTTCCCCTAGCTAACCCTTAGATTCTCATTCTAGTTATTACAAAGAATCCTTCGTGTTCTCTAGCTGATTTTCCTTTTTATCCTCTTTATCTTCTTTATCCTCTTTTTCTCCGGAGCAACTATATTTCTTTGAGAATGAGGTTGAAACACCTACAAAAGCTGGGCTTTGTAAGACCGAGAGATTTTTTTCAGCCCACGCAATAAAAATATCAACAATTTCTTTATTTGAAACATGCTCTGGAAAACATATTTTAATAAATTCATGTTCAACATCGACAATATTTCGGTAAAATTGCGCCGCATTCGCTGCACTGATAATGAAGCCATAGCAAAAGTTCTGCGATTCTACAGACTTATCTTTACAAGTCGCTAAAAGCTCTTGATTTGTAATGCTTTTTCCAAAGAGGGGATGGGCTACTAAGCAGAAAATCAGAAAGGGAAAATATTTTTTCATCAAGTGCCTCAATTTTTTATAGCTTATATGAATTCCGAATGAAGTTCACTTGTTTTTTACCAGCTCACCCTATATTTCTTATCAATAGATACAAATCTTTGAAAGGGTAGGGAGATATGTCTGGCTTTGCATCTCAAGAATACGAAGGAATTGTGACATGTGATAAAGATCCAACAAACGTCCTTCGTCAGCAAACATACCCTATCCAGAGGGATGAATGGCATTCGATACACACAACTGTTCAAAGGTTGTTGCACGTTCGTGAAAATATTTTAAGGGGAGGGGCCGGGCTTGCAGCGCCTCAAATTGGGATTAACCATCCAATCTTTATTTATACCCCCGATCGAACAACAGAAGGTCTGCGAATCGTCATTAATCCTTCCTTCGAGCCCATAGGAGAGAGGACAATTGAAGGGTATGAAGCCTGTTTTTCCGAACCTCTTCGGTGTACAAAACTCAAGCGCTGGGAAAAAATAAAGGTTATCTACCAAAACCAAGACGGGAAGCTGGTAGAAGATGTGCTCGATGGCTTTGCCGCGAAAGTTTTTCAGCACGAAATGGATCACTTAAACGGAATGCTCACCCTTGATCATAAAGATGCTGAAGTGCTAACTTTTACGAATGCCCAAGCCTTTCAAGCCCACATGAAGCAGATTCATGAGGAAGATTCTAAGCGGTATACAAAAGGAGAGGGGTAAAGTGTCATTCCTTCACCCCCATCAAGCTTCATTTACTCTTTAAACTGTTATAAACTTCATTAATTTCAGTGATCTGTTCTTTAGGGTCGTAACGTAAAATGACGATGATAATAAAGGTTTTCTTTTTTGACGTCTTATATACATAACGCACCACAGAAGCACGGTCCTCAGCAGAAATAATCGTATCGAGGGTATCGATGGTCCATGTGCCCATTTTTTTCTTTAACCGATTAAAATGGGAGCCAAAATCGTCACGAGAGGAAACGACTGTTTTTCCATTCACAACTACTTTGCAGTCTGGCGCAAATAATTCCGGTATTCGTGTAAGGTAGGCCTTTTCCTCTGACTTGCCGACGAGTTTCAAGAATTCAATATAATGTCCAGCGGCAGCTTTAAGGATTTCGACATTTTTATCAGCCCGACAGTCTGGATTAAATCCTGTGCATGCAATAAGGATAAGAAGGTATTGAAGAATTTTTTTCATGGTCAGTCCCTGTATGTTTTTGTTTGTGTTCTTATAGCTTCGGAAGCTACCATATCAAATGATATAAAATCATTCAAGACTTACAAATCAAGATAATTCAATTTCTAGATTTCTCTCGCCCATAATGTGGGTGAGAGAAATCTAACGAATTAAGTTCATTACATTTTTTTATAATGCTTCGTTATTTCAATATCAAAAGCACCTACCCCAGTTGTCCAAAAGAAACAAATGCGGTACTCATCATTAATACGTAAACTTAATTGACCTTCTCTATCACCTTCTAATTGTTCCAATTTTGTTCCAGGTCTCGTCTTCATTCTCAAATGAAACATACTTTTTGCATTATCAAGGTCATCTAGAAGCTCTAAAGCTTTTTCCTTCAAAGCTTTTTCCTGAAAAAACTCACTATCTTCTGATTCCCAAAACTCTCTTGTCGCGGAACATTTAAAGCCTTTTAACATCCCTTCACATTCCTTTGCAGGCTCTTCTCCCTTTGGAGAAGTTTGTTGTTTTCTTGGCCTTTTTGTATTTAGAGATTCATCACCCTTCTTCCTCGTTTTTTCCTTGGTATTTCCTTTTTCTCCTTTGTACTCATTCTTTAAATTTGAAGAGTGGTTCTCAAGAGCAACTGTTTTAGGCTCTCCCTCGTCCGTTTTTAAAGTTTTTGATAACTTTCTTCGAGCACCAACAAGAGCACTCTCTATATTAGACAAAACCTGGTTTGCCTCGACTTTAAACTCATCCTGCAAACTTGTAAGTTCTTCATAGCCTTGTGTAATTTCGTAATGGTTGGTTGTTGGATCCAGTGTGGCGATGTTTTGATAAATTGTCTCGATTCTTTCTGCAAGATTAAATAAGGGTCCTAAAAAATCCTCATCAGGAGCATCAATCTGAGAGGCTTTCGTCCATAATGATGTATAAATTCTATCGAAAGTTTCATAAATTCTTTTGCTTTTATCAATTTTATCTGTTGCTATTGCGGTTGCTACTAAAACTCTGCTTTTTCTTTTATTTTTCTCTACTAGAGACGCACTAAGTTCTTGAATCTTATCCTCCATTGCGGGGATTTCTTCTATAAGGAAATTTATAATAGAGTCTTTGGCTGTACTGAGTTTAGTTCGTTTTTTTTGATCTAAGTTTAATGCCATTTCGAGCAATAAAAGAACATTTTCTTCATTAAGCATTAATGGAAATTTATAATTTTTTACATGACGATGCACTGCCAATTCATAATCTATTTTTAATTGCCTAAAGTTTAAAAAATATTCATAAGCAGTAAGATATTCTTTTTTATTGATAGATATATATGTTAAATATAAATATGCTTCAGGGTGTGATATACCGCTAGACAAAATCCTCAAAGCTTCGTCAAAATTTCCTAAATGATAATGAGACAATGCCATAAAATGATTCTGTATCTGATCCGGAGTAAGGTTGGGGACAGATATTTCAAAAGATGGGGCCCATGATTTTTGGAGAGCTTTTTTTGCATAATCTAACGCTTCTTGATAGCTACCACTATAATAATACAAAACTGTAGATAGAAGATAATGATCAAGGTTATCATCTTCTTCTTTTAAACTGCTTTGGTCTAAAAATTTCTCATACATAAGTACTGCTTTTTTAAATTCAGCAGTGGATTTTAAAGAAATACACATCTGTTTTCTTACACAGGCTGTATTTAATTGGGTTTCCGTAACCTCTTTTTCAACTTTTAGAGAGGAGGGGAGGGCAAAAGTTTTGTAATTATCTACGAGATGATGCGCTAGAAGGCATCGTACTTGTTTAAGAGAGGTGTGGGGATTGAGTGAATCACAAATTAAGAAGTTTTCTAAAGCTCTTTCATAATCTCCATTATTTAAAAAAAATGAGGCTGCAAGTTGATGGAAATGGTAATAAACGAATGAATAAACTTGAGGATTCTCCACATTCCCATCCTCTAAATATTTGATAATTGCGCGCGGTGATTGAAAAAAATCAATCGCACCAGAATCCTTGTTGAGGATATGGGCATATCTGCAGTACATCACAATATGATTGCATGCTTCACTAAGAGTCTCTAATTTCTGAGGTGGTCTACTTGTCTGTAACAAAAGCGTTTCAGGTCCAAATTCATCGCGCAGCCTGCTTGTCTCTAACCAAAGCATTTCAGGGCTCAAACGACAAAGGAACCCAATGACGCTATAATCTTGAGACTTAAGAGGACAATCTCCATCTTCTGAAGCATGTAATGTACGATCTAAGAATGCTTGCACCCCTTCCGGAGTTGGAGCATCTTTTGACGTCCATTTCATATCTTTTGCAAGCTTCTGCTTTTTTGCTTCTTCTGCTTTTCTTTTTTTCTCACGACGCGTTACAGGGGCAGGATTCTTTTCTTCCTCCTGAGCCCAGGAGGGAGAAACATTGAATAAGCAAACGATAAGACCAATAGCACTGGCGGAACTATACAACCTGATAAAAAACATAAACAACCTAAACCATATAACAATATCATCTAATAATATTATATATAGTATATGTATTAGTAATATTCAAGAAATTTGTGTAGGCGATAAGTTTGTACTTTGCAAGGAGCGCCGTGACACGGAGATTTTGCTCCAGAAAAGAAATTTTGAATGCATCATGGTTCTCAATGCAAAATGCGCAATGACGAAACAATCCATAAAAAATGATTGTAAAAATATACGCCCACACAGAACTTGACACATGATCAGTGGGACTTCTTTCGGGTTTGTCGTGTCTTTTTCATATGTTAACAATTTATTAAATATTATTAAATTATCATACGTAAATAAACAGAAAAATTGAGGAGATGAAGGTGAATATTAAAAAAGCAAATTTAGTTCTCTTAGGAGTTCTAGCTCTCTCTACCCATTCTTTTATAGCAAAAGCAATAACTGTAGATTGCCCCCCTCACGGCGATATCCAACTTAAACATATAAAAGGGGAGGAATGGACGGCTACTTACCCAGATTGGCGGCCGCTTGATGATTTTGATGTAAAAAATCTTCCAAAAAATGGTCCCCTTAACATTGTTTCTAGCCCACCAGCAGAAGTGATTGAAATGATACATAAGCAACAGACGGTATACTATCTGCATTGTGCCTATTCGGGAACAAATTTTGGAGGATCTTTTCAGTTAAGCAGCCCTGCGATAAAGGCTAGTAGGTGTGTTTTGGACTCTGCAAATAATTTACGGATGAATTGCACTCAATAGCAGTTCTAAAGATTAAAGGTGCAGCCCCAGACGTCTTTATCTATTTGGGGGGAGCTTTTCTGTTTGGGTTGGTAGGAGCGTTTTGGCATATTTGTTATAAGAAAACCTATTATCATCCATACACATATAACTGAATAGGCTCCATATGAATCCTCCTATCAGAAGACGCATAATATATATTATGGAAAATAATGGATAGGAATTAACACACCTTAGGAGGATTCTGTTTGACGATTCCCATAAGTCGTGTCCTAAAACCCATGCAATTAATGAGGAGCGCAGCGACGAAGCAGCCTCTTTCAGAGTCTCGCAATAACAGAGTTGGGGAGTCTAGGTGGTCTTGGCAAGCTACAGCGTCATCTGACTCATTTTCTAAAGTTCTCTCTTCCCATTTTTCTCTTATTTCTGTACAAGAATAAAAACCCCTTCCGTAGTGTCACTTTAAGGATCAATTTTATGATACAGTTTGAATCGCTTAAAAGCAGCTCTATTCCAAGCTGCCCACAACCTTTATTGAGTCAACACAAATCCTTCAAGAAAAAGAGGAAACTAAAGCTGTTTGGTCCTATGGATATCAGCGATGTTTTTACGGGGATAGTTTCTTCACCCATACATGTTCCTCTTTTCGAATCCCGTGTTCAAGCTGGGTTTCCCTCACCCGCTGATGAGTACAGTGAGGGAAGCCTTGATCTAAACGACTATCTACTTCCCCATAAGGCGACAACATTTTTTGTCCGCGTAACTGGAGATTCAATGATTAACGTAGGCATTTTCCCTGGAGATATGCTTGTGGTTGATCGATCCCTCACCCCCACATACGGGAAGATTGTTATTGCTCTTTTAAATGGAGAGATGACCGTTAAACGTCTTGAGAAATTTAAAAACAGGCTTTTTCTGTGTGCTGAGAATGACGCTTATCCTGATATTAAAATTACCGAAGAGGATCATTTTGCCATCTGGGGCGTTGTGACAAACGTTATCCATTCGCTTCTTTAAGAGCATCTTACCACCCAGAGAAGGCGGAGAAGTTAGCAATGAACTTAATTTTCTGGATTGATTCGGAGCTCACGCTCCTCGTAAAGACGAATGGGGTAAAACCGTCTTTGCGTGGTTCCACAGGAACCGAAGCAATCCAGTCCTTCTTTCTTAAGTTCATTAGAAGCAATCGATTTTTTTTAAAAAGTTAGGCGGGTTAAGGATAATTTAATAATTCTCATATAAACACTTTAGATGTATAAAAAAATTGGAGAGATCAACATGAAAACACTTCTTTATAGATCACTCATCCTAACCATAGCCATATCCCTTCAGCTTACTCTTCATTCATTTGATGGTCTTGCTGCTGATGCACCAAGTCAGGGAATCTCTCACCTAAAAATGACAAGCTCAGCCTTTCAAAATAATAAATTTATACCCCCTGAATACACAGCGGAAGGTAAAGATATCTCTCCTCCTCTCACTTGGGAGAATATTCCAGAAGGAACACGTTCTTTCGCTCTCATTAGTGATGATCCTGATGCGGCCAATGGGATGTGGATTCATTGGGTTCTCTACAATATCCCACCAACTCTCAATCATATTGAAGAAGGAGGAAAAAACCTCCCATCAAGCGTTGTTCTCGGGACGAATAGTTTTGGAAACTTAGGCTATAATGGCCCTAATCCTCCTCAGGGCGTTCACCATTATCATTTTAATCTTTATGCACTCGATGCAACTGTACCCCTTGAGAAGGGGGCAACGAATAAAGAGCTTCTGGAAGCAATAGAGGACCATATCCTGGATGTCGTTACCCTCACGGGTCTTTACCAAAAGAGAAGTTGAGCGAAACTTACTCCAACGGAATCAAAGTAATTTTATGGTTTTTGATTCCGATTGCAACCTTCCCTGTTTTTAAGGCCAGGGCTGCGTTTCCAAAGACCTCTCGTCGCCATCCCTCAAGGGCGGGAACTTGAGGATCGGAAGACCGAGCAATCGTTTCTAAATCCGCACTTGTAGCGATCAACTTCTGAGCAACATGATATTTTTCAGCCTTAATTTTTAAAAGAAGCCGCAACATTTCCATCAATGCGGATGCGCCGGGAGGAGAAGCCCCTTCTTTTTTAACCTGAGGGCAATCTTCAAGGGGTAGGGCGTGAGCTTTTTCAATGAGCTCCAATATCATTTTTCCGTCCTTCCCATCTATGAAAGAGGATGAAAGTCCTCGCATCCTGCCCAGTTCAGAAACATTGCGGGGAGAAGCCGCCGCAAGCTCAATCATGACTTCATCCCTTACCACACGTCCTCGTGGAATATTTCGCTTTTGAGCAGTAATCTCTCTCCAGGCCGCAATCTCCCTTAAAATGGCGAGCATGCGCGGTCTAGGCGTACGGACCCTGATCTTTTGCCAAACGTCATAGGGATCAATCATGTATGTTCTTGGGTCAGTAAGAATATCTACCTCTTCTTGGAGCCAATGGAGCCGATCTTCTTCCAGAATCCTTGCATACAGCTTTTCATAAATGATACGTAGGTGAATGACATCCCCTAAGGCGTAGATGAGCTGTTTCTCCGTTAAGGGGCGTTGAGCCCAATGGGTGTAGCGAGAGGACTTATCAATGGATACCTTGGCGTATTTTTGAACCAGAACGTCATAGCCTACTGACTCCCCAAAGCCACACACCATTCCTGCAATTTGCGTATCAAAGAGGGGTTGTGGAATTTGTCCTGTCAAGTGATAAAAAATTTCAACATCTTGGCGCCCGGAATGGAAGACCTTGATGACATGGGGATTTTGTAAGAGATCGAAAACAGGCTGAAGATTTATTCCTTCCGCCAAAGGGTCAATGGCAACGGCTTCATCGGCCAACCCGACTTGGACAAGGCATAGCTGAGGCCAATAGGTCGTTTCTCTGACAAACTCCGTATCTACCATAATATAGGGCGATTTTGCAGCTCGCTCGCAAAAGGCCTTTAGATCTTCTGTTTTTGTGATTAAACTCATCCATTCTCGTTATCATTGAAAGCGAGTCTTGACAAGAGACTCAGAATCTTTACGACTATAAAATTGAAATGCGTCAACAAGAGTAGAGCTATGTTAAATCCCTATCGTACACATACCTGTGGGGCCTTGCGCCTAGAAAACACAAAAGAAATGGTCCGTCTTTCGGGGTGGGTCCATCGAAAACGAGACCACGGACAGCTCCTCTTTATTGATCTCAGGGATCATTATGGAATTACTCAATGCGTAATTGATACGGAAAGCCCTCATTTTCGAGACGCTGAAAGTGTTAAACTTGAAAGTGTCATAACAGTCGTTGGTCGTGTTGTGGAAAGGACACCTGAGACGGCTAATCCCCATATGGCGACTGGAGAAATTGAAGTTGTTATTGATGAAATAACCGTTCAGTCACGGGCAGATGTTCTCCCTCTTCAAGTCAATAGTAATGCCGAGTTTCCTGAAGAAACACGGCTTAAATACCGCTTTTTGGACTTAAGGCGTGAAAAGATGCATGCCAACATGGTCTTACGGAGTCAAGTTATTTCATCCCTTCGCCAAAAAATGATCAATCAAGGCTTTTTAGAATTCCAAACCCCCATACTCACGGCCAGCTCTCCCGAAGGCGCTCGCGACTACTTGGTTCCCAGCCGTTTGTATCCAGGTAAGTTCTATGCCCTTCCTCAAGCCCCGCAACAGTTCAAGCAACTCCTTATGGTGGCTGGATTTGATAAGTACTTCCAGATTGCCCCCTGTTTTCGTGACGAGGATGCCCGCGCTGATCGCTCTCCCGGCGAGTTTTATCAGCTAGACTTTGAAATGTCCTTTGTAACCCAGGAAGACGTTTTTGCAGCCATCGAACCCGTTCTTTATGAAGTTTTTGTTGAGTTTAGTAAGGGAAAAACGGTTTCTCCCCTTCCCTTCCCTCGCATTCCTTATGCCGAATCCATGCTGAAATATGGAACAGACAAACCAGATCTACGAAACCCTCTTGTCATCAGCGATGTGACGGATGTTTTCCGCGGTTCAGATTTTGGCTTATTTTCAAAAGCCATTGAAAATGGGGCTGTGGTCAGAGCGATCCCTGCCCCAGGAACTGCAACTCATCCCCGTAGTTTCTTTGATAAAATGAATGACTGGGCGCGTGAGCAAGGCGCTGGCGGCCTTGGTTATATTGTTTTAAGTCAGGAAGGCGCAAAAGGCCCCATTGCTAAGTTCTTAGATGAAGACCGTCTTCAAAAATTGTATATCCTAACGGGCATCCAAGAAGGTGACGCTGTCTTCTTCGCCTGTGATAAGGTAAAAATGGCTGAAAAGCTTGCAGGCCAGGCGCGTACTCGCCTTGGTGAAGAACTGGATTTGTTAGAAAAAAATGCTTTCCATTTCTGCTTTATCGTGGATTTTCCTATGTATGAGTACGATGAAGAGAAGAAGCAGATTCAATTTTCTCATAACCCTTTCTCAATGCCACAAGGAGGCCTCGAGGCCCTCGAAACCCAAGATCCCCTGAGCATCCTAGGGTATCAGTATGACATCGTGTGCAATGGAACCGAGCTCTGCAGTGGGGCCATCCGAAACCACTTGCCCGAACTTATGATCAAAGCCTTCACCATTGCTGATTACACGAAAGAAGAAGTCGAATCCCAATTTGCAGGAATGCTCAGCGCTTTCCGATTTGGGGCTCCTCCTCACGGGGGCGCTGCTCCTGGCATTGACCGCATTGTGATGTTGCTTGCTGACGAGCCCAACATTCGTGAAGTTACGGCTTTCCCGATGACACAAAAGGCAGAAGACCTTCTGGTGGGAGCTCCTGCTTCTGTGAGTGAAGCACAACTAAAAGAACTTCACCTGAAAGTTGTTTTATCACCAACGAAGGTGGTGTCTGAGAAATAGAGTTGTTGTGAAATTTCTAAAAAAGGCTCGACGCAGGACCCGACAGAACCGACAAAAGTCTCCACACACGTCATTGCGAGGAGCTTTACTCCAAAGCAATCTCGTTGGAATATGAATGAGATTTATTCATGAGATTGCTTCGGCTTTTTAAAAGCCTCGCAATGACGTCGGCTGGAAAAAATGTTATTTAGTGTCCGGGGAAAATACGAAATGTAAAAGAGAAGTATGCTCAAATTCTGAATTGCTTGGGCTGTCTGATGCGCAAAGCATCCATAAAAACGGAGGACGACTTATTCGTTCCTCGCTTTCACGAGGACAAGCTGCGCCAGCTTCAAAGGGGCGTAGCGATCCGGTTTTTTAAATTAAGTGCAGTTAAACGCTCCATTACGATCGGTTGTACAATTGTGATACTGAGAACCAGGGTTCTTAAAGAAATGAAAAACATCATCATTATGGCGAAATCTGTACTGACACTGCATTTCATGTCGGGGGCTAAAAAAAGTCGAGATATCGAGGTAAATATCCGTGCTCAATGGTTGATTTATTGAGCGAACCCAACCAATAAATCTCCAATTCGAGTTGTCCGTTGCTCGCCAGAAATGATCTTCTGGTTTTCCCTGAGGAGTCCAAATAAGATTACTTTGATCAGGACATGTAAAATGGACTGCCCAAGCGTTTTCACTCATTGAAATGAGTCCTAAAAGTATTACCGTTAATTTTAAGTATTTCATTTCTTTTTCCTTTTTAGACACAAGATACAAATTTTTCGTACCAAGTATATATTTACAGAAAAAAGTTAATATAATATTTAAATTACTTTTTATCTGATCGAATTTATATTTGAATCAAGAAAAGAAGTAGGCTAGACAGGACAAACCCGACGAATGTCTCCTCACCCGTCATTGCGAGGAGCTTTGCTGCGAAGCAATCTCGATGGAGATGAGATTACTTCATGAGATTGCTTCGGCTTTTTTAAAGCCTCGCAATGACGGTGTTGGGAAATGTTTTGGTGGAAGTTATTAATTAGGAATTAGTTATTAGAAAGTCGCTCTAATGACTAACCTCTAATCACTAATAACAAGCAAAGAGAAAGACGATTTAGAAGTTGATAAGTAGTAATTGGTAATTAGAACTTTTCTAATGACTAACTTCTAATAACTAGCAGGAGCAGAAAGCTGGCGGGGACCTACTCTTCCGTGGCTTAAGCCAAAGTACCATCGGCGCGGAGGACTTTCAGGGTCGAGTTCGGGATGGGATCGTCTGTGGATTCCTCGCAATACCCACCAGCTTTCTGACCCTTCGGGTCTGAAAGCAGTGTAGCAGAAAACAGAATAGCAGAGATCAGTGTAGCAGAACTCAGAAGTTTGAAGCACTCAAGCTCCATTTCTAATTTCATTTACTTTTCTGTTCTTCTGCATTTCTGCAATTCTGATATTCTGCGCCCCTGCGGGGCGCCGCTGATAATCAACTGAATGCGAATCAAGCCAATCGAGCGATTAGTACCGGTTAGCTTCAAGGCTTACGCCTCTTCCACACCCGGCCTATCGACGTGGTGGTCGACCACGGCTCTTATGCGAGAACTAGTTTTGAGGTGGGTTTCCCGCTTAGATGCTTTCAGCGGTTATCCCGTCCATACATAGCTACCCAGCGCTGCAGCTGGCGCCACAACTGGTACACCAGAGGTATGTCCATCCCGGTCCTCTCGTACTAAGGACAGATCCTCTCAATTCTCAAACACCCACGGCAGATAGGGACCGAACTGTCTCACGACGTTCTGAACCCAGCTCACGTACCACTTTAATTGGCGAACAGCCAAACCCTTGGGACCTGCTTCAGCCCCAGGATGTGATGAGCCGACATCGAGGTGCCAAACCTCCCCGTCGATGTGGACTCTTGGGGGAGATCAGCCTGTTATCCCCGGCGTACCTTTTATTCGTTGAGCGATGGCCCTTCCACAGGGAAACCACCGGATCACTATGACCGACTTTCGTCTCTGCTTGATCTGTCGATCTTACAGTCAGGCGAGCTTATGCCATTGCACTCCACAGCTGATTTCCGACCAGCTTGAGCTCACCATCGCGCGCCTCCGTTACTCTTTAGGAGGCGACCGCCCCAGTCAAACTACCCACCATGCAGGGTCCCGGATCTGGATCACAGATCTCGGTTAGATATCAAGAGAATCAAGGGTGGTATTTCAAGGGTGCCTCCACTCCGGCTGGCGCCGAAGCTTCAAAGGCTCCCACCTATCCTACACATGATGCTCCTAATACCACTGCAAAGTTGTAGTAAAGGTGCACGGGGTCTTTCCGTCTGACCGCGGGTACTCCGTATCTTCACGGAGAATCCAATTTCACTGAGTTGATGTTGGAGACAGCGGGGAAGTCGTTACGCCATTCGTGCAGGTCGGAACTTACCCGACAAGGAATTTCGCTACCTTAGGACCGTTATAGTTACGGCCGCCGTTTACTGGGGCTTCAATTCAATGCTTGCACATCTCCTTTTAACCTTCCAGCACCGGGCAGGCGTCAGACCATATACGTCGATTTTCATCTTTGCATAGTCCTGTGTTTTAGGTAAACAGTCGCTACCCCCTAGTTTGTGTCACCCCTTCAGGGTTGCCCCCGAAAAGGTACCTCTTCTCCCGAAGTTACGAGGTCAATTTGCCGAGTTCCTTCAACATCATTCTCTCAAGCGCCTGAGTATACTCTACTCGTCCACCAGTGTCGGTTTCGGGTACGGTCTTATTGCTGGAGCTATTTCCTGGAAG
>Ga0206916_1056_pt2 | contig 16815 bp, 14 predicted proteins | sample Alteio_BWOrgHeat_71_FD_152957 | JGI IMG/M metagenome (GOLD analysis project Ga0206916, IMG submission 152957) | Enriched cells from forest soil in Barre Woods Harvard Forest LTER site, Petersham, Massachusetts, United States -... | ecosystem: Environmental > Terrestrial > Soil > Temperate forest >... | reverse complement strand
CGACCACGGCAGCTTCGGCGACATTTTTATGCGCTACCAGCGCGCTTTCGATTTCGGCGGTGCCGAGCCGGTGCCCTGCGACATTGATAACATCATCAACGCGGCCTGTGATCCAGTAATAGCCATCTTCATCGCGGCGGCAACCATCGCCGGAGAAATATTTACCCTTAAAGCTGCTGAAATAGGTTTGAACAAACCGTGCATGATCGCCGAACAAGGTGCGCATCTGTCCCGGCCAGCTGTCTGCTATGCAGAGATTACCTTCCGTCGCGCCTTCCAGAACCTTGCCGTCATTATCGACAATCACAGGTTTCACGCCAAAGAAAGGCAATGTGGCAGAACCCGGCTTTAAATCCGTAGCACCCGGCAAGGGCGTGATCATATGGCCGCCGGTTTCCGTCTGCCACCAGGTGTCGATGACGGGGCAGCGTTCATCCCCCACCACTTTGTAATACCATAGCCACGCTTCGGGATTGATCGGCTCGCCAACGGAGGCCAGCAAACGCAGGCTTGCGCGACTTGTGCGCTTCACGGGCCCATCGCCTTCGCGCATCAAAGCGCGGATGGCTGTAGGCGCGGTGTAGAAAATATTGACCTGATGCTTGTCGATCACCTGCCAGAAGCGCGAAGCGTCCGGGTAAGTCGGCACGCCTTCGAACATCAAGGTCGTCGCACCGTTACAGAGCGGGCCGTAAACAATATAGCTGTGTCCCGTCACCCAGCCGACATCGGCCGTGCACCAGTAAACCTCGCCGTCGCGGTAATCGAACACATATTTGTGCGTGAGCGCCGCATAAAGCAGGTAGCCGCCGGTGGTGTGTAAAACGCCCTTGGGCTTTCCTGTCGAGCCTGACGTGTACAAAATAAATAGCGGATCTTCGGCATTCATCACTTCAGCCGGGCAATCAGCGCCGACCTTTGCAATCTCTTCATGATACCAATGGTCGCGACCTTCGACACAGGCCACTTTGCCGCTGGTATGGCGCACAGTGATAACCGTTTTTACATCAGGGCATGATGTCAGCGCAGCATCGGCATTGGCCTTTAAGGGGATATGTTTACCGCCGCGCACACCTTCGTCCGCCGTGATCAGGACCGTCGATTTGCAATCCTGAATCCGGTCTTTGAGGCTGTCCGGTGAAAAGCCGCCAAACACCACCGAATGCACGGCGCCGATGCGGGCGCAAGCCAGCATAGCGTACACTGCTTCCAGTATCATCGGCATATAGATCGTGACGCAGTCGCCCTTTTTAACGCCGTGCGCTTTCAGTACATTGGCAAAACGGCAAACCGATTTGTGTAATTCGCGGTAAGTGATTTTCTTGTGATCTTTGGGATCGTCACCTTCCCAAATGATCGCTGTCTGATCGCCGCGCTTGCCGAGATGCCGGTCGATGCAATTGATCGTGACATTCAGTTCGCCGTCTTCGAACCAGCGAATATGAACGTCATTTTCAAAGCTGGTATTCTTCACTTTGGTGTAAGGCGTGAACCATGTCAGGTTTTTGCCCTGTTCGCCCCAGAATGTGTTCGGGTCATGGATAGATTGTTGATACATCGCGCGGTATTTCTCGCGGTCGATCAGGGATTCTTTAGCGCGCTCGGGTGGTACGGGGATGAGATCAGGCATGTTGTTCCAGCCAGTGAATGAGAGGGGCCCAGATTTGCTGCGCGGCATTACGTCCGGCCAGCAAACCAATATGGCCGCACATGGGTTCGTGCAAACTCGCATGTGGCAATAGTTTGACGAGGGGTAAAGCGGATTCCGGCGGCACGATTTTATCTTTACCGGGCACGATGACATAGCACGGCATAGCCAGTTGCGAAGGGTCGATAATTTGATCCGCGATTTTCCATTCGCCTTTGGCGGTGACGTTATTGCTGTACCAACCGCCGATACATTCGCGCGCGACATTGCAGGTGAGCGGCACGCCGTCATTCAGCCAGTCTTCTACCAGAACGAATTTCCGTGTTTCCATACTGATGGGGTTCATATCAGCAAAACGGCTGAATTTTTCCAGCACCTGCAGCGGCTGCAGGCTGGCAAACAGGCTTTGGATGATATCGACGGGCAGTTGGCCCATTTGCTGCAGGATGGGCTCCATTTTTTCCGCCCATGTGGAAAAACTATTGGCCGCATTTTCAGGCTTATGAAAGTCCCACGGCGTTGCCATTAGCGTCAACGTCTTGATGCTCTGGGGTTTCAATGCAGCTAGCGCCAGCGCTAACAATCCACCCATGCAGTAACCGAGAAGATGGACGCCTGCTTTCGATCTTTCAATGAATTCCAGCACTGGTATCAGGCGCTGTGTCATATATTCCGTCAAGCCAAAGTTAGTTTCGTCTGTGCCAGGCGTATCCCAATCCACAACCAAAGGCCGGAAACCGTGCGCCGCAAGACTGCGCAAAAAAGACGGCGCGAGATCAAGATCCAGAATATCAAAACGGTTGATCAGCGACGGTATGACCAGAATAACCGGCGCATGCAGTGCGGACGGATTATAATCGCGCAGCCTGGTTGTACCTTGCTGCCAGATAACAGGTGCTTCCGGTACATCGCGACGGTCGGGATGATCCTGATAAGCCTGAATGCCAGAGATAAAACGCCGGGTGCGGTTGCAAGCTTCCTGATTTAGCGCTGTCAGAAAATCAGTCTGCGCCGCACTTGTTTCAGTGAGTTTGGCGGCGGCGCGGAGTTTTTGCAGGCTGGGGGGCGGCGGATTCGAGCTTGGCCAGTCGTTTCTCAAGCTCGGCCATACGATAGGCAAGCTGGGCCAGACGCAAAGCGCCGTCATCAGGTGCAGCGGAAGCGGACGTGGTCCCATGCGACGTGGATGCGGAGTGATGTCCGTCACCGGTTGATGTTTTTGCAGCGCTTGCCCCATAGGGGGTATTTTGCATCATCGCCGCCCAATCAGCAAATAGCTGGCGCTGCGGCTCCAGCATACGCATCAGATCATCCTTGGCTTTAGGATCGGCCGCATAAAGCGTCAGATGTTCCTGCCACAGATCCATGACTTCAGCCGCTAGGGCGTTGATATCGGTAGAAGAAGATTTTTCAGAAGCCATGGCGGGGATTATAATCCTTCCAGCCCAAGATTCAGCTTGTTTTTTACGGCTTACCCTGCGAAAATTAACCTTAGTTACTTTTCCCGCTTTTTGCGAGTTTAGACCCAACTGCGAAGGACTTTCCTATGAGCGATGCGTCCAAACAATCCGTAACCATCAAAAAATATGCCAATCGTCGGCTCTATAATACCGCGACCAGCTCCTATGTAACGCTGGATAACCTGTCGCAGATGGTCAAGCAGGGGATCGAATTTAACGTCTATGATGCCAAGACCAGCGAGGATATTACCCGCTCCGTCCTGACCCAGATCATCGTCGAAGAAGAAGGCAAAGCCGGGCAAAACCTGTTGCCGATCAGCTTCTTACGGCAGCTTATCGGTTTCTACGGCGACAATATGCAGTGGCTGGTGCCGAAATATCTGGAACACAGCATGCAGTCTTTGTCCAAAAATCAGGAGCAGATCCGCGGCTATTTCCAAAGCACGTTCGGCAATATCTTTCCTTTCGGAACGACGCTGGAAGAAATGGGCAAGCAAAATATGGCGATGTTCGAACGTACCATGCGTATGTTCTCGCCCTTCACCGTGGGCAGCGACGGTTCAGTAAAACCTAATAATCCGGGTGCAGCTCAACAGGGTAGCGATCAGGAAGAAGCCGAGGAAGCCGCTTTTACCCCGTCAGCGCCTATGGCAGCGAACCCTTCAGCAGCCTCTAGTAATGTGACATCGATGCCAACACCGGCGACGACGCAGGCTTCGCAAACGCCGTCCGGAGAAGATGTGCAGGGAAAAATCGCAGCCTTGCAGCGGCAATTGGCCGAAATGGCGAAGAATAAAGCCTGATTAATTCAGCGCTGCGCGTAATTTAAGCAGCATATCGACCGTGGATGTTTCCGCAGGGCTAACATCGTTGGCGGCCGGCGGGTCAGCCGGCGGCGCTTTTTTTAAGGGTACAACGTCCGATCTTTCAAATAGCGGCTTGCCAAAATAATAGCCCTGCAACATATCGACATGAGCACGCCTCAGCCAATCGGCGACGTCGGCTGTTTCCACACCTTCAGCGACTATTTTAAGGCCGAGACCATGCGCAAGATCAATCAGCGCCAGCACCAGATGTTGCTGCTCGGCATTGATCAAAATATTCTGTAGCAGTTCCTTGTCGATTTTCATGATTGACAGTGACAGCGAACGCAAATGGCGGATGGAAGTAAAGCCTGCGCCGAAATCATCCAGTGAGACGCGGCCACCTAAAGCGCGCAGCTGATCGACAAAACGTCGCGTCTCACTCACATCGACGATAGCAGCGGTTTCAGTGATTTCGACAATCAGTCTTTCCGCGACAGCACGGCGGCGGCCCAGCACATGCTTAACATGATCCGGCCAGTCGGCCTGCACGGCAGTCAGACCCGATACATTGATGGCGAGCGAAAGGTCAGGATAAATTTCCATTTCCTTGACGGCCAGATCCAGCACGACCTGGTCGAGCTCCTGCGCAAGGCCAAGCTGTTCAATAGCTGGCACGAATGCGGCGGCTGGAATGGGTTTGCCGTCATCACCTATCATTCTTACCAAAGCTTCGTAACAAACAACCTGCCCCGACTTGGCATTAACAATGGGCTGATAGGCTAGGCGGAAACCATCATGTTTGAAGGCATGCTTGATACGTTCGCCCAGCTCCAGCAACTGGCGGTGGCTTTGGGCGCGTTCGGGCGCGTCTATATATTCGGCGAACATGTTGCGGCCGCGCTGATGGGCGTCGTGCAGTGCCCGTTCGGCAAAAATCATCACTTCGGTTGCGTTTTTAGCGGCTGCCGCCGGCAGGCGAACACCGCCGATCGAAACGGTAATATGCAGCGGCGTGATAATGGATGTTACAAGCGGCTGATCGCGGAAACTTTTCATGATGCGTTCGGCCAGAAGCTGCATATCCGCGCCCAAAGGTTCCGGCAGCAGGATGCCGAACAGGTCGCCGCCAACGCGCGCCAAAACGGCACGCGTTGGGATAATCTGACCAAGACGTTCTGCCACCCCGCGCAGCAGCGCATCGCCCGCTTCCATGCCGACGGCTTCATTGACGAACGACATTTTATCGATACCCAGCACAACATAGGCGCTGGCACGCGAAGGTGTTTTGGCCGCATCCATGGCTTTGCCAATCAGCCCCAGCATATGCGACCGGTTATAGCAGCTGGTCAGAATATCCCGGCCCCCGTCATGAGGGGCGATATTATGTTCCGGAGCATCGATAATGCGTAATAGCCCACGTTGGTGCAGGGCTTCCATACTACCGCGTTCATGCACCCATATAATGTTATCGCCGACTATAAGGCGGTAGCGCCGATCAAGATTCTTTTCTTCTACGCCGAAGATCAGATGGCGGTCTTCTGGGTGAATGCTGTTGTATAAAGATTCGGAATTAAATGGCGGCGTTGCATTGATGCAGCCAAATATTTTATCCCAACTGCCAAACCAATCGATGTGATCGGATTGCAGGTCCCAATCGTAGGCTGTGTCACCAGAGGCCGATAAAAGCTCAGTGAGCGAGAAGTTCAAGGGAGGGGCCATAAGTAGAGATACGCCTTAAGCTGAAAAACATAAAAAATCGACCTGAACTAAACAAAATTGATAACCGATGGTAACCGGGTAGCCTTAATTATTCATAAAAACAGATCATTCAAGAGTAGGTATCTTTTTAAAAATGGGGCGATATTAAGTAGTCGCTAACCATAACTTTGAATAAAATTTTATCTATCAATGCAGACTAACGTATGCGCCAGCTTAATGTAGCTTTAGTTGAATGCGATTGCATGCCGATAGAAAGCGGCATGATCAGTCCGGATGGTGTTGTGGCGGTTCTGAGATTTCCTGCGGCGTTTTTTAAAAGCAAAATTTCTGTCAGAATTTTAAGGTCGTAGAAACGGCACAACTGAAGCACGGAGATTTTCTCACAGACTTCTGCATCTCCTTATGCATCATCCCATCCTCTGGATTAGTGGCACCGCCTGGTAAATCATACCATTTGGGCGGGGCAATTTGGGTCATCCAGGTCGTTACCATTTGAAAAAGATAAGCGGAATTTACCTGAAATCAGGCGATTTCTATACTACCAGTCGTCTCATACCGCATCATGCTCTTGGCATGATTTCTATATCTGCTATATCTCGGCTATGACAAAAACCTATACAACCAAAGCCATCGCAGAAGCCCTGGACGGCCAACTTATTGGTAAGGGCGACCTGATTATCGCTCGCGTCAAACATCCTGCTGATGTGCAAAGCGAGCAGGATTTAGCTTTGGCAATGGATACCAAGCTAGAGCCGTTGCTGGCCCATACTGCGGCGAAAGCCGTTGTACTTGCCAAGGATTCCAAATTCGATACGGGGCTTGTTGATGCCTGCATTATGGTTAGTCGCCCGCGCGTGGCGATGGCCAAGCTCACAAGCCTGTTTGCCGAGCAGGTAACAGTTCCCGCCGGCATCCATCCGACGGCCATCATTGAGGACGGCGCCAAAGTCGAAGCCAATGTCACGATTGGCGCTTATGCCTATATCTGCGCTGGTGCTGTTATCGGCGCCAATAGCGTCCTGCATCCGCAAACCTATATCGGGCCCAATGTAAAACTGGGCCGCGATGCCTTGATCTATTCCGGCGTGCGTATCGGCTCACGGGTGGAGATCGGCGAGCGCGTTATCATTCATTTTAATACCAGCGTTGGTGCGGATGGTTTCAGCTTTGTGACGCCGCAGCTTGGTAGCGTCGAATCCGCCAAGGCTACCGGCGAGGTCGGGGCCAACATGACTAACAGTGAACTGCTGCGTATCGCTTCACTTGGAACCGTCATTATCGGTAATGATGTCGAGATCGGCGCTAATACATCTATCGACCGCGGCACTATTGCGGCAACGCGTATTGGCAATGGTACTAAGATCGATAATCAGGTGCAAATCGGCCATAATGTAACCGTTGGCGATAACTGCCTGATCTGTGGCCGTGCGGGCATTGCGGGTAGTGCTACAGTCGGTAACCGCGTGGTTTTGGGCGGGGCAGTCGGTGTCGCCGATCACGTTAAAGTTGGCGATGACGCCGTTGTTATGGGTATGAGCGGTGTTGCCGGCCATGTCATGCCAGCTACCGTGGTGGGCGGAATTCCGGCCATGCCGCGGGAAAAGCTAGTGGAAAACTACTTTTATACGGGGCGGATCAAGCATTATAGCAAGAAAATGGCGGATTTGGCCGCCCGTCTCGACGCTCTTGAGCAAAACGGTAAAAGCGATTAGCTATTAGCGGTCGGCCGCATAAGCCGATACCCGAGCAACTAGCCTCCGTAGATACACATGGCCCAGCCGCAGATTGATGAAATCCTTGATATCGTTGCCCAAAAGGCGATGATCGACCGCAGTAAACTGACCCCCGAAGCCAAGCTGACAGATTTAAACGTCAGTTCACTGGACATGGTTGAGGTTATTTTCGCGCTGGAAGATAAATTCGGCATCGAACTTCCCTTCAATGCCAATACCAATGCGACCGAGTTTGAAACAGTCGGCGATGTTATCAAACTGGTCGAAAAACAAATGGCGGCAAAAAATTAAGCCGGGTTCTCAACTTAACACACACTGGATTTAGCCATGCGCCGCATTGTCATCACCGGCATGGGCGTCATTTCGCCGATTGGCCAGAATGTGGAAACTTTCCGCCAGAACCTTTTTAAAGGTACCAGCGGTATTGAGAGTGTCGGTTTTACCTACCGCAATAACGAAGTTCGGTTTCCCGCGGCACCCGTCAAAGATTTTAAAGCTGAAGATTGGATCGATCCTAAAAAATCATCACTGCTTGACCGTTTCTCGCAATTTGCTGTGGCTGCGGCCCTGCAAGCAGTCAGGGATTCCGGTATCACTTTCACCGAAGAAACGGCTGAACGCACAGCTGTAATTACTGGCACCGGCGTAGGTGGTCAGAATACGCTCGAAGAATCTTATATGAAGTTGCTGAATGAGCAGGGCTCGCCGCGCGTTCACCCCTTCACCATTCCGCGACTGATGGCCAATGCAGGATCAAGTCAGATCAGTATGGCAACCGGCATTACGGGACCCGGCTTTACTGTGGCTAGCGCCTGTGCTTCTGCCATTCATGCCATGGGCGTGACGCTGCATATGCTGCGTTCCGGCCTGATCGATGCCGCTATCACCGGCGGCTCCGAAGCCTGCCTGACCTTTGGCACGCTTAAAGGCTGGGAAGCTTTGCGTGTGATGGCGCCGGATGTCTGCCGCCCCTTTTCTGTCAACCGCGCCGGTATGGTGCTGGGGGAAGGGGCTGCGATGTTTATGCTGGAAACACTGGAGAACGCAGAAGCCAGAGGCGCCAAAATTTACGCAGAACTTGCGGGGTTCGGTATGAGTTCCGATGCCAAGGATATCACCACGCCGGATGTCAAAGGCGCATCGCGCGCTGTTATCAAGGCAATGAAGGACGCAGGTCTTGCGCCAGAAGATATAGATTATATCAATGCTCACGGCACCGGCACACGTATCAACGATCTGACCGAAACAGCGGCGCTGAAAACTGCTTTTGGCGCAAGGGCAGCCAAGCTTGCGGTATCGAGCAGTAAATCCATGTTCGGTCATGCGCTGGGCGCTGCGGGCGCGCTTGAAATGCTGGCAACTGTTCTGGCGGTAACCGACGATATCGCGCCACCTACGATGAATTACCTTGGCCCGGATCCGGAATGTGATCTGGATTATGTGCCCAATACGGCAAGACCAATGAAAATCCGCGCCGCCCTCAATAACTCATTTGCCTTTGGCGGCCTGAATGCGGTTGTTGCGGTGAAGAAGATAAGTTAGGTAACTTTACCGGCAGCAGGGAAATTATGTGGCGAGTACTGCCAGTTGCCTTGCCAAAATTGGATCGTGTCTCCCAACAATAGCGATGATTTGCTGACACTTTTTCACATCACGAGGTGATTTTGCGGGATATCCGTCTTCGCCATGAACATATGCCCCCTCCTTCGTAAGAAGATATGAACCGGCCCCGGCAAATGTTGTGGCGGCCACTTTAATTCTTCCGTTTTTGGGATCATATTCCGAAACAAAAATGGTGCCGCTTAACACGGTTTTGTTGCCTACATCCCTTACGATTTGGCCTTTTATCAATTCCACTTTTAGCGAATTCCAGGTGTCCTGAAGATTTTGTGTGCGCGCGAAAACGGAAGCAGCATATTGAGAGATTTCTATCAGCCATCTGCAATGTTTATCGATTCCGCCGCGTAGTAAATTATGATTTATGGGCTGGTTCCAATTCATGATATGTCTCCTTTAAAAAACGACATCATTTCACATAACATACACTTGCCATCCTGAATAGTTTCAGGATTTAGCAATTAAAATCAAATGGTTGGCTATACGACTCATTTTTTACCGCACAATATCCTTTACGCGCAGCTCGCGGTAGATCACGAACAATCCGCTGCAGGCGACGATCACAGCACCGGTGACAAGGTGAATATCCGGTATATGCGCCCATAGAAAATACCCTGCCACGGCGCCCCAGATGATCTGCGTATATTGAAAAGGTGCCACTAATGCCACAGGTGTGCGGTGATAGGCTGTCATCAGGCAAATACTGGCGATGCCGCCCAGCGTGCCGGAGAGCGCCAGATGCAGGATATCGATCAGTTGCAAATCAGGTGCACCGCGTAGCAGCCATAGAGTGCCGCCGATGAGGGCGCTGGCAGTATAGCCATAGAAAGAAAAAGTCAGATTGCTTTCACCAAGCCGCATGCGCCGGACCATGATTGTCGACAGGGCGTAGCAAAAAATACTGATAAGGGCAGCAAAGCGCCCGATATTGGAAAGATGATCGTGCACCCCGCTTCCGCCGATATCGAAAGGATTCGTAACGACGATGACGCCGAAGAAACCGGCAGCAATTGCGGTCCAGCGTAAAGCGTCTACTTTTTCGCCGAGCCAAAACGACGATAAAACCGTGACCAGCAAGGGGCCTGCGAAAACAATCGCGTAGTAATCTGTCAGTGGCAGGCGTGAATAGGCATAGATAGCGGCAAAGGCCGACATCACGCTGATGCTGCCGCGCGCCAGATGTTGCGCGGGCCGCATGGTATGTAACCGCTTCAAGCCACCCGTCATTAACATCCAGATCAGGGTTGGTATCAACGCGAAAAAGGCATTGACCAGAATGATCTGGTAGGCGGGGTGGCCGACAGCGACCAGTTTGAAAATCGTATCGACAGCGGTAAGAAGCGCAAAAGCCGTACCGGCCAGCGCCATGCCGGGCAGATTGCCACGATCTGTGGAAGAAGAGGTCAGCGCCATAACCATCTTTCTACCAAAGCAGCCCAACTATAAAAAGCGCGTTAACAGCCGGGTAACTATTGGTTGGCAGGGTAAAGACAAGTTATAGGGCTTTTAAAGAGTTGCCATATGCAGCGTCATTCCGGCGAAGGCCGGAATCCAGATGGCCTATCAGCCAAAACCGACCGATCCTTGTTATTTTCGACATCAACGGTTTAGTCTGGTGGATAGAAAATCTGGATTCCGGCCTTCGCCGGAATGACGCAGATTACTGATATGGTTCTTTGTAATCTTATGACGTTCTAGCGTGCAGTTAAGCAGGAGAGTTAGATTTGTTCGAAGAAATCGGCGTTTTTTACCGTGGCCTGGTTCTGGGTCTGATGATTTCGGCGCCCGTGGGCCCCATCGGCCTGCTATGCATTCGCCGCACCATTCAGCGTGGCCTGATCGTAGGCTTTGCCACGGGGTTGGGCGCTGCCTCTGCGGATACGATTTTTGCCACCGTAGCAGCCCTTGGCGTCAGCGCCATATTGGAATTTATGAAGCATTACGATTCCGGTATTCGCATTATCGGCGGCGGAATTATGCTCGTGGGCGCATGGCATGCCTGGCATGATAAGCCGGAGCCGCCGCCTCAATTGCTGCCTTTGGCGCAAAAAGTCGTTGGCATGACCAAGGACGAAACCCTGATGGGGTCGGTCAGGGCTTTTCTCAGCGGGTTTGCCATTACCCTCACCAACCCCGTGACCATTGTCGCAGTCCTTGCCGTTATCGCCACTTTTGGCAATCTGCAGAGCCGCGTGGATGCCGGAACCCTTATTGGGGGCGTGTTTTTTGGCGCGGCTCTCTGGTGGATTATGCTGTCCGGAGGCATGGCCTTAGTGCGTTGCCACTTCAATGAAGGCCGCATTCTCTGGATCAACCGTATTACGGCGGTTATTTTGGCCGCTTTGTCGCTTTGGGCGATATTATCGGGCGTTCAGCATTTTTTTAACGGGATGCAAAGCCGTATATAGGCCCCGCAACTAATCCCATGCCGGAAAAACTTGTATTTTCCGCGAAATTCAAGCAAAAGCACGGCTGAAATCAATCGAACCGGAAAAGATGCATTCTATGAAGTTACGCAATATTGCCATTATCGCCCACGTTGACCATGGTAAAACCACGCTTGTGGACCAGATGCTCAAGCAATCCGGCACTTTCCGCGAGAACCAGCAAGTGGCCGAACGCGCCATGGACAGCAACGATCTGGAACGCGAACGCGGTATTACCATTCTTGCGAAATGCACCTCCATCCTGCATGGCGATATCCGCATTAACATCGTCGATACCCCCGGCCATGCCGATTTCGGCGGCGAAGTTGAGCGTATTCTGTCGATGGTTGACGGCGTTGTGCTGCTTGTTGACGCTGCCGAAGGCCCCCTGCCGCAAACCAAATTCGTTGTGTCCAAGGCTCTGGCAATAGGCCTGAAGCCGATGGTCGTCGTTAACAAGATTGACCGCCCTGACGCACGCGCTTCCGAAGTTCATAATGAAATTTTCGATCTGTTCTCGGCGCTCGATGCGACCGAAGAACAGCTGGATTTCCCGACCCTGTTCGCCTCCGGCCGTAACGGCTGGGCTGTGACTGATTTGAAGGATGAGCGCAAAGACCTCTCCCCGCTGTTCGACCTGATCGAAAAGCATGTACCGCCGCCAAAAGTTGATCCTGATTCAGCCTTCACCATGCTGGCCACCATTCTGGAAGCTAACCCTTATCTGGGCCGTATCCTGACGGGCCGCATCCAAACCGGCACTGTAAAAGTTAATATGCCAATCAAGGGCATGAGCCGCGACGGTACCCTGATCGAACAGGGCCGCGTCACCAAGGTTCTGGCTTTCCGCGGTCTGGACCGTGTGCCGGTTGATGAAGCGCAGGCAGGCGATATCGTCGCCATTGCAGGCCTGACCAAGACAACGGTTGCCGATACTTTGTGCGACGTTGCTGTGACGCAGCCGATTATCGCGCGTCCCATCGATCCGCCGACTATCGCCATGACATTCTCGGTCAATGACTCGCCGCTGGCGGGCACTGAAGGTGACAAGGTCACCAGCCGCGCTATCCGCGACCGTTTGATGCGCGAACTTGAAGGCAACGTCGCCATCCGTATCGCTGAATCGCAGGACAAGGATGCTTACGAAGTGTCCGGCCGCGGCGAATTGCAGCTCGGCATCCTGATTGAAACCATGCGCCGCGAAGGGTTCGAGCTGAGCATCAGCCGCCCGCGCGTTTTGTTCCAGACCGATGAAAAAGGCCAGCGCCTTGAGCCTATGGAAGAAATCGTCGTCGATGTGGACGAACCTTATTCCGGCACGGTTGTGCAGAAAATGTCGGAACGTAAGGCCGAACTGACGAATATGCGACCAAGCGGCGGCGGCAAGGTTCGCCTGAACTTCATCGCGCCGTCACGCGGCATGATCGGTTACTACAGCGAATTCCTTAGCGACACGCGCGGCACAGGTTTGATGAACCGCCTGTTCCACGGCTACGCCCCTTATAAAGGCTCGATTGAATCGCGCCGCACGGGCGTGCTGATCGCCAACGGCGCCGGTGAAGCCGTTGCCTACGCGATGTGGAAGCTTCAGGAACGCGGCCCGATGCTGATCGTGCCCGGCGTCAAGATTTACGAAGGCATGGTTGTCGGCGAACATTCGAAGAGCAACGATCTGGACGTCAACGTGCTGGAAGGCAAGAAGCTGACCAATATCCGCACGACGTCCAAAGACGAAGCCGTGCGCCTGACACCACCGATCATCATGACGCTGGAAAAAGCCATTGCCTATATTCAGGATGATGAGCTGGTGGAAGTCACGCCGAAATCCATCCGGCTTCGCAAGCGTTACCTCGACCCGAACATGCGCAAGCGCATGGCAAAGCAGGCCGAAGCGAATTAGGATTTAAGGGCGGTTTTATCCTTCTGCATCATCCCCGGCTTGACCGGAGATGACAGCTGCAGGATTGCGCCACTAAGTAGAAATATATTTCAATCCGCGCGGTAAAAAACTTCGCCGATGCGGATATTCTCGCGGCCCATTTCGCGGCGGTGTTTGTTGGTGTCGCGCAGGCTATAGATACAGCCGCAATATTCCTGCTGATAAAATTCCTCGCGCTTGGAGATTTCAATCATGCGGTTAGCGCCGCCGCCTTTGCGCCAGTTGTAATCCCAGTATTTCATGCCTTCGTAACGCGATGCCGCGCGGTGGCCGCACTCATTGATCTGCTGCATATTCTTCCAGCGCGAAATACCGAGGCACGAGGTGAACAGGTTAAAACCATTTTCGTGGCCATAAAGCGCTGTGCGCTCAAACCTCATATCAAAACATTCGGTGCAGCGTTTGCCGCGTTCCGGTTCCCACTCCAGGCCTTTGACGCGCTCAAACCAGTTATCGCTATCGTAATCGGCGTCAATAAAGGGGATATTCATCTTGTCGGCAAAGCGAATATTCTCAATCTTACGCAGCTCATATTCTTCTTTGGGATGAATATTCGGATTGTAGAAATAAAGGGTGAGGTCAAGACCGGATGCCAGCATCGCCTCCATCACTTCGCCCGAGCAAGGAGCGCAGCAGGAATGCAGCAGCACTTTGTCGGCCTTATCAGGGATGGGAAGGTGCATACGGGCGATCATGGCGGCTTTATCTCAAATTTCCTCAAGAAAATCCATGTTTTACATAATACTACAAGATGGTTTGGTAACACCGTTAAGATAGCTACCAACTGAAAGTTTATAAGAGTCCGGGATCACTGCTTGCAAAACTTCAATAGCAACCGAATCCCATTCCGGGACTTCCAAGCCAAGACAAAGACCTATGTCAGCAAGCGTTTCTTTAATAACCTGCATAGATCTTTTGCTGAACCCATTTCCATATGAATATGGTGACTGAGCAAGATTTTCTTCTGTTCTCCTCACAACTTCACCGATATAGAGCAAATTTCTATGATGCAGACCTTCCCATATTATCGTTTTCATTCGAGCTGAAGCCGACGGAAAAACCAACGCCTCAATGGGCAAAACCAGCAAAGAACCAGCCTTACTCCACAATGACAGAGTATCGCCAGGCTTGTATACCTCGAGCTCATCGCCGACTCTGTAAAGATCGAGTTGATTTTGTCGTAACCGAGTAACTGACATTATTATTTCCTATGAAAATGACCTTAAAAACAAGAGCATTCTAGGAAACTAAAACAGTTAAATCAATCTCCGCTATTCGTCGAACCACTGGAGGAGCTACGGCGCGTAACAGTCGGTTTCGGACGCTCTGTCGCATCACCACCGCCGCCACTCGCATTGCTGCCGCCCTGGCTCGCCATACTGTCGAAGAAGTCGCTATTGGTTTTGGAATATTTCAGCTTGTCGACCAGGAATTCCATCGCATCTGTAACGCCCATCGGCATCAGGACGCGACGCAGAACCCACATCTTGGACATAGTAGCTTTATCAACCAGCAGTTCTTCCTTACGCGTGCCCGACTTGGTAATGTCGATAGCGGGGAAAGTGCGGCGGTCAGACAATTTGCGATCAAGGATGATTTCCGAGTTACCGGTACCCTTGAATTCTTCGAAGATCACTTCGTCCATACGGCTGCCGGTATCGATCAGGGCCGTTGCGATGATCGTCAGCGAACCGCCTTCTTCGATATTACGCGCAGCGCCAAAGAAACGCTTGGGTCGTTGCAGGGCGTTGGCATCGACGCCGCCGGTCAAAACCTTGCCGGATGAAGGGACAACGGTGTTATAGGCGCGTGCCAGACGCGTGATGCTGTCCAGCAAAATAACGACATCGCGCTTGTGCTCGACCAGACGCTTGGCTTTTTCGATCACCATTTCCGCGACCTGAACGTGACGCGTGGCGGGTTCATCGAAGGTGGAGCTGATGACTTCGCCCTTAACCGAGCGCGCCATATCTGTGACTTCTTCCGGACGTTCATCGATCAGCAGAACGATCAGGTACACTTCCGGATGATTGGCGATAATGGCTTGGGCCACATTTTGCATCATCACGGTTTTGCCGGTACGCGGCGGCGCCACGATCAAGGCACGCTGGCCTTTGCCGAGCGGGCAAACAAGGTCGATGATGCGGGTAGTATATTCTTTTTTGGTCGGATCAGCCTGTTCCAGCTTCAGCTGTTCGTTCGGATAAAGCGGCGTCAGGTTGTCGAAGGTAATACGGTGACGGGCTTTTTCCGGATCTTCGAAATTGATGCTGTTGACTTTCAGCAGCGCGAAATAGCGTTCGCCTTCTTTCGGCGCGCGGATTTCGCCTTCGACCGTATCGCCGGTACGCAGGTTGAATTTGCGAACCTGGCTCGGGGAAACATAGATATCGTCCGGGCCCGGCAGGTAATTCGCTTCAGGCGAGCGGAGGAAACCGAAACCGTCCGGCAGAACTTCCAGAACGCCGTCACCGTAAATGGTTTTGTCGGGCTGCAGGCCGAGCGTTTTCAGGATGGCGAAAACCATATCCTGTTTGCGCATGGCGGCGGCGCCTTCAATTTGTAATTCTTCCGCAAACGCCAAAAGTTCAGCGGGCGTTTTGCTTTTCAATTCACGTAAATTCATCAGAGACCTTTAGTATTTGTAAGGAGGCGCAGAGAACGCTGCTTATTGGCAGGCGGGCTTTTTAGCGCTGGTTGGTGAGGTTCCGGTGCGAAGAAGAAATAAACTATTCGAATAAACTATCGCATCGGGGTTAAGATTTATCTAATGCATGCGGGCCTGAAAGTCAATCAATCTCTATATTAAAAATACATTGGTACGGTTCCGAACGGGTATCAAAATAAATTAACCATAAAGCGTTTTGATATGGCTCGCTCTTTTCAGGAAGTGCAATTCAGAATTGTGGGCGGACGATGATCATAATGATGATCCCGATCATCAAAACCGTCGGTACTTCGTTCAAAATGCGGTAAAATCTGGCTGTGTGGCGGTTCTGGTCATTGGCAAAATCGCGACGGCAACGCGCCAGAACGCCGTGGGCACCAAACATCAAAACAACCAGGGATAGCTTGATGTGCATATAGGGATGGTGCAGCAACTCCGGGTTGAGCATCAAAAGCCATACACCAAAAATGAAACTGGCGATCATCGCCGGATTTATAATGAAGCGCAGCAAACGACGTTCCATAATTTTCAAAGTCTCGGACAGTTCCGACCCTTTTGCCGCCGTCACATGATAAACAAACAGCCGCGGCAGATAAAGCATGCCAGCCATCCAGCTGATGACAGCGATAAGATGCAGCGCCTTGATCCAGTCATAGAGCATGTTTTATCTCCTGCAACATCCAGTAAATTCCGGCGGACAAATCCGGTCGCCTGCATCCGAGACACAAGCATCTTCACTGCTTTGCGCTTTCAAAATCAAATTCGCAAGCCCGTTGATAAAATCGGAATTGGTGCTTAC
>Ga0206916_1090_pt1 | contig 16970 bp, 12 predicted proteins | sample Alteio_BWOrgHeat_71_FD_152957 | JGI IMG/M metagenome (GOLD analysis project Ga0206916, IMG submission 152957) | Enriched cells from forest soil in Barre Woods Harvard Forest LTER site, Petersham, Massachusetts, United States -... | ecosystem: Environmental > Terrestrial > Soil > Temperate forest >... | reverse complement strand
GATCAAAGCGTTGAGGAAAATTCCGTAGTGAATATCCCCCGGAACCGGGGGACACGGCGCGTTCGGCGCAGCGACACACGGCGTGAGCGTGGTGACTGCTGACGCCCCGTGGGTGAATACGTGCATGTGGAAAACCAGCGCGGAAAAGTCCGGCGCCCCCGATCAAGGCCGAGATGAAGGGCGTGACGATATTCGCCGTCAGCGCCGTTGTAATCTGCCCGAACGCCGCACCAATGAGCACCGCGACGGCCAGATCGACCACATTGCCGCGCAGAATGAAGTCGCGAAAGCCTTTGAGCATCGTCATCCCTCCCCCGAAATTCTCGCATCCGGAATTGGCCGAGTATATCGCAGCGAGCCAATGCGTTTCTTTTCTGGCGCAGGTCTCACGTATTCTTCTCGAATGCGTCCTTTCGGTATCGGGTCACAAATGCCATGCGGGTGAGAATGCGGCTGTTCGGGCCTTTCAAAGAAATCGCGCCAGCCGCCGACGCATGGCGAGAGCTGCGCGAAGGTGAGACCGTCGCCGGGCTGCTCGAGCTGCTGCAGCGCGAGGCCGTACTCCCCGCAAAACTTCTGCTGGCCTCCGCCGTGGCCGTCAACCAGGAGTACGCGCAGCCCACCCGCATTCTGCTCGACGGCGATGAAGTAGCCATTCTGCCGCCAGTCAGTGGAGGCCGCCCGTGAAGGTCGCCCTGCAACGCGAACCCATCGACACCGCTGCCCTGCACGCGGAAATCAAGGCAGGCAGCGACGGCGCAGTTTGCGTCTTCGACGGCATTGTCCGGGACAACACCCGCGGCCGCCGCACGCTGCATCTCGACTACGAAGCCTACGAAGAAATGGCCCTCACCCAGATGCGCGACCTCGCCGAGCAGGCCATCGCAACGTTCGGCGTTCGTGACGTCGTGCTGGTGCATCGCCTCGGCCGTCTGCACATCGGTGAGACCAGTGTCTTCATCGCCGTCGCCTCGGCGCACAGGGGAGCCGCATTCGATGCCTGCCGCTGGGTAATCGATACGCTCAAGAAAACCGTCCCAATCTGGAAGAAGGAAGAATTCATCGATGGAGCGGTGTGGGCCGACGGCGAGCCGTTTCCGGACGACATCGCAGGAGTAAAACCTTGAAGTCTGTGCTGGTGGGGATCGCGTTTTTTGTTGCACTCGGGGCCGCCGCGCAGCAGCAGCCAAAGCAAGCCGCCCCCCCCGAACCCGCGCCCATCGTGCCCGCGCCTATCGTGCGCCAGACGCCCCAGATCCCTACAATCGTCGTCGAAAGCCGCCTTGTTCCCATCGCCCTCAATGTGGTCGACGAAAAGGGCGTCCCCGTCGCGGGCCTCACGATCGACGATTTCGAAGTCAAAGAAGACAACAAGCCGCAAAAAATCTCTATCTTCGACAAGGAGTCGGTGACGCCGCTGTCGATCGTCCTCGCCATCGACGCCAGCGAAAGCGTCTTCAGCGACGAGCGCCTGGAGCGTGAGGCAGCAAGGAAGTTCGTCCGCTCCATCCTCCGTCCCCAGGACCAGATCGACCTCATGGAGTTCGACGACACCGTCCGCGAACTTGTGCCATTCAGTAACGACGCCGGGCGCCTGGACGACGGCCTTGGCCGGATGACCCGCGGCGACGCCACCGCGATGTACGACGCCATCTATCTCGCCAGTGACAGATTGCAAGAGACAAAGTCAGACGGCGGCCGCCGGGTCATCGTCATGATCACCGACGGCGAAGACACCGCCCATCACGGCAACTACCCGTCAGCGCTCGAGGAAGCTCAACGGGCCGGCGCCATGATCTACGCGCTGATTATCGTGCCCATCCACAACGACGCCGGACGCAATACCGGCGGCGAACACGCCCTCATCCAGATGGCCTCGGACACCGGCGGAAAGTACTTCTACGTCGAAGACAAGCGCGACCTCGGCCCGGCCTTCCAGCATGTGTCCGACGATCTCCGCACCCAGTACACCCTCGGCTACTACGCCCCGCAGCACGGCGGCGACATCCACGGCTTCCGTCACATCGATATCCAGCTCAAAGACCCGGCACTGCGTGCGAAGTATAGCCTGCGCTATCGCAATGGGTACTACAGCGGGAAGAAGTAGGCAGCGCAAAAGCGCGTTCCTGGTTCTCGGTTGTTAGTTGTTGGTGAAGTACCGAGCGAGAGCTCGTGATTGGCTTTCCTTCAAACCACCACAAAACCGTCATCCTGAGCGGAGACTCGCGGCTTTATGTGAGTCGTAGTCGAAGGACCTGCCGCACCGCTCGCATCACTTCAGCAGCTTGCACCGTTCAACCACAAGCGCTCGGTGCAGTTTCCAACCAACGGTGCTCGCCGATGGGAGAACGTTCAGAGTATTGGTTAAACGGTTCGTAAATCTTACGGGTCCAATCCGCATTGCAGGTCCTTCGGCTGCGGCTCGCAAAGGCGCGAGCCTCCGCTCAGGATGACGAGTTGGTGGTGATTTGAAGAAAGACAGGCCGTGAGCCCTCATCGAGAGGGACGGTTTTGTGGTGATGTTTGGAGTGCTGCTGTGGCGAATCAGTTATTCGTGCCAATCAGGCGCAACGAATGCGTGACTCACCACAACAAGTGACCTTGCTCTACCCACAACCGAGAACCCAAACCTACCGCAGCGCCATCTGCTCCGTGACAATCTGCGTCAAATCCGGCTTCTTCAAGCCGTGGACCTCTTCATTGAACTTGTCCACCTTCGACGACCAGTTCATCGAGCAGAACTTCGGCCCGCACATCGAGCAGAACGCCGCTTCCTTGTAGTAGTCATCGGGCAGCGTCTCATCGTGCATTCCACGCGCTGTATCCGGATCGAGCGAGAGCGCAAACTGCTTGTCCCAGTCGAACGTATAGCGGGCGTGCGAAATCGCATCGTCGCGGTCGCGCGCACCGGGTCTGTGCCGCGCGATATCGGCAGCATGAGCGGCTATCTTGTATGCGATAATGCCGTCTTTGACGTCCTTCTCGTTCGGCAGTCCCAGGTGCTCTTTGGGAGTCACATAGCAAAGCATCGCCGCGCCATGCCATCCGATCATCGCTGCGCCAATCGCGCTCGTAATGTGGTCGTAGCCAGGAGCGATATCGGTCACCAGCGGCCCCAGCACGTAGAACGGAGCACCGTCGCACAGCTCGACTTCCTTATCCACCTGCTCCTTGATCTTGTCCATCGGCACGTGGCCGGGGCCTTCGATCATCACCTGCACATCATCCTTCCAGGCCTGCCGCGTCAGTTCGCCCAGCGTCTTCAACTCGGCAAACTGCGCTTCGTCGGAAGCGTCCGCAACACAACCCGGCCGCAGCCCATCGCCCAGCGAGTAGCTGACGTCATACTTCGCCATCACCTTGGTGATGCGGTCGAAGTTCTCGTAGAGGAAGTTCTGCTTGTGATGCGCCGTCATCCACTGCGCCAGGATCGCCCCGCCGCGGCTGACGATCCCCGTGATGCGCTTCGACACCATGGGAATGTACTGAATCAGCACGCCGGCATGGATCGTAAAGTAGTCCACGCCCTGCTGCGCCTGCTCCTCAATCACTTCGAGGTAGAGATCGATGTTGAGGTCTTCCACCTTCTTCACGCGGCTCAGCGCCTCGTACAGCGGCACCGTTCCGATGGGCACTGGCGAGTGGCGGATGATCTGTTCGCGAATCATCGGAATATCGCCGCCGGTCGACAGGTCCATCACCGTATCCGCGCCAAAATGCACGGCCGTATGCAGCTTGCGCAACTCCTCATCCACATTCGAAACCAGCGCGGAGTTGCCGATGTTGGCGTTGATCTTGCACAGGCTCTCGACGCCGATCGCCATCGGCTCCAGCTCGGGGTGATTGATGTTTGCCGGGATAATCATCGTCCCTTTGGCAATCTCACTGCGCACCAGTTCGGGCGAAATCTTCTCCTTATGCGCGACGAACGCCATCTCCTCGGTGACGAGGCCTTTGCGTGCGAAGTGCATCTGCGACATGTTCCAGTCGCCGGTACGAGCCGCCTCTTCCTTGCGCTTTACGATCCAATCTGCCCGCGGCATCGGCACCGTCCAGTCGGTGTTGTGGGTATGTCCGTTGCCATTCGTCTGGTGCCCGTTTCCGTTGCTGCTCATGCTGTTACGTCCCCCTCGGAGTGTTGCCGTGCGCCTGTATGCGCTCGTCCGTCGTTATCGCCAAAGTATACGCCGTAGCCTGAAGGCCCTGCCCCGCCGTTACCCACACAAAGAGATGACAGAGCATTGACAACTGGCCGGCGAACCGCGAGACGCGTTTCGCGTCTAACCCAACATGAGTCTTCGCGCCTGGATCGGTTTCGCACTCTTTGCCTGCACAACGGTCGCTCCTGCGCAGACCAGCTCCGGAATCCTCGGCGACTGGCGCGAGCCCACCGGCTCGGTCATCGAAATCTTCCGCTGCGGCCAGGACGTGTGTGCAAAAATGGTCGCCATCAGCAAACAGGCCACCACCCAACTCGACGAAAAGAACCCTAGCCCCGCCGCTCGCAAACACCCTCTCTGCGGCCTCCAGATCGGCTACGGCTTTCACCTCACCGACCCCACCCACGCCGACAGCGGCAGGCTCTACGACCCCAAATCCGGCAAGACCTACAAAGGCACCATGACCGCCGAGGGTGATCAACTCCACCTTCGCGGCTATGTCGGCATCAAGGCCTTCGGCAGGTCCGAGACGTGGACACGCGCCGATCGCAGTGCTGTTACGTGTGCGAAGTAGCAGGAGGTCCCAGCCGCTGGTGTCGCGCTGTTTGCGTTTTGTGAAGCGCTGTAGGCGCGACGCTATACCAGCATGGGGTGAAACCCCATGTACAAGCCACGCAAGAATTCAGAGCGCTGTAGGCGCGACCTATCCCAGCCTCAATCCCAAAGGTATCGCGCGTTTGAGGCGACGCATCAATTTATAAATCGCGCCTTCAGCGCTGGTTACGTTCCACCGCCATTACCTAGGGCGTTGCCCTGGGCTGATAAGAAACAAGGGAATGTTGCTTACAAGAACTGTGATTCATCATCGCTTGGAAAAGGAAAAAGCGAACGCAACGGACGCAAAGGACGCAAAGGTTCGCTACGGCATCCGTGGCGGCCCCTTTGCGTCCTCCGCGTCCTTTGCGTTCGCCTTTCGCTCGGAACGAACGTTTCATCCCAGGTGGGGCGGCACAGCCGGTGGACGACTGGTATAGCGTCGCGCTTTCAGCGGTTCAAGGCGGTTCAAGCCGTCACACCTACACGCTTGATACATTGATTCAGTGACCAGTACTTCCACAACTCTCCCCCTCGGCTTCGAGTGGGCTTCCACCAAGGCCGGCATCAAGGCGAGCGGCAAGCCCGACGTTGCCCTTGCCATCTGCCGTGGCGGAGCCACGGCCGCAGCCCTGTTCACCCGCAACCAGGTCGCCGCCGCTCCGGTGACCATCGGCCGCAAGCATCTCGCAGCGACCGGAGGCAAAGTCTCCGCGCTCATCGTCAATGCCGGCAACGCCAACTGCGCCACGGGACAAGCTGGCCTCGACGCCTGCCGCAAGAGCTGCATCGCGGTCGGCGATCAGTTCGGCTGTGTGTTCGACGAAGTCTTCCCATCGTCGACCGGCATCATCGGTGTCCCGTTCCCGACCGAGAAACTGATCGCAGCCATCCCCGCGGCAGCAGCAGCCCTCGGCGACACACGCGAGCACGCCGAAGCCTTCGCCACCGCCATCCTCACCACCGACACCAAGCTCAAAGTCGCCCTCGCCACCATCGAAGTCGGCGACAAAGCCGTGCAGATCTTTGGCTGCGCCAAGGGCGCCGGCATGATCGGCCCGAATCTCGGCAAACCCTCCGGGCCGCCGCACGCCACCATGCTCGCCTACATCTTCACGGACATTGCCGTCTGCTCCGACCACCTCGACGCCATGCTCACAGCCGCTGTCGAGACCAGCTTCAACCGCATCTCCATCGACGGCGACACCTCCACCAACGACACCGTCCTGCTGCTCGCCAGCGGCAAGAGCGGCATCGCCGCGCAGGGCGAAGTCGTCCCCGCCTTTGAGGCCGCGCTACAGCGTGTCTGCGACTCACTCGCCCACCAGATCATCGATGACGGCGAAGGCGTCACCCACGTTGTCACGCTCGAAATCACCGGAGCCCGCAGCGACGCCGACGCCAAGGCTATCGCTGCCACCATCGCCACGTCTCCGCTCTGCAAAACCGCCTGGTCCAGCGCCGATCCCAACTGGGGCCGTCTGCTCGCCGCCGCCGGCCGTGCGGGCGTCTCCTTCGATCCAGCGACCGTGACCATACGCATCAACGATCTCCCCATCTTCGAGCGCGGTCTTCGCTCCCCCACCTTCGATGAAGCCGCCGTCCACGCCGAAATGTCGAAGCGCGAATACACCATTCACATCGACTTCGGCCAATCCACAGGCCGCTGCCGCTACCTCACCTGCGACCTCACCCATGAGTACGTCAGCATCAACGCCGACTACTCGACGTAAAGGCTCACTATCGTAAGAGAAACGAGCAAAAGAAATGGCCACCCGTTTGGTGGCCGTTCCTTTGTAAAGAAGATTGCAATTAGCGTGCGAAGAAGCGTCTGCGAACGGCTCCTGCAAAGCCAAGCATGCCCGTACCGAACAACATCAAAGAGTTCGGCTCAGGAACAGTGCTGGTGGTAATGACGCTTTTATTGATATCGAGTACCAGATCGGCTGGACCTCCGCAGCATTCCACGTATTCCAAGGTGAAGGCGAAATCGCCGCCCGCGCCCGGGTTATTGACGTTGAATGGAGTTTCGTCGAGGGAGGTCGGTCCTGGAGCGTTCACAACGGTGCCAAACCCGGCAATGGTTAGAACGACACCATCATCATGGCCCACGACGAAGGAATTGTTGCCGGAGTTGAGCGTGATAAAGCCCGTGATAACGAGCTCGCTGTTGTCGACAGTCCCGTTCGGGTTGAAGCCATTCGCCTGATTGGAAAAAGTCGGGTTATTGAGCCATGCACTCACAATGGCGCTGTCGGAGTTGTTTGTCTCGAAGTCGATACCCGAGGGTCCGACGGTGAAGTTCGCTGAGGCGAGTGTGGCGCCCTGATTGCCTGCAGCGCCTGCATCATCAGGGTGAGGAACGTTCTGATACACGGTTGCGGTCGTGATGCTGGAGGCGAATGCTACGCCAGGAGCCATCGCGAGCATGAGGGCGAAAAGCGGATGCAATTTCATATTCGAATCTCCTTATTAGCGAAATATTCATGGCCCGCGAGTCCCTTGTAAGTCGAACTTTTTTTAAATCTTATGGGTGGGAATATAGCCCTCAATACCCCGTGTTACGCCAGATATCTTTGGTTTTTTCTTTGGTAACTCTCTTGCGATTACTAATCGCATCGGATCAACTGGCAACTATCGTTTTCGGGAAAAAGATAGTTAACTGCGCAACCTTGCGTCGCGATGCGGCAGTACATCCCTGGATGAAGTGAAAGCACTGGAAGTGACGAATGGAACTTCCTCGCAAGGCCACATCTGGCGCCTCCCATAAGCCGCATGGATCAAATCACTAAGGATTCGTCATCCTGAACAGGGGCTTGCGCATTTGCGGCCGCAGTCGAAGAGCCTGTCCTGAGCCTGTCGAAGGAACCTGCAATGCGGATTGGACTTGTAGGATTTACGAAGCGTTTAACCGATGCTTTGGACGTCTTCGCATTGGCGAGTATTTGTGGGGGACCTGGCAAAGCGGTTGTGGTTAAACGGGTCGAGCGGTTGAGGTGAGACAAGCGGTTGGCAGGTCCTTCGGCTGCGGCTCGCAAAAGCGCGAGCCTCTGCTCAGGATGACAGCTTTGTGGCGGTCCTGTGAGTGTATGGCTCACAAAAACCGCGAGGCTTCGATCAAGACAGATCTGTGCTGGTGTGATTGTGTAGATCGCATGAAGACGTCGTGCTCTGGGAGAGGAAGGTCGTCGGGCACAGTGGCCTCCTCTCGCATTAATCATTAGCGAGATTTATCCTTGTAGAGGAAGTTTGCATAAAGGGGATTTTTACGGATGGAAACAAAGGTGGAAGAAGCAGTTCAAAAGGACATGAAGGCAGAGCTCGCCGAGTGGATTGAAGCCTTCGACGAGGTGGTCGCACAGGATTGGGAGCAAGGCGCAGCCGTTCTCGCCGCCCTTCGCTCGCGCGCCCGTGAGGCTGGAGTGCCCGCCACCTGCGACCTGGTCACGCCCTACATCAACACCATCCCCAAGCACGATGAGGTCCCCTACCCCGGCGACCCCGCCCTCGAGCGTCGCGTTGAGGCCCTGCTGCGCTGGAACGCCATGGCGATGGTGCATCGCCAGAACAAGAAGGACGCCGGCATTGGCGGCCACATCTCCACCTACTCCTCGCAGGCCACGCTGCTCGAAGTCGGCTTCAACCACTTCTTCCGCGCCAAATATCCCACCGCTAACGGCGACCAGCCCGGTGACTTCATCTACTTCCAGGGCCATGCGTCGCCCGGAGTCTACGCACGCGCCTACCTGGAAGGCCGCTTCGACGAAGCCCGCCTCAAGAACTTCCGCCACGAGCTGCGCGGCGAGCCTGGCCTTTCCAGCTATCCGCACCCCTGGCTCATGCAGGACTTCTGGCAGTTCCCTACCGTCTCGATGGGCATCGGCCCGCTCAACGCGATCTACCAGGCGCGCTTCATGCGCTACCTCGAAAACCGAGGCCTTATCGAGAAGACCGGTCGCAAGATCTGGGCCTTCGTCGGCGACGGTGAAACCGATGAGGTCGACACCCTCGGCGCCATCGGCCTGGGCGCGCGTGAAAAACTCGACAACCTGATCTTCGTCGTCAACTGCAACCTGCAGCGTCTCGACGGCCCGGTGCGTGGCAACGCCCGCATCATCGATGAACTGGAAGGCACCTTCCGCGGCGCTGGATGGAACGTCATCAAGGTCGTCTGGGGTTCCGACTGGGATGAGCTTTTTGCCAAAGACCACACTGGTCTGCTTCTGAAGCGCATGGAAGAGTGCGTCGACGGCGACTACCAGCGCTTCAAAGCCAAGGACGGCGCCTACCTCCGCAAGGAGTTCTTCGGCAAATATCCCGAGTTGCTGAAGCTCGTCGAGCACCTCAACGACGACGAGTTGTTCCATCTCCATCGCGGCGGACACGACCGCGTCAAGATCTACAACGCCTACAAGAACGCCCGCGACCACAAGGGCAGCCCCACGGTCATTCTCGCCAAGACGGTCAAGGGCTACGGCCTCGGTTCGGCGCAGGCGCGCAATGCGACCCACTCGGAAAAGAAACTCTCCGACGACGGTCTCAGCCAGTTCGTGCAGCGCTTCGACATTCCCATTCCCGCCGCTAAAGCGAAGGACGCCGACTTCTATCGCCCCGACCCCACCGACCCCGCGCTGCAATATATGCAGGCCAGGCGTCAGGAGCTCGGCGGCTACATGCCGGCGCGTACCGTTCCGAAGCCCACCTTCGAAGCCCCGAAGCTCGACTTCTTCAAGGACTGGCTCTCCGGCTCCAAAGGCCGCGCTGTCTCGTCCACCATGGGCTTCGTCAACATGCTCAACGGCCTGCTGAAGAATCCGGAGGTCGGCAAGCTGATCGTGCCCATCATTCCTGACGAAGGCCGCACGTTCGGCTTCGAGTCTGTCATGAAGGCCGTAGGAATCTATGCCGCTGAAGGCCAGAAGTACGTCCCTCACGACGCCGACGTCTTCCTCAGCTACTCCGAAAAGTCCGACGGGCAGATCCTCGAAGAGGGCATCACCGAAGCCGGCTCCATGGCCAGCTTCACCGCCGCCGGTACGGCCTACACCAACTACCGCGTCCCCATGATTCCCTTCTACATGTACTACTCGATGTTCGGCTTCCAGCGCATCGGAGACATGGCGTGGGCCTTCGCTGACTCACGCGGCAAGGGCTTCCTGATGGGCGGAACTGCAGGTCGAACCACAATGTTGGGGGAAGGTCTGCAGCACCAGGACGGGCACTCGCCTGTCCTCTCCGGCACCATCCCCACCTGCATCACGTACGACCCCGCTTTCATTTACGAAATGGCGATCATCATCCAGGACGGCATGCGCCGCATGTACGAGCTCGGCGAAGATTGCTTCTACTACATCACCATGTACAACGAGGATTACGCGATGCCGGCCATGCCTGAAGGCGATGGCGTCCGTGAAGGCATACTGCGCGGCATCTACAAATACAAGGCCGCAGAAAAACCCGCACAGCTCCAGCTCTTCGGCTCCGGCCCCATCCTCAACGAAGCGGTAAAAGCGCAGCAGATCCTGGCCGAGAAATACAACCTCGCCGCCGACGTCTGGAGCGTCACCAGCTACAACGAGCTGCGCCGCGACGCCCTGGACACTGAGCGCTACAACCGTCTGCACCCGGCTGAGAAAGAACGGGCCCCCTACGTCGTCACGGCTCTCGGCTCGGCTGCCGGGCCGATCATCGCGGCGAGTGACTACATGAAGTCCATGCCCGACAACCTCTCACCGTGGCTCGGCTCCCGTCTCGTCTCTCTCGGCACCGACGGCTTCGGCCGCTCCGACAACCGCGAACATCTCCGCCGCCACTTCGAAGTCGACGCCGCATCCATCGTCGCCGCCGCACTCTCCAAGCTCGCGCGCGACGGCGTCATCAAACCCAAGGTCGCTGAAAAAGCACTTGCCGAACTTGGCGTCACCATCGAAGGCAACGGCCCGGCTCACGCGTAGATGGCAGTGGAACGTAATGGGCCTCGAAGCGCTGAAAGCGCGAACTATAATCGACGCGAGGGCAAAAACGCTCGACACCTGCGGAATTGAGCCGGGGGTAGATCGCGCCTTCAGCGCTCAGGTTCTTTCCGGTGCCGTAACCCAGGGCTTGCGCCCTGGGCTGGTATAGGGCGCGCCTTCAGCGCTTTACAAACGTCAACAGCGCAACCTCACACCAGTCGTCCACCATTTACGCAGATCCATCAAAGGTGTACCTTGCACGAAAACCCACTTCTCCCCAACGCGAAGCTCAAAGAACTCTACGCCCTGATGCAGCGTGCCCGCTCTCTCAGCAAAGCGCCCGCATCCGCGCCGCGTTTTGAAGCCATCCTCTGCGCCACGCTGATGCACATCGAGCCCGGCGACTTCGTCAGCCCACCCCCCAACGCTCCAGTCGCCACGCTGCTCGCTACCGAGCGCACCAAAGCGCCGCGCACAAAGCCCGAGCCCGCGCAAACGCTGCCCGCGAACCAACGCCTGGCCACAGCCTCCGGCATCGCGCAAGGCCTCAAGCACGCGACCCCGGGACGCTTCGCCGTTATCTACACCGACGCTGGCCGCCCCGAAAGCGGCTGGCAGGAAGCACTCACCTACGCCGCTGCTGCGCGTCTCCCTTTGATCCTGGTTGTCGCCAGCGCCGAAACTGCGCGCGCCGCAAACTCCAAATCCCTCACCTGGCCTTCGCTTTCGAAGCTCGCAAAGAAACTACGCCTCCCCGTCCTCACCGTCGACGGAGCCGACGCGGTCGCGGTGTACCGCGTGATGCAGGAGTCGGCCCACCGCGCCCGTCTCGGAGATGGCGTCGCTGTCATCTGGTGCGCGCTACCCGCCAAAACCTCCGTCGCCACCGATCCCCTCCGCACCATGAAGGCCTATCTGGAAGCGCGCAATCTCTTACCTGCATCCAAGAAGAATCGACGTTGATCTGACATTCCAACAAGGCGGTTACACTGGCACTATGGCCCGTATCAGGTTTTTGTCGCGACTTCGGCTTGCCAGTGCTCTCGCAGCTTGCTGCGTCTGTGCAGCCTCTGCCCAAACGCCCGCGATGCCGACGCCGACTCCGGTCCCCGCCGACAGCGTCCCCACGCTCCCAGCGGCCACACCCCAGACGACTCCCCAGGCCACGCCCAACCAGCCCCAAACCAAACCACAGACCCAACCGGCAACGACCGACCCGCTAACCCAGCCGATCGCGCCTCCCGCGCCGCCGGCCACCACCCCGCCGGTCTATCAAGACCCGCTGGAAGCGCCCCTCGCCGTTCCCCGCGAGGCCACGCCCGTTGTCATTCCCCGGCAGACTGTTGCTTCCATACCATCGGAACCCGCCTACGATCTGCACGCTCTGGTTGTGGAAGAGCGCCCTGACGTTTTCGGCAGCACCTACATCCCGGTGGATAGCCCAATCTATCCGCTCGCGCTGCGGCTCTACTCGCTCGGCTACCTCAACAAAGCCTTCCTCAGCATGAGGCCGTGGACCCGTCGCAGCCTGCTCCACGCGCTCGCAGACTCCGCCACCGACGCTACCAACGACGGCAACGAACAGGCCCAGCAAATCGTGGCTTACATTCAAGAGCAGCTCGCCGACGAAACCCCTGCGCAAAAGGGCTTCACGCGCGGTTCTGTCTACGGTGTCGAGTCCGTCTATACCCGCCTGATGGTCATCACCGATGTCCCACTCCGCGACAGCTACCACCTCGGCCAAACCATCGTCAACGATTACGGCCGCCCCTACGCCAAGGGCTTCAACAACATCACCGGCTTCTCCTCGATCAACGAAAAGGGACGCTTTTCGCTCTATTTCCGGGGCGAGTATCAGCACGCGCCCGCTGGCGAGAGCTACTCCCTTGCCCTCGCCAGCCAGCTTTCCTGCATCGACACCATCTGCGACTTCGTGGGCCCCAACAATCCGCAGGACACTATTCCATACGGCGCCACAGTCGCCGCCCAGAATGTCTTCCGCATTCAGGAAGCCACGCTCTCCTATCACCTCGCAGGGCACGAAATTTCCTTCGGCAAAACGGATTCGTGGATGGGACCGGGTCTCGGCGGCGGCATGGCGTGGAGCGACAACGCGGAAAACCTCTACGCCTTCCGCATCAATCGCGTCGAGCCCTTGCACATCCCCTATCTCTCCGCGGTCCTCGGTCCCATTCGCTACGACTTTTTCGTCGGCCCGGTGCAAGGCCACACCCGGCCGGAAGCTCCTTGGGCACACTCCGAAATGTTCGAGTTCGCGCCCACGTCAAACTTCCAGTTCGGCTTCCAGCGCACCGTGATCTGGGGTGGCAAAGGTCACGGATGTCTACAACCGAACGGTTCGGTGACACCCTGCGACCAGCCGATCAACCTGCACACCTTTTTTAAGAGCTTCTTCGATATCAACGACGCCACCGCCGAAGAAAAACTTAGCATCGACGACCCCGGCGCTCGCTGGAGCACATTCAACTTCTCCTGGCGCCTTCCCTTTCTGCGTCACCACGTCACGCTCTACACCGACTCCATCGTCCACGACGATGTAACGCCCCCCAGCGCGCCCCGCCGTGCCGCGTATCGCCCAGGCCTCTACCTCTCGCAGTTCCCCTACATTCCGAAGCTCGACATGCGCGTCGAAGCGGCAAACACCGACACTTCCACGCTCCGCAGCATCGGCGGCACGTTCAATTACTTCGAAGGCGAGCAGGTGCAGGGCTATACCAACAAGGGCTTCATCATGGGCGACTGGATCGGTCGCGAAGCCAAGGGCGGACAGGCATGGCTTACGTATCACCTCTCTGGCAACGAGTGGATACAGCTCTACTACCTCAACAAAAAAACACCCAAAGACTTCATCCCGATGGGCACAACCCAGCACCAGTTCAAGATCGACGTCCTCAAGAATCTTGGCCACAACGTGCAACTCGATGCCTGGGTGCAATACGAGCGCTGGAAAGCGCCCATCTACAAGCCAGGCCAGCAAACCGATACCGTCATTGCCGCCCAGTTCACCTGGTACCCCAAACTCCGCACCACGCCAACCCCAGTCCGCTAATGCAAATGACTGCAGACACCTAAATGGGTGGAATTGGGTGGATTTGCGGGTGGCATCTTCTGAACGGCCTCATGCTGTTCCTCCGCTCACCACGAACTCGTCATGCTGAGCGGAGGCTCGCGCTTTTGCGAGCCGCAGCCGAAGCACCTGCCGAACAGCCCGTGTTACCTCAACGGATTGACCCGTTTAACCACGACTGCTGTTGTGCATCCCAAGCTCCGTGTTGAGATATGCCGCCGAGGCGGAGAGCTTCAGAGTATCGGTTAAACGGTTCGCAAAATTTTACCGATCCAATTGGCATGGCAGGTGCTTCGACTGCGGCTCGCATGAAGCCGCTAGCCTTCGCTCAGCATGAGATCTTGTGTGGGTTGAAAAACAGGGATCACTGCTGCTTCTTTGCAGTTGCACAACCTACAAACACCCTCTGAAATACTCCAACGACAATCCCAAACCTTCCCGCAATCCCACCTTCGGCTCCCACCCCAGCAACGTCCGGGCCTTCGTAATATCAGGCCGTCTCCGCACCGGATCATCCTGCGGCAGAGGCTCAAACACAATTTCCTCCTCGCCTCCCACCAGTGCCCTGATCTCCTTCGCGCACTCCAAAATCGTCCACTCGTCCGGGTTCCCGATATTCACGGGCAGATGTTCCTCGGTCTTCGCCAGCCGCATCACGCCGTCGATCAGATCCGATACATAGCAAAAGCTGCGCGTCTGCAGCCCATTGCCGTAAATGGTCAACGCCTTTCCACGCAGGGCCTGCATGATCAGGTTCGAAATCACGCGTCCATCGTTCGCTTGCAGCCGGGGTCCATACGTGTTGAAGATGCGCGCCAGGCGGGTATTCACGCCGTGATAGCGGTTGTACGCCATCACCGCGGCTTCTGAAAATCGCTTGGCCTCGTCATACACCGACCGCGGCCCGACGGGGTTCACATTGCCCCAATAGCTTTCCACTTGCGGATGCACTTCGGGGTCACCGTAGCACTCTGACGTCGACGCCTGCGTATACGCCGCGCCATATTTCTTCGCCACTTCCAGTGTGTTCAGCGTCCCGGCCGAGCCCACCCGCAACGTCTCGGGTCCCAGCCGCATATAGTCCACCGGGCTCGCCGGCGACGCAAAATTAAACACGCCATCGACCCGGCCGCAGTCGAACGCCTCACAAATATCCCGCTCTTCAAACCGGAACCGCGGCTCGCTTTCGAGATGAGCCAGATTTGCCGCCGACCCCGTCGAAAAGTTATCTACCCCGATCACATCATTGCCTTCAGCAAGCAATGCATCGCACAAATGAGAGCCGAGAAATCCCGCTGCCCCCGTCACCAAAATCATTTGAGAACCCATACCAAACCGCCCCATCCCCAAACGGGGCACATCAAAAAAATAAACCGCAACAGCCTCGAGGTTAAACCGCGACAGCCTCGCGCACCGGATGTACCGCAGGCCGGCCGACGCTCATGTACGTAAATCCGTGCTCCACCATCGCCTGCGGATCGTACAGATTACGCCCGTCGATCACGATTGGGTACCGCATTGTCGCATTCAGCTTATGCAGGTCGAGCCCCGCAAATTCACGCCAGTCGGTCAGGATCAGCAGCGCATCCGCGTCCATGGCCGCGGCATACGAGTCCGTCGCGTACACCATCTGCTTCGACTCCGGCAGCTCCGCCTTGGCCCGTTCCATCGCCGCCGGATCGTACGCCGTTACCGAGCAGCCCTCACCCAGCAGCATCTCCACCAGATCGATCGCGGGCGATTCACGAATATCGTCGGTCTCTCCCTTGAACGCCAGGCCCAGCACAGCCAGCTTTTTCCCACGCAGCGTCCACAAGGCCGAGCGCACTTTGCTCAGGAAGCGCTTCTTCTGCTCGGTATTGATTTTCTCCACTTCGCTCAGCAGGCTGAAGTCCACGCCCATCTGCTCGGCAACCGAGCGGAACGCCGCTACGTCCTTGGGAAAACACGAGCCGCCGTACCCGATCCCCGGCCGCAAAAACTTCGGCCCGATGCGGCTGTCGAGCCCCATGCCGCGCGCCACCTGCTCCACATTGGCATCCGCCGCTTCACACAGGTTCGACACCGCGTTGATAAACGAAATCTTCAGCGCGAGAAAGGCATTCGACGCATGCTTGATAATCTCCGCGCTCTTGGTCGAAGTCAGCAGTATCGGAGGCGGATTCTCACTCGACAGCGCACCCGGAATGATGTTCTCCGTCTCGTAGTACTCCCCTGACGTCAATGGCGCATAGATCGCATTCAGTACCGCTGCCGCGCGCTCGCTGTCCGCTCCCACGACGATCCGGTCGGGATGCAGGAAGTCCGAAACTGCTGTGCCCTCGCGCAGAAACTCCGGGTTCGACACCACGTCGAACATCTCGCGCTCCACCCCATTGCGCTCGATCACACGCCGAATCCATTCATTCGTGTACACCGGCACGGTGCTCTTTTCGACGATGACCTTATAGCCGTTGATCGACCGCGCAATCTCGCTCGCCACGGCCTCCACATACGACAAGTCCGCGTCGCCGCTCTCACTCTGCGGAGTCCCGACGGCGATAAAAATCGCTTCGCACTCCCGCGTCGCCTCGGCCAGGTCCGTCATAAACCGCACGCGCTGATTGCGATAGCGGTTCAGCAACTCCGGCAGGTGATCTTCATGAATAAGAGTGTCACCGCCCTGCAGTGCAGCGACCTTCCTCTCGTCGTTGTCAACGCAGATCACATCGTGGCCCATTTCGGCAAAACAAACGGCGGCCACCAGGCCGACATAACCGGAACCCACCACTGCAATCTGGATCTTTTTGCTCATGCTTCGCACACGTCCACGCTCAAATTTTTGATACTTACCTCTTTATTGTAAGGTCTCCCGTTGCACGGATGCGCACACGAACGTTGTAGATAACAAGGACATTGCTCCGCCAACTCCCAAATGCAATCTTCGCGTAAACTAACCCTTGATGAATCCCCAGAGAATACCTACCCCCATAAGTGGCGGGGTGCTCGACCCCATACGCAACGGGGACGGTCAAGCCACGACCGACGCGACGCTTTCCGAGATACTGCTGACTGTCCGGAAACGCAAAGCCATCATCTTCATCGCGCTCTTCCTGGGTGCCGCGTACGGTTTCTACAAAGGAGCGACTCAGCCACGCATCTACGGCGCCGACGGCACCATTGAAATTCGTTCCG
>Ga0206916_1089_pt1 | contig 16992 bp, 17 predicted proteins | sample Alteio_BWOrgHeat_71_FD_152957 | JGI IMG/M metagenome (GOLD analysis project Ga0206916, IMG submission 152957) | Enriched cells from forest soil in Barre Woods Harvard Forest LTER site, Petersham, Massachusetts, United States -... | ecosystem: Environmental > Terrestrial > Soil > Temperate forest >... | reverse complement strand
AGACTGCTGCATAACCCGTATCTGGAGTTTGCGCACGTTCTGACAATTTTGACGGAGGAAGCAAAGCTTCACTCGTCCGCCACACTACTGCTCCCTTGACCCGATTCCATATGGCGATGACACCAACTTCCAGATAATCCGGTGCATAAGCAGCAATTTTCTGATCCTGCAAACAGTCACGTATCTTCTTGACAACGGCTTTGACAGCATCCTCTTTATTAGCGCTCTGCAAAAGATTGCGTATTACTTGCAATTTCTGCTCTTGCGGTAAATGCGTCATGCGTACACCGACAAAAAACTCTTCGTTCTTCTCGGATTTAAACATGGCCTGAAAAGCAATGTTGCTCGTAATTTTTGATTCAAACCAATTTATTACCGGTTCGACAGACAATGTGTTGGAAGAATCTGCAAAATAAGCCAGCTGGCCTTCATCCCATTTACCGTCAGCCGAAAATTTCCAGCCGAGAAATTCAGCACCTTCCGTTAAAGGCTCAATACGAGAAATGATGTCCAACACTGCTTCTCCTAATCCTACCAATAATTATCCCAGCCGCGACTGAAACAGCGTGCCGAAACCTTCGTGAGTGAGAAGTTCGGCCAAGATCGCCCAGGGCTTGAAGCCATCGATGATGGCAACGCCGCCGACGCCTTGCTTCACAACCCACAAGGCGCTTTCCACTTTCGGCACCATACCGCCATGGATAACGCCTTCGGCGATCAGCTCGTCCGCCATATCCTGATCAACAGAAGGAATACGTTTGCGGTTTTTATCCAGAACGCCGGTGACATTAGTGACAAGAATCAAACGCTTGGCATTCATGGCAATAGCCACGGCCATAGCGTAATCATCGCCGTTAATATTGAATATAGTCTTACCGTCTGTACCAAGGCCAATAGAATGCATGACGACCACGCGGCTTTGGTCGAGCGCTTTCTGGATTTCATGCTCCGCCACGGCTTTGGGCTTGCCGCTGCGATTATGCACGCCGTCATCATCTTCATCCAATGGTTCCGCCTGCACAAAATGACGCGCATGACGCGAAGCGATAAGGATGCGGTCCTTCTTGATGCCTTCATCCACCAGCGACTGCGCCACTTCCAGATTAATGTCCTTCATCACTTTCTGCACGACGCGCATTGCCTTGGGCGACGTGATACGGCGGCCATCAGGGCCTTTGGCGGTTTCGATTTTCTTGTCGCGCAGGGCCTGGTCAATTTGCGGTCCGCCGCCATGAATCAGGATAATGCGCACACCGTTGGAGCGTAGAAATTTAATCTGCTTGGCGATTTTGGAGAGAAAATGTTCGTCCTCGGCAATTGAATTGCCGCCGATTTTAATGACGATGGTGCGGTGATGATACGCATCCAGTTCGTTCATCAGCTCGGCGATTTGGTCCAATGTGGGATCAGTTTTCATGGCAATATCCTTCGATTAAAAACTTCAGGTCTTATGATCAAGTAAGGCTGGCAGCGCAAGCAAAACTTTACCGACCGGCAGGCTGCTTAAAACCTGTTCCTTCAGCCACTGCGCCCCTGGCTGCCGTGGGGCGGACCAGACGGGATTAGTGCTGCCGGACAACAGTGCCAGCGTAGGCGCGCCGAGCGCAGCCCCCATATGCATGGGTCCGGTATCATTGCCGATAATCAGGGCAGCGCGGCGCAAAACACCTGCCAGCTGGAACAGGCTGGTGCGGCCACTAAGGTCGATCAAATCTGGCGCCAGCGTTTTAATGACTGAAATAGCGTCTGTGTCCGCCTTAGTGCCTACCGCAATAACGGGGATATCTTGATCCTTCAAATACCGCACCACGGCAGCATAGTTTTCGGCAGGCCAGCGTTTATAATTTTGCCCCGCCGTGCAGCCGGGAACGATAACGGCATAGCGCGGCGGCAGATCAAGCCCGTCCACAGGGCCATCCAGCCAAGCAAGGTCTGCGCGTTGTTGCGCTGGTACATCTGCCAGCCGTAACTGCGCAGCCAGAAAATCCTCGAAATGCGTGTTGGGTTGCGGTGGCCACAGGCGAGGATGCGAACAAAGCGGGGCAGCGCCCGACCATTCCGGCGCCCATATAGGCCCACCGATCAGCCCGTATAAAATGCTCTGGCGTAATTTGCCGTGCAATTCGTACACACGAGTAAAGTTCTGCTCCCTTATTTGCTTGGCCAGTTTCCACCAAACAAGGGGTTGCCGCAGGGTGGGGTGCGGATCAGGCATGACATGGTCGAACCACGGCATGCGTTTTGCGAACTCCACAAAAGCGGGTGCCGTTAGCACGGTAATTTCGGCACGAGGGTGCGCCGCGCGGATTTCAGCAAAAGACTGAAAACAATAGATCATATCGCCCAATGCGCCGTAGCGGATGACAAGAATACGTTCCGGCTTCTTCATACCACCATGATTCATCGAGGACGTACCAGCTCATCATAAACCAGCAGCGTATCCGCCACCATTTTGTTTTTGTCATAAAGCGCGCGCGCATGTTGCATGGCGGTTTTGATAATCAGATTTCGTTCTTCTTCCGTCTGACCAAAAACCTTGACGATAGATAAAGCCAGCGCCTGCGGATCGTTCGGTGGCACCAGCCAGCCCGTAGCGCCAGGGCTTATCGTTTCAGTAAACCCGCCGAGTTCCGTTGCGATGATCGGCACGCCCATGACCATAGCTTCAACCGGCACGCGGCCGAAACCTTCCGGCACCAGCGAAGGCGCAACCACAAGGCTGGCAAGGCTATAGGCGGCAGGCATATCATCACAATGTTCGACCAGTTTGACGCGGTCCTGAAGGTCGCGCGCCTTAATCAAATCCGTCAGCTGTTGGCGATAACCGACACGGCCCTGATCGTGCCCAAGTATAACAGCGATAACATTTGACAAATTTTGCGATAGCAAAGCCATGGCCTCGACCAAGACCGTCTGACCCTTAATGGGTGACAGGCGGGAAGGCACCAGAATAAGCGCAGCACCTTCTTTTACGTTCCATGCCTGACGCAGAGCATTGCGACGCTCATCCGTTACCTGATCCAAAGCGAACTTATACAGATCAATACCGCGCGGTACGGTGCGAATGTGGTCGGCAGCGATGCCGTAATTTTCCTGAATATGCTTGTCGATGAAGTCGGAGATAGCAATAATACGGTCGGCCCGCACCATCACGCTGTTATAGAATTTCTTGATGCCGTTGGAAAATTTATAGGCCGCATGATTGGTAGTCACGAAAGGGCAACCCGTCATTTTACAGGCGAGCCATGCGCTCCATGCCGGAGCGCGGCTTCTGGCGTGCACGACACTGACTTTTTGCGCACGGATGAATTTCGCCAACCACAAAGCATTTTGCAGCATAATGGCGGGGTTCTTGCTGTGCGCAGAAATCTGAACATGTTCGCCGCCAGCCTGCAAAATTTCCGCAACACGTGGGCCGCCGTTTGAAACCACAATCGCATGGTGACCGGCGGCCACTAATCCAGACGCGACATCGACGCAAGCTTGTTCCGCGCCGCCAGCGCCGAGGCTTGGAATAATTTGCAGAATAGTGCTCATAAAATTCCGCGTATCTTGGGTTTTCGGATCACATCCAAAACTGTTTTTGCTGCGCGTTCTGACGGTATAAACTGGCCTTGACCTAACCACCCGGCGACATCTTTCAACCCATTAATCTGTTCCTGCCGCACATTTTCGTTACCGAGTAGATCACCCATAGTAGCCGCCAGTTTTTGCGGCGTGCAATCCGCCTGCAGCAATTCCGGCACCACCATTTTGTCATGCATCAGATTAACCAGACTGGCGTATTTCACCTTAATCAAACGCCGATAAAGAAAATATGTCAATTTGCTGATCTTATAAGCGATGACTGCGGGGAGCCCCGCCATTGCAAGTTCAATGGCCACCGTGCCGGAGCAAGCAAGCGCCGCGCGGGATGCCGCCAGCGCATCATATTTATCGGCATCGCCTTCGACAATGGTTACCGGCACCGGCCAGCCGCGGCTTTGCGCTTCAACAAAAGAGCGTAAATGCGGGATGGTCGGAATAACAATGTGCAAGGCCGGGTATTTGGCCTGCAGTAACTGTATCGTTTGCCCAAAAATGGGCATGAGCTTGGTGACTTCGCTCATCCTGCTGCCGGGCAATACGGCAAGCACAGTTGTGTCTGCCGAAATATTATGCGCAGCGCGAAACCCTGCAGCATCGCCTTTTCCGGCGCCGCTTTCGACAATGGGATGGCCGACAAAAGTGCAATCCAGGCCTTCCTTGGTGAAATAAGGCGGCTCAAATGGCAGCAAAGCCAACAGATGATCAAGAAACTGTGCGATTTTATGTGCGCGCTTCGGACGCCAGGCCCAAACTGTAGGTGCGACATAGTGGATTAGGGGAATATCCTCATTCTTGATCTCGCGCGCGACGCGGAAACAAAAGTCAGGTGCATCGATTGTGATCATTGCAGCCGGCCGCACGCGCCGCACTTCGGCAATAGTTTGTTTGATGCGCTTTAGTAGATGCGGCACATGGGCCAGCAATTCGATCAAACCGAAATGCGCGAGTTCCGACTGCGGGAACAATAGATTCATACCCTCAGCCTGCATGCGCGGACCACCGATACCCGCAAAGCGAACCGCGCCATTCGTTTGCTTCTTAAGAGCATGCATGAGGCGCGCCCCAAGCAGGTCACCCGAAGCCTCGCCCGCAATCAGGAAGAAAAGCGGCACATCACTCATTGAGCTTTTGTCCGGTGATGAAAATACCAGCAGCATCTGCCATGCTGATCGTTTTTTCACGTTCGATCAGCAAACTGCGTCCGGCTTCCAGCGCTACACCGCGCAGCCCTGCCTTGATCATCGCGGTAAGAGTATCCGGCCCGATAGTCGGCAAATCATAACGATTATCCTGCTGCGGCTTGGCGATTTTGACCAGTACGCCGCCCGCACCTTCGCGTTTTAAATTGCCGGAACGTGCGATCAGGGCGTCTGTTCCTTCGATGGCTTCAACACCAAGTACCATGCCTTGTTGCACAATCACCGACTGCCCCACATCCAGCTGGCCAAGCGCTTTGGCTACATTGATGCCACGCGTGATATCTTCCTTTGCCTGATCATCTGGCGCAACCGATCCCAATTGGCCTGCGGGCGTCAGCAAATCCTTGAACACATCCTGCACACCTATAACACTCACGCCGGCTTCTTCTTCCATCGCCTTACCAATGCCACGCAACAAGGCATCATCGCCCAGCATATTCATACCGATTTTGGTGAGCACTTTGAGAGCAAGCCAGTCCGGCTTGATTTCAAGCAGTGACGGACGGCGCACGCGGCCGATCATAACAATTTCCTTGATAGCTTCCGCCTCTGCCAAAGCTTTTAACTTTGCGCCCGCGCCGAGCGGCAGCCATGTATGGGGCAAGCCTTCACCCAGCCCCGCATCGGCCTGTCCTTCCAGACATATGATATAAAAAGCGCGGTTCAATTTCTGGCAAGCTTCGATCAGATAGCGCGGCGCGGCGCCGCCACCCGCAATAATTCCCAATTTCGGTGTGGCGTTTTGCATTAGCCGATCCTTTTGAGGAAGGCTGTGACGGTGCTGTCATTCCAAACACCGGCTTTGAAAAACGGATCAGCGTGATGGAATGTTTCTGCCGACTTGCGATCTGCAACTTCCACTACAAAGTGGCTGCCGACAGGCGTTTGCCCATCATCCGCAACCAATGGCCCGGACATTACGATTTTCACACCGTAATCTGGCGCCGTTGCCAGAAATGCTTTATGCGCCGGATAATGCGTCGCCCGTTTAGCCGCAGCATCCGCTTGATCAAGAGCGTGAATAACGAACAGCATTATTCTTCTTCGTTTTTAGGCTGACACAAGGCGCGCGAAGCTCTATCGCGGATAAAATTGACGACGCTGCCGATATGTTCCTGCGTGCCATACAAACGCGCAACTTCTTCTAAACGTTCGGCCATCGTGCCTTCGTGCGCAAACAACATGCGATAAGCGCTGCGCAGCGAGCGCACTTCATCGCGGCCAAAACCACGGCGTTCCAAGCCTATCAGATTAAGGCCCGCCAGATGCGCGCGTTCGCCTTTGACCAAACCGTAGGGAATAACGTCATTTTCAACACCGGACATACCGCCGATCATGGCATGCGTGCCAATGCGCACAAATTGGTGCACAGCAGACAGGCCGCCGATAATAGCGTAATCGCCGACGCTGACATGCCCCGCCAGCGTTGCGTTATTGGCCAAAATGACGTGGTTACCAACCTGACAATCATGCGCCACATGCGACGCCACCATGAACAGGCAGTTGTCACCGACGCGCGTGACGAGCCCACCGCCTTCAGTACCTGGGTTCATTGTCACATGTTCGCGGATCTGGTTATTTGCGCCGATTTCAAGCGTCGAGGACTCGCCCTTGAATTTCAAATCCTGCGGACGCTGACCAAGCGAGGCGAAAGGATAAACCACCGTGCCTTTGCCGATGGATGTGCGGTCATCAACGACCACATGCGCTACCAGCCGCACGCCGTCATCCAATTTTACATTCGGTCCTACAACACAGTACGGCCCGATGGTTACACTTAAGCCAATTTGCGCGGCAGGATCGATGACCGCCGTAGGATGGATTTGATTTTCCATTACCTGTTACTCGGCCGCGCCGGCTTGGACTTCGCTATTCGGCACCAGCATGGCGGTGAAAATGGCTTCAGCGCAGAGGATATTATCGGCATAGGCTTCGCCGCGAAATTTCCAGACATTGCCGCGCTGGCGTTCCTTCTTGACCTTGATATGCAACTGGTCGCCCGGCACAACGGGCTTGCGGAAGCGGGCACTTTCAATTGTCATGAAATAAACAAGGTGTGACTGTGAATCGACATCCTTCAGCGCGTCAACCACCAAGGTCGCAGAAGTCTGCGCCATCGCCTCAATAATCAAAACGCCAGGCATGATCGGATGGCCGGGGAAATGACCCTGAAAGAAAGGCTCATTCGCCGAGACGTTTTTAATGCCGGTGCAGCTTTCGGCGGGCACGACATCAATGACACGGTCGATCAGCAGCATCGGATAGCGATGCGGGATGCGGTCCATGATACCTTTGATATCAATCGTGGTTTTATCGGCGGCTTTTTCAGCGGGGGCAGGCTTCGTCATAGGGTCAGCTCCACATATTCTTTAATATCGTTTTTAACCCGATTACGATTGGCTTTTCAATAGGCCGCAAATGGCCCTAAGGCTTGTCTTCGGGGGCCATTTTTACGGTAACTTCGGGTAATTTGGCGTTCAGGCGCCTTAAGACCTCGTCCGTGACATCCAGCGGCGCATCGACCCACAGCGCCTGCTGCTTGACCAGCACCAGATTAGCGCCCTTTTCATGCGCAACAGTATCGACAATCGCCAGTAAACTGGCGCGAACCGCATTCATGGAATCGGTAAAAGCCTGATCCAGCACTTTGCGCCGCGCCTGTACATGCCGTTCGACCGCGAGAAACTTCTGCCGCAACTGTTGTTCGCGGTCGGCATAGACATCTGAAGCCAACTGTTCGCGCGATTTGCTGAGTTCCTGTTCCGCCTGCCGCAGACCGTTTTCCTCGCCTTCGATTTCAGTCTGAAATTTGGAGCGGTGGGTTTCCAGCTGTTTCTGCACGCTTTTGGCGGCCAACGATTCCTGCAAGATACGTTGCACATCAATAATCGCGATGATCGGTGCCGGTAATTTGTTCTTGGCATCCACGTCAGCCGCATTCGCTGTTCCGCAAAACAGGCAAAAAAGCAGAATGAGGGCAGGCTTGAAACGTGACATACTTGACGCCCTAGAACTTGCTGCCGAAGCTGAAATGGATGTGCTCCAGCTTGTCATAAGTCTGATACAAAATAGGTTCTGCGTAATCGAGGCGAACCGGGCCGAAAGGCGAGGCCCATGTAATGCCAACGCCGCTGCTGAGATGCAGACTTTCGTCCTGCGCCAGAACATCGCCGCCAACACTATGTTCTGTCGTCTGTCCCAGCGTGCCGCCATCGACAAACAGATGTGCTTTCAAGCCGAGATCGGGCGGGAAAGGCGTCGGCATTGTAAGTTCTACAGTACCGCGCGAGAAACGGTCGCCACCCAACGCATCATTATTCTGGTTGGTTAAATCACGCGGGCCGATACCGGCATATTGGAAGCCGCGCAGATTATCGCCACCGATAAAGAAGCGTTCATTGATCTTGGTAGGACCATTGAGACCCCAGATTTCGCCCACTTCCGCGGTACCGCTGAGAATCCATTTCTCCGCCAGCGGATAATATTGCGTGCCACCTAGGCGCGCCTTGATCCATTTACGCGATCCGCCTGCGCCTGCCAAATCCGTATTCAAATGCGTGACAAAACCCAGGGTCGGGTCCAGTTTGCTGTCGCGCGTATCATAGGTCAGTTCCTGCCCGACTGATGATGTCGTGCTGGTTCCCTGCTGGTCGAGAATGAACAGTGAAGCGTCACTTGGCACATTGCTGATACTGTCATTATGGAAGCTGTAATTCAGGCGCTGGCGCAACTCCTGCGACAAAGGATAACCCATACGCAGGGTAAAGCCGGTGCTGTCGGTATCGTAGGAGCTGAGATCCTGATTGTTGGTCTGAATACGGAAAGCATCAATGCCTGCCGACAAATCCCGATTGAGGAAATAAGGCTCGGTAAAGCTGGTATCGACCTGTTTGGTACGGCCTGAAATTGTTGCGCCCAAACGGACATCCTGTCCCTTGCCCATAAAATTATGTTCGCTGATGCTGAAATCGCCCAACGGACCATCGGTAGAGGAGAAACCGGCACCGACCGCTACTTCGCCGGTCGATTTTTCCTTGACCTCGACCTTCAGATTGGCGCGATCAGGTTGTGCGCCATCAACCGGTGTTACCTTGACGGTTTCAAAGAAGCCGAGATCCTTCAGGCGCTGTTCCGAACGGTGGATTTTGGTGGTACTGAAGGGGTCGCCCTCGGCCACCTGAATTTCGCGGCGAATAACTTTGTCCAGCGTACGCTCATTGCCGCTAACATCGATGCGGCCAATATAGACGCGCTCACCCTGCTTGATGTCGAAGTTCAGATCAACCGTCAGACTATCTTTATGACGCTCCGGGTTAGGCACGATATTGACGAAGGCATATTGCATATCGCCCAGCGCCGTCGTCAGCTTATTGATCGTCGTGTCGATGCGGGCGGCATCATACCAGTCGCCTTCATGCATCGTTAAATGCTGACGCAGTTTTTCACTGTCGAGGCCTTTGATCTCGCTATTGATCGTGATCTTGCCGAATTTGTAGCGCGGACCTTCTTCAACCGAGAAAGTCAGGAAGAAATCATCATGGTCCGGGGTCAGCTCTGCGACCGCCGATGAAATGCGGAAATCGACATAGCCCTCGTTTAAATAGAATTTGCGCAGCAATTCCTTGTCGTAATTCAAACGGTCAGGATCATAATAATCGGTATTCGAGAAAACCTTCCACCATGCGCTTTCGCGGGTATTGATGGTCTCACGCAATTCGTCGTCGCCGTAATGATTATTGCCGACAAATTTAATAGCGCGAACGCCGGTGCGCTTGCCTTCGGTAATTTCAAACACCAGATCGACGCGGTTTTGCTCCAGCTTGACGATTTTGGGTTCTACTACGGCGCCGAAGCGGCCGGAACGGCGGTAAACTTCCAGAATACGTTGCACGTCGCGTTGTACGCGCGGCAGGGTATAGACGAGGCGCGCTTTCAGCTGCACTTCTTTTTCCAGATCGTCTTTGGAAACTTCGGAGTTACCTTCGAAAGTAACGCGGTTGATGATCGGGTTTTCTTCCACCTTGACCACGAGGGTCGAGCCTTCCATGCGCAAGGCGACGTCCGCGAAAAGGCCGGTCGCGTAAAGCGCTTTCAGAGAAGCATCCATCTTGTCCGGCGTAGCAGCATCGCCTTTAACCAGCGAGAGATAGGACATCACCGTATCCGGTTCTAAGCGCTGTGCGCCTTCAACGCGAATATCCTGAATGGTGGTATCGGTTGCCATCAACGGCGCGGCGGAAGGAGCGAAGAGAGAGTTGGCGGCCGTCGGTACAGCTGCGGGAGATCCCATCAACGGCGTGGGCTGTGCCCAACCGTCAGTAGCTGTCATCATCCCGGCGCAGGCCAGCATGCCGGCAAAAGCGGCAATCCGGTAAAGTGAAGGGCGGCGCACAGCTATCAAGGCGTAATCCTGGGTAACGATTATTCTCACCGGCGCCTGAATCGCGCTTTAAGAGAACAGACCGCGAAGGTAGGAAATTACCTTGAGATGTACAAGATCATTCCATGTGGCAAAGACCATTAAGGAAAGAACGAGGCAAACCCCTACTCTTGCCCCAGCTTCCTGAACTTTTTCATGGATCGGGCGGCCCCGCAGACGCTCGGCCATATAAAAAACCAGATGCCCGCCGTCCAACAAAGGCACGGGAAACAGGTTAATCAGCCCCAGATTGATGGAAATCACCGCCATAAACCAGATCAGGGCCACAACCCCGTCTTCGGCCACATGGCCGGAAAGCTCGGCAATGCGCAAAGGGCCACCCAGTTCTTCGGTACCACGCGTGCCCATAACCATTTGACCCATCGCCTTGATCGTGCCGCTGGTCAGGTTCCAGGCTTCAAGTACAGCCTGCTGCAGTGCCTTCAAAGGCGGCCATTTCCGGTATACTATCTTATCGGATGCAATGCCGATGCGGCCCAGTTTGTGATCGCCCCCGAAACGATCCGTTGTCGAAACGACGTCCGGCGTGATTGTGAAATCCATCGGCACGCCGTTGCGTTCGATCTGAACGGGGATCGGCGTCCCGGCATTCAGGGCCACAATGCGTTTGATATCTTCAAACCGGTCGACGACATAATTATCAACAGCAACGACATGATCACCAGCTAGCAAGCCCGCTTTGGCGGCAACACCGTCTTCCATCACAGTGCCTATATCGGCAGGGGAATAAGGCTGGCCCTGAAACATGAACAGCATGGTCAGGACAATAATCGCGAACAGGTAATTGGAAGCAGGTCCCGCAACGACAACGGCCATGCGTTTATCGACATGCTGGTGGTAGAACGCGACGCGTTTTTCTTCGTCATTCATTGTGTGGACGGAGGCATCCGGTGTGCTGGCCGCGCTGCCGTCGCCGAACATTTTGACATAACCACCGAGCGGCAGCCACGACACTTTCCAGCGGGTGCCGCGTTTGTCGGTCCAGCCGAAAATTTCCTGCCCGAAGCCGAGCGAAAAAGTTTCGATCTTCACGCCGCAGCGGCGCGCCACCCAGTAATGGCCGAATTCATGCACGAAAACGACGATACTGATGACGACGATAAAGGGCAGCGCATAATGCTGGGCGAAATTGAGAATATGCAGCATGGGTTAGTCCTTATTCCGCGAAATGGAAGTCCTTATTGAAGCGCAAGATGTGGCCGATTTATGGCCAGCAAAAAGCCAGAGATTATAACACAACTCAGACCTTGAGCGCTCGCACATTTTCCTCGGCAAAACGCCGCGCCGTTTGATCAGCCTCATGCAAAACTTCGAGATCGGAAAGCGCCATAACAGGCAATGAATTGAGGGTTTTTTCGTTGATACGCTCGATATCCAGAAAACCGATGCGCTTATCAAGAAAGGCCTGTACGGCAATTTCATTGGCGGCGTTTAGCGTCGCGGGCGCGGTACCGCCCTTGGTCATGGCTTCACGCGCAAAATGCAGTGCCGGGAACTTAACCGGGTCCGGCTGCTCGAAAGTCAGCTGGCCCAGTTTGGCCAAATCCAGTTTTGCGGCAGGTGTCGCCATGCGTTCCGGCCATGCAAGCGTATAGCCGATGGGAATGCGCATATCGGGCGTGCCCATTTGCGCCAACACGGAACCATCTTCATATTCAACCATGCTATGCACAACAGATTGTGGATGCACGATGACATCGATCTTTTCCGGCGGCATGTGGAACAGGAAATGCGCCTCGATCACTTCCAGCGCCTTATTCATTAGAGTTGCGCTATCAATGGAGATTTTAGCGCCCATGCTCCAGACGGGATGTTTGACAGCCTGTTCCGGCGTCATCTTCGCCATATCTTCACGCGACGTTGTGCGGAATGGCCCGCCGGATGCTGTCAAGATCAGACGCGAAATTGCTTCACGCCGTTCAAAATCAAATACCTGCCAGATGGCATTGTGCTCGCTGTCGACTGGTAGCAACTGAGCGCCCGCTTCAGCGCAGAGCTTCATCATCAGAGGCCCGGCACAGACAAGCGTTTCCTTGTTGGCAAAAGCGATAGTCGCGCCGCGCTTGGCGGCAGCCAGTGTTCCCGGCAATCCTGCGGAGCCCACAATCGCCGACATGACCCAGTCGCTATCGGCCTGCGCGGCTTCAACAACAGCCTGCGCGCCTGCGGCAACAGCGATGTTGGTATCAGCCAATGCTGCTTTTAATTCCTGATATTTGCTTTCATCGGCGATGACGACGAGCTCCGGGCTTAAAAGCCGCGCCTGCTCCACCAGCTTTGCTACATTCTTTAAAGCCGTCAGCGCCACCACTTCATATTTTTCCGGATTGCGCGCAATAAGATCAATCGTCTGGCAACCGACCGAGCCGGTCGATCCTAAAATAGCAACGCGGCGACGCGCTGAACCGGTTTTCGTTTTAAGGGCTTGCGCCTGAACTGCATTCATTTTGATACCTGATGTCCGCCTTATAAATTACCACCACTGCAAGGATGCGCCGAGCGCAATCTGGAAAAACACAAAAAATACCGCCGCAAAAACCAGCCCATCGATACGGTCCAGAACGCCGCCATGCCCCGGAATAAGTCCGCCGCTTTCCTTGACGCCGGAGCGCCGTTTGAAATGCGATTCAAACAGATCACCGAGCTGCGATACAATTGCCAGAACGGGTGCGAGCACCGCCGCCGTGCCGGGCGATTGTGCTTCAAAACCAAGGCTAACACCATAACCAAAAAGGGCGGCCAGAGCCATGCCCCCGAACAAGCCGGCCCAGGTTTTGCTGGGGCTGATATCAGGGGCAAGTTTAGGCCCACCAATCAAACGGCCAAAAATATAGGCACCAATATCGGTACCCCAGACTGTCGCCAGTAAATAATAAATCAGCTGCTGTCCGTGAACTGGCACCTGCCGCAGATAGATCAGCGCAAGGCCACTGCCTGCCATATAGGGAATCCCAAGTGTAATCCACCCGGCGCGCTTTTCATGATCACGCGCCGCCAGCAAAAAAAGCGTGAGCGTCAAAACCATGCCCAGCATGGCGCCGAAAGCAGGCGAAAACCAGGCCCCGAGCCCTAAAATGACCAGCAATGAAGCATGCGCAAAAACCTGCGTGGTGCGGTGAATGTTCGGGTCAACCAGCCGCAGCCATTCCTTTAGCCCCAGCGACATTATCAAAATAAGGGTCAGCGCATAAAGCCAGCCGCCGAGATAGGCGGTCAGCAAAACCAGCGGCGCAAGAACAAGCGCCGAGCAAACCCGTTGCAGGAAATTAATGTTAGCGAACCCCTTCAGGGTCAATTTATTGCGATCAGGCTTGACCAACCGTAGCTCCATAACGGCGATCACGGCGCTTGAATTCGGCGATGGCTTCGCTCATATGCGCGATCTCAAAATCTGGCCACAGCACATCCAGAAATACAAATTCGGCATAGGCCGATTGCCACAGCAAGAAATTGGAAATGCGCTTTTCACCGCTGGTGCGGATCACCAGATCCGGATCCGGCATGCCGCCCGTGAACAGGAAGGATTGCATGACATGTTCATCAATCGCATCGGCCTGCAACTGGCCACGTTCGACCGCCTTGGCCAGACCGCGGGCGGCGGCTGTAATTTCCTGACGACCACCGTAGCTGAGCGCCAAAGTCAAAGTCAGTTCCTTGTTATCCTGCGTCAGTTCTTCGGTATGAGTAATGAGATCGATAATGTCGGCGGGCAATTTCTTGCGTTCGCCAATCACGCGCACGCGGATACCTTCTTTATGCAGGGAGGCCAATTCACTGCGCAAATAGTAACGCAGCAGGCGCATCAACTCGTTCACTTCTGTGACCGGGCGACGCCAGTTCTCCGACGAAAAACTGTATAAGGTTAAATGCGTAACCGATAATTCCCGCGCTGCCTTGATCGCGCGGCGCACGGCTTCCATCCCTGCCCTATGGCCCATCGTGCGCGGCAGATTACGCGCCGCCGCCCAACGTCCATTACCATCCATGATAATGGCAACGTGGAGGGTGGAAGGCGCGGGATCGGCTTCAGCCATCTGACAAGACCAATCTATATGTGCGAGATTTCTTTTTCTTTGGCGGCCAGCGCGTCATCAATTTTCTTTATGGTCTCGTCCGTCAGTTTCTGAATTTTCTCGGATTGGCCTTTTTGTTCATCTTCAGGAAGTTTGGCTTTTTTCAACTCGTCCATCGCATCGCGCCGAACATTGCGCACGGCGATACGTCCGGTTTCGGCATATTTGCCAGCGATCTTGGCGAGTTCCTGACGGCGTTCCTGGCTTAGTTCTGGCACCGGCACACGGATCAACTGGCCATCCGGCTGCGGGTTGAGGCCAAGATTGGCGTCGCGAATGGCTTTCTCAACATTCTTCACGAGGCCCTTGTCCCACACTTGCACCGTCAGCAAACGCGGTTCTGGCACGCCAACGGTGCCGACCTGATTCATCGGCATCATGCTGCCATATGCATCGACGGAAATATTATCCAGCAGGCTGGTTGAAGCGCGGCCCGTGCGGAGGCCGGAGAATTCCTTGCGCAACGCATCTACTGCGCCTTCCATGCGCTGCTTAACCTGATCCAAATTCATGATTAATCCTTATCCGTAATGATGGTGAATTTGCCCTTGCCCTGGAGAACTTCGGCAAAGGCATTGGGCGTAAAGATCGAGAAAACAAGGATGGGGATTTTGCTCTGGCGCGCCAGCGAAATGGCGGATGTATCCATCACCTGCAAATCCTGCGACAGGACGTCGAGATAAGTCAGGCGATCATAGCGTTTCGCGTTCTTATCCTTGGCGGGGTCGGCGCTATAGACGCCGTCAACCTTGGTGGCTTTCAGCATAGCGTCGCACTGCATTTCAGAAGCACGCAACGCAGCGGCTGAATCTGTCGTGAAGAATGGATTGCCGGTACCAGCCGCGAAAATAACCACGCGGCCTTTTTCCATATGGCGCGATGCCTTGCGGCGGATATAGGGTTCGCACACGGCAGACATCGGAATAGCGGACAAAACCCGCACTTCAACGCCGGTTTTTTCCAGCGCGTTCTGCATGGCAAGCGCGTTAATGACTGTGGCCAACATGCCCATATAATCGGCGGTCGAGCGGTCCATGCCGCTGGCCGCGCCAGAAACCCCGCGGAAAATATTCCCGCCGCCGATCACGGCGCAGACCTGCACGCCCATTTTAACAACGGATTTAATTTCTTCAGCGACGCGGTTGACGGTGACGGGGTCAAGCCCATAATCGCCGTCGCCCATCAGGGCTTCGCCGGAAAGTTTCAGAAGAACGCGTTTATATTTTGAAGTGCCGGGAGACGCCGCATTTGTGGCCACCGAAGATATCGCCATGTCACGTTTCTCCGCTAAATTATTTGCCATAATCGGGGCTCAGGGTCGGGGTTTAGGGATTAGAGCTCCCCCAACCGATAGCATAAATTTCAAACTTCGCCAATCTTCAGAAGGTCAGGATTTTCTCAAACCCTGACCTTTGAATCCTGAACCTTAGCTCGCCATCTTTGCGACTTCAGCGGCGAAATCATCGGCAGTCTTTTCGATGCCTTCACCCAGCTGATAACGCACAAAACCAGCCAATTTCACTGGTGCGCCCAAAGTCTTGGAGGCATTTTCGATGACCTTGCTGATGCGGGTTTCGCCGTCAACGACATAGACCTGTTCCATCAATACGACTTCTTCGTAATATTTACGGATACGGCCTTCGACCATTTTGGCGATGATTTCTTCTGGCTTGCCGGAAGCGCGGGCCTGATCAGCCAGCACGCTACGTTCGCGTTCCAAAGCCTTGGCATCGACATCGGCGACCGTCAAAGCTTCCGGACGGGCAGCAGCCACATGCATGGCGATCTGCTTGCCGAGTTCCTGCAACTTTACGGCATCAGCCGATGATTCGAGTGCAACCAGCACACCGATCTTGCCGAGGCTCGGGGCTACGGCATTATGCACATAGGAAGCCACGATGCCCTGTGGCACTGTCAGCTGCGCCACGCGGCGGATGGTCATGTTTTCGCCGATGGTCGCGATGTGATGTGTCAGCTTGTCTTCGACAGTTGCGCCGTCGACATGCTTTTGCTTCTTGAGGCTTTCAAGATCAGCACCGGTATCGAGGGCGATTTGCGCGACTTCCTTGGCAAAGCCCTGGAAAGCTTCGTTACGAGCAACGAAATCGGTCTCGGCATTCACTTCAACGATTGCCGCTTTCGGTCCCTTGGAGGCAACAGCAACCAAGCCATCAGCCGCGACGCGGCCGGATTTCTTGGCAGCAGCAGAAAGGCCTTTCTTGCGCAGCCAATCAACGGCAGCTTCCATATCGCCGTTCGCTTCGACCAATGCTTTTTTGCAATCCATCATGCCCGCGCCGGTTTGGTCGCGCAGGTCTTTTACCATTGTTGCTGTGATTTCAGCCATTGTAAGTCTCCTAATTAAATCGGTTAGCAAATCAGGTGGTCAGAGATTAGTGGTCAGAGAATTCTCTCTTCAACCTCTGACCACCGACCACTTTATTTATGCGCATTTATGCGCTTGCCGCTGTCTTTTCTTCGACCACGATCTTGGTTTCAGATTCAGGAACCTTCTCGGAAGCACCTACATCCTTGTCGCCAGACATCAGTTCAGCCTGCAGACCGTCAAGCACGGCTTGAGCTGCCATATCGCAATACAGGTCGATAGCGCGCGAAGCGTCATCATTGCCCGGGATCGGATAGGTGATCGAAGCCGGGTCAGAATTGCTATCAACAATGGCGATAACAGGCA
>Ga0206916_1088_pt1 | contig 17143 bp, 7 predicted proteins | sample Alteio_BWOrgHeat_71_FD_152957 | JGI IMG/M metagenome (GOLD analysis project Ga0206916, IMG submission 152957) | Enriched cells from forest soil in Barre Woods Harvard Forest LTER site, Petersham, Massachusetts, United States -... | ecosystem: Environmental > Terrestrial > Soil > Temperate forest > O... | reverse complement strand
AAATCCTCAAGAAAATTCGTTTGCGATAGAACGGGAGCACCAGCAACCAACAGAGAAGCACAAAGAACAGCGAATACAACAGCGAATACCAAGCCGGATATGGAATCGCCGTGGCGAAAGCATGAACAATGGCCGACTTCAGGTTGCCGCCGCCGGGGATTCGGATGACGTGGAGGATGCTGTCGCCTAATTCGGAGATCATGTACGCGAGGATGGAGTTGGTGCCGAAGACCAGCAGCGGACGATAGAGCAGCGGATGTGAGGCGGACTCGGGAGTGTTGGAGTCGCTGCGGGGGCGGCCGAGGCGCAGGACGTCGACAACATAGATGGATGCGGCCATCAGCAGAAGACTCCAGCCGCCGGCGAAGAGGGTGAAGGAGCTGGTCCAGAGTTTTTTGCTGATGGGAAAGAATGGATCCCACGCGAGACCGAGGCCGAGGAAGATGACTCCTGTGATCGCGAGCATCGCGGCTTTGCGCGCGGTGGACGCGGTAGTCCGCAGCCATAGACCGGCGAGCACGCCGAACAGGGCAGTCGCGACGGAGGGAATGGTGGAGAGCAGGCCTTCGGGGTCGCGGGTGTGTTCGTAGAGGTGCGGCGCGCTGAAGATATGGCGGTCGAGCCAGGCGGCGAGGTTGATGTCGCGGTCGTTGATGGGGAAGTCGTGGGTGGGCACACCGAACCCTGGGATCGGCACAAAACGCATCAGCGCCCAATAACCGACGAGGCAAGCGAGGATGAGGACGACTTTGTCTTTCCATCCGGGGGAGAGTAGATAGAGCGTGGCGACAACGAAGTAGCAAATGCCGATGCGAGGCAGTACGCCGTAGTAGCGCGCTGTCGCAATGTGGAAGTGGGGAAAGTTGTTGACGATGAAGCCGAAGAGGATAAGCAGGAATGCGCGGCGGAGCGTGTGGAGGAAGAGCTCTTTGCGGGTGGCTCCACGGGCCAGACGTGCCGCGGTTGAGAGCACGGTAGACAGGCCAACGAGCAAAAGGAATGTAGGGAAGACGAGGTCGGTGGCGGTGAAGCCGTTCCAGTCTGCATGCGAGAGCTCATGGAACGGCGCCGGGCCGGTCTGGTTGTTGACCAGGATCATGAACGCGAGGGTGAGGCCGCGCAGGATGTCGATCGAGAGCAGACGCTGCGGCTTGACCGCGGTCGGCTGGCGGACGATGTCGGAGTCGACGGTGGGTGCAAAGTCAGGATCGCGAGTTGTCATCGTGCCTCCTGAGGCGCGAGATGCATGGACCGCGCGATCGCAAGCGCAGTCGCGTAGGTGTCTCCCACGGGCTCTACGGCGTACTTCGTGGTGGAGCTGTTCCAGGCGTCTCCGAAAGCGTACCAGTCTATCGGCGCAGGCGGGCTCCCAGTGCGGAGAGATGTGTCGAGGGAATCGAAGTACAGCTTCCAGCGCGGCGCGTAGTAGGTGCTGACGAGGCCGGCCCAGTCGCGGTTGCCGTACTCATGCAACTCGTTTGAAGCGGTGCGGTCGCCCCAGGTGGTGAGGATGGAATGGGCGTCGTACTCGATCTGGCGGAGATCGTCGGGAGTGGTCGACCATGCGGGCACATAGCTGAGCCAGCGGCCGAGCAGGAAGTAGTCGTTGGTAGAAAGAAGCGTGTCTTCCATCTCCATGTCGTGCATCCACTCGGCGGTCAGAGTGTGGAAGGCGGTGCGATCTTTCGCTTCGTATGCGGTGCGGATGAGTGGAAGCAGGCGGCGTGCGTCGTTGGCGAGGACTTGCCGGCCTACGTCGGTGAGGTCGTAGCGATAGCTTGGCGTGGTCCGCAGAGCCGGCGCGACTTGCAGCAGCTCGGTCAGCGCGGGCTTGAGATCGTCGGGGTTATAGCGGGGCTCGTCAGGAGACCACTGGCCGTTGCGCTTGGCGGTGAGCGAGGGCTGCGCGTTGAAGATGGACTCGTGCGCGGCGTCACGCTCGCCATGGGTCTTGACGCCGTCGGCACGATAGCCGAAGGCAGTCTGCTGAATAATGTGCCAGGCTTTGGTGGCATGCGGATCGGCTGCGCCGTAACGGCGGAGAGCGTAGTCTGTCGTCCACTGGTGGACGTCGACGGGATCGCTGCGCCAGGCCATTTCCGTATAGAGGTCGAAGGCGAAAGCGTTCGTGTCGAGGCCCTCGGTAAAGAGGGCGGTGCCGGAGAGATGGCTGCCTTCGCGGGCTGCTGCTGCGGGCATGCGCTGGGCATAGTCGTAGAGCGGAGCGCCCATGGTGGTGCGGCCGCCGAACTCCCACAGCCCGCCGAAGAGCCAGCGGGCGCCCTGGAAGTCGGTCTCGCGTGTTTCACGTGGAACACGGCCCTGCTCGATGTCGGCAATGAGGATGTGCGAGCGATCGACGGCGGAGATGAGGTCGGCACGGGGATTGTCCTGCCACGCCATCATGAACCACAAGGCGTCGGGATGGGCGGTGTTGAGCGCCTTCTGGATGGCACGCGAGCCTTCGGGTACAGGGACATCGCCGGACTGGCCGCCTTCCTGGAATGTCTCCATGTCGTAGATGGTGGTGTCGCCGAAGAGGTCGCGCTGATGCTTGTAGAACGCGGCGGCGAGGCGGGCAAAGGCAGGATCACGCGGATCGAGCCAGCCGGGACGCTGGAAGCCGTTCCACGGTTCGGTCTGGATGACGACGTGCGCGCCGGGGACATGCTTGGCGAAGTCAGCAGGCACGACGCCCCAGAAGCCGGGAAGCACAGGCGTGATGCCGAGCGCGCGGAGCTGATCGAGGATGCGGCGGGCGGAGGCGGCACGGCGCTGCATGAGGGCGAGGGAGATGGGCTCGATGAAGCAGCACATGTTGCCCATCCACTGCCAGTTCTGGTGGGCGGGCTGGGTGATCCACTGGCGGATGTCAGCATCGGTGTAGCCGAGGTCGAGGAAGGCCTGGTAGACGGCGAGGTCGTTGCCGCGCTGGATGAGGATGGCGTTGAAGCCGGAGAGAGCAAAGATGTCGATCTCGTGCTGGAAACGAGTGAAGTCCCAGTAGGGCGTTGTGTAGCCGTCGGTGTTTTCGTTGAGGGCGTAGCGGAAGGGATAGAGAGCCGGTTTGACGATGGGGGTTTCAACTGCGGGGAGCCTGAGGGGCGCGGAGCCGAGCTGGCTGCCGTTGGTGGAGACGTTCAGGTGGGCAGTGTACTTGAGGTACCAGTTGACTCCGTAGAGAAGGGTAGGAACCGTCGCGGCCTGGACATGGATGTTGCCCTGCGTGCCGCTGATGCGGAAGCCGTCGGACTTGCCGGCGTAGTCTCCGGCGGCGAGCGAGAGATGGATCTGCGGGGCGAGGTGCGGCATTTCGCGCTGGAGGACAGCCTGAGCGGCAGAGAGCGAGCCTTGCGCGTGGAGTGCGACGGGGAGCAGGAAAAGAGCGCAGAGCAACAGGCGGAAGCGGCGTAAATTCATGCAAACACTGTAGCGGATTGGTGGCCCTCCTCCTTATTTGTTCAAACCGACCTAAGCAAATGGAGCGACGAGGGGCTCTGTTTGACGTGGGTGGCATTGGGGTCGTGCCTACAGCTTCGAGTTTGGCGTTTGCAGTTTGCCGTCGAAGGCTGTGAAGGCAGTGATAGGGGAAATCACCAACGCGGGACGCGTGCTTGGGAAGGGCTTTACCACTTCTTAACCATTCTTCTACAGACTTTCTACGCTTCGCAGGATTGAAATCATGTTCGAGGAAGTACGTAACGTTGCGTCGCAGGGAATTGCAGTATGGGATTTTTTGATGACGGCTATTCAATTGTCTAATGCGATGCGAAACCAATAGGAGCGCGCAATCCAGCGTGCTATACCCCTAATACACAGCAGTCCTTTCTGGGTCATTTTCCTTCAATTTTGGACGCGTTTCGCGCTCTTGCCCCCTCGTGTGGCATGGCGATGACTTTCTGTCTCTATCAGCCTCGCAACTTGACGAAACTTGAAAGGATCGACAATGAAATTAGCTCATCGCTCGCAGCTCTCACTCCAAAAACTTACGCTCAGTCTGGTGATTGGCTGCTCCGCATTGATCCTGTCGACGCAGTTCGCTCGGGCGCAGGATACACCTCCTCCTCCGCCGACCCCTCCCGCAGGTGCGGCAACTCCGCCCGCTGCTGCCGCTGCCCCTGCTCCTTCTGTATGGAGCGTTGGGGGAATCGATTTCAGTGGGTTGGTGGATGGCTATTACAGCTTCAACGCAAACCATCCGGCAAACAGCTCGAATGGAAATCAACTGCACAATTTTGACTACGATGCCAATACTTTCAGTTTGAACATGGCGAAGCTGACGGCGGCGCATGACCCCGATCCGGTTGGTTTCCATCTCGATCTTGGGTTCGGCAAGGCGTTCAACCAGATCCTGGCCAGCGAACCAAACTTCAAGTATCTGGAACAGGCGTTCGTCAGCTTCAAGCCGACGAAGGGCAAAGGATTTGAAGCGGACTTCGGCGAATTTGTGACGTCTGCCGGCGCGGAAGTAATCGAGACCAAGGACAACTGGAACTACTCGCGGTCGCTGCTGTTCTCGCTGGCAATTCCGTACTACCACGTTGGCCTGCGCACCTCGATGCCGATCACCAAGGCGTTTACCGGCGGTGTGCAGGTGGTGAACGGATGGAACAACTTCACCGATAACAACAGCGGCAAAACGGTCGGCTTTACGGGCGTGTATACCAAGCCGAAGTTTGTGTGGTCAGGCAACTACTACACCGGGCCGGAGAATACAGGCACGAATAAGGGCTTCCGCAACCTGCTGGATACGACGCTGACCCTGACGCCGAATGCGAAGTTCAATGCGTATATCAACTACGACTACGTGCAGAACCGCAATGCCGTTGCGATCGGCGAGAGCGGCACCAACTTCAAGACAGGCAGCCTCGATCATCTGCAGGGCATTGCAGTCGCAGCGCGCGCGCAGGCTACGAGCACTGTCGCATTCGCGGGACGCTTTGAGTATCTGGCGGACGGCTCGGCGCAGGGCGGGTCGGTCGGTACGGGCAATCATATGAAGATCAACGAATTTACGCTGACCGGCGAATGGAAGATTCCCGAAGGTTTGCTGGCGCGTGTGGAGTATCGCCGCGACGGAGCGGACATGCCGTACTTCAACAAGGGAACGCAGAAGACCGTCAAAGGTCAGTCGGTTGTGGATGTCGGTATCGTCGCTTTCTTTGGGCCCAAGCGGTAGAGAAGCTTTAACTTTGCGGGTTTTGGAGACCTCACAACGGAGGTCTCCATGTCCGTTTAACGTCAACGTGCCAAATGGCACTCACTGTTGGGGAAATACCCCGTACAAGGAGTCGTATGCCGGAACCACTTCGCAATTTTCTCGAACTGTCGTATGAAGAGTTGGAAGAGCTTAACCTCGCCGCGAAATCGCAGCGGCGCAATCGTGTGGACATCGGCACGATCCAGGAAGAGCGCCTGAAGTATCTGACCGATACCAGGGGCATCAAGGCTGTGACCGTGGTCTTCAGCGATCTCGAAGGCCGGCTGCACATGCTGGACTACGACAAGAAGTTCCTGGTCGGCAGCTATGACAACCTGACGTTCGATGGCTCGTCGATCCGTGGCTTCACGGCTCAGCGGGAAAGCGATCTGCGGCTGGGCATCGACTGGTCTGCGTTTTACTGGACGCCCGCGGACATCTTTGGGCCCGGCAAGATCATCGTGTTCGGCGAAGTGATCGACAAGAACGGCGAGACGTACAGCGGCGACCTGCGCGGCGTACTGAAGGCGTTCGCGAAGGAACAACTGGAGAAGAACGGCTACACGCTGAATGCGGCGAACGAGATTGAGGGTTTCCTGTTTGAAGGCATCGATGCCGAGCGTACGTTTCATCAGACGGGTAAGTTTGAGTACGTCAACCAGGGCGGCTACTATCACTCTCTGCCCGGCGATCCGCTGCGTGAGTTTATCGACCGCACCGCGGAAGTGCAGCGCGCGATGGGCTTTGAGAATGAGAAGGACCATCCGGAAGTGGCGCCGTCGCAGTTTGAGATCAACTACGCGTACGGCGAAGTGGTTGCGGCGGCCGACCAGATTCAGTTGTACAAGCTGATCTGCCGTCAGGTCGCGACGCAGATGGGCATGACGGCGAGCTTTCTGCCGAAGCCGGTTGTCGGCGTCAACGGCAGCGGCATGCACACCAACATTTCCATCACGAAGAACAAGAAGAACATTTTCTGGGACCCGAATGGAACGGAGAAGATTTCGAAGACGGCGTGGCAGTTTGTCGACCGCATCCTGACGCATGGCAACGATATCTGCCTGCTGCTGAATGCGAGCGTGAACTCCTATCGCCGGCTGGATCCGCACTTTGAGGCGCCGAACCAGATCAAGGCTTCGGCTACGGACCGTGGGTCGATGGTGCGCATTCCGATCGGGAATGAGAAGTCGGCGCGCGTCGAAGTGCGGTCGGTCGGGCCGGATGCGAACCCGTACATGGTGCTGTATTCGGTGTTCAAGAGCGGCATCGACGGAGAGACATCGAAGATCAAAAACCTGCGTCAGGCGGAGCGGTACCTGCCGGACAACATCTACTCCGCTCTGGAAAATTTCCGGGCATCGGAGTGGGTAACGAAGATGCTGGGCGAGGACGTGAAGGGGCGCTACGCCGACCTGAAGCAGGCGTCCGCTGATCGCTGCCCGAAGCTCTTGGGCACGGTGGTGAAGCCGAGTGAAGTGCAGTTCCATCACGAGGTCTATAACCAGTTGTTGTGGGGTCAGTTCTAAAGCAGCCGGAATGCAATGGAGAGCGGGGCAGGACGTCGACTTCGGTTGGCGCCTCTGCCTCGCTTTTTGCTGTCCGTCACATTTTCTTCATTTTCCTGTGGTGATGCCACAGAAGATATGGCATTCTTATGTGGTTCGACCACAGGAGCGTGAAACCATGTCATCCAAACTCGATTTACTGCAAGGCACTCTGGACGTGATGGTGCTGCAAACACTGGCGACCATTGGGTCGATGCATGGGTACGGCGTGGCGCGGCGGATCGAGCAGGTGAGCGGCGATGAGGTGCTGCTGAACCAGGGAACGATCTACGCATCGCTGGTGCGGCTGCAGCAGCGAGGATGGATCTCGGCGGAGTGGGGAACATCCGACAACAACCGCAAGGCGAAGTATTACGCCATCACGGCGAGCGGGCGGAAGCAGTTGGCGAAGGACTCGGCGTACTGGCATCGCTTGTCGAACGTCATGAGCCGGGTGTTGACGATGCCGGCGGAAGGTGGCCTGTGATGACGACATTCAAAGAGGCTTTGAAGCGGATGCAGTCGTTGTTTCACAAGCGCGAGCAGGACGTGGAACTGGATGCGGAGATGGAGAGTCACCTGGAGTTTGCGGTGGAAGAAAATGTGCGCGCGGGGATGACTCCCGAGGAAGCGCGGCGCAAAGCGATGGTGCGGTTCGGTGGTGTGCAGCAGGCGCGGGAGCGGCAGCGTGAGGCACGCGGTTTGCCGTGGCTGGAAATCCTGATGCAGGATTTGAAGTTTACGTTTCGGACGCTGCGGCGCGACCGGGCGTTTGCGGCGATTGCGATCCTGATCCTGGGGTTGGGGATTGGGGCGAACATCGCGGTGTTCAGCGTGGTGGATACGGTGCTGCTGCGCCCGCTGCCGTTTCCTGACTCAGGGCAACTGGTACGGATTGTGACCAAGGATCCCAAGGCCGGTGAATCGTCGAAGACCTACACGGCGGACGCCACGGAGGAGTTTCAACAACGCAACCACAGCTTCGAAGATGTGACTGGCTACTTCGCGTTTTCATCGGCCGAAAACCTGAAGATGGTCAGCACGGGACAACCGCTGCCGGTGACGGGCCTGATGGTGATGGGGAACTTCTTCCATACGTTGGGCGTCAAGCCAGTGCTGGGGCGGCTATTTACCCCGGAAGAAACTCTGAAGAACAGCCGCGCGGTGACGCTGTTGAGTTATGCGTTCTGGAAGCGGCACTTTGGCGGCGACCCGGCGATCGTAGGGCAGGCGATCAACTTTAGTGGAACGCCAACGACAGTGATCGGAGTGTTGCCGGAGACCTTCGACTTCGGCGGGGTGTTTTCGCCGGGCAGCAAGGTGGATATTTTCACTCCGGTGGTGATGGACGACATTCGCAATGAAGGCAATACGCTCGCGCTCGCCGGGCGGCTGAAACCCGGCATTACTGTGGCGCAGGCGCAGGCGGAGGCCGACCTGCTGTTTCCCCAGCTCGACTTCATCGTGACGCGTCCAGCGTATAAGCCGAACTACAACGCGCGGATTTCGACATTGAAGGACTATGTGACAGGCCGGTTGCGGCGCTCGCTGATTGTGCTGTGGTGTGCAGTGGGAGTGATCCTGCTGATCGTTTGCGTGAATCTTTGCAACCTGCTGCTGGCGCGCGCGGCGGCACGCAGCAAGGAGTTCGCGCTGCGCAGTGCGCTGGGCGCGGGCAGTATGCGGTTGCTGCGGCAGTTGTTGACCGAGGCCATGGTGCTGGCCGGTGCCGGTGCTGCGCTGGGTCTGGCGATCGCGTATGCGTTGACGGCATGGTTGGCCAGCCAGGGGGCAATCGCGCTTCCGCTGTTGAGCAGCATTCATGTGGACCGCACCGCGCTGTTGTGGACCGTAGGCATCGCGCTGTTGACGGCCATACTGTTTGGGCTAACGCCGGCATGGAAGATTTCGCATGACCACCTGGTTGATGCGCTGAAGGACAGCGGCCAGGGATCGAGTGCAGGACGCAGCCATGAGCGCATGCGGTCGATGCTGGTGATCTCCGAAGTGGCGCTGGCATGTGTGCTGCTGGTCGGTGCTGGGCTGCTGCTGCGCAGCTTCTTGCGCGTGCTGGATGTCGATCTGGGATTTGAGCCGAGTCGCGCAGCTTCAATACAGGTAGACATCGACGATCATGACAACGCCGATACGCGCAGTGCACTGTGGCAGGACCTGCTTCACCGCGTCCAGGCGATTCCGGGAGTGCAGACTGCGGGGCTTTCTGACAACCTTCCGCTGAGCCGCAACAGGAGCTGGGGGATTTCCGCGAAGGGTAAGACGTATCAGAAGGGAGAGCTGCAGGGAACGTTTGTCTACATCATCTCGCCGGGATATTTGAAGTCGATTGGTATGCGCCTGATGAAGGGGCGGGACTTTACATGGGATGACGGGCCGAAGTCGCAGCCGGTCGTGATCATCAACCAGACGGTGGCGCAGCGGTTGTGGCCCGGTCAGGATGCGGTCGGGCAGATTTCGAACGTCAATGGTCATGACACGCTGGTCGTCGGCGTGATCGCCGATGTGAAGGAAAGCGATCTGGAAGCAAACGGTGGATGGGAGATGTATCTCCCCGGCACGCAGAATTACCCCGACGGGGCGAACCTGGTGATGCGTACGACACTTCCGCCGGACGCACTGGCTTCGGCGGTGATGGGGACGCTGCGGCAGATCAACCCGGCACAGCCCGCGACGGAGTTTCGGATGATCCAGCAACTGGTCGACCACGCCGTGTCGCCGCGGAGGTTTTTCGTGGTTCTGGTGTCGGTGTTCGCGGTGCTGGGCCTGGTGCTGGCGGCGCTTGGGATTTATGGCGTCATTTCGTACTCCGTGACGCAGAAGACGCAGGAGATTGGCATCCGCATGGCGCTCGGTGCGACGCAAGGGCGGGTGCAGATCGATGTGCTGACCAGGACGCTGCGGATGGTGCTGGTGGGCGCGGCCGTTGGAGTGGTCGTGTCGCTGGGGATCTCGCGGCTGATTGCGACGTTGCTGTTTGGAACGTCGGCGAACGATCCGGCGACGTTTGCGGGCATGATGCTGGTGCTGGGGGCGGTGGCGTTTATTGCCGGGTACATTCCGGCGCGCAGGGCGTCGCAGATCGATCCGTCGATTGCCTTGCGGAATAACTAAAGCCGGGAGCTGTGCCGGGGGCGGGCTCGATTTTTACAACCTTCCCAAAAATCACACACCTGTGGTTCTGAGCGAAGGCTCGCGCTTCTGCGAGCCGGACTCGAAGAACGTGCAATGTCGTCAACGTAGCCGATTCCGCCCAAGCCTTTTTGAGACACCTTGCCGAGCGCCTGTGGTTGAACGGGTCGAAGCGCTGAGGCGATCCGAACAGCGGGGCAGGTCCTTCGACGCCGTAGCTCGCAAAATGCCGCGAGCTACTCTGCTCAGGATGACGGATTTGTTTTGAAGGGAAGAAGACAGAGAGTACCCGGGAAATCGCCCGCAAATCGTTGCATAGAAATTACTTACGCACGAAACTTTTGATCGGCCGGCAGATTTCTAGGTTTAGAAAGGGGTGGTGGTGAGCGGGCTGGGGCTCGAACCCAGGACCAACGCCTTAAAAGGGCGATGCTCTACCAACTGAGCTACCCGCTCGTGCTCTAACGTTAGGTTAGCACGATGGCCTGAGGATGACACAGTTGATACCTCCGATGAGAAGAAAGCCATGGAAGTGTGGCCAGTTGCGCATGATTTGACATGGGGATTGATCCCGAAGCCGGCGTTACTAAGTAGGCACCAAAGTAACCGGTTTGCTAACACCGTTGGTTGATTGACGGAGGCGAGATTGGGACTTAGCCTCGACGTACTGTGTAACCCATGTGTTTGCTGAGTTTCTTGTGGGTCTTCCACCTCACGCAAAAGCGTTGAATCTAACAGGATTGGACAGGGACTGAGGCGGTAAATGGACCGTATGGAAACGGGGCGAAACGAGGAAGAGACACGATCTGAAAATCCTGAAGATGTAGCTGTTCTCTACTCGTGGGCGAAGCTGCAAGGGGCCAGATATCGGGATTTTTCCGCATCGCGCCGGGCTTACCGGGCGCAGATGCGACATCGTGCAGCGGAAATCCAGCGCGAAGCGGAAAGGCGTGCGCAATTGGAGGCGGAAGCTACCGCAGCGGCGACGGAAAGAGCGGCCCACGAAGCCGAAGAGGCGGCGCGTTTTCATGACAGCGAGGCGCGGCGAGCGGCACTCGAGGCCAAGCAGGGAGAATCGATTATCGAAGAAGCAGCCAGTGTGCGGGCGATGCGGACGGCGTCGGAACTGGCGCGGCGTGCGGCGGCGGAGCGGGTAGAAGCCGCTCGACGGGGTGAAGCTGTGGCCGCGGCGGAAGCGGCGGCGCGACGGGAAGAGTTGGAAATGGCGGAAGCTCATGCTTCGGCGCAGCGCCAGGCGCGGCAGTATTACCAGGCAGATGAGCGGCGGAAGGTGGTGCCGGGGGGCGCAATCTCCGACCCGTACACCGCGAATGCTGTGCAGACCAGGCCAGACCGGATGTATCACCAGCCGGCGGTTCCGGAAGAGGATATGCAGCCGATGCGCTATCGGCAGTCGCGAGAGAGCGGGCGGATTGCCATTCCGCAATTGGACCTTTCGCCTAAGGGGAATTCGAACTCGCCGCAGGAGTATGTGGCGACGGGGCCTCTGCGGCGAGAGGCTGAGATCGCCGCTGCGGGAACGGCTGCGGCGATGGCGGAAACGAACTACGAGGACATGCGATTTTTTTCACCCCGACCTGCGGAGCCTGCGAAGACGCGGGACCGGAGAGCGCAAGTGGCGGCCGAACAGGAACTGACGGGCCAGGAACGAAGAGTGTACGAACAGCGGGTCCATGATCGCGAATCCCAGACCACAGAACGGGAACCATGGTTCCCAGAGCGTATACAGATGTCTCGAGAGACGGAAGAATTGGCACCGGAGCGCATGTATGCGACCGGCAGTGATGTGATGCGTGACTCGTATGCTGCGCGCGCAGCAGCAGCCTCGCAGGCGGGTCCACGGACTTCGGGATTGCGCGTACCTACGGTGCGGGAGCCGGACCCCCTGGCAGAGCCGCGCTCGTATGCAGAGAACGCTGTGCCGCGCGCGGAGTTTCGTCCCGAGCCGCGCACCGATATTCCGGCGGAGCCGAATGCATTGTCGATGGTGGAGATCGATGGTGTGCTGCGGCCGGAACGCAGGCGCAAGCCGCGTCCTGACTTCAGCAATCTGCCGTTACGGGATTACCGCCCGGAACCGGAGATGAACGGCGCGGGTGAGCATGATCCGGCAGTGCCGGCGTGGATTTATGGGGATACGCCGCGGCCGGAGTCGAAGCGCCCGTCTTCGCCGGTGGAAGATACGCTGCAACGGACGCGGGAGCGGGTGGCATCGCGGTGGTTTGCCCTTAAGGGCGTGTTCGACCAGGGGGCATCCGACGCGCAGGACGGTTTGCAGCGTGCGAAGGAGATGCGCGCTCCGCTGGTGACGGTGTTTTCTCTCGCTGGTGGCGTGGGCAAGACGAGTTTGATTGCGACGCTGGGCCGGGCGCTTTCTTCGACTGGAGAGCGGGTGCTGCTGACCGATACAACGTCGCATGGGCTGCTGCCGTTTTATTTCGGTGCGAGCGAACTGAGGGCGGGTGCGGTGAGGACGTTCTCGCCGCCGGCGGGAAGCTCGGATGCGCCCATCTACATGGTGAGCTACGACGTGAACCAGAGGACCGGGGATGTGGAGTCTCAGGACTGGCTGGACGATGAGTTGACCGGGAACAGCCGCAACATGCAGCGGGTCTTGGTGGACCTGACGCCGGGAGCGGCGTGGGTGGCGCGGCGTCTGGCGCGCATGAATTCGACGATATTGGTGCCGGTGGCTCCAGACATGAATTCGGTGATCAGTCTGGCGGGTGTGGAGAAGTTTTTTGCGGGGATGGCGGATAGCGAGGGGCGTCCGGTGGAGCCGTTCTATATCCTCAACCAGTTCGATGCGTCTCTGCCGCTGCATCTGGATGTGCGCGAGGTGATGCGTCAACAGCTTGGAGACAGGCTGCTGCCGTTTGCCATCCGGCGGTCGCCGGCGGTGTCCGAGGCATTGGCGGAGGGGATGACGGTAATGGACTACGCGCCGGATTCCGCAGTCGCTGGCGATTATATGAACGTCGTTTCATGGCTGCGGGCGCGGATGGCGCCGGCGGTGGCCGACTTCCGCAGTGCGCGATGGAGCGAACGGAGCGATCGATGACGAGATCTCCACTTTGGAGAGAACTCGAAACCGGCGACAATGTTTTTTTCTGGAGTGTACGGACGCTGATCCTGGTGGGGGGAATGCTGTTCCTGCTGTATGCGGGAATGGTTTACCTGACGTGGCCTGAGCAGGCGCTTCTGGGGTTCGTAGTGTTGGTGGTGGCGATCGGGATGGATCGCGCGTCGATGTCATACCTGGTGACTCTGACGCTGATTTTGCTGTCGTGCTACTCGACGTTTCGGTATGGGTGGTGGCGGCTTTCCACGGTTTATCGATTTTTTGCGGAGCCGGGGTCGAAGTGGACGTGGTGGGATGCGTTCTTTATCGGCCTGCTGGTGGCGGCGGAGGCGTATTCGTTCTGCATTCTGGCACTGGGCTATATGCAGACGCTGTGGCCGCTGCGCAGGACTCCCGTGCCGCTGCCCGAGGATACGTGCGAGTGGCCGGAGATCGACCTGCTGATCCCGACCTATAACGAGCCGCTCAATGTGGTGCGGTACACGGCGCTGGCGGCGATGAATATCGACTGGCCGGCGGACAAGCTGAATGTCTACATCCTGGACGATGGCAAGCGCGAAGAGTTTCGTGCGTTCGCGGAAGAAGCCGGCATCGGCTACATGACGCGCGACAACAATGAACACGCCAAGGCCGGGAACATCAATCGTGCGCTGCAGCGGCTGGATGCGCCGTTTGTCGCGATATTCGACTCGGATCATGTGCCGACACGGAGTTTTTTTCAGCTGACGATGGGTTGGTTCGGGCGCGATCCGAAGCTGGGCTTGCTGCAGACGCCGCACCATTTTTATTCGCCGGATCCTTTTGAGAGGAACCTGGGTCAGTTTCGAATCATTCCCAATGAAGGCGAGCTTTTTTACGGCGTCGTGCAGGACGGCAACGACTTCTGGAATGCGACTTTCTTTTGCGGATCGTGTGCGGTGATTCGGCGTGAGGCACTGGATGCAATTGGCGGGATCGCGACCGAGACGGTGACCGAGGATGCGCACACTTCGCTGCGCATGCAGATGCATGGATGGAACACCGCGTACATCAATATTCCGCAGGCGGCCGGGCTCGCGACGGAACGCCTGAGCGGGCATGTGAAGCAGAGAATTCGATGGGCGCGGGGAATGATCCAGATTTTGAGGATCGATAATCCGCTGTTTGTGCCGGGGTTGAATGCGGCGCAGAGGCTTTGCTACTTCAATGCGATGACGCATTTTCTCTATGCGCTGCCGCGGCTGATCTTTCTGACCGCGCCGCTGATTTATTTGATTTTTAACCACACAAATATTCCGGGATACTGGCTGGCGATTGTGGCCTATGCGGTGCCGCATCTGGTGTTGTCGAATCTGACGAATTCGCGCATTCAGGGGCAGCATCGGCACTCGTTCTGGAATGAGATTTATGAGACGGTGCTGGCGCCGTATATTTTTCTGCCCACCATGCTGGCGCTGATCCATCCGAAGGCGGTGCGTTTCCATGTGACGGCGAAAGGCGGCGTAGTAAATCGCACCTTCTTCGACACGCGGATCGCGCTGCCGTTCATTGTGCTGTTGCTGATGAACTTTATCGGGTTGCTGTGCGCGTTGCCGCGGGCGTTGCCGTTTCCGCTGTTCGATGCAGCACATCCCGCGAGCGTGTTGAATTTTCTGGCGCACATGTACGACGGCGGCCATGTGGGCACGATCGTGATGAACGTGCTGTGGACGCTGTTCAACATGACGATCCTGGGTGTGGCGACGGCGGTGGCGTGGGAAAGCCAGCAGCGGCGGCAGACGGTCCGCATGACGATGGCGGTGCCGGCCAATGTGGTGATGCCGGATGGAGTGATGGTGCAGAGCGTCACGACCGATGTGTCGAGCGGCGGCGTGATGTTGCTGATGGAGACTCCGGTGCAACTGGCGGTTGGCGAGGCGATTGAGCTGGTGTTCCCGGTGCTGGATGGGGATGCGACGCTGCCGGCAACCGTGGTGGGTATGGACGGAAGAACGGTGCGGGCACACTTCGCTCCGCTGACGATGCAGGAAGAAGAGGCGCTGACGATGGTGCTCTACTCCCGCGCCGATACGTGGCTGGGTTGGGGTAAGTCGCGTGAGGCCGATCGGCCGCTGCTGAGTATGTGGCGGATCTTCCAGCTTTCCCTGCATGGCCTGACGCATGCGGTGCGGGGATTGATGGGACCGCGGAAGCCGGCGAAGTCGAAGCTGGCGACGAGTGTGGCGCCGGTGTTGTTGGCGATTGCGATGCTGGCGGGCGCGGCGCAGGCCCAGGTTGTGCCGGGAAGTTTCGACACCGTGTTTACGCTGGGCGATGTGGGGAAGCCCGATGCGATCGTGATGCGAGGCGTGGACTCGTATCGCTCCGTGTATTTTTCGCTGCCGCAGACCGATGTGGTGAAGGCTGCGACACTGCGGCTGCGGTATCACTTTTCTCCCGGCCTGCTGCCGGCGGTGAGCCATCTGAATGTGAGCATCAATGGCACTCTGTTTGCGACACTGCCGGTAGCGAGCAGCGCCAACAATGGGCTGTTGGAGTCGACGCTGACGGTGCCGGCGGAGATGCTGGTGCATGACAACCGCTTGACGTTTCAGTTTGTGGGCCACTACACGCAGCAGTGCGAAGATGCGTCGAACTCGGCGCTGTGGGCGCGGGTGGATGCTGACTCGAGCATCGAGCTGACAGGGTCGGTGCTGCCGCTGCAGAACGATTTGAAACTGCTGCCGATGCCGTTCTATGAGGCGGGAGTAAATTTGCACCCATCGATGGCGATTGCGTTCATGACGCCACCTTCGGTGAAGGCATTGGAAGCCGCGGGCATTGCGGCGTCGTGGATAGGAATATGGAACGACGACCATGGGGTGCGTTTTCCCGTGACGGTGGGATCGATTCCGGCAGGGAATGCGATTGTGATCAGCGAGAATGCAGCGGACCTGCCACCACCGCTGGGCATTGCCGTGGGGGGTGGAGCGACGATTGCTATCCGCACGAATCCGAATGACCCGTACTCGAAAGTGTTGGTGCTGACGGGGGAAAATCCGGAAGACCTGCTGATTGCGGCGAAGGCGCTGCCCTTATCGGGCGGCCAGCTTGCGGGTGCGACCGCCAATGTCAAGCAGCCGCGGGAGACTAGAAGCAGGGAGCCGGATGATGCTCCGCGGTGGTTGAGCACGGAGAAGCTGACCACGCTGGGAGAACTGGCGAACCACACGGATTTGCAGGGCGACGGCGGCGTTCCGCTTGGTGTGTACTTCCGGATGCCGCCCGACCTTTACCTGAACGGTTCGGACCAGCAGAACCTGGCGTTGCACTTGAACTACCGATACAACGGTGTCCCGCTGGCGAACGGCAGCACGCTGCAGGTGTACATGAACGGAGCGTATGTCAGCTCGACTCCGATGCCGCATACCGGTAAGGCGTCGATGGATTTGGGGACGGTGATCCCGATACCGCGCGTGGACATGCGACCGTTTTCGAATTCGCTGAAGATGCAATTTGCCTTTCAAGCGGCGAACAAGGGGAAGTGTACCGATGCGGGGCCGCCGAATCTGCAGGGGGCCATCCTCCGGAGTTCGACGATCGACCTTCGCGGCATACCGCACTGGACGCAGATGCCGAACCTAGAGATCTTTGCCAATGCCGGGTATCCCTTTACGCGAATGGCCGATCTTCAGGACACCGCGGTGGTGTTGCCGGACCACCCGTCGCCGGAGGAGATCGAGATGTTCCTGACGATGATGGGACATTTCGGCGCGCAGACGGGCTATCCGGTGCTGAACGTGACCGTCACCAACGCCGACGGCATGAAGACCGATGGTGCGAAGGATTATCTGTTGATGGGCACGGTCGACGATATGGCGAGCGCCATGGCCAAGGTGTCCGATGCGCTGCCGGTAAAGCTGAACGGCAACGGTTTGCAGATCGAGGACACGAGCGGTGTGTTTTCGTTTTTGCAAAACGCGTGGGGTACAGGGCGCAGTCCAGACCAGGTGGTGAATGGGAAGCTGGAGATCGCGGGCGGGCTGCCGGACGCGATGATCGAAGGGATCGAGTGGCCGCAGCACAGTGGACGGTCGGTCGTGTTGATTGCGCTGCGCAGCACGGTGGTGACGCCAAATTTCCTGCAGACGTTTCTGAAGGAGTCGCAGTCGTCGGCGGTATCGCGGTCGG
>Ga0206916_1087_pt1 | contig 17476 bp, 10 predicted proteins | sample Alteio_BWOrgHeat_71_FD_152957 | JGI IMG/M metagenome (GOLD analysis project Ga0206916, IMG submission 152957) | Enriched cells from forest soil in Barre Woods Harvard Forest LTER site, Petersham, Massachusetts, United States -... | ecosystem: Environmental > Terrestrial > Soil > Temperate forest >... | reverse complement strand
TCAAATCAAACGGTCTGCGAAAACAATTCAACTGTAAATTTAAATGCTGTTATCACAACGGCATCTGCAGTAAACTGGACTACAAACGGTACGGGATCATTTGCCAGTCAAACATCTCCAACGACGACTTATACTCCATCTGCTGCTGATATCAGTTCAGGCCTTGTAACCTTGACTGTAAGTACAACCGGGAATGGTACTTGTAAAACCAAAACAGGAAAAGTGCAGGTGTAAGAGTGAATGTAACCGGACTTGTTACAGCAGGACAACCACCATTGCCTGTTGATGTAAGTAATAGAGATACTGAACCGGTCGTAATATCAGAAAGAGTCGGTGTGTATGTTGTAATCAGACTAGTAGGTGAGGTAATTGAACCGTTTCCGGATGTTATTGACCATATTCCGCCACTAGCTACAGATACAGCTCCTTTTAGCGGAATACCACTAACGTCAGCACAAAGTGTCTGATTCGGACCCGCACTGACAGTAATAGCAGGTGTAATCATTAATGTCGTCTGATTTGAAACCTGTTTACATAAACCATTCCCTGTGGATGTAAGAGTCAATATTACAGAGCCATTTGTTCTGTCTGTTGTAGAAGGAGTGTATGTCGCATTTAGCGTATTTGCGTTAGGTAAAAAGCTTCCTGTCCCGTTTGTTGTCCAGATTCCACCGGTAGCATTGGTAACAACTCCGTTTAATTGATAACTTGTTAAGCTACCGCACATCGTTTGAGTTGCAGCACCTGGATTAACAATTGGACCGGCTGGTATTGTTATTGTTATTGAACTTGTTTTTATGGGGCAGGCTCCACTTGGAGTTGTGCTTATAGATAATGTTACAGTTCCGGCTGACACTTCACCTGCTGAAGGAGTATACGTAGTATTTAATGAATTGACATTGCCAAAACTACCGCCGCTTGTATTCCATTGGGCAGGTGAACCTGTTGCAGAAAGAGTAATGGGTAATTCTGTAGAACATACAATTTGGTTTGCACCGGCATTGATAGAAGGTTCGGGAGTATATGTAATGGTCATTGTACTGGAAACAGGTTGACATAACCCATTTCCGGTTGTCGTTAATTTTAATGTTACACTTCCATTTACAATATCCAGAGCAGAAGGTGTGTAGGTTGTAGATAAGCTGTTGGCATTCGCAATACTACCAGTTCCGGATACTTTTGTCCACGTACCGCCCGTAGCACCTGTTACGGTTCCTGTTAAAGTTGAAACAGTTGAAACAGTTCCGCAGACAATCTGGTTTGAACCTGCATTGGCAGTTGGTGCAGGTGCTATTAAAATAGTCAATGTTGAAGCAACAGCAGAACACGTACCATTTCCTGTAGTAGTAACAGTTAATGTCACGGTTCCGGCACTAATTTCAGCTAATGTTGGTGTATAGGTAGTCGATAAAGCTGTAGGACTTGCAATAGTACCACCTGATCCACCAGACCATAAAACTCCAGTGGCCAGGGTTTTGGTAGTAGTAATTGTGGCTGTTGGAGCATCGGCACATACATTTACTGGTGTTGCTGGTGTAACAGTCGGAGCAGGAGTAAAGGTAATCGGAGCAATAGCTGAAACAACATTACAATTCCCATTTCCGGTAGATTGAAGTGTTAGATTTAATGACCCGGCACTAATCTCTCCCGCTGTAGGGGTATAAGTAGGGTTGAGTATATTTCTGCTTGGCGAGAATGAACCCGCACCACCAACCCATTGGCCTCCGGTTGCTACTGTAACAGCACCGTTTAAACTAACAGCAGCATTGTTTGAACAAACAGAATAAGAACCTGCAGTAACCGTAGGTTTTGCTGTAATAGTCATTGTTGTTGTTGCTGAAACAGGTGAACAATTACCATTTCCTGTAGTAGTGATTGTTAGTGTTACAGTACCTGCAATCAAATCATTTGGACCTGCAGTATAAGTTGTGTTTACAGATGTAGGAGAACCGAAAGTACCGTCACCACCGGTCCATAAAACACCAATACCGGCTGGCCCTGTAACGCTTCCGTTAAAGGTTGCTGTAGGATTGTTGGCGCAAACAGTTCTGCTAGGGCCCGCCGTTACAGTAGGAGCAGGTGTAACAGTAACAACTACTGTACTAGAAACAGGGTTACAGGTAGCTTTATTTGCTGTTACGGTAAGTGTAACAGAACCATTTGTAATATCAGTTGCCGTTGCTGTGTAGTTTGTTTTAGGATTTGTCGGTGCAGAAAATAAACCTCCTGTTGGAGAAGACCAGGTAACGGTTGCGACGCCTGTAACGGTTCCTATTAAACTACCTGTAGGATTGTTTGAACAAATTGAAATAGGTGAACCTCCGCTAACTGTTGGAGCAGGAATAAAGCTGATAATAATTGTATCTGCCGTCGGAGGACATGAACCACCCGTAGTTTGTAGAACTATGCCTGTGAAACCACTGGAAATTTCACCAGCAGTTGGAGTATAGGTTACTGAAGGTGCAGATGTGTTTGCTACAAAAGAACCGCCACTTCCAATCCATTTCTGGCCGGTAGCCTGAGTAATGGTACTACTTAAACTAATAGCAGCATTATTGGCACATACACTTGAAGGACCAGTAATAACAGCAGTTGGAGCTGCTGTAAAGTTAATCTTCATTTGTTTTGGTACGGCATTGCAAAGACCATTTCCGGTTGAGGTAAGTGTTAATATAACCGAAGAGCCGGAAAGCTCAGCAGCACTTGGTTTGTAGTTGGCTGTTAATGTATTGGCATTAGGAGTGAATTTCCCTGTTCCGCCGGTCCATGTTCCACCTGCGGCATTTGTAACCGTACCGGCTAAATTTACAGAGTCATTTTTACAAATCGTTTGATCTGCTCCGGCACTGACAATCGGAGGTGGATTTATAGTTACATTAACATTTGACGTAACAGAATTACAACCAGCTTTACTTGCTGTTAATGTTAGTGTGACAGTTTTTGCAGTCGTTATATTTGTTTCAGTACCTGAAGGGTTGTATGTAGTACTCAAATTACCCGGAGTTGTGAAGGTACCTGTACCTCCCGACCACGTAACACCTGTTTGGTTTGTCGCTGTACCCGTCAGCGCTACGGCAGAATTGTTGGCACATACGGTTACCGGTGAACCGGCACTTACCGTAGGGGCAGGAGTATATGTTAACAGAACGCTGTCTTTAGCTTCAGGACAAAGAACGCTTCCTGTGGTTTTTATTACCAGTTTTACTGTACCACTTGAAATTTCACCAGCAGTAGGCGTATAGGTAGCGTTTTTTGTCGTATTATTTGGCACGAATGATCCCGCACCACCTGACCATATAATGCCTGGTGCAACAGTAAAGTTACCATTTAATGTAAGTGTTGAATTATTTGCACAGGCAGATTGAGGACTGCCGGCAGATACTGTAGGACCACCGATAAAAGTAATCTTCATAGAGTCCTTTACTGAAGGACACGAACCATTACCGGTTGATGTTAAATATAAATAAATGGAAGGTTTTGATAAATCTGAAGTAGAAGGTGTAAATGTTGTAACAGGTGAATTCGCATTAGCAAAAGTTCCTGTTACTCCTGGTTTTACACTCCATGTACCACCAGTAGCACCGGTTACTAAACCGTTTAAGGATATAGGGCCTGCATTGGTACAACTGTTTATATCATTGGTAGAGCCTGTTCCTGCGACAGTACTATTCGCATCAACTGCAATACTCCCGGGAACATTATATACAGCACTAACATTGATATAGTTTGCGTACCACCAGGTGTTAATGGTTACGTTATTACCCCAGTCAGTTGTAGTTGGTTGGCTAGAGGCAGGCACAGGACCTGAAAGAACTGAACCAAAACCATGACAACCCGTAGTTGGTGTCGGAGTACCTGTTGTACAACCTGCTAAGTTGCTGGTACCGCCACTAAGGGCAGTATCATCCCAGAATAATAGAGGTGGCGGGCCTGCAGGTCTTACTAAAGATACTATAAAACCATACGGGTGATTTTCAACGTCAAATAAGGGTAGGTGTGTAAGACCGTTAAAATAGTCCAGACGCATATCCAATGCTGTTCCGGGAGTAATCAAATTTCCCAAACCATCCCGGCTGTTCCATGGAATACAGTTAGAGCCCACAACCAGTGTTTGTTTAATCAATACATCTTTCCCTCCGAATTGATAGCCAGCTATACCGTCAAAATTTAATAATAACTCGGCTCCCCCTGCTTTATCAACAACAATATTGATACATCGGTTATTTACATCACAACCCGTAACGGTAATCGCATTGGCATTCAAGACCGAACCGAAAATACCTGTAGAATAACAATTATTATCAGGATCATGTAGAAATATCTTGTATTGAGCATATGTAGAATTGGCTGCGATCGATCTTCTGTCAACAGCAGTATTACCTGTGTTTGCTACACCTGTAGGGTTACACGAGATGGTAAAACCAAATGGACGGATTCCATTAAAATTCAGACCGGTTACAATACCATCATCTGAATACACATACATGGTTGCTATAAATTGGTTATTAGCTGCATTTACGTTAATATCCCATGTTTGAGAAAACAATCTTCCCGGAATTCTGGTGTCTGTTATTGTGGGCCCGGTAGCTACAGTTAAATCAAAGTAGCGTAAACGGGTTTTTGTACGTTGTTGAAGAGCTATTTGTGCAGCAGTAATACCTGTAACGGGTGTATTGGCAGCCGTTGGCATACCAGCGTTACTTTTTCTATATAATTCGATGTAGAAATCTCCTGCTTCTGCAGGTGTAAAAGATAATGGCGTATATCCACCTGCACCACCGGCAATGGTATTCGGACCTGCATTTGCTGCAGCCCATGAAGCAATAGAACCAGCACCTGCATTGGTAACTTGTTGCCAGCCTGTTCCTGAAACAGGAAAGACAACTATATTACTTGGAGAAATAATTCTGTACCATAACGTGCTGGTGCCTGTTAGATCTCCCGTATCGAAATTCATCCCGAAATAAACTTGTTCCGGATTGCAAATGGTAAAGTATAAACGTTTTGTAGCAGGGCAGCCAAATGTAGAAGAGTTTCTATTTACATCATTATTGTCCCATATCTGAATTACACCTTGGTTGTCGGAGGCAAGTGTAGGAGTCAATTGAGCTGTTCCTTCTGCATATACCTGAACACTAAATGCAAAAAACAATACATAGGAAAGTATTGCTGATTGCATTCGGGTAGATAATTTAAATAAGCGCAAAATTGTAGTATAGATTTTTTCCATAAGTACGAAGTACTAGATAGTTTGGTAACGTTTACGTAATATTGATTAAATATGTTTTTTTTCTGTGGATAAACACCTATTTAAGGGTGTCCGGACAAAGGTTAATATCGGATTCAAGTTCTTGGTAACCATTTAATTCCTTTGTTGTAATAAAATCGTCACACACTTTATAATGTTCAGACTGGATAGAAAGTTTGTATTTGCCACCTTCAGGTAATGCCATTATATATTTCCCCGTAATCTTATTGGAATGATATATACCAACAATTGAATTGTCTTCCGTATTAACGACTTCAATGAGTGCACCAACCGGAGTTTTTGAAATCGAGTCTTGAATAACACCAACAATAACCAACACATCCTGTACTTTTGAATCTTCAATACTGGCCACATAAATATCTTTATCTCCATAGCCTTCTGGCCTTATCGAAGCAAAGTAGATACGTTTACCATCTCCGGATAGAGTGAAATGTAAGTCATCGTGAGCGGAGTTTAGCGGATAGCCTACGTTAATAGGTTTGTCCCAAAGTATTGTTGTATCAGAAAGAGATTTGCTGTAAAACATATCAAAACCTCCCATGGAATTATGTCCGTTGGAACTGAAGTATAGTGTCTTTCCGTCCGGATGAAGAAAGGGGGAGTCTTCATCATAAGATGTATTGATCGGAGCTCCCAGGTTTATTGGTTTAGCCCATTCACCATTAACAAGTTTTTTTGAGATATATAAATCCATTCCACCCAAACCCTCAGGCCTGTTACTGCTAAAAATTAAATAGCTGCCATCTTTTGTTAAACAAGCAGAAGGTTCATAATACTTAGAATCAACTTCACCTTGTAAAAGCTCAGCATTTGACCATACATCACCGTCAAGTTTAGATAATAAAAAGGCATCCTGGTTTTCATATCGGTATATCAGCAATTCTTGTCCGTCTGGTGTTAACGATACACTGGCATCATGTCCAACGGTATTTATGGCAGGACCCATGTTTTTAGCTTCCGACCAGATGGTATCTTTTTTAGAGGAAATATAGATATCTTCAAAATACAAACCATCTTCTGTATCGATTAAACCTCCGGTGGTTTCCGGCCGGCAAGAAGTAAATATTACCTCTTCTTCGTCTAGCGTAAGCACAGGTGCATATTCAGGATATTTAGTATTAATGGATGGCCCCAGGTTCTCAATATCAATAATTATAGGTGTTTGAATAAGCTTCTTTCCATTTTCACACATTTCAATTTCTCTGTAAATATCTTTAATCATTGTGCTGTACTTAGCCTTTGATTTATACAAATGTGACAAGCAGATCTCGTATTGCACGATTGCTTCATCAAACCTGTTAGACAGATGATAAGCTCTGCCTAAATAATAGTAGAGAGTAGGAGGGTAGAGATTAGGTTTTAGCTTACACTTTTCCAGATAGACCAGCGCATTAACATTATCAGCTGTTGTATTGATGTAGCTGACGGCTATCGGAAACATGTATTTAGGATAATTGGGATACAAACTATCCAGCGATAAAAATAAAGGTAAGGCATGATAATAGTCTTTATTTTTAAAATCGTACTGCGCATTTGTCTCAATTTCAGCACGGGTAAGTCCGGATTGAGCGCACGCATCCAATGGTTTTAAGGATAAATGTACACTTCCTACAAGTAGGAGAAAAGCTAATATTTTCTTTGAAAACATGTTTGCAGATATTTAGACTTCTACAAATTAACAGAATCTATGAGTACAAAAAAACTATTGTCAATAAAAATCGTATTGGGAATTACGAACTTTATTTACGTATATTTGATCGTAATTCATTCTAAATATAATATGCATGTTTAGTACAATTAGCTTACGTATTTCATTACTAATGATAACAATTGTATACTTGTCAAGGTATAATGTTGTTTATTCTCAAGATATTCAATTTTCGCAATTTTATGCTGTACCCATGTTTCACAACCCAGCCTTTGCTGGTAGTGCACATGCTCCGAGAGGTACTGCGGAGACAAGATTACAATGGTTAGGGCTGAATGCGAATTATCAGACCTATTATGTTTCCGGCGACACCTACTTGGATAAATATAAAAGTGGTTTAGGTTTTCAGGTATTAAGAGACATACAAGGCTCAAGCGTATATTCATCTACCCAGTTTTCTTTTTTCTACGCGTATGAAATTCCCGTATCCAAAACATTTACCGTTCGTATGGGCCTTCAGGCTACTGGCGTCCAGCGTACATTAAACTATAACGGGTTACGGTACCCTAGCCAATTTAATGATTCTACAGGGTATAACCCGAATATAGGTAATTACAATACAGGTATTCAAAGTCAGTTATATCCGGACTTTTCAGCAGGTACACTTGTATACTCGGACAGAGTCTGGGGTGGATTCTCTGTACAGCATTTGAATACCCCTTCTCAATCGTTTGCCGGTGCAGGAAAGGATAATTTAGCAATGGATTTTCAACTAACAGGTGGATATAAGATCCCCCTTTCTCAACGTAAGTACCTGGCATATACAGAAGATAAATCAGAAATAAGCATAACACCAACGTTTCACTACAAATCTCAGGGTAAAGCAGATCAGCTGGATGTAGGACTTTATGGAATGTATAATCAATTAATGGGAGGAGTATGGTACAGAGGTATTCCGATCAAACATTATGCTCCCGGAATTCCTAACAGAGAATCAGTCGTCTTTTTATTGGGTTGGATGTATAAAACATGGAGTTTTGGCTATAGTTATGATTTAACCATATCAAAACTTACAGCAGCGGGTCCGGGTGGATCACATGAGTTTAATATTACATATATTCACAGGCCGGTTAAGCATCATAAACCAATGAGAAGGCTTCCGTGTCCGAGTTTCTACAAACATTGATTTGCTAAAAGATATCATAAAAAAAGCTCCTTATCAAAATAAGGAGCTTTTTTTATGATGCGAGAGTACTATAAATACTATAGGAGATCAATGGAAATAAAACTTAAACTCTCCGCTATGTTTTTTTGCTTTATGTGTTTGGCTCGTTGTCTTGGCTTTTTCGGCAGCATCAGCATTGGTTTTCTGACGGTTTTTCTCTGAAGCCTTTTGATTTACAGATCGGTTCTTTTCATTTTTAGATACCACTTTATTTGCTGTATTTGCATGATAACCTTTTTGATTAGAATGTTCCTGCTTACTCATATAGTATTGCTTCTTGCTCATGCATGAAAATAAACATGTTAACAAGATGCATGCAATAAATAACCTTTTCATTAGCAAATTCGTTTTTGTATCTGGTATCTTCAACGTAAATTAACGTAATAAGTTTTTTTATAGCAATTAAAGCGATGTATAAGTGTATTATTATTTTGTCCGTATTATTTCTTGCCGGGAATAATACGACGTTTGCTCAGACACTGCCTAAAGAAGCCAGAAATTACATGGAAGAAGGTAAGATGTATTACGACGGTGCGAATTATTTAAAAGCATTGGATCAATACTTAGGAGCCTATAAGTTGGCTCCCAATGATCCGGGCATAAATTATTCTATTGCGTTATGCTATATAAATACCTATAGTTACGACAAAGCCCTTAAATACTTAATGCCTGCTAAAAATGCAGGAATAAAAGATCCTATGATGGACTATTATCTGGGTCTTGCATACCATGCAAACACAAAGATTCCTGAGGCACTGGCAAGTTTAAATGCGTTTAAAGTAACCTTACGCTCTTCCGATAAAGAGTTGCTGGCTCAGACTAATAAGTACATAACATACTGCGATAATGCGAAATTGCTGATGGTTAAACCTGTTCAGATGACTATTACAAATCTGGGAGCCTCCGTTAATTCTGCCTATCCGGATTATAATCCTGCGATCAGTGTGGATGAATCTACGATTATATACACGTCCAGAAGACCAAACTCTACCGGTGGCTTGGTTTCTGAAATGGATGGGCATTATTTTGAAGATATATATATATCAAACAAGCTAGTCAATAATTCATGGGGGAATAGCCAGCAAATGAGCTCGACAATTAATACAGAGAGCCACGATGCCTGTGTAGGTTTGTCTTCAGAAGGCCAAACGATGATTGTATACAAAGATGACGGTGGCGGTGATTTATTTTATAGTACCTTGTCAGGCGTTAATTGGGGCAAACCTATATCTTTTGGCAAAACCATTAATACAGATGCCTGGGAAGCCTGCGGTAATTTCTCGCCGGATGGCAATTATCTGTTTTTTGTTTCAAATAAAAAGGGTGGGTTCGGAGGTACAGATATTTACTGTTCTAAAAAAAATACGGATGGTACCTGGGGAGCACCGGTAAATATGGGTCCTGCTATTAATACGGTTGAAGACGAGTTTTCTCCCTATTTGCATGCAGATGGAAAAACATTTTATTTCAGCTCTCAGGGACATACTTCTATGGGAGGGTTTGATATATTTCACTCAACAATAGATATAGCCACAACACCCATTACACATATTTCAAAGCCGGAGAATTTAGGTTATCCGATCAATACGGTTGGCGATGAAATATATTTTGTATGGTCTGCAGATAATAAACGTGCATATTTCTCTTCTGCCAGAGACGGAGGCTTGGGAGACAAAGATTTGTATTTATTAGAAAGACCTGTCGCGAAGGCAGCTTTAGTTCTTTTAAAAGGAACAATTTCGGATTGTAAAACCAAAGAGTTTATTCAGGCCAATATCAGCGTAACAGATATTGAAGCCGGTAAATTAATAGGGAAGTATGTTTCTAACAGTTCAACGGGTAAATATATTGTTACATTACCGGCGGGTAAAAATTATGCTATCAATGTTGAAGCAAAAGGGTATTTATTCAATTCGAAAAATATAAATATTCCACACTTGGAAAATTTTAAAGAAATTGATGATGTAATCTGTCTCGATAAAATCGATATCGGCACAACCATTGTACTGAACAACGTTTTCTTTGATGTCAATAAAGCTACGCTGAGAAAAGAATCAGAAATAGAATTGGATAAACTCTATGATATTTTAAGTAAGAATCCTAAAATAAAAATTGAAGTAGCCGGTCATACAGATAGTGATGGAGATCCTCAGGCTAACCTGACATTGTCTGATGCAAGAGCACATGCGGTAAAAGATTATCTGATCGCTAAAGGCATTTCGGCAGACAGAATCATATTTGTGGGTCATGGTGAAAGCAAACCCGTTGCACCCAACGATACACCCGAAAATAAACAGCTGAACAGAAGAACAGAGATTAAGATCCTGGAAAATTAAGAAAGTATAGAGTTTTTATATAGGCTATAATAGAATAACAGACTATGTAGTACATAACAGCAGAAGTCCCGTCATAAGCGGGACTTCTGCTGTTATAAAGAGCTAAAGATAGGCTACTTTACCGCAGCGAATTATAATTCATAACTTATAATTCATTCCGCGGCGGCGGATCATATTACTTCGCCTTTTGACAATAGTAAACAATCTCTTCAGATGGTAAACAATATCTTTTGATGAAATTATCAGGAAGTTCTTTTACATACTGACTTTCGGTAACGATAAAGCCTGCAGATTTGATTCTGTCTCCATAATCCAGACCGTATGTACGCATGTGATCGTCTTGACCGTGAACTCTTTCGCGTTCTGCCGGATCGGTAATGCTGGGGTCTTCAAATGTAACTTTGCGTGAAGGATCAATCGGGCTTTGAAGAATTGCCCAGCCACCTGGTTTTAATACACGAAGCATTTCCTGCATGGCCTTTATATCATTCTCAACATGCTCCAGTACGTGATTGCAAAAAACAACATCAAACGTATTTGCTTCAAACGGAATCGCATGTACATCCATCTTTACTTTTGCAAGTGGCGATTCGATATCTGCTGTTATATAATCGATGTTGGATAAATTTTCAAAACGATCAATAAAGCAATGTTCAGGAGCAACATGCAGAAGCTTGATGTTTTCGGTAAAGAAGTTGGTTTTGTTCTTTAAAAATAACCACATTAAACGATGTCTTTCCAGTGACAGGCATTCCGGACATAATGCATTTTCTCTGCTCACAATACGTCCGTATGGAAGCATTTTAGAAAATGTACTGTTGCAAACCGGGCATTCTACAGCGTTACCTTTGTAAGCAAGCTTTATTGCTTTAAGCGCAAGCGGACTTACAATCTGTAAATACTTGCGTGGAATTTTACGAATAGCGAAACGAATGATCTCTTTCATTTCAAATAATTTCAGAATTTAATACCTGTGTAATTGTGCGGGCTTAATTTACGTAACTCACTTTTGATTTCTTCAGAAACAGCGAGTCCTTCAATAAACGTTTGCAGGGTGTCTCTTGTTATCTTACCGCCATTCCGTGTCAGATCTTTCAATGCTTCATACGGGTTCGGGTAATTCTCTCTGCGAAGAATGGTTTGTATCGCTTCTGCAATCACTGCCCAGTTATCTTCAAGGTCGGCATTGATCGCATCTACATTCAATTCTAATTTAGACAAGCCTTTTTGAAGTGATTTTAACGCAATCAGAAAATGGCCTAATGGCACGCCGATATTACGAAGTACAGTAGAGTCAGTAAGATCTCTTTGTAATCTTGAAATCGGTAATTTGGTAGAGAAGTGTTCAAACAATGCAATGGCAACTCCTAAATTTCCTTCGCTGTTTTCAAAGTCGATCGGATTAACTTTATGCGGCATGGCAGAAGAACCAACTTCGTCTTTCTTTACTTTTTGCTTGAAATAATTCATGGAAACATATTGCCATACGTCACGATCAAAATCAATCAATATGGTAGAAATGCGTTTCAATGTATCAAACAATGCAGCCAGGTTATCGTAGTGCTCAATCTGAGTCGTATACTGGTTTCTGGATAATCCAAGCGTGCCGTTAACAAAATCGTTTCCGAATTCAATCCAGTTTATTTCCGGATAAGCAACATGGTGTGCGTTGAAGTTTCCTGTAGCACCGCCGAATTTAGCACTGTACGGAACCTGATGCAGCAGATTGATCTGGTTGATCAAACGCTCAACAAAAACCATAAACTCTTTTCCTAAGCGGGTAGGAGAAGCCGGTTGTCCATGAGTCTTGGCAAGCATAGGTATTGACTCCCAGCTTTTGGCAAGGGTTTCAATTTGTTTTATAGAAGCCGATAATTCAGGATAGATGCAGGTATTTAATACATCTTTTAATAACAATGGAATAGAAGTATTATTGATATCCTGAGAAGTTAATCCAAAATGAATAAACTCTAAATAATTACCGAGGTCGTATTTTTTAAGTTTTTCTTTGATGAAGTATTCAACCGCTTTTACATCGTGATTGGTTACTTTTTCAATGTCTTTAATCCGTTGCGCATCTTCCGGAGTAAATTCTAAATAGATTGCTCTTAAAGCCGGGTATATTTTTTTATCAAACTGTTTAAGCTGCGGAACAGGTTTTTCGCAAAGTGCTATAAAGTACTCAATTTCAATTCGGACACGGTAGTGAATTAAACCAAATTCGGACAAGTAAGGAGCCAGTGAAGCAACCTGATTTCTATATCTGCCATCAATAGGGCTTATGGCTGTTAGTGCGTGTAATTCCATTCTATTTACTTTAGGAAACATCAAATATACCAAAAAATACCTGAAATTTAACTTACCCGTAACCATTCGGAGTGCTAAACTTTATGCACATCCGTGCCTGAAAAAAAAGGAAAATAGTATATTCGTGAAATTATTACCGTTTATGAGTTCCAATAACCAAGTACTTATTGAAGAGAAAGTAATGGAAACAGCCGATGCTGTGACATTAATTTTAAAGCAGCATGATTTAATAAAGAATTATAAATCAGGACAGTTTATAACATTGCTGTTTACAATTGGTGGAGAGAAAGTGAGACGCTCGTATTCTTTTTCATCTTCTCCGGAAGTAGATTCGAGGCCAAGTATTACAATTAAAAAGATACAGGATGGTAAAGTATCGGGCTATTTATTTGACAATCTGAAAGCAGGTGATTCAGTCGACTTTATTCAGCCGGCAGGAATATTTACCTTAGATAAGGCAACATCCGAAAACCTTGTTTTTATAGGGGCCGGTAGTGGTATAACACCTTTGATGAGTATGATTAAGACTGCTCTTCATAAAAAAACATATAAGAGTGTTAGCTTAATTTATTCAAACAGGAATGAAGATGCTGTTATTTTTAAAAAACAATTGAATGAACTTCAGGCGAAGTATTCAAACTTTGCAGTGATTTATACATATAGCCAGCCGCACGATTCGGCCCTGCTTACAGGCCGTTTAAATCAAAGTAAATTCATGAAAATCATGGAAGGTCTGAAAGATATTTCTGCATCAAATGCTGATTATTTTCTTTGCGGGCCGGATGGAATGCTCGAAGAAGTAAAACACGGCTTAGAAATATTAAAAGTTGCTTCTTCGAAGATTCATAAAGAAAGTTTTGTATCTGTTAACGAAAACGATTCAGTATTTGTGAGTGTTCCGGAACATGCCGGTGATGTGAATGAAATAACAGTGATGTATCAGGGTAGTGAATATAAATTTACGGTAAAGCCTGGTAAATCTATATTGCAAAGTGCGCTCGATGAAGATATTGATTTGCCGTATTCCTGCATGAGTGGTTTATGCACAGCTTGTATGGGCAAATGCCTGTCAGGTAAAGTAGAAATGGGCGATCAGGATGGCTTGTCAGAGAAAGAAGTTAAGAGTGGTTATGTGTTAACCTGTGTAGGCAGACCTGCGGTTGCAGGTACTGTTATTGAAATTGATTAGTATCATACGTTATGAAAAGAACATATCTGCCAGCAGATTTTAAGGTTACTACCTGGGAAACACTTCAACCGTATTTTGAAGAATTAGTTGCCCGTAAAATTACTTCGGCAAAAGAATTGTATACCTGGTATCTCGACAGAAGCGAGTTTGAGTCAGCCATTTCAGAAGATATGGGCTGGCGCTACATCAAAATGACCTGCGATACAACAAATGAAGAAATTAAAAACGCCTTCAATTATTTTGTGTCCGAACTGCAGCCTGCTATGGCACCGTATTCAAACCAGTTGGATACAAAAGCGCTGGAAGATCCGTTTTTAAAGGAGTTGAAAGATAAAGAAGGCTTTGATATTGTTATCAAACTGTTAGAAAAAGATAAAAATATTTATCGCGAAGAGAATATTCCATTGTTCTCAGAAATAGAACAGACGGCACATCAGTTCGGTACCATCTCTGGTGCCATGACCGTTACCATTGATGATAAAGAAATCACGATGCAGCAGGCATCAGATTATCTGTTGCAGTTAGATCGTTCAAAAAGAGAAGAGGCATGGAAGAAAATAAATGAAAGAAGGTATCAGGAAAAAGATACGTTAAATAATTTGTATTCAACCCTGATTGCATTAAGACATAAAGTAGCATTGAATGCCGGTTATGCAAACTTCAGAGATTATATGTTTGCATCCATGGGGCGCTTTGATTATACACCTGCAGATTGCTATGCATTTCACGATGCCATTAAATCAGAAGTTGTACCGATCTTAAATAATCTTGCGGAAGAACGTAAGGCAGCATTAAAGCTGGATGCGCTGAAGCCGTGGGATCTGTCTGTAAATTATTTTGGTAGCACTCCTCTAAAGCCCTTTAAAGATGCTGATGATCTGACGGAGAAAACAATTGAATGTTTTGCAACATTGGATAGCTATACCGCTGATTGCATTGCTACCATGAAAAAAATGGGACACCTGGATCTTATGTCCAGAAAGGGTAAAGCACCGGGCGGATACAATTATCCCTTAGATGAAACCGGTGTGCCGTTTATTTTTATGAATGCAACACAATCGCTGCGCGATTTAGTAACAATGGTGCACGAAGGTGGCCATGCCTTACATTCATTTCTTACGGCAGATTTAGAACTGAATGTATTCAAACACCCTACCTCTGAAGTGGCGGAGCTTGCTTCCATGTCAATGGAATTAATGAGTATGGAGCATTGGGATATATTCTTCTCTGATCCCAAAGATCTGAACAGAGCAAAAAGAGAACATCTGGAAAGCGTACTTCAGACCATGCCCTGGGTAGCAACAATTGATTTGTTCCAGCATACGATCTATCAGAAACCGGTACATACACTGGAAGAGAGAGAACAGATCTGGAAAGAATCATTTTATCCTTTCTCTAACACAACTACAGACTGGAGCGGGCTGGAGCAATACCGTTTAACAGCATGGCAAAAACAATTACACTTGTTTGAAGTGCCGTTTTATTACATCGAATATGGAATGGCGCAGCTGGGTGCCATTGCTGTTTGGCGCAATTATAAAAAAGATCCTGAAAAAGGATATAAATTATATAAAGAAGCCTTATCTCTTGGGTATAAAAAATCAATCCCGGAAGTGTATAAAGCTGCCGGGATCAAATTTGATTTCAGTAAATCCTATATCAAAGAATTGATGGATTTTGTAAAAGAAGAATTGGCTAAGATCAGTTTATAATACTACTGAAAAAAGCTTTTTCTTTTTGTTGTCTTTTAATACGGAGTCTGCTGCAATAGCTTCCTTATGTACGTCAAGGAAGCTGTTGTATGCGCCCGCAATCTGGTCGTATTTTTTTCTGTATAGAAGCAAATCATCTCCGTCAGCCTTCATGATTTCATTCTCTAATTGATCTGCCAGCGGGTGTTGCATAATCTCCGGGGTTTTTGATTTTAAATTGCGCACTTTATTAATCAGGTCAGAAGTTTTGCTGTCATACAGGTCAATAAGTGAGTCTGAAACAGTTGCTTGGGTATAGCGCATACCATCTACTTCTTTTGTTAATTTCAGCAGATTTTCAACTGCTTTTTCGTCGTATTTTTTGCAGTAAGAAATTTCTTCAATCAAACGTTTAATATCTGCAAATTTTTGACTGTCGGCCGCCATCATTCTGTCCCATGCAGCATCGACCGAATCATTTAAAACCGTTAATTCATCCGAAATAGAATTTTCTTTTTGCGTTTCTTCTGTTTTCGTTTCTGTTACAGGTTTGGTTTTTGAACATGCAGCAGACATTAAAGCGATGATAAAAGCAAATGCGATTAATTGGTTTCTTCTCATATATTGAATTAATTGAATTACTGATGAATTACTGAGATATAAAAGTATAAAAAATAGATGATTCTTTACTTTTTTCGTAATATCGTATAAATAAACAAAATATGCGACGTATTTAAGCGTTGAATCAGTATGTCATCAAAAAATAAGACAGTAGTATTACTTTTATTGTTTGTTTTTCAAGTATTTACCGCTTTCTCTCAGATTTATACACCAAAATACAGTAATGAATTTCTTGCCATAGGAGTTGGTGCAAGGGCATTTGGTATGTCTAATGTACAATCGGCTCTTGTGAATGATGTAACAGCTGCATACTGGAATCCTGCTGGCTTACAACGCATCAAAACAAAATACGATGTAAGCTTAATGCATGCCGAATATTTTGCCGGTATTGCAAAATACGATTACGCAGGCTTTGCTGTGCGCCTCGATACGCAGAGTGTAATTGCAGCGTCTATCATCCGCTTCGGGATTGATGACATACCTGATACCCGATATTTATTTGATGGAAACGGAAATGCAAACGGTCAGATCAATTACAATAACGTTAAATTTTTCTCGGCAGCAGATTATGCTTTTTTAGTTTCTTATGCACGCAAAAGTCATTTGATAGAAGGATTAAATCTTGGTGTAAACCTTAAAATAATTAACCGCACAGTAGGTTCCTTTGCAACTGCCTGGGGCTTTGGTTTTGATGTAGGCGCGCAGTATAGAGCAGGGAAGTGGGATCTGGGTGTAGTAGCTAAAGATGTTACGGGGACTTTCAATGCATGGTCATATAATACAGCCTTGTTGAAAGATGCATACGCACAGACAAATAATTTATTGCCGAGTAATTCCATAGAAGTTACATTGCCAAGATTAATTCCCGGCATTGCCAGAAATTTTAAGATTACAAAAAAAATAGGATTGCTTGCAGCCTCTGATCTGATTATTACGTTTGATGGAAAAAGGAATACTGCCGTTCGTACAGGTGTCTTTTCTATTGATCCTGCTATTGGTATTGAGGCTGATTATATGAAGATCGTGTATCTGCGGTTTGGAGTAGGGAATGTACAGCGTATCAAAACATTTGAAGGGAATAATTCCACAACTGTACAGCCCAACTTCGGCTTAGGAATCAAGATCAGCAAGTTTACCATCGACTATGCGTTAACCAATCTTGGTAATGTTTCGGAATCGTTATATTCCAA
>Ga0206916_1064_pt1 | contig 17603 bp, 24 predicted proteins | sample Alteio_BWOrgHeat_71_FD_152957 | JGI IMG/M metagenome (GOLD analysis project Ga0206916, IMG submission 152957) | Enriched cells from forest soil in Barre Woods Harvard Forest LTER site, Petersham, Massachusetts, United States -... | ecosystem: Environmental > Terrestrial > Soil > Temperate forest >... | reverse complement strand
GACATCCCTGGAATTGCAACAGCCACCTTGGGGTTGTGGGTTGACGTCGGAACGCGCTGAAAAAGGGTAGGGGTTTTAACATCATCTACATTTAGAGCAGCGTTTCTCTGGCTTTGGGCTAAGGTTGAGATAAGTGCTTCTTTTTCAGTCTTTCTTTGAAGCTGCCAGGTTCCAAGACCCAGTAACACAAGGATAAGTATAAGAGTGAAAAAGGAAAAGGTGCGATTCACTTGACTTTTCTCTTGCTTAAGTTCAACTTCTTTCAAGACTTATACCTGTTATTGATGGGTAACAGCAGTAGAAAAAATTATAAAAAAGGGGGTTTTTATGCGGAAGTTAGTATCAATTTTAAGTTTTGTGCTGATTTTAACCGGCAATATGGCTGTGAATGCAGAGGGCCCTCCCCCTTCCTGTGGGACTTACAACGATACGAAGTACACTTGCAGTGCTGATCAGATATGCTGCCCTGACGATAAGGGTGAATGGAAGTGTTGTCTACGGACTACTTCTTGTTGTCCTCCAGATAAATGTTGTGCTTCCACAGAAACTTGCTGCAAGGGGAAATGTTGCAGGGAGAAGTGTGGATTAGATGGAACGTGTCCTCGTGAAGCAATAGAAAGTTCAGTGAGCCCAGCTGTCAATGCGATAACATCAAATCCAAACTAGAAACTGTAATAATAAGGAAGAGGAGAGCTCTGTAGAATCGTTCTTAGGCTCTCTCCCAGGTGTTATTTCCTAAAGTTATATCCCCCCTAAAAGAAACAAAATAAGAAGAATGATAAGAATAGTGCCGATGATACCGCTCGGACCGTATCCCCAGCTTCGACTATGACCCCATGTTGGTAAAGCTCCGATCAAAAGAATAACTAAAATAATTAAAAGAATCGTTCCCATAAATATGCCTCCCATTTTTTATTGTTTATCTTAGGGGCTTTTATCAACCCTCCGACAGTACATCATAGATTGTAAGTTTTTTCAATTACTTGATCTTTTTTGGCTTTCTCTTTTGTGGCCCGATCTTTTGGCAAGTGACTTTGATTCTGACTTGCTTACTATCAGCTTTTAGGTCGTAATACATTTCCCCGTCTTTTGTTTGGTTTCCTATGGATCTTATTTCAAGATTTGGATCATAAATAATGGCTTGAAGGTTTGGGTCTGTTACAGCTGGATCATGTAATATAATTTCTTTGTCACCTTCTCTTAGCTTTCCCTGCTGTTGAACAAGACTTTTAATGTCTTCTGGTTTCAAGTTTTGTAAGTGTTTGTGAGATTCTGAAGGTTGAGTTGTCATAATCTTTTCTCCCTTATTTGCCGCAGAAGTTTGCGTATATCCCCTAATTTTAGAAAGATAAGATTAATTTTTAGTAAAGATCAGAATTGAATAAAATTACTGTTTAAAATCCTGATCCCCACCAATAGATGCTGACAAAAAGAAAGAGCCAGACCACATCGACAAAGTGCCAGTACCAGGCAGCGGCTTCAAAACCAATGTGGCGGTCCGGTGTAAATTGGCCGAAGCGCGCGAGAAACCAGCACACGATGAGAAAAAGAGTTCCTATAATGACGTGAGCCCCATGAAAGCCAGTTGCCATATAAAAGGTAGAGGGATAAATGCCTTCCTTAAATCCGAAGGTAGCGTGGGCGTACTCATAGGCTTGGATAGAGGTAAAGAGAAGGCCTAGGAATACCGTGGCCCCAATACCTTTCAGAACATCCTTTGAATGGCCGGCTAAGAGGGCGTGGTGGGCCCAGGTAAGGGAAGTTGCCGAAAGCAAAAGGATTAACGTGTTAAAATAAGGATAATCAAAGGGGTTGAGAGGATGAATTCCTTTGGGAGGCCATACACCCCCTATAGATTCTGGTGGGAAAAGGCTTGCATTAAAAAAGGCCCAAAAGAACGCCACAAAAAACATAACTTCAGAAGTGATGAAAAGAGCCATGCCTGTACGGAGCCCAAATTGAACGGGTGGAGTGTAGATTTCTGTGTCTTCTGATTCCAAGATAACATCCCGCCACCATCCAACCATCGTAAAGAGCACAATGGCGAGACCCATGAGCAGAACGTAAAATCCGTGATGGTGCATCAGAAGAACAAAACCGATGGCTGTAACAAGTCCCCCAATGGATCCTACAAAGGGCCAAGGGCTAGGATCGACAAGATGGAAGGGATGGTTTTTCTTATCTGTCAATGTGTTCATGCCTCTCTCTTTATATTATTTACACATTTTCAAACCGTTAAAAAACTGGATTGCTTTGGCTCCTTCGGAGCCTCGCAAAGCTTGTCCTCGCGAAAGCGAGGAACCATTAAGTCGTCCCCCGTTTTCACGGGGGCAAGCTTTGCGAGGGCGATAGCCCGAAGCAATCCAGGCAACTAAGCTACTTCCCGTTCTTTGCCCATAAGGTATGAAGATCAGGGAGTCCTGTGGGACCCAAAGGAGGATGTTCAATTTTATTCCAATAAGCGACATAATCTTTGCTGCGATGACTCAGAGGAATGACATAATGCCCCCACAAAATAACGCGATCGAGGGCTTTAACAGCAGCCACTAAGTCTTCTCGCTCCTTAGCGTTGGTAATGGCGTTGCAAAGTGCATCGATAACAGGGCTTTTGATGCCTGGGTAATTCCGTGTTCCTGGCTCATCAGCCGCCTTTGAACTCCAGTAAAATGCCTGCTCATTGCCAGGAGACATGGTGTGACCCCAGAAATGCATGATCATGTCAAAGTTCATATTCACGCGGAGGTTTTCGTATTGTGCGGCATCTATGGTGCGCACTGTTGCAATGATTCCGAGCGGTTTTAAATTCCGCACGAATGCCAGGGCTACCTTTTCGTTCTCGGGTACATTTAAAAGAATTTCAAAGGTAAAGGGTTTTCCTGTTTTTTCATTAATAAGCTTGCCCCCTTTTGTGATCCAACCTGCTTCTTTCAAGAGGTCTCGTGCAATTTTTAGGTTCTCTCGACTCCCTTTTTCAAAGGTTGGGAGGGTGTAAGGTTGTTCAAAAACCTCTTTCTGCAATTGCTTACGGAAAGGTTCTAGAAGAGCTAATTCTTGTCCTTGAGGCAGGCCTTTAGCCGCAAGCTCTGTATTGTCAAAAAAGCTTGTCGTACGGGTCAGGGCTCCATGGAACATTGTCTTATTCAGCCAATCTGAATCAAAGGCATAGGCGAGTGCTCGCCTGACGCGGGGGTCTTGAAAAGGCTCTCGCCTCGTATTGAAGACAAAAGCTTGCATGCCCACCTGGTGTTGATGGGGAATTTCAAGGCATTGGACAAGACCTTTTTTTGCAGCTGGGAAATTATAACCTTCTGCCCATTTTCCGACATCCGATTCTTCTCGCATATCTACTTCTCCTGCCTTAAAGGCTTCAAAGGCAACGGTTGCATTCTTATAATAATCAAAGCGAAGTGTATCGAAATTGAAATAGCCCTTGTTAACGGGAAGATCCTTGCCCCAATAGTTGGGGTCCTTTTTATAAATGATGGTACGCCCTGGTTCTACTTTTGCAACTTTATAAGGGCCGCTGGAGAGGAGGGGGGTGAGTCCTGTTCGCTCGAAATCTTTCCCCTTAAGATCATGTTCTGCAATCAATGCCATCATGCCAATGATGAGAGGGATTTCAGCGTCATATTTTCCTTCTATTTTTTTAAAGGTAAATTTGACTTTTCGATCACCAAGAATGTCAACTTTTTCAACTTTTTTGTAATACATTTGTTGTCCAGGCGTGCCGTGTTCTAAAAAGGTATGATAGGAAAAAGCAACGTCCTTTGCTGTAATGGGGCTCCCATCGTTCCATTTTGCTTTTGGATTGATGTTAAAAATAATCCAAGAGCGATCCGGGGCTATTTCCAGGCTTTCTGCAACCAGTCCATAAAGGCTCATAGGCTCATCGGGAACCCGCTTCAAAAGGCTCTCAAACAAGACGGCCCGAATTTGAGCAGGTGCTGTCCCCTTCAGAATAAACGGATTAAGGGTATCATAGGTTCCAACAACCGCGTGCTTTAATTCTCCCCCCTTTGGGGCATTGGGATTCACAAAGTCAAAATGGGTGAAATTGGGGGGGTATTTAAGCCCTCCGTGCATAGCGATGCCGTGTTGTTCTTTAGCTTGGAGGGAAGATGTGAAAGCGAGGAGAGCAGTACACAAAAACACTAATGATAATTTCTTCATAAAAGTACCTATTTTAAAGATTAAACTTATTGAAGGGTTCTAGCAATATTTACAAGAAAATGCAACTTTTATTAGTGAAGGCAGGAAGCGAATTCAAGCTTTCCTGACAGTGTATCGGGGATTACAATGAAGAATGCTGCCTACATTCCTAATTACACTTCTACAAGTCTATATTTATTTACTATACACATTGACTCCAAAAAATCAAGCTTTGAATTGGCCATTTGAGTTTCATTTCAGAATGTTTATGGACGAATTTCGCCCATCACGTGGACGATTTTCGCCCATCACGTGGACGAATTTCGTCTTTTAAAGGGACTTTTTTTATGATAAAATGTTTTAATATAATATTTACAATAAGGTAGGAGATATGACATACCCACGATTTCTTAAGCCTCGTTTGCTTGAAGCTTGTAAGGATACCCCTTTGTTACTTATCAAAGGAGCGCGTCAGGTCGGAAAGAGCACACTAATGCAAGAGCTTATAAACCTTTTTGGTGGACAATCTTTTTCCTTGGATGATCCCAATATTTTATCAATAGCTCGAGAAGATCCGCGTGGGTTTATAGATCAGATTCAAACGCCTGTTTTGTTAGACGAGGTTCAACGTGCACCAGAAATTGTGCTTCCTCTTAAACTGCGTATTGATAAAAATCGCCAACCTGGACAATTTCTCTTAACAGGGTCTGCTGATTTCCACACTCTCCCCATGATTGCTGATTCTATGGCAGGACGAATGGAAATAAGGACATTATGGCCTCTTTCTCAGGGAGAAATAAGCAATAAACAAGAGAGCTTTCTTGAAACATTATTTAGCGGTAGTTGGCCAGTCAGTCTTCCCTATATTTCACGGGAAGATCTTTATCATAAAGTCATTCAAGGAGGATATCCAGAAGCTATTATGAGAACAGACATAGAACGAAGGTCTATTTGGTTTGATAGCTATTTAGAGGCTATCATACAAAAAGATATAAGAGCCATTAGTGTTATTGAGGGATTTGAAAGTATTCCAAATCTATTAACCATTCTTGCCGCAAGATCAGCCAACTTGGTTAATGCGGCAGATATCTCACGCGTTTTAGGCCTGGCTCAGTCAACGGTGAAGCGTTATATAACATTGTTACAATCTATATTTCTTATCTTTAAGCTCAAGCCTTGGTTTTCTAATACGGATAAACGTCTTGCAAAAGCGCCTAAGATTTATTTTATTGATACTGGTCTTTTGTCCTATATTTTGCGACTCCCTCCTATGTGGAGCTTATCAGTATCCGCTCAATTTGGCCAAGTCCTGGAGAACTTTGTTGTTTCAGAGGTTCTAAAACAATGCTCTTGGGCAAAAGAACGCATTGATGCTTATCATTTCCGCACACAAAATGGTGAAGAAGTTGATCTGATTTTACAAGATAGAAGAGGGCATTTGGTTGGGATTGAGGTTAAAGCCTCTGCAACCGTATCCCGTAATGACTTTAAGGGATTACTTACTTTTAGAGATATTTCAAAAGAGAGATTTTCAAGTGGGATCGTCCTTTATACAGGAGATACGATTATACCCTTTGGGGAAAATCTATGGGCCATTCCCCTTCAAGCTCTATGGGAATAGGTGTTTGTGACAAATTCGTGAAAATCGATGGCCTCCATGAAGATGCTGCAGCAAAGGACTTTTTTTGAAATCTTAAATAGGGTAGGCTTTGTGATGTATACTTTTAAGATTGTGTAATGACAAGTTACCCCATTTCGTGTCATCCTTGGCAAGAAAAGCTTTGCCCAGCGTAGTGGGCATTAGCTTTTCTTGGCCGAGGATCTTATGTTAGGCATTTGATTGAGAAGATCTACAAAAGATCCTTTGTTCATAAATAGATCCTCGGCCAAGAAATTGCTAATGTTTTCCTACAGAAAACAAAGCATTTCTTGCCAAGGATGACACCCGGTAGGCGGATTGTTTCATCTTTTGATAAAGTGGACAGAACCTAGATCAAAATGATAAGGACATTCATGCGAGGCTTTCTACGTTTACTTAAAGCTATTCAAAGGATTGGATTGCTTTGTCGCTACGCTCCTCGCAATGACGGAGGAGTGGCGCGTCATTGCGAGGCTCTGGAAGAGCCGAAGCAATCCAGGAATAAGAAATTTGCGAATGCAATGAGCATTGGAATTCTTTCTTTTTTTCTACCCGCCTTCGCTTGCGCCGATTATCCGCGGCCCTGGCAGATGTATTATCAAAATCCTGTGACGCCAGTCATGGAACACCTGTATGACTTCCACATAACGCTTTTGATCATTGAAGGGATTATTGTTTCAATTGTGGCAGCCTTACTTATCTTCGTCGTGGTACGCTTTCGGGCTTCAAGAAATGCAGCTCCTTCGAAAACGGCCCATAATACGTTACTTGAAATCATTTGGACGACCATTCCCGTCCTCGTCCTTGTTTTCATTGCGTTTCCTTCGTTTAAAATCCTCTATATGATGGATGTGACACCGAAAGCTCAACTGACCATAAAAGCCATTGGCAATCAGTGGTATTGGACCTATGAATACCCCGACCATGATATCCGATTTGATAGCAACATCGTGCCAGAGGATCAGCTGAAACCAGGGCAACTTCGCTTGTTTGAGGTGGATAATCGTGTGGTTGTTCCCACAAATACCAACATTCGTGTGATTACAACCTCATCGGACGTGGTTCACAGTTGGGCGGTACCTGCCTTTGGGGTTAAACGAGATAGTGTGCCAGGGCGGTTGAATGAGACGTGGTTTAATGTAAAAAAAGAAGGCGTATATTATGGTCAGTGTTCTGAACTCTGTGGTGTTAAGCACGGGTTTATGCCGATTGTGGTGGAGGCTGTCTCACCTGCCCAATTTGAACAATGGCTAGCTTCTAAAAAAACGGTGCCTCAAACCCATAGTGGAGGATAAGAAAAGAAATGTCGTATGCAGCAACGGCTGATCATCTTCATGACGACCATGCCCCTACAGGATGGCGCCGGTGGGTTTTGTCCACCAACCATAAAGACATCGGTACTATGTATATTATTTTTGGTGCCTTTGGAGCCCTTTTTGGGTCAACCCTTTCTCTTCTGATTCGGCTTCAATTGGCCCATCCTCATGGAACTCTTCTGGCTGGCAACGAGTTCCAAATTTACAATGTGGTCATCACAGCCCATGGGCTACTGATGATTTTTTTCTTCGTGATGCCTGTTCTTATAGGAGGCTTTGGCAATTGGTTCGTCCCCTTAATGATTGGGGCGCCCGACATGGCCTTTCCACGTTTGAATAATATTAGCTTTTGGCTCCTCATCCCTGCACTGATTCTTTTGACCCTTTCTATTGTGGTGGGGTCCGGTGCCGGGACAGGCTGGACCTTTTACCCTCCTTTGAGCAGTATTGGACATCCTGATGCGGCCGTTGATTTTATGTTAGTTGCCCTTCATTTGGCGGGGGCGTCTTCGATCTTAGGGGCCATTAATTTTATCACCACGATCTTTAATATGCGAGCACCTGGTATGACTATGCATAAGGTACCTCTCTTTGTTTGGGGCATTCTTGTGACGGCCTTTTTGCTTCTTTTGGCAGTTCCCGTTTTAGCCGGTGCTATTACGATGTTGCTCACAGATCGAGGCTTTGGGACCAGTTTCTTTGAGCCATCGGGAGGAGGGGATCCACTTCTGTTTCAACATCTCTTTTGGTTTTTTGGCCATCCGGAAGTTTACATTATGATTTTGCCAGCTTTCGGCATCGTAAGTCAGGTGGTCTCCACCTTTGCCCGAAAAGCCGTTTTTGGATACCTTGGGATGGCTTATGCCATGGTTTCCATTGGAGTCATTGGATTTGTTGTATGGGCTCATCACATGTTTACGGTGGGGTTGGATGTGAATGCAAATGCTTATTTTACAGCCGCAACTCTGATTATCGCTGTACCGACGGGCATTAAAATATTCAGTTGGATTGCTACCATGTGGGGGGGGTCTTTGACTTTCGAAACCCCCATGCTCTACGCTATCGGGTTTATTATTCTGTTCGTGATTGGGGGAGTAACAGGGGTTACCTTAGCTAATGGCGGCGTGGATATTTCTCTTCATGATACGTATTTTGTGGTCGGGCATTTCCATTATGTTCTCTCCATGGGCGCCCTCTTTGGAATTTTTGCAGGATTTTATTATTGGTTCCCCAAAATGACGGGAAAAATGATCTCGAAATGGATGGGAAATATTCATTTTTGGCTCACCTTCATTGGAGTGAACATCATCTTCTTTCCTATGCATTTCCTGGGCCTTGCGGGCATGCCACGGCGCATTCCTGATTATCCAGATGCATATGTTGGGTGGAATTTTATCTCGTCTGTGGGGTCCGTTATGACCTTTGCAGGAGGCCTCTTTTTTATCTATATCGTTTTTTATGCGTTTAAATGGGGAAAAAAAGCGCCAGATAATCCTTGGGGACCTGGTGCCACAACCTTAGAGTGGACATTGCCGTCTCCCCCGCCTTTCCATACGTTTGAAACACAACCGCATATTGAGTAGTATGACCATTTCTAAATCACTTCGAATCATTGGTTTTTCTGGATTGCTTCGGAGCAAAGCTCCTCGCAAAGACGAGTGGGAGGAACGTCTTTGCGAGGCTCCGAAGGAGCCGAAGCAATCCAGTCCTTTTCAAAATTCAAATGCTATCAGAGAGGCTACTTTCCAATCCACGGCCACTGCCAATGACTATTGGCAGCTCCTGAAGCCGCGGGTGATGTCCTTGGTGGTCTTTACTGGAATTGTAGGGCTATTGCTGGCTCCAGGGTCAATTCACCCTGTTATTGGTTTTGCCACAATTTTGTGCATTGCTGTTGGAAGTGGGGCAGCGGGAGCCCTTAATATGTGGTATGAACGAGATATCGACGCCGTCATGGATCGGACGAAAGATCGCCCTCTCCCCAAAGGGAAAATCCGAGCAGGTGAGGCCCTGGGCTTTGGCCTGACCCTTGCCATTGGGTCGGTTGTTGTGATGTATACCCTTGTCAATTTTTGGGCAGCCTTTTATTTGGCAGGAGCGATCCTCTTTTATGTACTTGTCTATACGATCTGGTTGAAAAGGATAACGCCCCAAAACATCGTGATCGGAGGGGCAGCGGGAGCATTACCCCCTGTGATTGGATGGGCAGCTGTGATGAATGAAACAGCTCTTCTCCCTTGGGTTTTATTTGGGATTATTTTTCTTTGGACGCCTGCTCATTTTTGGGCTTTGGCCCTCGTTCGGCATGAGGATTATGCTGAGGCAAAGATCCCCATGCTGCCGGTTGTTTATGGTCTCGAGGCAACAAAAAATCAAATTCTTATTTATATCATGGGACTTATTCCTCTTACCCTATACCCTGTTTATAACCGAGATTTCGGTCTTATGTATGGAGCCGTTGCCCTGGTGTTGGGTGTCCTTTTCTTAGCTTTTGGAATTAAGGTGAAATTGTCTCAAGAATCAAAAGAAGGCGTGCGGCTTTTTTTCTATTCCATCATTTACCTCTTTCTTCTTTTTGCTGGGATGGTTTTGGATAGGTATGGGGGATTATGAGAGATTCCAAAAATAAAGCCCTTTTTTGGGCACTGCTTGGGATGGCGCTTTTATTCTACGCAGCATCAACCGTCTACATGAATTGATACAATTTTGCTTTCAAACAATGAGCAGGAAGACGAGGCGAAGGGCGCGGAGCGTATTGAAATACGTGAGCACCCTGAGTCCGAAGTCTGACGCACTCATTGGAAGAAAGCGAATTGGTATGAAAGCAAACCACCGTTCAACACTGATTATTCTTTTAGGGCTTGCCTCTGGGATGCTGGCCTTAACGTTTGCCTCATCCACCCTCTTCAAAATGTTTTGTGAAAAAACAGGTCATGGAGGAACCACGCAAGTTGCAAAAGCCTTACCCACCCGGGTTGAAGATCGTGTGATTACAATCCGTTTTAATGCGGATACTCAGACTGAATTACCGTGGGAATTTAAACCCCTTCAACGAGAAATCAAAGTAAAAGCAGGAGAAGTAGGGCTTGCCTTTTATCATGGCAAGAATCTCTCACCCTACCACACCGTGGGGATGGCTGTTTATAATGTGACGCCCCATAAGGCCGGCATTTACTTTAATAAGGTTGAATGTTTTTGTTTTATTGAACAGCATCTTGAAGGAGGGCAAGAAACAGATTTTCCCGTTCAATTCTTTATTGATCCTGATATTGTGAAGGATCCCACACTCGATGACGTTGACACCATTACTCTTTCATATACTTTTTTTCGGTTAAAAAACCCCGGGCTTGCCGAAAAATAAATTATCCCTTATATATAGGGAAGAAAGAAAAGGAGTAATCTCAATGAGTGATCGGTCAAAGAATAGAACTATTTTAGGTGTTGAAAGAAGCGCACTAGCTTACAGCGAAGGCCTTCGGACCTATATGCTGGGCGTTTACAATTACATGGCTCTTGCTCTTGGCTTAACGGGTGGGGTGGCTCTTTTGGTGGTTTCATCACCGGCATTGTTTCAGGCCCTAATGCCTTTTAGGTGGATGTTTCTTCTTGGCTCTCTTGGGCTCGTCTTCTTTTTAAGCTTTAGAATCGACGCGATTCGGTATTCAACGGCTCAGGCTGTATTTTGGCTCTATGCAGCTGTCAACGGCCTTACTTTTTCTATTATCTTTATGGCGTATACCTATGAAAGTATTGCACGTGTCTTTTTCATAACTGCTGGCATGTTTGCAGCGATGAGCCTTTATGGGTACACAACAAAGAAGGATTTAAGCGCGTGGGGGTCATTCCTCTTCATGGGTCTTATCGGCATTATTATTGCTTCTGTCGTAAACATCTTTGTAGCGAGCAGTATGCTGCAGTTTTTGGTTTCCATTGCAGGTGTGATTATCTTCACAGGTCTGACCGCTTATGACACTCAAAGCATCAAGGACACATACATTGAAGGAAGCTCGAGTGAAGTTGCCGGGAAAAGAGCCATTTTTGGGGCTTTGCGTCTTTACTTAGACTTCATTAACCTCTTTATTATGATGTTGAATCTCATGGGTAATAGGCGGTAAAAGTCTTTAAAAAGCCCCCGAAAGGGGGTTTTTTTATAAGTTACGAATTTTACATGCTTTTGAGAATGTCTTTGAGGAGAAGAAATAGATGAAATTCATCAACTCCTGATTCCATAAAACCGTATTTTTTGTAGAAGGTGGAAGCTTTATTATCCTTCGCGACAACAAAAATAGCTCTTAATCCTACGATCTCACTCGCATTAATTGTTCTTTTGAAGGCATCTTTTAACAGACTTTCACCCAAACCAAGGCCATGAAAATCAAGGTCAACGGCAAGTCTTGCTAAGATCATGATTGGTATTGGATAACGCCCCATTCCTTTTGATACCCTTGTGGGTGTTGTATCCGAGGATATTGATCTATAGGAAAGAGAATAATATCCGACAATCTTATTTTCTTTTAAAGATACGTAAGTTCTAGAAGCATGAGGCGCTTGTGATTGGAAGGCATATTTTGTAAGGAAAACTTCAAGCTCTTCAATGCCACAACAAAAAGAGTTTACTTCGTGGGAGGCCATTAAAGGTACTGGTTTTTCGAATTGCATTAATCAAAGAGTGTTTTCTTTGAAAAAAGCTTTTTAAGAGCAGGGATTTCTTTGGGTTCTTGATCCAAAGCAACAATAAATTTGTTCCAATCCTCTTGTGATAAAGTTAAATGGTTCGCTTCAGCGATGATGCGTTGTGCTTTCTCTAAGATGGCTTGTCTTGCAAATTGTGCTGGCCTTATCATGGATAAACGCGAAGCCGTTGCAATCAACCTTTTTTCTAAATGAGAAGCCCTTATATTAATTCTTTCTTCTTTATCAGATTTCGTATGTGGGTGCATTGATCAACTCCAAAAGGCTATATTTTTAATATAACATACGTCATCCCATTGGGATAGGAAAATAATACATGTAATTTTTTGATCGGTGATAAAAGCCTTTAAACAAGCCACGATAGGGGTTTTTTGTGCGACATTAACCCTATCTTTATGATTTTCTATTATCCTTTAGAAAATTGAAGGGGAGGATCATGAAAAACAAGTTAATTACAGTATTGGGGGCGCTTCTCTTCTCAGGTTTGGTTGCAACGTCAAGTTATTCTGCGGGCTGCGAGGAAGAGTTAACAGCTTGTCAACAAGCCTATGATAGTGTCGAGCAGAAAGAAAATAATCGTACTTGCCACAGCTGCCATGTTGCTTGTTTGAGGGCTGTGACCAAATGCCATTATTCTGGAGGTCAGGAACCGGCGAAAGCACAAGCAACAAAGCTACTAGAAACATGTAACAAACGTTGTTACTAGAGACATATAAAAATTGCTGTCATTTTGCATAAATCTATCTCGCACATAAGAAGTTGTTTTTTATGTGTTCTTAACTTTATTTTAGATCCCTTTTGTTATCCTATGGAAAATAAAAGGAGACTCTTATGAAGAAAAAATTGATAATGGGTTTGGGGATAATAGCGTTGTCAAACTTTATCTCGACGCCAGGTTTTTCTGATATGACGTGTGCTCAACAAGTTAGCCAGTGTGAAGCAGGGTATCAACAGATAGTTGCCCTTCCCCATATAGATTATCGAGTTTGTCTTCAAGGGGACATTCACTGTTTTGATGCTATACATTTTTGTGATGCTCATGGCGAAAAAGTAGCAGCGAGAAAAGCAGAGCACTTCTTTTCAGAGATCGAACATCATTGTTATTAGTAATGAATATGGATCTACCAGTTTCCTCTCCTTTTTGTCGTTTATTGCCCTAAAAACAGCAGCCGTTATGAGAATTGAGTTTATGTGTCATTAACTTCTTCTTAGAACTTTTTTTGTTATTGTAGGGAAAACAAAAGGGGATACTTATGAAGAAAGCATTAATAATCGTTTTGGGGACGACAGTCTTTTCAAACCTTGTTGCGACACCATGCTTCTCTGCAGAGACGTGCGTAGAAGTACTGAGTCATTGTAAGAGTGCTTACCAGAGAGTGCTAACTAATGTAAACATCCATAGTTGTATGAATTGTTACTCTTGGTGTGCTGAAGCTAAAGATGTTTGTCGTCCTAATGACGAGCAGGCAAAGGATTACTATCAACGTTGTAAAAATCAACCTAACTGTCCCTGAAAAAAATGCTATTCTCTTCCCTTCCCTTTTTCCATCGGTAAGAAAGCGGACTCAACGGAATTGAGGGTTTAGGCGTCATTAACTTTTTCTTAGAACCCTTTTGCTATCCTACCAGACACAAAAGGAGGGTCTTATGAAGACAACATTAATCACAGTTTTGGGGACGATAATTTTCTTTAATTTGGTGATAACGCCAAGTTATTCTCAAACGTGTGTGGAAGTTTTTGCAGGATGTAAGCAAGCTCATGATAATGTCGTGGCTAACGGGCAGCAGAGATCTTGTTTTTCATGCAAAAATAGGTGCGGTAATGCTGAAGACACATGTTTGCTCTCAGGTGATCGTTCCACCTTTGTTAGCGCTCGTGGGTTGTATAATGAATGTAAGCATCAGTGTCCTTGATGGTGACCCTTTAGTTATCTTATGAAAAACAAAAGGAGGTTCTTATGAAGAAGAAATTAATCATAGTCTTGTGTGTGGCAGTAGTGCTAAATCTTATGGCAACGCCTGGCTTCTCTTTAACGTGCGCGGGTGAAATAGAACGCTGTATAGGTCACTATAAAATCACGCTTGATCAACCTTACAATGCATATTGTCGTACATGTGAAGTTTCCTGTTTGAAAGCTGAACAGAAATGCAGTCAGTTTAATGATACAAATGGCTCAGAAAAAGCAAGAGAATACAAAGTGATGTGTTGGCGGCCCTGTGGACATTAATGAAACGGGCTTACGCTTTTTCTTCTCCCTTTTTCCGTCGATAAGAAAGCAAACTCACGGGGATGGAAAACAGATAAAAAACCGTTCCGACACTCAAGATCCACCACGGGATGCTAAAAAGAGCTGCCATAAAAACAGCAACCATCATAAGAATCGGGCGAATGAAGTGGTGAGAGATGGGAACATTTTTTATCAGGAATGTTGGAATACGGCTAATCATAAGAAGACCGCTAAGCAGTAAACTAATTGCAAAAAGAAGGGGAAAATTTTGAAAATTTTCCTCAAGCGCAAAGCTCATCATAAGTGATAAAAGGCCCAAGACAGTACCAGCAGGAGCTGGGACTCCGACAGAAAATCGTTTGGCCCATTCGGGTTTTGGGACATCCATATTTGTATTAAAGCGGGCCAGCCGTAAGGCCATGCATGTTGAAAAGAAAAGCGCAAGAGCCCATCCCGTTCCTTTCCAGAGATGAAGGCTATAGAGATAAAGGACGACGGCAGGGGCCACACCAAAGCTGATGAAGTCGGAGAGCGAATCAAGCTCTGCTCCAAAATGACTATCAGCCCGCAAAAAGCGTGCTATACGGCCGTCCAGAGCGTCTAGGATGGCAGCGAGCAGAATGAGTCCCACGGCAAACTCCCATCGTTCAATCAGGGCAAAGCGAATCGAACTTAGGCCCGTACACAGAGCTGTAATGGTGATGGCGTTTGGGATGACGCGGACAAGGTGTGACCTTTTGAGCCCAGCTGGGGGAATTGTTTTCATAGACGAACCTCGCCTGAGCGTTGGGTAGCTTTTGAATGAAGGTCTGCGAGGATTGTTTCTCCGCCAATCATGCGCTGCCCTTCAACGACTTGAGGATTCACCCCTTCGGGAAGATAAAGATCCACGCGGCTTCCAAAGCGGATAATCCCATAGGTTTCCCCTGCTTTAACCTCTTGCTCGTTGTATGCATCACAAAGGATGCGTCGAGCGATGAGTCCTGCAATTTGTACAACAAGAATTTCTTGACCCGAAGACGTTTTGATTAAAAGAGAGTTTCTTTCGTTATGGTCGCTGGCTTTGTCTAAGGAGGCATTAAAAAATTTTCCGGGATGATAATGAACCTTGGTAATGATCCCATCCACAGGAATGCGGTTCACATGGACATCAAAAACATTTAAAAAAATGCTGATACGATTTAAAGATTTTTTACCCCATTTGAGCTCTTTAGGGGAGGATGCTTTTTCAATTTTTGTAATAATTCCGTCAGCTGGACTGATGATAAGCCCATTGCCGAGAGGTGTGACGCGACGGGGATTGCGGAAGAAATAAATACACCAGCCTGTCAGAACAAGGCCTAACAAACCAAGTATTTTCGAGAAAAGCATTAAGATGAATGTAATTCCTATGAAAAGAGCAATAAAAGGCCAACCCGCACGATGAATAGGGGCTAAAAAAGTGTCCATAAATCCTCCTTAGAAAAATCTATGGATTTTATAGCGGTTTTCATTCACATTGGCTATCGTCTTTCTGGAGGATATAAAAGCAAATGAAAGAAATTCAAGCGATTGGTGTGTATTGTAGCTCTTATGATGCGGTAAAGGATGCCTATAGGGACGCAGCTCTGGAACTAGGGGAGCTGTTAGCGCAGCATAAAATAACCATGATTTATGGAGGTGGAGTTCAAGGACTTATGGGGGAAGTTGCCGATTCCACTATGGCCCATGGAGGTCGAGTCATTGGCTTTATGCCCCATCATCTTGAGGAATTTGAAAAACCCAATCGGACGATAACGGAATTACATATCGTGGATACCATGCACACCCGCAAACGTCTTATGTTTGAGCACTCAGATGCGTTTGTTGTTTTGCCAGGAGGTTTTGGAACACTCGATGAAACTTTTGAACTTATCACCTGGAGGCAGCTTGAGCTTCATGATAAACCCATCATCTTTATCAATATAAATAACTATTGGACACCTCTGAAAGAGCTTACCAAAAATATTTTTGAACAACATTTCGCGAAACCTGAGCATAAAAAATTCTTTAAGTTTGTTGAGTCGGTTCCTGAAGCTTTTCAAGCCCTTTTGAAAGCTCCTGAGCCTACAACGGGTGAGCCTGTCGCTGAGTGGGTGTGACTTTCTTTGTTATAATTACGATTGCACAAGCTTACACGAAAACCATGGTCCTGGATTTGAAGGGGGCGTATCGTTACGTGTAAAAACCATTGTTACTTTTGACCCACCCCTTTCACTTATCTGTCCCTCACACCTGTAGAGTGGGTTTGTTGTAAGAAATAATTTGCTGTTAATTCTATAGACAGCAGTATCACCATTCCTTACATATAGGCTCTTATCAATTAAAACCTTCCCCTTTTGAGGGCTAACATTATAAAAAATATAACTCAAAGAAGGGTTCTCTTTTTCATGAGAGATTCTGACCCAAGCCAAATCACCAAAGCTTTTTGGGTTCCATGAAAGAAATTGTGCAGAAAGGGTTACTTTTTTTGCATAACAGTCAGTTGTTAAGGATAAACTGGCAGGTATAGATAAAAAAAGAAGCATTAATAATAAAGATTTTCTCATTGTTAGCCTCCATACGTATATTCAAAAAAGCTGAAATTCTCTAAACTATTTAGTATTCTATGTTATTCACTTTAATAATACATTAAAATTATTAAAATAATAATAACTTTAATTGCAAAAAATAGATCTTTCGTTCTTGGATTGTCACGGTTCCTATGAACTTCATGGAGGGGACTTCAATAAGAAATCCTGAACTCTCCCCTTGATTTTTCTCAAACTACGCCAATATTATAAGGTATGAAAAAAGCCCGTTTCGTCCCATTAGACTCGACCACCAATACCGCCCCCAACATTCGTCTTTGTGAGAAAGAGGGCTGTGAGGAAATTGCTCATTTCCGGGCTCCTAAAAGTCCTCATAATTTGCGAGAGTACTACTGGTTCTGTTTGGATCATGTGCGCGAATATAATAAGGGTTGGGACTTTTACAAAGGCATGACTCCGGCGGAAATTGAAGCCAGCAGGGTTTCTGATATTACCTGGAACCGCCCTTCTTGGCCTATCGGGGGATGGCAAACTCTTTTGGAAAATGCTCAATTTTTTGATGGACTTGATCCATTTTTAAAGGTAGCGCCTCGAACACCTGTCGTTCCGTCAGAGGTCAAAAAGTCACTAGGGGTCCTAGAGCTCGAGCTTCCTTTGACACTTGAGGTCCTTAAGAAACAATATAAAAAACTTGCCAAGCAACATCATCCTGATCTGAATCCTAATGATAAAAATGCCGAAGACCGGCTTAAGATGATCAATGAAGCCTATCAGGTTGTTAAGAAGTATTTGGGGAAGTGATTATTTTTTACTGGATTGCTTCGGCTCCTTTGGAGCCTAGCAAAGACGGATAGGTAGGAGTCGTCTTTGCGAGGAGCGTATGCTCCGACCCGGCTACGCCTACGGCTATGCCGTGGCGAGAGCAATCCAGTTTTTATTTTACCAACTTCTATGTTAATTAAAGACAAACCCATTGCCCAATGCGTAAGTTTCTGGCATTTATGTTTCACGTGAAACAATATCTAACCAA